>Ga0155743_116_pt1 | contig 23199 bp, 27 predicted proteins | sample RifCSPlowO2_01_FD_107397 | JGI IMG/M metagenome (GOLD analysis project Ga0155743, IMG submission 107397) | candidate division WWE3 bacterium RIFCSPLOWO2_01_FULL_39_13 | reverse complement strand
ATACGGAAAGTTAAAACTCAGTCCAAAAATACCGCTGTTCAGGTTGTAAGTTATACCAAAAACAAAACTTTTGTTCATCGACACATTGGAAGTGCTAAAAACAAAGAGGAGCTTAGCGCGCTGGTGGAATCTGCCCGTAGATGGATAGAATATCGTACGGGTCAAAGTAATCTGTTTGCTATGGAAGAACGGAAAAGAAATATTGACACCGTTGTTGGAAAGTATAAGTACCGAGGATTTAGATACGGCCTTGTCTATGAAACGATAAATTCCATTTTTAGTGTCTTTGGGTTGTTGGATGGGCGCGGAAAGACCGGATGGAAGATGTTTTTGGATCTTGCTCTGGTAAGAGCGATTGATCCCGCTTCCAAGAGGGAATCTCAAAGGTTATTGGAATCGCTTTTTGGGATTAATTATGATCTAACCTCCATTTATAGAAGTATGCCACGATTTTGCGATTTTAAGAATAGAGTGGAAAGCGGGCTGATGGACTTTGCCAAAAATCATCTATGTTTTAATTTTAGCTTTGTTTTGTACGATATAACAACGCTGTATTTTGAAACATTCGTTGAGGATGAACTTAGAAGGTGTGGATATTCCAAGGACAATAAAATTGGGCAACCCCAGATCTTGGTTGGTTTGATTGTGAGTAAAGAAGGTTTCCCTCTTTCCTCCGAGGTTTTTGAGGGTAGTAAGTTTGAGGGACACACCATAATACCGATAATCTTAAACTTTAAAACCGAACACAGTATCTTGAGTCTAACGGTTGTGGCTGATGCTGGCATGTTAAGCAAAAGTAACATCGATGCGTTAAAAAAAGCCGGTCTTGACTACATAGTCGGAGCAAGACTTAATGCCAAAAGCGTATCCTTAGACATGGCTTTGGATATAAAAACAAAGTTAAATGGAATTGACGGGGCAAGCATAAGGTTGGAAACAAAAGATGATTTTTTGGTTTGCAGTTTTTCCGCCAGTAGATACAAAAAAGATCTCCATGAGTTAGAAAAACAGGTGGAAAAAGCCAAGTTAATCGTGTCGGGTAAAAGACCTATCAAAAATACCAAGTTTGTAGTAAAACCTATGGTTGGTAACGGTAAGATAAACCAAACCTCGGTAGACAAAGCTACCCATCTTCTTGGGATTAAGGGCTACCGCACAAATCTATATGTTCCAAACAACGTAATAATAGAAAGGTATTCGGATCTGTGGCAAGTGGAAAAGGCTTTTAGAATAAGTAAAAACGATCTTGCCGTAAGACCTGTTTACCACTTTAACAAAGAGCCAATTATTGCACATATTCTAATCTGTACACTTGCTCTTGCTGTACTTAAATTTATGGAAATAAAAACCGGGAAATCCGCTAAATATGTTTTGGATCATTTAAAAAGCATCACTGATGGGTTGCTACTCAACACCGCAACAAACGAGATCGAGTCGTTCAGAGCTGAATCAAATGAGGCTGTGGATAACCTCCTCAAGAAAATGTATCAACCCCACTAAACCGTACTAAATCGCAGAAGTCGGGAGCATGTTTTACGGGTGATGCTCTTATGTCTGTCAGTATCTCTGAATATGCTTTTTCAAAATGTCTCTTTGAAACTGATAATTGACTTTGTATCCCTGGGATAGTTATATCAATACCAAATAGTGTTGATAAAAGGTACTTAATCTTTGGCAGTGTCACATTAACTTCATATTTAAGCATTAATATCATTGCACTGATAGCTGGTCCAAAGCTGCTGTTTGGTATCTCATTTTCATGAACAGCTATTACCTCTTTTTTACAGCAGGGACAATACTGCCTGCACTTTAGATACTTGATTACTTTTGTTTTTTTAACAGGAAGAACAATATCTTCTACGATGTGTTCATAAACACCGTTATATAGTTTAAGTTTAGAACCACAATCAGGGCACACATCACACTTAACGGTAATTACTTCGTCTATGTTTTTAGGATTAAATCTTGATGATCCTTTGTATCCAAAGTTTTTGCCACGTAGTGACTCAGTGTTTTTTGCTACGTTGGACTTAAAGATCATACCGGTATATGTCTTTTTCTGATTCTTAAGGTTTACCAATTCTTTTTCCAAGGATTTGATTAATTGGTCATGTTCACGCAGTTGAGCCTTTAGTGTTTTGTTTTCTACTGCCAGCAGTGATATTCTTTGCTTCAATAATTTATTAGCATTAGCTAAACTGGCACTGCGCAGCCGTAGGATCTTAACTTCTTTTCGCATTTGGGATTCTTGATGTGGTGTAAGTAGATTTATGGACATGGCGCTTATGCCTGTCCTAAATGTTATGGTAGCGTAATATGAAGGTTTCGTGCAAGGCTTTACGGAAAGTACTTAAAAGGTACAAGACTAAAATTTGCCTAAACCTTTCAAACGTAGTATCATATCCCGATTACCCATTGTCCTATAATACTTGGAGCTATGCAAATAGACAAAGATAAAGATTATATACAGGATTTTGTAAAACTATCGGAATCGATAGTGATTTTGTGCGCCGATAAGGGAAACGATACGGTTGCTGCCGGTATTGCACTATTATCCTATATAAAAGAAACGGCAGGCAAGGAAGCGGTTCTTATCTATGCCGGAGATATCGGCAAAATCAGCTCAAGTCTGATGTCGCTGTATGATGTCCAGACAGAATTTGAGCCTAAGATTTTAAAAGTTACGATAAACCATAAAGACACCACAATAAAAACTGTTAATTATTACAAAGAGAGTGACAGCAGGCTTGTTCTTGAAATGAGTCCGGTTGAAAGAAATTTCGACCTGGGTAAGATAAAATACGATTTTTCCGGCATTGATTATGACCTGATAATTACAGTGGGTGCTTCAAAACTCGAAGATATTGGAGCTCTTTATCAAAACAACAAGGGAGATTTCGATAAATCCACTGTTGTAAACATTGACAACTCCTCAAACAATGAAAATTACGGGAAGCTTAATATCGTTGATTCCGAAGAGGATACGATTTCCTCAATGCTGTTTAAAAAATTCTCTGAGTGGGGGTATGTTCCTGATAAGACAGCCAGCAAAGCACTTCTTGCCGGGATGAGTGAATAATATATCCAGACTTGATATAGTATTAAATCTACACGGGTTGATATATCGGTCTTCTGTTGTTAGAATGGTAGAGCGGTAAATTACAGCACACCGCGTGTGCCGTGTCCGCCTCTGGTATGGTTAGCTCGCAGTAGTTGAGTTCCTAATATTTTTATGTCACTGAAGTTAGATGAAAAACAAAAGATTATTAAAAAGTTCCAGCGCGTAAAGGATGATACTGGATCATCCGAAGTACAGATAGCCTTGCTGTCTGAGAGAATTGTTGCGTTAAGCGGCCATTTGAAACTCCATAAAAAGGATTTTCACTCAAGACGAGGTCTCTTGCAGATGGTAAATAAAAGAAGAAAACTTCTTTCTTACCTTAAAACGAAACAAAGAACAATATACGAAGATATAGTTAAAAAGTTAAAATTGAAGGGCTGATTAAAAATTTTTGCGTGTGGTATTCGTGGTTGACTACTTGGGGAAACTCTTCGCCAGGTGATTAATTACGAGTACAGAACCCTCCACCGCTCTTTTTTTGATCCGCTGAAAAATAAATATGTCTCAAGAAAAAAACGATAAGCCGTTTGTAAAAACGGAGTCAGAATTTAAGGGGTCGAAAATTAGTTTAGAAACAGGAAAACTGGCTATTCAGGCCGGTTCTTCAGTTTTAGCAAAGCTGGGGGATACTACTGTACTGGTTACTGTTGTATCAACTCCGACTATCGAAGAAACTGATGGATTTCCTCTAAGGGTGGAGTACGAAGAGCGCTTTTATGCAGGCGGGTTAATCGGCGGATCGCGTTTTACACGGCGTGAAGGCAAGCCCAGCGACGAGGCGATTGTAAGCGGGCGTCTTATTGACCATGCAATTCGTCCATTATTTTCAAAGGACTTCGGAAATGATACTCAGATTGTAGTTACAGTTTTATCGATAGACCAGAAACACAGCCCCGTTTTACTAGGATTTATTGCGACTTCTGCAGCATTTTCTTTAAGCGGGCTTCCGTTTGACGGTTCTATTGTCCCACTGCGTATCCATAAGGTAAACGGAGCTATTGAAACAACTCTTGATAAAGAAAATGAAGACAGCGAAATGGATCTTCTTGTTTCGTATCTTGAAGGCGGTTCGAAAGTCCAGGCGATTGAAGCAAGAGGAAATGTAGTAAACGAAGAAGAAGTTTTAAATGCTGTCAAAATGGGGGCAGAAGAGTCGAAGCCTCTTTTTGCTTTTCTCAAGGATTTTGCTGAAAAATCGGGCGCAGTCCCGAAGGAGTACCCTAAAGCCTGGCTGACAAAAGATCTTATATCAAAGTTTGCTAAGGAATCGCTTCCTGTTTTGCAGAAAGTCCGCGCAGACATGAAGGAATTTGACAGATCGAAATGGAATGAAGCGGTTGAAAAATTGATTTCTGATCTTGTTGAAAAATATAATGACGAATATTCTGAGTTCGAATTAAAGCTGATAGTCGGTGAAGTTGAGAAAGATATGGTTCGGGATATGGTTTTAAATAAAAAGACCCGGTTTGATGGTAGAAAATTTGATGAAATAAGACCGCTGAGTGCCGAAGTTTCGGTACTGCCGAGAGTCCATGGATCAGGACTTTTCAACAGGGGGCTGACCCAGGCTTTAACGGTTGTCACTTTGGCGTCTGGCGCCCAGAAGCTTTTGGTTCAGGAAATGGATGGAGAAAAAGACAAGAGGTATATGCACCATTATAATTTCCCTCCATTCTCAACCGGAGAGGTTGGAAGGATTGGTGGAGCAAATCGCAGAGCTATCGGACATGGGATGCTTGCCGAGAAAGCGATTGTTCCAGTTCTGCCAACTGAAGAAGAGTTTCCTTATGCAATAAGAGTTGTTTCAGAGATTTTATCTTCTAACGGATCTACTTCGATGGCGTCTGTATGCGGGTCATCCCTTGCACTTATGGATGCTGGAGTTCCTATTAAAAACCATGTCGCTGGCATTGGAGTAGGATTGTTTGTTGATCCAAAAAAGGAAAATCCAACAATCGAAGATTTCACAATATTAACCGATATTTCGGGTATAGAGGATTTTGCAGGCTATATGGATTTCAAAATGGCTGGGACAAAAGACGGTATGACAGCAGTGCAGATGGAGCTTAAGGTACAGGGGATTCCGGTAGATCTGCTTGACCAGATTTTTTCTGCTTCTATAACTGCACGCATGAAAGTTTTAGACGTGTTAAATGGATCCATATCCGTTCATAGACCTGAGCTCAGTCAGTATGCTCCAAAGATTGATTTTATAAAGATAGACAAGAAATATATTGGCCAGGTGATAGGCTCCGGCGGAGCAACTATTAAGGGAATAATGGAAGAAACCAGCACAGAGATTGATATAGACGAGAAAGAGGATCACGCGATAGTTTCTGTAAGCGGGCATTCAGATGAGGATATCAAAAATGCTAAGGACAGAATTCTAGCGCTGGTGACTCCGGTTGAAATCGGCGATATATTTGAAGGCACTGTTACACGTGTAGAGGGATACGGCGCCTTTGTCGAAATCGGTCCTAAAAAAGAAGGGTTGGTTCATATTTCTGAGTTTTCTTATAACTTTATGGAAAACCTCGATGGTGTTGTGAAGGTCGGCGATAAGATGAAAGTCAAAGTTATTGGACTGGATAACGGGAAAATATCTCTTTCTAAAAAGGCGCTTGACGAGAAACCTGAAGGATATGTTGAAAGAGAAAGGCCTTCTAGTGGCTTTAACAGAAACTCTGGGAACAGAGGAAATTTTAGAAGCGGAGGAAGATCCGGCGGGTTTGACTCAAGAAGAGGCAGGTCAAGATATTAATAAGATCCAATCTGCTAGAATGTTTTTACAATGTCTGATCCCGGAACGATTTGCCCCAAATGCAGTTCACTGATTAAAGAGGATTTATGTCCGAACTGTGGGTTTAGTGTTTCTGAAGGTGCTGATTCTTTTAACAAAACTGCCCCTAACCCAGATTCTGGCAAGGCGGTTTCTTTAAATCCTGATGTGAAGGACTATTCAGTTATAGAAAAATCCGACAGCGAAAATAGTGAAGATGGAGATGGGGTAAAAGAAAATTCAAAAGAGGAAAAAGGAGAGGTAGTTGATAACCCAGCTGTTAATTCGATATTTGCCGATATGGTATCTAAAAGCGGAGTTCATCAGAGTATTTCCTCATCGAATAATGTTGAAGAAGAAGGCAGATCGAAATTGTTTTTTCTCATCCCTGCAAGCCTTTTCTTTCTGCTTGCCGGCATTACCGCGTTTGCCTACTACCAGTTTGTCTATAAATCGACAGTAATTTTAAGCCCTGCTGCCAGTGGTTCTGAAGAGGTTTTGTCCGTTTCTGAATCAGGGCCTGAGGTTCCTTCAGCAAATTTAAATCTGAATGGGGCAGAAAAAACAGTAGATTTAGATGACGGACTGAAAGAAGGAAACTTTGAAGCGTATCCTTTTGCGAAAGTTATTCCTCCTGACGTTAACTTGACTGTCCAGTTGTTTGATATTAAAGGGATTTTCGGAAAATTTATTTCAGATGATAAGTTCAACGCCCTTCTTAAAGAATTCGACGTTACTGACAATGACGTCGAGGTTTACTTTTCTGACGGATTTGTGATTGTGTATCCATATTCAGACCTTTCTACATGGGGATATGTCCAAAATATAAAAAACAAGGATTTTATTGAAAAACGGCTCGCTGGTTTTGAGAAGAAGAAGGAATCGAGCAAGTATGAATATAAGGATTATTATGCGCAGATAGTGGAGATTCAGATTGAAGAAGGCGGTTCTCTTATCGGGTCTCGGGAAGATGCTGCTTCGGTTCCGGAATCTGAGGCAAAGAACCAGGCAGAGGAAGCTGACCAAGACGAATCTTCCACAGAGCCCCCGCCAGGCATGTTGTTTTTGACTGTATCAAATTCGAAAGAATTTTTAGATAGGATGAAGGAGATTTCAGAAGGAAATCTTCCAAGTCTTGCCGATGATATAAATTTTGTGCAGTCTAAGACTGATCTTCCCTTTGTCGGCGATGTTTATGTGTACCGGAACGATGATACTCCTGTCTGGAGCTTGTTTTTAGACAAGATAACTCCATTTTTTGATTACACTGGGCTGGACAAGATTCTGAAGGAAATCAAAACGACAGGCACAGTTTTCTATTCTAAAGACGGAAAGCTTAAAATACAAGGCAGCCCGTAGCGTAGTTGGAGTTATACCTTTTTTGTTTTTGATTCCCTGCTTCCTATTTAAACACCATTGCAGAGAGGCTCCAAACCTGTCCATAAATACCGCACAGCTTGTTAGTTTGGCGTCATGAAGGTAAAATATCACTGCTTGATTCAATTGAGTAAAGACCTTCAAGCCAAGTCCTTCTTATGTATATTTGTATATTCGGAGGATTAAACCACCCACGGGCGGATAGCTCAATTGGTTAGAGCATCAAGCTTATACCTTGAAGGTTCCTGGTTCGAGTCCAGGTCCGCCCACCACTTGCCTGTGGCGAGTTAGCAGGCGAGCTCACCATGTATGATTTCCGGTAAGAGGTTCAGGGTGTACCCTGAACTATGAACTTTTTGGTATAATGCAGAAGTGAAAACATCAGAAAAAATAATTGAATATATACAAGAAAAAGGCGAAGCTTCTGCTTCAGAATTGGTCGATTACCTTGAACTTTCAGAAAGAGCTATATTTAAGCAACTTCGAAACTTGCTAGATAGCGGGGATTTAATAAAAAAAGGGATCCCGCCTAAGGTTTATTATATGGTGGTCTCGAATCAAAACGTTGCCATGAAGGAAGAAATTGGTATTCATGATTCGCCTATTGAGTATTTGATTATAGATGAACAGCTTAAGCATTTTATAGGTCAGAACTTTTTCCAAATTACCCCGATCGGTTTGGTAGAGGAAGGTTTGGATGGATTTGTAAAGTGGTGTAGAAAAAGATCCTTGCCTGTAAGTAAAACAGCATCTGAGTATAGATCTACTTTGCTAAGATATCAAAGACATTTCAATAAGGCAGGATTAATAGATGGGATGGGCAAGTTTAAGTCCACATTTAACGAAATATTTCTAGATGAAGTCTATTATCTGGACTTTTACAGCGTAGAACGGTTTGGAAAAACAAAACTGGGACAGAAGTTGCTATATGCAAAGCAGAGTCAAAATAAACAACTCACGAAAGAACTTTCGATAGAATCTGCGCCAAAAATAAAAACCCTGATTAAGAATAAACGTATAGATGCGGTTGGGTTTATTCCTCCAACAGTTAAAAGAGAGGTGCAATTTATCAAAGAGTTCGAAAAAGGTTTAAATCTAAAATTGCCTATTGTAAGAATAGTCAAAATTAGAACCAAAATTGCAGTTCCACAAAAAACTTTGTCTAAACTCGATGATAGAATTGAAAATGCTAAGGCTACTATTGTTGCTGATGATAGACGGTCATTTACAAATGTATTGTTGATTGATGATGCGGTTGGTTCTGGCGCAACTTTAAACGAGACAGCAAAAGGCATAAAACAAAAGGGAATTTCTAAGAAAGTTATAGGAATTGCTATTACCGGTAGTTTCAAGGGGTTTGATGTAATTAGCGAGGTTTGACTTTAGTTCGACACTTCCCTCCTAAGGCGAGCCAACAGAACATATGCAAACAATGCCCGAAATGATAAATTTTTATCATGTATAAATCTATAAATGACTTGATTAATTCAGTCGAAAAATTACAGGAAGTTGAGGAGGTCACACAAGTTCTAAAATTGCTTGAGCAGGCAGGTTTAAAACAAGCATCTGTTGCAAGTGGATGGACAAGAGGATTTATAGCAGAGGCAAAACCATCTGATATTGATATTGCATATGTGGGCGATGTCCATTATGAAAAAGCCCAAATAATATTAAAAGATATAATAAGGAGTTTAGGATATGAAAATAAAAATTGGGATGTGGATGGTATTTGGAATGTCAGTATGGCGTACAAGGATGTTGATACAGTTGAAAAAAACTACCTCATTTATTATGTGGACAGCATAGATACTGTATATTTAAGAGCGGATGGTAAACTTATAGATCCGACTGGCTACGGATTTAAAGATGCATTAAATAAAATTTTACGGATGAATGATTTTACTAAAAATGGATATAATTATCCGAATAAGGATATTGTTTATTTATGTCTTGAGGGTTGCAGACGAATTGCTAAATTTGGATGGAGGCCAACTTCAGAAAGTATCAGTTTAATTAAGTCTGGAGTTCCTCTATGGAACACCTTATCCAGCATTGAAAAAGGGTATTTTTTAACAAAGAAATTGAAGGCTAAATATAATCCAGCAGAATATGGATCGGCTCAGAAAATATATTCACAATTCGGATGGGAATTTGTCTTTGATAATATCTAAAATTCACCCCGACACTTCGTGCAGGACGGCTCGCCATGCCTTTTGTCGGTACTAAATTGACAAAGTGGGCGACATTTTGTAAGCTATAGCCAATGTTTTACGAAAGAGATATTCTCCACACATTATTAGATGAAATAAACAGGAAAGAAATAGTAGTTATAACGGGAATGAGGCAGGTGGGAAAAACGACGATCCTTGAGCATATTTTTAATGAATTGGGATCGAATAACAAGGCAATATTAGACGCCGGAAATCCGTTGCATAGGAATGCTTTTGATGAAATCAACTACGATAAAGTTATGCTAAATCTTCGTGAATATGGTCTTACGTCGAATGACGATGCGTATGTTTTTATAGATGAGATTCAAAATATGCCTGAGATATCGAAGGTGATCAAATACCTATATGATCACTTTCAAGTTAAATTTTTCGTAACAGGATCGAGCAGTTACTATCTTAAAAATCTTTTTCCGGAATCATTAGCGGGCAGGAAATTTGTTTATGAATTGTTTCCGCTAACTTTTAAAGAATTTTTAGCATTCAAAGAAGTTGATAGGAAAGACCAAATAACAGAAACTCTTCGTGATAAAGAGAAGGCAAGAAACAAATTGACACCAGAGCTATACAATGGATATTTCGAAGAGTATATGAAGTATGGGGGATTTCCCGGCGTAGTAATAGAAAAAGACAATAAAAGAAAGGAAGGTATTCTTGACAATATATTTAAATCCTATTTCGAAATCGATGTAAAAAATTTAGCTGACTTTAAAGATCTGTCGAAGCTTAGAGATCTTATACTATTATTAGTTGCCAGGGTTGGGTATAAGTTGGATATTTCCAAATTAGCTTCTGAATTAGAGATATCCAGAGAGACAGTATACTCATACCTTTCTTTTCTTGAACGAACCTATTTTATCTCGATGGTCCCGAAATATTCAAAAAGCCTTGATAGAAGCTCTGCTGGAAATAGAAAGTTATACTATTGTGATTCGGGGTTGGCCAATTATTTAGGGAATATTTCCGGTGGACAACTATTCGAAAATACAATTTACCAAAACTTAAAACCTAAGTACAGAAATATCAGCTATTTTTCTAAAAGAACCGGGGCTGAAATAGATTTTATTCTGGGAGGGAATATAGCAATAGAAGTGAAGTTGAGTGCAGAGAAAAGGCATCTCGTCAATACTAATCGTATCAGCCGCGAATTGGGACTGCAGGAATCTTATGTCGTTTCAAAAAAGTTCTTTGATAATGAGGGTATCATACTCGCACAAGATCTCTAGTTCGATACTTCCCTCCTAAGGCGAGCAAGCGTTGGTCACCGCCAATCATTTAGAAATTATTTATCTCATTCCAGGCTATTATTTGTATTGCGGTGATACAATTTACGTGATTTTATAATGCGAGCGAAATATCCCGACCGTAAGGTCGAGGTATTTGAGCCATAAAACTCGCGAAGCGAGCATTACTTTTCCACCGAAGGTGGGAATGCAAGGAACGAAGTGACGCTACAGCATACCGCGTGCGCTGAGCCTGCCTCTGGCATGGTAAGCTCGCGGTAGTTGATAATATGAATAATTCACCGCTTCCAAAAATAAAGCGCTACAGCAAAAAAGACGGCCATAGTTATTCCTTTGGTGTTTTTCCTACAGTCGATCTTATCAATAAGAAACGTGAGCATATCTTGCAGGTTTTGTTTCACCCTGGGCTAAAAGATACAGATGGGGTAAGTGATTTGAAAAATCTTTGTGCCAAGTATCAAATCCCCGCACTTTATAGCATAGCTGCAATCGAGAAAATTGCTAAAAAAGAAAATACTTATGCAGTGGGGGTTTTTAAAAAATATGATGTTCCAATAAGAAAAGATCAGAATCACGTTGTGCTTGTAAATCCGTCGAATATGGGCAATATGGGAACAATCATACGTAATATGGTAGGTTTTAATTTTTATGATCTGGCAATAATCGGACCCGGAGCAGATATTTTCGACCCTAAGGTAGTTCGGTCTTCGATGGGGGCTTTTTTTCGAATTCGGTTTCAGTATTTCAAATCAATCGATGAATACACGAGCGTGCATAAAAACAATATCTATCCATTTATGCTTGATGGAGATAAAGAATTGTTGTTGACCAAATTCAAAAAACCCTTCTCTATGGTCTTTGGGAACGAAGGAGAGGGACTTCCCGCATATTATAAGAAGCTCGGACAAAGCGTCTACATTAAACACAGCACAAAAATCGACTCATTAAATCTTGCTACATCGGTCGGTGTTGGGTTATATATTGCATTCGATAGAAGATAAATCACCCTGCCGAAAGGTCTACATCTTGCCCGCCTTATACCCAATGATATCAGATTGCAGAATAAAGTTTTTTCTCTGTTTGCCGGATAAATATATGCTAAAGTTGTTTTGTGAGGTTGTCACATAGAAATTTCAGAAACTTTTTTGGTCTTCATGTTAATCCTGTTGTTAAGGTGCTAACCATTTCCGACATTTTTATTCTTTCAGGTTTTGGGTTGGTTGCTCCGATTTTTGCTGTTTTTATCACTGATAATATTAAAGATGGAAGCGTTGAAGTTGCCGGAATTGCCGCAACTGTATTTTTTCTTTCAAGGTCGCTTGGGCAAATCCCTGCTGCATATATTGTCGATAAAATTAAGGGCGAGAAAGATGACTTTTGGGCGGTTTTAATCGGATCTATTGTCACAAGTTTTGTGCCACTTTTATATATATTTGCAACATTGTCTTGGCATATTTATCTGATTCAGTTGATTTATGGATTCAGCCAGGCGTTTACTTATCCTTCATGGTACGCGCTTTTTACAAGGCATGTTGGCCATAATAGAGAGGGCGTCGAATGGGGGATTTACAGTACATTAACTGATTTAGGAGGAGCAGCAGTTGCAGGAATAGGCGGATACCTCGCTGCTAATTTCGGATTTAATAATCTATTTGTTATTGTATCTATTGCCTCGTTTGTTGGGAGTTTCTGGCTTATCGCAGTTAAGAGGTATATTAAGTGACATCTGGAGAATATTCCTAGAGCAGTAAGCTATGTCCTCCCGTATTTCACACTCCCAAGAATTTATATATCTTTTTAATCTCTTCAGGGCTTATTGCATCTTTTACATGCTCTTTCGTCAAATTTTTGGGGTAATGTCCAGCGTCAATATCAGATATCATCAATTTGGCGGCCTCCCTTTTGAATTTGAATGTGTTAATTAAATATTCATAATTTAGCATTTCGTCTTTCCTGCTTGCCATTAAGACAATTGGATAATCCTTTCTTATTTTTATTTCTTTTATAGCAAGAAGGTAATTGGCAAGTCTAAAATAGTTAACCGGATCAAATTTTTCTTCTCTTATTTTTAGCTGTTCACTATTTAAGGTTTCAAGTGAAATTTTCCTATGGAATTCAGATTTCCAGATTTTTTTGGCAGCGGGTGGAAAGGATAAAATGCGTGTGGCAAGTCTTGCCTCTGTCAAAGTAATTAACGATAGCTTAAGGGTGTTGTATCCAAGGTAAGGCATGATCGCGATAATTCCTTTGCACTTAGGATCATGTGGCAGATTATTTGCAATCATAAATCCCATGCTTAATCCAGAAAGAATATAGCTTTTTGGATTAATTTGTTTGACTTGATTTCGAATATTTCTTGTATAGCTTTCTAAAGTAGGGTTAGCAGGGGCGGGATGATCTGGATGAAATCCAGGAAGCTCCAAAAAGCTTATATCACAAATTTTTTTAAATACACTAACTACATCCTCTAGCATTTTACCGTTCATTCCAAAGCCGGGGATAACAAGCAAAGTTTGTTTAGGCATAAGATAATATTAGCAGAAGAGACACTCGTCTATACAGGACAGTTGCGTGTGGCTGAAACTTGTAGTAAAAATCTATTAAGATAAGTTGGTTAAAAAGGATATAAGTATGAAGGTAGTATTGTATATGGCTATCACGGCTAATGGGTATATAGCTAAACCTGATGGTAATACTGATTGGGTTTGTGAGACAGATTGGAATGAATTGGAAAAGTTTGTAGGGAATTCAGATACAGTATTGATGGGCAAGAAAACTTGGCAGGTAAGCGGAGATGATTTTCCCTATGGTAGTTGCCTTAATGTCGTGATGACAAATGATATTTTATTGCTAAGTAAGAAGGAAGAAAAGGTCATGTTCACTGACAAATCTCCACGAGCACTTGTAAAAGCGTTAGGTTTGAGAGGTTTTAGTAGGCTGTTGATTATAGGGGGAGGTATTACCAATTCTATCTTTGCTAAATCTGGAGTTATTGATGAGGTATTGCTGAGCGTCCATCCTCTAATTTTTGGTAAAGGCATTAAGTTGTTTGCAGACTCTGATTTTGGATTAAGCTTGAAGCTTTTGACTGTTAAAACTCTTAATGAAGGCTTGGTCCAGCTGAGGTACCAAGTAAAGAAGTAGATTGGCATCGCGTTTTAATTTTATGTTCCACATTGCAATAATGAAAAAATCATGGGGGCTTTTGCCAAAAATATTAAGTGGTGAAAAAACTGTTGAGTCTAGATGGTATAAATCAAAGATAGCTCCGTGGGATCGTATAGAGAAAAGGGATGTTGTCTACTTTAAAGACTCTGGCAAGCCAGTGACTGCGAAGGCGATGGTTACCAAGGTGAAGCAGTATGAAATAAGGGATAATGAACATGCATTGAAGGTGATGAGCAGATATTGTGAGGAGGATTTAGGGGTTTCGAGAATTCCTGATGAAGTTAAAGATTATATCTTCACCAAAAAATACGCAATTTTTGTATGGTTTAATGGGGTAGAAAAAGTACCTCCATTTAAAATAGATAAAACTGGATATGGCTTGCAGTGTGCGTGGGTGGTCACGGAGACAGATCCGTCCGTAGCAAAGCGTTCTACAGCTCTTCTAATTCTCCTATTCCTGATTCTTTTCTTTCGATATATTTGAGGTAATTTTCTGTTGTTGTGAGCCTTTTGTGTCCTGCGATTCTTGATACCAGAAGGACGCTTGCTCCTCTTTTTAGGTGTTCGGCTACAAAAGTGTGTCTTAGGTCGTTGACTGTTACATCTTCAAGAGCGATCTGTTTGAAGTATCTTGCCAAAGTGGCGCGTATGTTTCTAACCAGAAGCTGGTGGCCGGTTTTTGTAACAAACAGAAAGTCAAGATCTGTTTTAGGACGCTCTTTCAAATAACCTTTGATGGCATCCTGAACCGCTGGGTTAAGGGGTACTGATCTTGTCGGTGTTGATGAGGTACCAGGAACCTCGAGTACTCCTTGGCTGTCACCCTCTCCCATTTTTATATTCGACGTTTTAATATTAGCCAGCTCAGAAATTCTGAGTCCTGTTTGAAGAAGTATTTCAACGATAGCCTTGGTTCGCACATCCTCCTTAACAGTGTCTCGCAACGCACGGTACTCAATTTTAGTTAAAATTCTTGGAGTGCTTTGTTCAAACTTTGGATGCTGGATAAACTGTGCAGGGTCTGACTCTATGATTGTTTCGTCAACCAGGTACTTGAAAAATGTTTTAATTGCATTGATTTTTCTTGATATTGTTTTCTTGGTATATCTGTTATCCGATAGGTTAGTTAAAAATGCCTCAATAGTTTCTTTTTTAGCCTCACTTGCGAGGACTATTTTGCCATGCTTGGCGAACTCTATTAACTGCTGAATGTCTTTAGAATAGGCTATTACGGTCGCCTCTGCACGTCCTTTTTGCTTAAGATGTTCAACAAATTTTTCGTGGGCGTTTGATAGAGATATCATTTTATAAGTCTTTTCTATTGTGGACAGTGAGTAAAACTATAAGACAAGTCTATATGCAACTTTGCTGGCGGTCAATATGCCAAAGACGGACATTACAAAAACTTGGTTTCAACCTTGACCCACTGACGCAAAGTCCACCATAGGTGGACACTATAGAAACCTAAACTCGCTTTCAGCTCGTTAATGTTTCTATATGGTTGCGGGGCCAGGATTTGCACCTGGGTTTCGAGATTATGAGCCTCGCGTGGTAACTCCTCCACCACCCCGCGGTGTTTATACTCGCAATATTGTACATCATATCAACCTCTTCGGCAAAAATGATATAGGATATTATCGGCTATCGTGAGCTATCGCACGCGGTATGTTGCAGCGTCACCTTGTTCGTTGTATTTTCACCTTCAGTGGGAAGGTAATGTTCGCTTCTCTCGCATTATAGATTAAATTCAAAGAGCCAGAGTCGGTAATTGGGAATGCTTACTCCACCAGAAGTACCGTCCAAGTCATGTTTTTGGCTTTCAGGCTTTACACCGTCTACTATTAGGATAGTGTAGCCCGGTTTTGTCATGTTCAGCTTTTCCAAGGCCTCCTTTTCGATAAATTCTTCTGAATTGGCGTATTCTATTCTTTCCTTTAAATCTGTATTTTCCTGTTTAAGGTTTTCAAGGTTAGACTGTGCATTCTCTAGCCGGCTTATCCCAGCTTTCATGTTAGAAACCGATTTTATTGAATTTACAAGTATAATAAGCAGTACTGCCGTTAGAATAAAGGGATAAAGTTCTTTCTTGTTTATTTTCCGAAGCTTTCTGGGATCCATTAATTCATTATATAATACGTGGGAAAAGTTATAAGATTTAAGGCGGCGTAGCTCAGCGGTAGAGCACAGCCCTCATAAAGCTGGGGTCGGTGGTTCGAACCCACCCGCCGCTACCATCATTTAAGAAATTTATCCATTAAAATACAATCAATTTCTTTAACGCGTTTGAGCTTTTTGTCGTTAGTTACGAAAGCTTCACATTCGGATAATATCGCAGTTGCTAAATGCACTGAATCAGGAACTCGCAAATTATATGTAGCTGCAAGAATGGCAGAATATTCCGCAATAGTAATGTCAACACCAATTATTTGGAGGTTCGGAGTAGAAAGAAATATCCTTTTTATGTTTGTTTTTTTACTGCTATCACTTTGGATTTTGGAGTGCTGCAGTAGTTCGGTGAGAATTATAGTTGATGCGTTTATTGTTATTTTATTTTCTTCGCAGTAGTTGAAAATTTTTGAAGAAACGTAAGAAAAACCGTTATCTTGGTTAAGAATATAGATGTACAGGGCTGTGTCTATGTATATCTTTTTTATTTTTTGTTGAGTGCTTTGTTTCTTATTTGCCATTCGTTGCGAAGGTTTTCAAGGTATTCTTTCTCGTAAACCCCCTTTGCAGCACCTCTTGCCTTATCTGCCCAAGTCGAACCTTTTGGGCTAAGACTGATTTGAATGTCAGAAGGGCTGATAGACATTATTTTTACTGTGGCACCAGGTATAACCCCTTTTGTTACATTCCTGATCTCTTTTGGGATAACGACTTGATATTTTGTGCTGACTTTAGTTGTGGCGTACATAGCTCCTATATGGTATTAAATCGTAATACGTTTGTCAAGTTTGTTTTACTTGCGTCTATTGTTTTATACTGCTTGTTGTCTATTTTTTTATTGTGGATTGCTTTTTAGTCTACTTCATTGCCAGAGGCCTGATCAGTGAATTTAAAGGTTGAAAGAATTTGATCCATTAAGTTAATTTGATCTGCCTTATAGTCTAGGGGTGCAGTAAATCTTATAGGCGGCGTAGCTCAGCGGTAGAGCACAGCCCTCATAAAGCTGGGGTCGGTGGTTCGAACCCACCCGCCACTGCCAGGATAAGTTTTTGGACACATTTTTTCATAAGGACGTTAAGAATGTTCAAATTGAGTCTTTTAAGCTTTTAATCTATGAATTCGAAGGTATCAATTATCTGTTTGAATACCGATTTTGCTTTCTGCTCGTCTTTTACCTTCAGAGTTGAGACAAAAGCATAGTGACTTTTATCTTTATCCAAGGACATAACTATTTGTGATATTTCTCCAGTTCCACAGTCAATCCCTCTTATTGTTGTCATATGTGCTTTTATACCATCGACCGATATAAGTTCACTATTTATATTCTCTCCGCATTCTAAGCCCATCACTTGATCAACATAAACATTAAAGCTCATTAGATTAGAGCCAAAGCTCGGTTTAGAATTGTCATCGGTTGCAATTTGGAAGTCAAGAGGTACTTCAAAGGAAAGAGAGCCGTTATTAAAGGTTTTCCAGCCGGTTGTTGAATCAGTTGAAGGCCTTGGAATTGTTGGTTTGAAAGTTGGAGTTGCTATTGATGTCTCTGGTTCAACTGGAATTGGAGATGTTGCCTTCTGATATTTTATGCCAAGATAAAAAGCGCCCAGAGGAAGGGTGACAAACAATACTGTTGCTACGATTTTGGATAATGTTGTGACTGTAGTAAGTGATTTAGGAAGATCCACTTATATTATTGTAATGGGGCTAAAGGTTATTGTCAAAAAAATTCGAGAAAACCCTTTTTTCTGCTAAAATATCTTTTGTATGGCAAATAAGAAGCGCATTTTAACAGGAGACCGCCCTACTGGGAACCTCCATTTGGGGCATCTTGTCGGGTCTCATCTAAACAGAGTCAAGCTTCAGGACGAATATGATACCTATATTCTTCTCGCCGATGTTCAGGCTCTGACTGATAATTTTGATGATCCTGAAAAGGTGCGTGATGGGGTTTTCCAGGTTCTACAGGATAGTCTTGCGGTAGGAATTGATCCTGAAAAGTCTACCATTTTTTTGCAGTCGGCTGTTCCTCAGATAGCAGAGCTTACTGTTTTTTATTCAAATCTTGTTACTATCTCACGCCTCGAAAGAAATCCGACGGTAAAGGATGAGACTAAGCAGAAGGCAAAATTTAAGGATTCTATGCCTCTTGGATTTTTGATGTATCCGGTTTCACAGGCAGCGGATATTACAGTTGTAAAAGGAGAGCTTGTTCCGGTTGGCGAGGATCAGCTCCCTCATATCGAACAGACTAGAGAGATTGTCAGAAAATTTAATTCAATCTACGGTCATGTATTCCCTGAGCCAAAGGCCCTGGTTGGAGGAGTTGCTAGACTCGTTGGTCTTGACGGAAATGCAAAGATGAGTAAATCATTGTGGAATTGTATTTATCTGAAAGATTCCCGCGAAGAGGTTAGGCAGAAAGTCATGAGAATGTATACTGATCCGAATAGAATCCATCCAACTGACCATGGAAAGGTTGAAGGTAATCCAGTATTTATCTATCACGATGCTTTTAATAAGAATAAAGGGGAGGTTGAAGATTTAAAGAAAAGATATGAAACTGGCAAAGTCGGCGATGTGGAGGTTAAGGAGAAATTAATTAATGCACTAAATATTTTTTTGGATCCAATTAGAGAAAGACGATCTAAGTATGATGCTAAAAAGCTTTTAATGGAAATACTTTCTGAAGGAACAAAGAAAGCCTTAAAGACCGCAGAAGAAACAATGAAAGAAGTAAGAGAAGCAATGAAAATAGTTAAACTCGTTTAGAACTTACCTCGACGAAATCCAAACATCTCACATGCTACAATATTATCGCTGTATATGGCATATTATGGAGGGTTGGCCGAGTGGCCCAAGGCAGCGGTTTGCTAAACCGTGGCTCGTTTAAAAGCGGGCCCGTGGGTTCGAATCCCACACCCTCCGCCAATTGGGAAATTGATACGATTAGGTAAGGATTAATGTAATTGCGCATAACATACAATATTTAATCCTTTTTTGGAAATTACTTCGCATAAAGATGAGTTAGACAAAATCGCTCGCTTTGCCCGCGAGGTAAAAACTTAAGGAATACCTATGAAACCTAATATTAACTTGATTGTGGCTGACAACGAGAGTGTAGTTCAGTCAGCACTCATATCCAATAACTATGTCCAAGCTTTTCTGCTAGTTCATTCTCTGATAGAGTCGCTCCTCCGCGCGCTCCTAAATAAACTTGACCCCAATTCGGAATTGTGTTTCTCAGATCTAATAAAAGGGTACGAGGCCAGACTTGCCGAGGAGTACTATCCATCGCCAACTTTCGTCGAGGAGTTGACAGAATTCAATCGTCGCCGAAACAGGGTAATCCACCGTCTCTGGCGGAACGGCTTTACCCATACTAATAACAATCTGAAAGACGCTGCGGAAGCTGCGGTTCATCTTTACTCACTTTTCATTGAGTGGCTACAAATATTTGACGACGACTTGGAAAATCTTGGTTTTAGGTTATCTGATGAACAATAGGGGTTAATAGAAATTCATGCGGGCTACTTCGCATAAAAACGAGTTATGTGAAATTGTCCGATTTTAACTTCAAACCATGAAAAAAAGTGAAAAAGAAGGATTAGAAGAATATGCAATAAAATATTTCATTACTGCTTACCCAAGAAAACTAAGGAGCTTACGACATTTGGACAAGCCAGATTTCACGCTACTTGATGAGAGTAACCAATCAAAAATTGGAGTAGAAGTTGCACATTTATGGCACGACAAGGAAGAAGCCAAAATTTTATTGGGCAGATCAGAAAAAATTGCTCACGGCATTATGAACGCAGCAGACCTAATTAGAGCACTAAACGAATTGTTAGTCCAAAAAGCCAATAAAATTATTGGCTTCAAAGAACACGATAAATTTTTCCTTGTCATCAGAGTAGCCTCTCCAATTTTTGATAAATCTACATTTGACATGTATGAAGATGATATAATTTGCCCAGCAAATGATTATGATGAGATATGGCTTGTCCTAGATGATAACAATAAAAAGGAAAAATGGACCGAGTTAAAAGAAATAAAATCGGACAACATCACACAACACGGGCTAGCCTGTTCGCGAGCTAAATAAAATCACTAACATTAAGAATATGACACTTGAACAATTACTTCTACAACTTGCCCTTAATATTTCTTCAACCTTTATCTACGACGTCGTCAAAGGTTATTTTGCAAAAGAGAAAAATCCTACTATTGAGGGCTTAAAGGCCGAGTTATCCTTGCGCCTTAATATTGAAGGTGCAGATATTAAATCAAATAACATCATTCAGTTTCTTGCTCAAAATGGTGACATTAATGTCTCAGGTACACAAATCTACGCTTCAAAGTCTGTCACAATGGCCAGCTCTCAAGGTACGCAATTTACATTTGGGAATAATAGTAAAAGTAGTACAGGTAAAAGTTCAATTCAAGCTCGTCACGGCGCACAAATTCATGGTCAAGGTGACGCGAGGATGGAACAGGATGAAGAAGGGAACATTAAATTTTACACGTGATTTTATTTTTAACGCTCGCTCAGCCAAATTTGGCGGTGGTGAGCGCTGGCGCACAAATTTTACCACTGCCAAACTTCAGTTATTCATAAACGTTGTACGAAATAATTAAAAATCCTTTTTAGATTTTTTGCCTATACGCTCCTGACTTGCGCGTTTCAGTGTCCCTCTCCAAATGCTGAGCTGTTTAAGATGATTGCCCGATGGCAAGCTTCATGCAACCGGATGTGGGGTCGTATTAGATCATAATTCGAGGGTTCCAATTCCACCTTTTTTATGTGTTAACATATTTATTATGACTAGGCTTTTTTTAATCCGGCATGGTGATGCATATGACGAAGAGGGGCTGCAGGTAGACGATTCTCCTTTAAACAATTTTGGAAAGATTCAGGCGCTTCAGCTTGCAAAGCGTCTAAAACATAACAGGTTTGACATGATGTACTGTAGCAGAATAAGAAGGTCTATGGAAACGTGTGAAATAGTAAATGAGCATCACAAAATGAAAGTGAATTATACTGCAAGGCTGAATGAAGTCGGAACCGATACTTGGCCACAGCCTGGCATAAAATCGGTTCAAAGCGACTTGAAAGATTATTCAGAAGCAACGAAGAAGATTTACAAAACATTTAGAGAAATTGCTGAATCTAATTTGAATAACGAGGTCATAGTCTTTACGCATGGCAACTGGATAAGGGTTCTTTTAACGAAGATTCTTGCGAATGGCGACCCAAAAACATTTATACATTTTGTGGTTCATCATACTTCGTTGAATATTATTGATGTTGATGATTTTGGGTTTGAGCATATCATTACCTTTTCAGATGCTGCACATACCCAGCTTTACGAAACGCGTATTTAACATTACAGGTTTGTGTTAAAATCAGAATAATGCTAGGTATTAAACTTCCGGATATGGTTTCTCCAAGTGCTCCCAACGCACCTATTCACGAGGGTATAATCAGGCTCTCTAAAGTTCTTCTTGAATGGGATTCTCCTGAAAGACTCTTTAAGAAAAGATCCCGTGAATTTTATAGAAAAGTCGCGGTTATAATAATATTTTTTGCTCTCCTCCTTTTGATAATAAAAGAGTTTTTGCTGATAGGAGTTTTGGGGGTTGTTTTTTTCGTTGTATACGTTTTTCATACAGTCCCTCCGCGTATCGTGCATCATCAGATAACAACAAATGGGATAAATTTTGCTTCAGAGCATATATACCCATGGTCTGAGCTGCGGGGCTTTTTTATAGATGAAAAGGACGGAGTAAAGATTTTAAATGTAGATACGAAAGCCCCCCTGCCAGGCAGAATTTCTATGCTTCTTGATAAAAGCATTGATTATAAAAAAGCTGAAGCAATTGTCAACGAATATCTCTCGATAGTTGAAAACCCCGAAATCAGCATGGCCGAAAAGTTAATGTCAGGAATATCCAGCAGAATAAGTATTTAATTAATATAAATATGCCACCGGCAAAAAGCCTTTTTTTTGTTTTGCTTCTGAGTGTTATTTTCACTTCTCATGCTTCTGCAGAAGTTGGTAATAACTTAAATAGCGTCTTAAACAGGGTTGCAAAAGAGGATAAAGTTCAGAACAGGGAGGATGGTCTTCTGAAAAATACCTCTAAGGATGTCGAGGAGAAAAGGTTTGAGAATGTTGCTGTGGAAAAAGAAAGGATTCAAAACAAGGCCCAGGAAACAAGGATCAAGCTGGTTCAGGTGCATGCAGAAAGACTTAGGAAAAGATTTACATTTTACTACGAAAGGCTACAGAAATTAATCGATAAGCTGCAAAACAGGATTACTGCGATGGATGAGAAAGGAATAGATGTTTCAGTCGCTCAGGCAAAGCTTAATGAGGCTTCTGCCTTGCTTGAGAGTACTAAAACCGAGGCTGATCAGGCAGTTGTCCTTTTTAAATCAATAGACACAGAAGATATGAAAAATACCGGAGATGTTGGAAAACAGATGGTCAGCACTGCTGAAGGTATAAGGGAAAATTATGTCGAGGTTGTAAAGCTTCTGCATGAAGTTGTTTCTTTATTGAAAAATGCAGTCAAGACGACAGAAGAGTGAATTGATTTCAAATAATATGGACAAAAAATATATTATACTTTTGGTTCTATCTTTAGTTTTTCTTGGAGTGGTATTCGGCTTGCAGTCATTGGTCACTGTGGAAAGAGATAATATAGCACCAGAAGTTGTAAAGACGACCCCTCCTTCCGCTGCTTTGGATGACTCAGGTCAGATTAATGAAGCTGAATTTCAAAATGCCCAGAAGATTTCTGCAGACGACTCGATTGATTCAATAGAAAAAGAACTTAACGATACTGTTATTCTTAAAGAGGACTTTTCGGATTTATAGACTACGGCTGTTTTCTATGTGTCGGTTTTTTGTGACTTCTCCACGGACTACGCTGTGCTTCATCCGTGGCTTCAGTCCTTTTTTGCTTTCGCTTTGCTTAAGACCGCTACGTGGAGTTCGGAAAAAGTAATTCCTGAATCATATTGTATTCCCAACTGGCGGTGTCTGTTTGAAAATATCCGAACGGAACTGGCTGGGCTCGGCGGGCGGAATTCCCCCCACACCCCCCTTCCGC
>Ga0155743_104_pt1 | contig 24955 bp, 24 predicted proteins | sample RifCSPlowO2_01_FD_107397 | JGI IMG/M metagenome (GOLD analysis project Ga0155743, IMG submission 107397) | candidate division WWE3 bacterium RIFCSPLOWO2_01_FULL_39_13 | reverse complement strand
GTATTCCTTAACCCGGTGTGGATCATCCCGGTAAGCTGGAAAAGCTCGCTTTCATAATCGATTGAATTCAAAAGCCTCAAAGCCTCGGCAACTGAGCCTTTAATGAAAAGAGAATCTGAAATATTAAAGCCCGTATAATCCCTTTTTTTACTAAATTCAATCGGAGAAGAGGCCTTTTTTAAAGTTTTGTAGACCGCTGTATTTTTATTTATTAAGGATAAATCTACAATCAGCTCCAGCTCCATTCTTGATTTAACTTGGAGCAAAAAGTCTTCTTTTAGATCAATATCACTGGCAGAGCGGGGCTTTACAACAACCAGACGTTTATCTCCAAACAAGCTTGAAGCGTTTAAAAAATCAATAAAAGACGACAAGGTGTTTTTATCAAGAGTATATTCAGAAACACTACCAGCCTTAAATGTTTTTTTTCTTGATTTTATGTAATTTAAAATCTGAAGCTCGTCATCACCTGAAACCAGAGTAAGCATGTAGCCAGTTTACTCAAAGAGTGTCTGCCTAACAAGTACATGGATTTGATCGAAAGTTCTGTCATTGGGAATAAGGACATATTTTTTGTCATAAAGTGCATCCCTTTCCTCCGGCTCAGGGGCAAAAAGGGAGCCAGCGCCGGCGTAGCCGGCGCTGGCTGGCTCATTTGACAATACAACCTCCGAAATTTCTCCAATATACTTATCATGATAAGTATTATAAAAGAGCAAAACATCTCCTAATACAACGTCTGTCTTGATATTCCGCTGATAATTCCCATACAGTCCGCTTATTTTAGCTGGACTCAAAAGTGTCTCTGCAGATAAAATAGCAACCTTAAACGACTCCAGCACTTTCTGCTGTCTTTTTGCCCGGGCAAAATCTCCGCTTTCCAAAAGGTTGGCGGAATGCCTTGATCTAGAAAATTTAAGCGCCATTTTGCCATCTAAAACCTGATACCCCTTATCAAAATGAAGATGCTCGTATCTGCATGAGAACCTCGTTCCCGAAAGTTCATCATCGCTCATTAAACTTATATCTATTCCACACTTGTCTTCCTCTTTGCCCTCAATCGGATAATCATAATCATCAAATGTATTTTCAACATCAACATTTATTCCCCCAACAGTATCTACTGCCTCGCTGAAGGCATCAAACCCGATCATGACATAATAATGAACAGGTATTCCTGCGACTTTTTCAACAGCCTTTTTAACCATACCCATACTGCATTCTTCATCGCAGGTCTTCGATTTTGAGAGAGCATAAATTTCGTTGATTTTCGATTTGGTTTCGCTTATCCACAAATCTCTCGGGATGGATATAACTACAGGCTTTCTCAGATTTTCATCAAAAGAAATTATCATTATGGTGTCGGTGAGTGTTGAATATACGCTTGAATTATTTGATCTTTTATCCATTCCGAGCACAAGCAGGTTGGTTCTGCTGTCTGTGCTTTTTATTTTCGTGCTGGCAATGTTGTTGCTGGCCACCGAAACGGGCGCAAAAAGGGCTGAAACAAGTTCAGGATATTTGCTTTTTACTATAATTCCGCCAGTCAGCAGGATGGAAAATACTCCAAGAAAAAGATATTTAAAAACAACTAGAGGCTTTTTAGGATTCCTAATAATATTGTCCATAATTTTAATCTGACTTCTACGGAAGCTTATCAAACAGTCCTGTTTCTAAGATTAAGATAAGATTTCCAGGCATAATCCACTGCTTTCCTGACCAAAAGAGAAAACCCGGCGGCATCAAGACTTGCTGTACCAACAAGAAAACCACCTATAAAATCCTGTTTAAGATAATCGTTGATGTTCTTTTTGTCAATACTCCCACCGTAAATGAACTTGTTCAGCCCCCATTCGAAATGAACCTTTTTCAAATCTTTTATTGAGGCCGGCTTTCCTGCTCCAATTGATCCAACAGGCTCATATGCTAACATAATATCACCAACAATCTCTGGTTCTATCTGCTTCAGCTCGTCTTCCGAACTGAAGCACACAATAGGAATTATCCCAGCTTTTAAAGCACTATCAATTTTCTGATTTACTTCCAAAGGGGTCTCGCCCATTGATCTTCTTTCAGAATGACCAATTATGCAGTATTTAACCAGGCTTGAAAGCTGAAAAGCCCCAGTCTCACCAGTATGAGAGCCTTTCAATTGAGCAGAAATGTCCTGTGATGCCACGCCGATTACATCACCAAGATCATGTTCTTTTAGAACCATCTTTAGAGGATAAATCAGCGGGAGTGAAGGAGAAACTACAACTTCAACTTTATCGGGGCAGACCCTTAAATCTTCAATAAGCTTTCTGTCTGCCGAAAAATCAGAAACCCATGCGTCAAGCTCAGAAACATCTTTATTTTCTTTCCAATTTGCGACTATAAGCATACAAATGCCAAAACTAAGTCCTATTTTCAAGAATATCATCGATCTTAATTCTCGTGTCGCCGACAAGAGAAGGCAAAGCCTCTAACTCGTTATGATGGTAATTATATCCCACACTGTTTAAACACGCATACACATTAGGAATATCTTTATAAATGCTTTCGGCATAGGCACAGGAAATAAGGCACCTTGGGAGAATTGCTACATTTAAATCTTCTTCTCCGATTTTTGACTTATCACACCCGATTGGACACCCAAAGCATGAAGGATTGTTTCTCGGCTCTACGGTAAGCATTTTATAATCATCAAGTATTTTGCTGTAAAGCCTTTCGTAATCATAATAATTCTTTAATTCAAGGCTATCAGTGCTTTCTATTGTTACAGACACTCCTCCCTTGGGAAAAGGATTTTTACCTCTAATATCTCCAAATGAAAAATATCCAAGTGAAAATGCACCGTTATCCGAAATGGAAAAGCTAGCCGGGCTGTTTTGAAATGAATCAGCATCTAGAGAATCAATAGAAACATCCGCTTCAAAAATACTTATGCCAAGGTATTTTTCAGTTTGACCCTTGAAAACAAACGCGTCAATATCAGCCATGGTCATCATCCCCGCAATATCCCCCCCGCCATAAAGCTCAACAAGGCTGTTTTGATTTATATAAAGCAGATTTGATTTCGACACATAAGGGAAATAACCGCAAAGAGGACCGGCAGTAAGTATTACCGGAGAATCTTCAAGATTATCAAGCATAATCCGGGTGCTTATTCCAATCCCGCCGATATATGGGAAAAGATCTTCATGAATCTTAAATTCAGAACTTTCTTCTGAAAGATCTATATATAAAACCCTCTTGTATTCGTTATTCATGTAAATCAAATACTAACAGAATCATTAGTGAAGCTCCATTGAAAATCTACGAAGAAACAATATCAAAACAGTTCTGGGGGCATATGCTGACGATCTTGTCTATGTTTTTTATTACTTTTCCATAGTCTATTTGGATTTTATACATAGTCGGCTTGCCTTTTACGGTGATTGGAGATCCTTTAATCCCGAGCATGCGGTTTTCATACCTTGATGCAGCTAAAGAGCAAAGACGGCAACCTATGCATTTTTGTTCACGGGGAACTGCTAAATATCTTGCTGGCATAATTAAATGTGTCCGCTGGCCTTAACAGCAACATCAACCAGCCGATTCGAATAAGCCCATTCGTTGTCATACCAGGCAAGAACCTTAACCAAATTCCCGCCGACAACCCTGGTCATGTTTGAATCAAGTATTGCAGAGTAAGTTGTTTTGATAATGTCTGAAGACACAAGAGGCTCTTCTGAATATTTCAGGATTCCTTCCATTTCCGGCCAGTTTTGAGCTTCCGAAAAAGCTTTATTGATTTCTTCCACGGTTGTATTTCTTTTAAGTAAAGCTGTTATATCTGATATAGATCCGCAGATAACCGGCACCCTCAAGGCTATCCCGTCAAAAATATTTTCGAGTTCAGGAATAACCTTAGCCACAGACTCAGCAGCTCCTGTAGAAGAAGGGACGATATTGGCTGCGGCAGCCCTTCCTCTCCTCATGTCTTTCCCTTTATCTGGTCCGTCAATAAGACCCTGTGTGGAGGTATATGCATGAACTGTAGAAAGCATTGCCTTTTCAATCCCAAAGGTTTTTGACAATACATGCATTACAGGTCCTGCGCAATTAGTAGTACATGAGGCATTCGAATAAAGCTCTTTTGAATAATCAATATCCTCCGTACCAAGCACAATAGTAGTAAATTCATCGTCTTTCGCCGGAGCAGATAGTATTACCTTTTTAGCACCTGCCTGAAGGTGCTTTTTTGCATCCTCGGCTTTAGTAAAAAAACCAGTACACTCCAAAACAATATCAACATTTAAGTCCTTCCATGGAAGCTCTAAAGGATCTTTAACAGCAAGCACCGGGAAATTTTTATCACCAATGACTAGATCTGAATCAGTAAAGGAGACAGGCTTTTCGTATCGTCCATAAACAGAATCGTACTTAAGAAGATAAGCAAGAACTTCGGGGGTCGTAAGGTCATTTATTGCAACAACGTGGAGATCATGCAAAGACTCCGCACGCTCTAGAAAAATTTTAAATGCAGCCCTGCCAATACGGCCAAATCCGTTTATTGCGATATTCATAGGTTTGAATCAATCCACTGTTTCAAAACTGGCTCTGTTATCAATCCAATTTTTCTATCGATTTCTCTCCCGTCCTTTAAAATAACAAGAGTTGGAATGCTCATTACACTAAACTCCATTGCTTTGCTTTGAGAACTATCCACATCAACTCGTTCTATCTGAACCTTATCTTTATACGTTTTCTCTATGGCCTCCATTAATGGTTTCATGGCCTGGCATGGTCCACACCACTCGGCATAAAAATCTATAAGTGTAATCATAACGCATATCAAATATTAATAAGACTTTCCAGTATTCATAAGCATTCTACATACTCCAGTTAAAAAATCAAACCACCTGTTTTAAGTGTTATAATCAGTCCGCCATGATTTTTGCTCACGCTTTTATTGGAATGATTATTGCTTTCGCATATGAATCTGTATACCGAGGGAAGGGCGTTTTCAGCAATCCAAGGCAAAAAATGGCGCTTTGGACATCTGCGATCTTAGGGTCTATATTTCCAGATTTCGACATCCTCTACCCGATTTTCATTAACACGCAGGCAGACCATAGGGAGCTATTGACGCACTCGATGATTCCCTATCTTTTCGTACTCGCCTTAATTATTGGAGGATCTCGGCTTCACCAATATACCAAAATCCAGGCATCTGTGATTGCAGTTTTTTTTATCGGGATTTTGTTTCATTTGATAGGGGATTCCTTCGTAGATAAAGTTTATTTGTTCAAGCCATTTTCTAATTTTTCGTTTCAGTTTGAACACTCTCAGATTGATAAAAACAAAGGATTTCTAGGATATTTTCACTCTTCATTCATGCTTGCTGAATCTATGATTTCATTACTAGGTTTCGGATTGTTCATAAAAAGTTTTGCAAATTTTCATAAACAGTTTAGATTATTGCTATCTTTTATTGCTATTATAGAAGCAGGGGTCTTTATTGCATTACTGCCCTTTTTATATAGTTTTAACTAAATATGAGCGAAGACGCGGACAAAAATAAATCTGAAGCATTAAAATCAGCCATTGCGCAAATAGAGAAACATTACGGCAAGGGGGCGATAATGCAGATGGGCGGAACATCCCCAGTACCAAACTTAGAGGTTGTTTCTACAGGATCCCTGACTTTGGACATTGCCACAGGAGTAGGAGGAATTCCAAGAGGGAGGATTATTGAAATATACGGTCCCGAATCTAGCGGAAAAACCACGTTAGCACTTAGCATAATTTCTGAGGTGCAAAAGCTTGGAGGAAAAGCTGCATTCATTGATGCTGAGCATGCATTTGATCCTATTTATACAAAAAACATCGGAGTCAAAGTTGACGAGCTTTATATATCCCAGCCCGACAACGGCGAGCAGGCGCTTGAAATAACCGAGACTCTTATTAGAAGCTCGGCTATAGATTTGATCGTTATTGACTCTGTTGCTGCGCTGACGCCAAGAGCCGAAATAGAGGGCGAAATGGGGGACAGCCATATGGGTCTACAGGCTAGGCTTATGAGCCAAGCTTTAAGAAAAATTACAGCGATTGCAAACAGAAGCAGAACAATTATTCTTTTTACAAATCAAATTAGAGAAAAAATAGGCGTTATGTTTGGGAATCCCGAAACAACAACAGGGGGACGATCGCTGAAATTTTACGCGTCAATAAGGCTGGAAATTAGAAGAATACAAAGCATAACGGAAAAGGGAGTTGCAGTTGGAAACAGAGTCAGAGTCAAGGTCGTGAAAAACAAGGTGGCTCCTCCCTTTAAATCAGCGGAACTTGACATCATGTTCGGGAAAGGCATCAGCCGTGAAGGAAGCATTCTTGATTCCGCAATCGAATACGGGATTATTGAGAGCAGTGGAGCATGGTTCAGATACAAAGGGGAAAATATCGCACAAGGGAGAGAAAACGCAAAACAGTATCTCTCACAAAACCCTAAAATAATGACTGAGGTTGAAAAACATGTTTACGAAAAACTCAAAAAAGGTAGCATCACTCCGACAGAAATAGACGGCAAAAAGTGATATGGTTACAGATGCGTCTTCCTGCCACTTCCAAAAATTTGGAGTTTGAAGTTGCATAAATGTGAAAATTACAAAAATCACCAGGCAGAAAAGAAAACAGGACAGATACAGCGTTATTGTAGACGGGTCCTATGCCTTCAGTATTTCAGCAAATGATCTAATAAAAGAAAATGTTGCCACCGGTGATGAAATTTCTTCTGAAAGAATAGAAGACTTAAAGCTGAAAGCAGGGGTAAGTCTTCTATTGTACAACAGTATAATATTCCTAGGGTCAAGACCGCACAGCGAGCTGGAGGTAAACAGATATTTGAAAAGAAAGATCTACAAAAACGAGGAGCTGAACAAACTTGAATTACCTAAAAAACTATCCATACTTTACGAAGTTATTCGATACCTAAAGAAAAATAAATACATAGATGACAAAGGTTTTGCTGAATGGATATCATCACAGAGACTTTCACAAAAACTTCCCAAAGGTAGAATTTTTATTAAACAGGAGCTTGCCCAAAAAGGCATAGATCCTGAAATATCTGACCAAATTATAAAGGCAATACCAGATGAGGACGAAAAAGATAGGGCAGTACAAGCTGCAAAAAAGAAACTGGCAAATCTGTCCGAAGCAAATCAAAATCCAATCATTTTGAAGCAAAAGATATTAAAATACCTTATGGGACGAGGGTTTGAATATACAACAGCATCCAGCGCTGTTGACAGTATACTGACTAATCCATAAAATAACACTGTACAAAAGGTCAAGAGGCCTTTTTCAGTATTTAATTAAGCAAGGTGTTGACAGAGAAATAACATCAAAGGAAGAAGCAGAATTTGTTCATGAGAGGCTTTATTATCTTAACCAGGTTTTTATATTGATTAAGGTTAAAGGAAGTTTATCAAAAAAACGAAATGATACATGGTAAAAAATCAAAAAATACTTCAGAATATCCTGAGATAAAACACAGCGTCAGCTATAAATCAGCCTGCTGATTCTTTCTCTGAAAACCCCGTAGAACAAGAAAAATGAGTTTAGATGCAGTAATATTATCAATAATAACCCCGCTCGTAACTGTAATAGCAGCATACTTTGCGGTTATCAAACCATCAAAGGAAAATAAAAAAGACACAGACATTAAGAAAGATGAGGTTGGCAAAGAGATCAAGCAGAAAGAAGAAGAACTGCTCAATTTGGCAAAAGAGAAAGCCAAAGGTCTTACCTTCGAAGCCCAGAGCGAGGCGATAAAAATCAGACAAAACGCTGAGAACGAAGCTAAAAACATATCCCAAAAAGCAATTGAACTTGAAAGAAAAGCCGACAAAAGGCTGGATGAGATCTATGTAAAAATTAAAGAGATCGACGAAAGAGAAAAGCGTGTAGAAAACACTAAAAACCAACTTAAAACTAGAACACAGGAAATCGAAAATCTAAGACTTAAACAGATTTCAAGGCTGGAAAGCATTGCTTCACTGACAAAAGAAGAGGCAAAGGATCTCATGATTCACAATCTCGAAAAAACCCTTGAAAACGATATCGCAAGAAGAATTAAAGAATATGAAGAAAAACTTCAGCTTGAGTCAGATAAAATAGCGAAGGACATACTGGTAGACGCAATGCAGCACGCTTCAACCGACTATGTTCCTGAATACACAATATCAACAGTAAAGCTAAGTGATCCCGATATAAAAGGGAGAATTATCGGGAAAGAAGGCCGTAATATTAAAGCCTTCGAAGACTTAACCGGTGTAAACGTTGATTTCGAAGAAAATGACGAAGTAAGGCTGTCAAGTTTTGATGCCGTAAGACGGGAAATAGCGAAGTTGTCTATGGAAAAACTTTTGAAAGACGGTAGAATCCAGCCTTCGCGTATAGAAGAGATTGTTAAAAAGACTAAGGATGAGATGGACAAGATACTTCTCGTGGCTGGTGAAGACTTGTGCAGAAGAGTAAGTGTATATAATCTTCCAAAAGAGCTCGTTCAAAAATTGGGACACTTTAAATACAGAACATCTTATGGCCAGAACATGGTACAGCATACGCTTGAAGAGACTCTAATAGGGGTAAAGATCGCCCATGAAATAGGAGCTGATGTTGCTTTGACAAAGCTGGCATGTCTTCTCCATGACATTGGCAAGATAATTACAGATAAAGAAGGCAGCCATATTGAACTTGGTGCTGACTATGTTAAAAAATTCAACATTCCTCAGACTGTTGTAACAGCAATTCTTGAGCATCACGAAGACAAGCCGTCGTCTGTTGAAGGGGTGATAGTCCAGATTGCCGACTCTATTTCTGGGTCTAGACCTGGTGCTAGATACGAAGATTTGGAAAATTATGTAAAAAGAATGAAAAGTTTAGAGGAGATCGCAGCTTCATTTGATGGTGTAGAAAAAGCATATGCGATTTCAGCAGGGCGCGAGTTAAGGGTAATTGTGAAACCGCATGAGGTCACAGATGCACATGCTGTCAAGCTCAGTAGCGATATAGCCAAAAAGATTGAAAAAGAGCAAACATATCCAGGGACTGTGAATGTAGTAGTCATCAGAGAAGTGAGAGCAGCATCTACTGCGACATAATTTGTCATATTAACCAGAAAATGATTGACAAATCAACCTCATTCGCGCTATGTTGATTTAGCATAGCTGAATCTTGTTGAAATAACAAGGTTAGGCGAAGCAAAGACTTTCAAGTTCTCTATTAAGGGGGTGATTAGTGTGACCAAGACAGAATTAGTTGAAATGCTGGCCGGCAAGCTGGATATGCCCAAGGCCCAAGTTCGCAGAGTAGTCGATGCTATGGTCGAGGGAGTCTCTTCTACGTTGGTAAGAGGAGAAAAAGTTCAGGTGTCTGGCTTAGGAACCTTTGAAGTAAGGAAAAGAGCCGCAAGAGACGGAAGAAATCCTCAGACTGGAGCTAAGATAGTGATCCCTGCAAGAAATGCAGTTGTCTTTAAGGCGGCAAAACCCCTTAAAGAGGCAGTAAAGTAATCACTGCTTGCACCTAAAGAAAAAGACGGTGGCTAAACGCACCGTCTTTTTTGATTTATACAACCACCTTTACTATGCCACTCAAAGCCCCCGACTTCAGTCGGGGGATGAAAAGGCGTCCGCCTGAGGCGGACTCACGCAGTGAAGGCATTGGAAGCCGCCAACTCCTGTTGGCGGTATTCACTACAGTTTTCCGAGAGAAGTATGTTGATCCAAAATCTAAGAAGTTCTAGATTTAGCCACCCCAGAAAAGATTTCATCAACCCTCATAAGCCAATTTTGCAGACGCAGCTTGCTTCTTCTTATAAAAAGCCGCCTCCTCATTGATCTTTTGTATATAACATCTTTTATCCTTCTGATCTCTTTATACAAAACTTCTGTTTCCCAAAAAACAAGCAGACCAGAGGGTATTATCATCCCTATTACAAGACCAGCAGGTTTTTGCACAAAACTTACCGCGTATCCAATAAATGGAATCTTAAAAATAACCCTGCCTTCTATGATATCAGTGTAAATCTGCCAAGGATCGTCAGTATCATTTGCATCTCCTCTGGTTACAAAATATTCTCCGTTGTCAAAGCTTTTGCCGACAATCCTATGAGTTATTGTTTTTGCTAGATCCACAGGATTTTTAAAAGTAATTATGTCGTTAATCTCATAACTTTCAGATGATCTTGTAATCACTGCAGAATTTTCTTGTATTGCCGGCTCCATAGAACTCGAGGAGGCGTAATACAAGCCTATACCTTTGTACTTAGCGTTTTTCAGATAACTTGCAGTACTTAGAAACAATAGTATAAATACTGCAAAGATTTTTATTGATGTTTTCATATCTTTAATCTAACCGGGATAAATAACGCAAAAGATGAGTCTTTATCCCGGCTAAAATCACCTCTTTACTCCTCTACACCGGTAAACACAAAATCATAAACAGCCGACTGGCCGATATTTGAATCGGTTACACCCGTACCGTCAAATTTTAGTGCTACTCCCTTAACCTCTCCGGATCCAAGTAATCCAACTGGAAAAGTATCATTTCTCCAGCGGAGTATTGTATCGTACCCATACGAAACCCCTTCTTCTCCACTGTCCAGAACTCCATTGTTGTTTGCATCATTCCAGGCAACGGCTTTAACAAAAATGTCATCCCTCAAAGTATTAGGGTCATTAATATATTCAGCCTTGCTTACAACATTCAAAGGAGTCGTTCCTTTGTTATAAAGCTTGAGGAGAATAACATCTGACCATATAGAATCAATATTATCTAACACCGGTCCAGCTACAGTATCAGTTAGATTAGAGGACTCTGTCGAACCCGACACATTAAGCAAAAACTTCAAAGCGGTGTTTCCGGCAGTATTGTCTTCTGCGGAGGTTCCGACAGTAAACGAAGTTCCCGCGACTCTCACGCTTTCTTCGAAAACCGCGGATGTCGCTTGAAACAGCGAAACCACTGCCATTGCAATAATTACCAAACTGGCAAGTATCTTTTTCATCTTTTTCACCTCCTTTAATTAAGTAATTTACATGCGGGGCAATTGGAGAAAACTTATAAGTTCGTACCAAATCTCAGTCTCAATTCCCCGCCATAGAGCTTCGAAATTTGCCTGTATTTCACAAAGCTCCATGATTAAAGTCTATAGATCAAAAATGACAAAGTACTTTTCGAATTGATAATCTATAGTGAACAGAATGAAACAAAACAGGAACAAAAACCTAAAAAGTCTATTGCGAAAACTCCATTTCCCAGGATTTTAGCTACTGTATTGGAACTATTTAAGGAGAGAACATCCGAGGGAGGACGAATCCACAGGGTATATCCATATTTCTATTCTGCTAACACCTGCTGTATCCACAGCCACGGCATTTAACGCACCCTTCAGTTTCGATTAGAGTCATATTATTACACTCAGGACACATAGAAGCATTTTTATATGCTACATCTGCCATGGCCGTCTCGTCACTGGAATCATCGGATTTTTCCTCATGGTTAAACAGGCTTTCTTGAGTGAAATCAAAGCCCTCTTCCAAAAGTGGAGATTCTGGATCTTTAAGTTTACGGCTTAAGTCAAGCTCGTTCATAAGGACTTTCGCTATGGCGTCTGGCATGCTTACTATACGGTCCTGGCCGAAACCTATACTTACGGACCCGCCGATTCCTTTCAGCTGGTAGGCTATTTCTTCGAGTGCTTTATCAGGATCAGAAGAACTTCTCAGCCATCCACTTATCAGCCTTCCCAAAGCTTCAGCCATAGCAGAGGTGTCGCTTCCGCTTTTCCCGAGTGTAATGAAAACCTCAAATGGTTTTCTTCCTGTTTCGCCGTTCCTGTTTACTGTGATAAATGCTTTTCCAAACGGGGTAGATATCTCATGCGTTCTTCCAACAACGACACGTGGGCGGGGTCTTTTCACGTCAATCGCTTTTTCGTTCTCAACCGGCTCAATCACCTCACCGTTTCCAGCTGGATTATCGCTTTTTTTTTCTTTCGTCTCTTTGGTTTCAAGCACAACTTCTTTTCTTGAGCCAGTTATATACACAGTAAGACCCTTGCATCCAAGCCTCCACCCGATTTCATAAACTTTTTTTACATCTTCGACAGAAGCATTCTCAGGGAAATTACATGTTTTAGATATAGAATTATCAACAAATCTTTGAATTACTGCCTGCATCCAGATATGCTCCTCTGGTTTAATGTCGGCTGAGACAACAAATGTATTCTTCATACTAAGAGGGATGTCTTTCATGTGCTGAATAGTTCCTTTTTCAAGGACTTCTTTTATAATAAGATCTTTTTTCTCATCACCTAAGTCTGATTTTTTTAAAGCAGTCTGGAAAGTTGGACTGATATAATCGAGCTTGAGGTTTTTTTCGCCCCCAGCTGCCTGATAGACATTCCTTGAATAAGCCAACGCAAAAACCGGCTCGCAACCGTATCCTTCTACTTCAAATACTGTGGAAGTAGTTCCAGTTGGAGCAACCGTAAGCTGTGTAGAATTGCGGATTCCAAATGCAAGTACAGAATCGCGGATTTTATTCCAATCTATGTCAGGCCTGCTGTAACTGCCTTTGTGCTTAACAAGGGGTTTCGGAGCTTCCCACTTTAAATTCTTTGGATCATAAATGCTTCCTTTTATCCCTGGGAAAGCTCCTCTTTCTTTAGCAAGCTCTACGCTGGCAAGCATAGACTGATACCTTATAAATTCTGTAACCTGTGAAGAAAAGTCAAGGCTTTCTGCGCTTCCGTATCTGATTCCAAGCTTGTACATGGCGTCTGCAAGCCCCATAAATCCAAGCCCTATGCGCCTGTTCCTATGAGCTGACTCTTTCAGCTCGGGGACAGACGGGACATAGGAATTCTGTGTTACTACATCATCAAGAAAACGGGTTCCAAGCCAGACAGAATCCATCAAATGATCCCAGTCTAAAACCACGCCACGTACAGATTCATTTATATTTACGTGGCCAAGGCAACAATTTTCATATGGCCCAAGGTACTGCTCTCCGCATGGATTTGTAGCCTCGAGCTCGTATTGATTCGGAACCGGATTATATTTATTTGCAGTGTCAAGGAATAAAACTCCGGGCTCACCGTTTTTGTGGGCGTACTCTGCTATTCTGTCAAAAATATCCCGCGCCTTAACGGTTTTCCATACTTCACCGTTTCTTGGATTTATTAAATCAAAATCTTCGTTTTTATCAACTGCTTTCATAAACTTATCAGTCATTCCGACTGATATATTAAAATTCGCGATTCTGCCCTCTTCACTTTTGCATGCTATAAACTCTTCTATATCCGGATGATCTACCCTCATAACTGCCATGTTTGCCCCGCGTCTTGTGCCGCCTTGCGCTATTTGGCCAAAAGCTCTGTCATAAGCTTCAAGAAAGCTAACGGGACCGCTTGCTAATCCGTTGCTCGATGAGACCCTGTCGCCCTTTGGGCGCAGCCTTGAAAACGAGAACCCATTGCCTCCTCCTGTCTGCTGGATCAAAGCCGAATCTTTCAGCGTGTCGAATATTCCTCCCCTTTCTCTTCCCATATCATCCTTTATCGGTAAAACAAAACAGGCAGCGAGCTGGCCGAGCTTTGTTTTTGACCCAGTCCAGGTCGGTGTATTTGGGATAAATCGCTTATCCGCCATTAAATTGAAAAAGAGATCCGTGTATTTTCTGATTAATCTTTTGCCGGACTCTGCTCCCGCAACATGTGACGCTACTCTTAAGAAGGATTCTTTGAGACTTTCACGCGGTTTGCCGTCCTTGCCTTTTAAGGCATACCTCCTCATAAATATCTCGTATGCATTGCCCTTTATTTCTATCTCATCAACACTTCTAACTGTATTGAAACCAGTATCAAAGAGCGATTTAGCAGATGATTTCTTTTTTTTCGGCATAATCCCGCTGTTCTACTAAAAAACAGGAGTATTCAACTCCTGTCCTAAATGCAAAATAAGTAAACTATTTGATCTTCTCGAGCTCTTCTTTGAATTCTTCTATCCCGCTGAAGTCGAGAAAAACGCTTGCGAATCTCATGTAAGCGATTTTATCCGAGCTTTTCAGCCGGGTTAAAACCATCCTGCCGATATCGCTTGCAGCAACTTTAGTGGACTTCCGGTTTAGTATTTTCATTTCAATATCATCCACCATGCTGTTGATGTTCTCGTCAGCAAGCCTTTTCTGGGACGCTATTCTTATTCCCCTTTTAATCTTGTCCCTGTCGTAATCCTGCAATGAACCGTCTTTTTTCACAACCTTAATCGGAAGATCTTCAAGACGCTCATAAGTCGTAAACCTTTTTGAACACCTTGTGCACTCCCTCCTGCGCCTTGAAACAGGTTCGTCCGCACTGTCCCGTTTGTCAACAACCCTTGTCTCGGCATTTCTGCAATAAGGACACAACATAAAACTCTAGGGCAATTCCCGCCGATTAGGGCGGGGACACTTGTTTACAGCAACACACAACAGACTGTGTAATAGATAACATCAAACTACAATTTCGGGGATCAGGCAATATCCACCTCAAGATTACTATGAGACCTAACGGCGTTGTTGGGTTTTCTTTCTGTTTCAGACATTATCTTATCAAAATCCTCTTGCTCCAGGGTTTCCTTTGATAAAAGCTCTTTAGCCAGTTTATCAAGAACTTTTCTATTATCCTTAAGTATTTTCTTCGCATTTTCATATTCTGTCTTAATAATTTTTCTAACTTCACTGTCTATTTCATTTGCAACCTTATCGCTGTACCCAATAGACTTCTCTTGCGCACGGGCATCCCACAGGCCGGCATTATCACTCACATAATTAATCGGGCCAAGGCTGCTCATCCCAAATTCAGTAACCATAATCCTAGCAATGTACGTCGCCCGTTCGATATCATTAGAAGCCCCAACCGTCTGCTCAGAAAAAACAAGCTCTTCAGAAACCCTTCCGCCAAGAAGGCTTTCGATTTTTGCAAGCAAAGCCCCTTTAGTCTGGTTGTAAACCTGGTCTTTGGGAACGATTTCTGTATGTCCGAGACTCATGGTTCTGGATACTATCGAGATCCGCGAAACGGGATCGGCATCAGGATTTTTGTCAGCAATCAGGGCATGACCCGCCTCGTGATAAGCAATGATCTGCCGCTCCTTCTCTGACTGCAGGCGCTTTCTCCCCGGACCCAGCTTTACCTTGCTGGATGCTTCTGATAAATCAAGAGGATCAATTTCGGCTGCCCCCTTTCTTGCAGCCAGAATAGCAGCTTCATTCAGCATATTTTCAATATCTGCTCCGCTGAACCCAACCGTCTGCCTTGCAAGCCTTTTAATATCAACATTTTTAGCAAACGGCTTGCCCCTCATATGGATTTTCATTATCCCTTCTCTTTCTACAACATCAGGGAGATCGATTTGTATGTGCCTGTCAAACCTGCCAGGACGCACAAGCGCCGAGTCAAGCATATCGGGCCGGTTCGTCGCTGCAATGATAATGACGTTTGTCCTGACGTCAAACCCATCCATCTCAACGAGAATCTGGTTAAGGGTCTGTTCGCGCTCATCATTGCTGACAGCTGCAGCACGTCCCCTCTGCCGACCGATTGCGTCTATCTCATCTATGAAAATAAGAGAAGGAGAAGTCTCTTTTGCAACTTTAAAAAGATCCCTGACTCTTGCCGATCCTACACCGACAATCATTTCTATAAACTCGCTGCCGGCTACTGAGTAAAACGGAACATTTGCTTCGCCAGCTATTGCCCTGGCAAGAAGAGTTTTACCTACCCCAGACGGCCCGATTAAAAGGATGCCCCTTGGAATCCTGGCTCCAAGCTTGCGGTATTTCTCTGGTCTTTTAAGAAAATCAACGATCTCAAAAAGCTCGTTTTTTATTTCTTCCGCCCCTGCCACATCTTTAAAGCCGATTTTATCTTTAGAATCCTTGGAATATAACTTGGCCCTAGATTTCCCTATGCTAAACAATCCTCCTGAAGACCTGCCGGCCTGCCTGAAAATCCACCAAAGGAAAATCAAAGTTGTAAGCGGTATAGCCAGATTTGAAAGGATTTCTATCCAGGAAATGCTCTGTTTCTCAAAAATACCAGAAGATACAAGACTTGGATCAATATTTTGCAGACTCAGCGTTTCAATAAAGCTTATCTGCGGCTCCTTAGTGCTTGTATAATTCTGCCCGTCTTTAAGCTGAATATCCAGGTTGTTTCCATCAATGGTTACCTTGCTGACCTTTTCCTCTCTAATAAGCTGAAAAGTTTCTGTGATCGAAATGGGTTCTTTTTTGTCTTTATCTGGAGAATTAACAGGAAGCAGAAATGACAAAACACTCCAGGCGACTAAAATAACAAGCAGAATAATAAAGGGGTTAAGTTTGGCATTCCCAAGTTTTTCTTTTATTCCATTTTTACTCTGTTCTTTATCCTCTGACACTCAGATATAATACAACAATTCATTAATTTTTTCTTATTTATTCATCATTAATTAGCATTCTTTCAATTTTTTGTTCACTAGATATTCATCCTATTTTGCTATCATTTAGGTATACTATGAGACCCTTTTATATAAAGATTATGGGACGTGCCATTATATAGCCCTGACTTGGCGGGGCTTTTAGTGAATGTTGAAAACTTATGGATATGCCAAATCTAGTAAAAAATTTGCTGTTTCCGGAATTTTGTACAGCCTGTGGAAAACCCGGGAACACACTATGCTTAGACTGCCGTCAAAAAATGGATCCAATTAATCTGCAGTACTGTATAATTTGCGATCGGTATTCAGAAAAAGGAGCCACTCACAAAGTATGCATGACTCGATTCACTCCCGACAAATTCCTTTCTGTTTTTGCCTACAACAGCACAGCTAAGAAAATAATATTGAGATCAAAATTCGGATCAAAAAGCTTTAAACTGCTCGATATATTAATCCGCTCGAATGCTAACATGGAAACTTTGAAACAACTACCAGAAATAGACGTCGTTGTCCCCATCCCTATGGTAGATAAAATATTCAACAGACGGCTGATAAACCATTCAGAATATATCTCGAACAAAGTCGGAGACATACTAAAAAAACCCTCAGTGGAAATACTTGGAAAAAGATGCTTTTCAAAAAGCCAGAAAAGACTCAAAAAAGATCTTCGCTTTCAAAATATAAAAGGATGGATTTTTCTGAAGAATCAACAGACCGAAATTAAAGGAAAAAGAGTTCTCCTAGTAGATGATGTTGCGACTACCGGGGCAACTCTTCTCGAAGCATCAAGAGTTTTAAAAATGAACGGAGCCGAAAAAGTATACTGTTACACCTTAGCCAAAGATCTGCGCTATAATTAGCACGATACGGGAAAATGTCCGTAAAATACACCATGGTATTTAACGCGCTTTTGCAAAAGCCGAAGAATGTTACATTTGAGTCGCAGGAAAAAGGCGAAAAGGTCTATTTTATACTTAGAAGACACCCAATTACCAACATTGGATGGCTGTTTTTTTCGTTGGTTCTAATAGTAATTCCGCTGGCGTACCTCGCCTTTGCTCCCAATCTCGAAGACACATTTATCATAAGATTGAACCCGAACTACGAGTTCATCCTTATAATTATGTGGTATTCACTTACAATGCTTTATACCTTTGAATCTTTTTTGATGTGGTATTTCAGCACATACATTATTACTGATAAAAGAGTTATTGATGTGGATTTCACAGGACTCTGGGGGAAAAGGGTATCTGAGGCTCCTCTTGATAATGTAGAGGACGCAACTTACCAGACAAGGTCATTCTTAAACATTTTATTCGACTACGGAGATATTTTTATGCAGACAGCCGCAGAAAAAACAGAGTTCGAATTTGATTCTGTTCCAAAACCGGGGATGGTGCACGACACACTTACAGACCTTGTAGAGGCACGCAAAAGGAGGTACAGATGAGCTTTTATCCATTAGCGCAAACCGCACTAGTAATTTTTCTTGGGATCTACTCAGTAATTGCGGTAGTCGTAATCAAACAGATAAATTTGATGTCAAGCACCATTAAAAGCGACTCAAACAAATACCTTTATCTCTTGTCATTCATCCACCTGTTTATTGTCCTCGGAATGCTCGCATTTGCAATTTTTGTGTTGTGATGCTTCATGTATAATTGACCTAGAATGGAATTCTCACTAAAGATCCAGCATCTAGGTGGAAACGAGGCACTATCGGAAAACCGGATTTTTTTGACGCATGAATTTGAAACTCCTGAGGAGAATGTGCTTGTGAAAAGAGGCAGGCTTTTTATTGCAATAGGACTCGAATCTGCTGCCGGATTCGATCTGTCATCTGCAGCCAGTCTATTTTTTGAAACTACCCAAGAAAGCTATTACCGCGTTACTGACGATACTCCGTTAAATGCCATAGAAAAATCTTTAAACCGGGCCTATCAGACACTATTATCCTTCAGATCTGAAAATGAGGAGTCAGGTCTTGGATCTGCCGAGTCAAATTTAAAATTTTCTTTCTGCACTGCGCTTATATGGAACAAAGTTTTGTATGTCAGTTATCTTGGGCACCCTGCAGCATTTCTCATACGTGGCGCCGGAGCAAGAAATCTTGGAACAGAACATCCGGCCTCAGAAATATGGACCAACTCAAGCATTCTCGATGACGACGACGTTATTGTTATCGGCACCGAAGAATTCGCCAAAACCTATCCGCCGGCCGAAATAATCAGCAGCCTTGGATCAATTTCAGAGACATTGAGAAATCAGCCTGAACACGAGAAACTTAAAGCTATCCTTATTAAAACATCTATTAAAAGCTCGGTATCATCTGAATCATTTCTTGACCGCATTAGAAACACTAGAATAAAAAATTCGATAACAAATTCTTTACGAAGCGTACAGGACAGGATTGTTAAAAGTCAGAAATTATCGGACAAATTCAAATTTTACCAGAGCAAAAAGGCGGCTCCGATTTCTTCGATAAGCAGATCTTCTCAGAAGTCTGCTGTTAAGCCCGGTCTCTCTGCCGAATCTGTGTCAAAAAGGATATCAAAGGTGAACCGCAGAAAAAGAGAAGCCAGGCAGATTATGGTTGGTCTTGTCATGATAGCTGCAGCGGGATATGCTGGATATAGGCTGATCTACAGCAGTCCAGAACAAAACAACCCCGAAAGCAATCTAACATTAAACTCCGAAGAGAAAGAGGATAAAATGTACAGCGAAATAATGGGCATTCAGTCACGAAATCTCAATTATCCTCTTATCGCAAATATAAGCGATGCAACAGAGAAGTTTCAGCCTGCAGGGCTGGCAGCATCTAAAGGAAATGTTGTTATTCTGCTGAACTCAGCTAATAGTTCACTAATCCAGGTTGACATTGAAACTCAAAAAATTGAGGAAATAGGCATAGGGTTTGAGAGGGCAGTCATAATAAGATGCGGTGAGGGCCTAGATTTATGCGGGCTTTACGGAGGTCATGACTTATATGTTGTTGATCCCGATACTCCTGACAATATAGACCGATACACCATAAATCTTGATGGAGTAGTTGATATCTACCCTTACGGCAGAGCGGTGTATCTTTTGACTTCCGGTGGAATCTATAAGTCTGCATTGGATAGTACTTCTTCTCCGGAAAAATGGTCAGATGACGGCGAAAATTTCTTTAATGCATCATCATTTGCGGTTGATGGAAGCGTCTATGTTTCTGCAGGCGGGAAAATATACAAGTACTATAATAAAAAGCTTGTTGCAGATTTCAGTATCGATAGCAGCCGGCTTCATGACCCTGGCAAAATTGCCGTTCAAGGGAATACTCTTTATGTTATGAATCTGCAGACACATTCAATAGCCCTTTTTGCCAAGCAGACGGGAGAATTTCTAATGGAGATAAAGATAGAAGGATACACCACCGAAGCAGGACCGAGCCTGTTTACTGTAACCAGAGGTGCTAAACATAAAATTATATTTTTAGAAGGATCTTACCTGTACAGTATAGATCTTGAATAATATGTCTGTTGTAATCAGGAACCGGAAAGCTTATTACAATTACGAAATTGCTGAAAAGTACGAGGCTGGGATTAAGCTCTTTGGGTTAGAGGTCAAGGCTATAAAAGAAGGAAAAGGTCAGCTCGCAGGCAGTTTTATAAAAATCGAGGGCAATTCAGTTTGGATTATCGGTCTGCATATTCCGCCTTATTCTAAAAGCGGGAATCTGCAAAGTTACGATCCGTCAAGAAGGAGAAAACTCCTATTAAGAAGCGAGGAAATAAAGTCGCTAAAGGGGAAGATGGATAGAAAGGGCTATTCTCTTGTTCCTCTGAAAATTTACCTGAAGGGAAACCTGATAAAAGTACAGGCAGGTCTTGTTAAAGGAAGAAAAAAGGTGCAGAAAAAAGAAGAATTGATAAAAAAACAGCAAAAACGTGAATTGGACAGAATGACAAAAGTCCGGATCAGATAAAACACCCACGTACACGAAGAGGTTCTCCCTGCTGATTAGTAGACCCGCAAACCCGTCTAGAGACAAAAAAGGACATTTTGATGCACAATTCGCGCAAATATGCTACAATGACCCTCAGCTTGGGGATGTATCAGGCATCGCCTAGAAGAAGAAACTGTTAAATCAAGCAGACCTGACATAAGTCTTTAAACTGGGTCAAAGTTAAGTGCAAAACAATTTGCAAATGCTGACGTAGAATACGCTTATGTGTAAAACTACAAACGGAATTATCCTTATCAGCTGTTCGGCAGACGTGGTCTCTTGGTAACACATGCCGGGCAAAACCTTACCAAGAAAATCATTACTAGCGTGCGCAACAAGGTTTGAGGTTTTACCGCACACGCCGTAACTAAAACTTATATGCTTGTAAAATTTTAACCGTAGAAACTTTTAGCACGGGGGTTCGACTCCCCCCATCTCCACCAGATAAAATAACGATTTACGGGAGGTTCCCTCGGCTCGCCGAGGAGTAGCTCAGAAAAACAGGGCGCCTGGAGTCAGTTTCGAAGACCTCGAGACTGGCTTTAGGCGCTTTTTTTATTCCATAAAAGGAGATAATAATGCCAAACGATCGGCAATTTTGGAAATCCAAAAATCCTTCCGGAGAAAGGAACACGTCAATCGATGTACTTTGTAAAAACCTTTCAAATTCAGTCATCTAGATTCTTCATGCCGTCAGAATTTACGATCAAATTTTTAAGCTCATAAACAATGTCTCTTTGATCATTGGGTAAAAACTTGAAAAGATCTTTTTCAAGATCACTCTGTTTATACTTTCTAATCTTGTCAAAAAATTTGTCTTTATCAAAATATATATCTATTAACTCCATTTTCGCTTTGATAAAATCTGGTCTCACATCGACCTTCTTGTTCAGGAGGTACCATATATCGTACAAATCTCTTCCTTTAGATCGCTGAAAAACTGTTCTAATTTTCTCTGCAAAGATTTCGGCCTCACTCATAACTTTTATCAGGGAATAGCTTTGTACAGGAAATTCTGTCGGGATAGTCTTTTGCAATACATCAAGAGATTCCTCGTCTCTAAAAGAAAAATCAAGCTTAATAGTTAATGGCATTGGCGATATTTCGGTATCGAAATATATTTTCGCACTATAACCTTGCAAAACCTTAAGTTCCTTGAAGTATAAGCCAGGTATTGTTTTTTTAGCAGACTCTATTGAATCGCTTATCAAAGATTTTACTTCTTTCACTTTTAACTTGGAATTAAAATCCAAATCTTCTGAGAAACGCGGAGATTGGTACATTAAACGAATTGCTGTCCCGCCCTTAAAAACCAATTTCTCACTTTGCATAGACTTGTATGCATGATTCAGAAAAACAATTTGTAAGTACTCTCGCAGTACCGTAAATTTGTCTATCTTGAGTTTGCTTGAATACTCTTCAAGGATTTTATTGTCGATCATTTAATACCTCATTAAGACGTGAATTAACCTGTCTATTATATTTCTTCGCGAATTCTTGCAATCTAGTTTCGTCAATTGAGTTTAAATCCAAATCACCCTGACCGATTTTAGTTATGCCTTTGGTGTCAAAATACACCATATCAAGCAAGGCCTTTTCGCGAGTTGCGATTAAGAAGGAGTCCAATTTAACATAACCGGCAAATAGTTCATCTTTGATAGTACTGTACGAGTACTCTTTTGCATTTATCACCACCTTCTTTGATTTTTTAGTCGAAACCGATGTTACCGAATAAGAGAATTGAGCTAATATTCCATAATAAGATAAGGCTGATTCTAAGCTTATATACGAAGGCTGGTAAAGAAAATTTGCTATCTCAAAATCGTTCAAGTTCGAATCTATAACCATAAACTTTCCATCTGTAAGCCTTGTGATAACAGTTTTCTCGATCAATCTATCGGCAATTTTATAGATCGTATTTTTATTGGTACACCCTGTAAATTTGGCGAGAACACCATAATCAAGAAACTTTATGTTCTTCTCTTGAAGTTGTTTGTATATCGCCAAGGCATCAGACGATCCCATGATTCGTATTGTATCATACCAATCAGGGAACCGTATAAGCCGTCGAAACTTCAACCGTAAGTCTAACCAACTTATCAGATTTTTCGACATATTCAACCTTGGCGAAACCGATCATCCCTCTATCACAAGGCTGACCTCCGCCTTCAGGGTAAAAGATAGTTTGATCTAAAATAATATTGTTAAGGTTTCTTGCAGGGGTAATTGAAAGAACTTTCGCTTGCAGCTCTTTCAAATAACCGTCTTCATAGTAAATTTGCTTGGTTTTCATGGGTACATTTTACCATTCACGGTGCCATATACCACGTACATTGCGTGGTTAACCGCGACGTGCTAAGGGTGAAAAACGAAACAACTGATTACAACTTAACGGCATGAGGTCTACCATATAAATCCACTTACCCTCATTGGAATACTATCAAATTTCCGGAAAGGTTGAATATTCTTGCATCGAATTCGGCTCCCTTTGGCAACTTGACCAATGTGCCGGCAAATCCATTGCGATCACCCAATTCGGCCATTTTTACTGCATGCGCAAATCCCTCTCCAACATCATATAATCTGCAGAGATATGCGAACTCTCTTGATCTATAGTACCGATTCCTCTCGTTGTCTTCCTTCTCCTCGTCCCCATTATTACGTTCGTGCTCCGCATCAACAGCATGCATAAAGGTCTTATTCGTAACTCCAAATCCAGCACCATCTCTGGTTTTTACAGCATTTGTTATCTCTCTAAACTCAGGCTGTTCAGAGGGAATACCAAAAACATTAATTGAGCTGACAACCTCTATGTCCATTTTGAGACTGCTACCTATATTGCGGTAGTAACCAGCCATTCCGGCAGTATATCTTACTATCTTTTCATGGTTATTTTTAGTATTCATTTCTTCAGGTCTTAGCAGTTCATGATCCATTATGGGAACGACAACCTTTACGGGGATACCGATTTGGTTTAATGCTGACGGAAAGAAAACATTCTTTTCCTCTTCTTCCAAAACCTTGCTTGCGATCTTAACCTCGAATCTGCCTGTCATAGAGGAGTATCTGAAATCGCTTAAGTCCTCAATAACTTGCTGTTCTCCGTTTTCGTCGTAGTAATATCTTAAACATTGAGGCAAAAAGAAAAGAATTGGACAATCTTCCGCTATAGATAAATACAGGGCATCTTTAAACTTTTGTAATTTTTTCCCGGAAATTACTATACCAGTTAACAAGACAATTGATCTTGCCTTAACATATTTACATGCTTTTTCGTCATCTTCGAAAAGATCCTGCGCTTCATCACAAAATCCACCTACGGCTCTAGAAAAATCTTCTTCTACACGTGTACTCAGCTTTTCTCTTAAGTATAACTCCATATCAGCCGGAGTAATTCCTTTCCGTAAATCTGACTCGTACTTTATCGCCGCCTCACGAAAATATTTCCCAAAAGCGACCGCCTCTGCTTTTGGCATCAAGCCATTCTTATACCGAACAAACTGTTTATAATTTCCGCCGAATTCATCATTTGAAACAACCGAATTAAAATACTCCTCTTCATCTACAGGTTTCTTATGTCTTGTCAACTCCTCCATATAGTATTCTGCGATTTGAGGGTTTGCTATTGCTTTATGATATTTACCTGCTGGATCAGATAATTTTCTATCTACCTCGTTATCCACTGCTCTATCAAGTAAATCTTGAAACGAGGCGTACTCTCCCAATATCTCAGGGCATGGAGAATTCAGCACCCTTTCAAGTAATTGTGTTTTTAAATTGTCTGTATCATTTAACATTTCAGTCATTTTGACTAAATAAACTAATGTTTTACTAAGAAATTGGCGAGCCATACCCGCCAGCTTGTCCGCCTCTGGCGGATGGTGGGTAGGATGGGACTCGAACCCATTACTATAGTTTTGGAGACTATTATTTTATCCGGTTCAAACTACCTACCCTGAGGAATGCTTTAGTTGGGTTCTAAATTATGTTTTTGGAATTTTATAAGCAACAAAACAAACCTCTAATATGTTAGAGGTTCTGCCAGGGGAATATGTTGGCAACGTTTGTTCCTTGCATGTCGGACATTGTACCACAATACTATTCGAAATAGAAAACAAAAACCTGCATAGCCAGGGCAATTGCATCTAACCCGAACTTCACCCAATAAATGAGATAAAATACATTCATAGTTTTTCTTGCTTGAAAGGAGCACTATGGATGAAAACATCCATATATCAATATTTAATTGTTTTGAAGATATCAACGATCCACGTGTTGAAAGAACAAAAAAGCACAAATTGCTGGATATCCTTTTTCTCTCCTTAACAGCGGTAATGTACGGAGCAGATTCATTTGTTGAAATTGAGAATTTTGGCAAATCCACAATCCCATTTTTTGAGAAGTATATTGATACAACCAATGGTATTCCATCTCATGACACAATTGGACGGATTTTTAGCGTAATCAATCCAGATCA
>Ga0155743_130_pt2 | contig 25150 bp, 26 predicted proteins | sample RifCSPlowO2_01_FD_107397 | JGI IMG/M metagenome (GOLD analysis project Ga0155743, IMG submission 107397) | candidate division WWE3 bacterium RIFCSPLOWO2_01_FULL_39_13 | reverse complement strand
GTACTTAAAAGATACAAATACTGGACATATATATACAGCACAACGACAAGCACCAGCCAAAGATTATGCAGAAAAGAACTAGAGTTAAGGACGCAATCACTGAGGGTAAATCCTAAGGACACTGAAAGCAACAGTAAGAAACAAAAAGACCGAGGACACAAGATACAAATTAAATTTAAAGTTAACAGCGATTATCATAGATTATTGCTTGAACTTTTTGTAAAGCTTACTGAGCACGACGCCATCGTTTTTCCAGCAGTTTGGACAGAGAGGATTAAAATATCTCCATCCGACACACTATCGGCATTTATGCAATTGGTATTTGAATTCATCTTCATACCGGCACCCATATTAACCTCAACTCCACTGTGGCTTCGAGTCCAATTATCAGTAGATGAGGATGCTTTAGACAATGAGGCACAAACATAAATCGGATTATTCTGCATACTAAGATCTATTCGCGATCCATCAGAATAATAGGAATCAAAAATATGGAATGAACAGACAGGCTCAGTCGAATTTGTCGAAATCAAGGAAACCGCCGGGACAATGTTATTAGGTGAGGCTTCATAATACAACTCAACATTACTGTCGGAAATACCTGCCACCAAGCCTCCATTAGGCATGTTCCCAGTTAATTCTTTATATTGATCAACATCCCCAACGTTTGAAGTAGAATAGCGTGTTTTAACGATATAAGACACATCTTTCTTGCTAGCTAAGGATATTTCATATGTACTGGTCTGAACCATCATATATGCAAAATATGACGAAGCTAAACCCAGCATAATAAAAATAGTCAAAGACAAAGATATTGCAACTTTCAAGAAAGCTGAAAGCACGGGAATATCAATAAGGTTGAGCTGCTTTAAATTTATTAGTTTCAGAGATTTATATCTGATAAGAGCTTTTTTAGATCGTGGATGGAATAAATCTTTCAATACAGATTTAAAACATTCAGTATAAGTACAGGAACAGGGTCGGGTACGCTTTTTACTCCGCATGTTAAATTTATCTTTCTTCCTGTCCTAATGTATATTTAACAATATCGAGTAAATTGTTGTCAAGTACCAAAAGTTATTTGTTTCTTATAGGATGTTTGAACTGATTTTATTTCTCCTCCACCCAGCACAACATCCCCTATGTAAAACACTGCGCTTTGACCCGGTGATATCCCAAACTCAGGCTTTTTCAGATTGATATTAAGAGTTAATTCAGAAATAGTTCCATTTGTCGTACTAACCTTGCGAGCATCGGAATTTTCTAATACTTTTATAGTACATGGGACTTTTTGCCCAAGATTCCTGATTCTGACAGTAACCGGTGCTTTTGACAAGGCGTCAAAGTTCTTTTTGCCTAAAACAGTGAAAAGCTCTTCTCCGTCAATAATAAAATCTGACGAATATGCATACTTTTTCTCGCCAACAACCAAAAGATTGCTTTTTACTATCTTGTCAATCACATATATTGGCTCTGATTTGTAGGCTTTTAGTACAAACCCTCTTCTCTGGCCGAACGTATATAGCTGGCAACCGCTATGAGCTCCTATCACATCTCCTTTTATATTGACAACATTACCCGGAAAATACCTCACATTTGTTTTTAAAAAGTCGGGCATTTTGACATTGCCAATAAAACAGATTCCTTGGCTGTCAGGTTTGTCTGCAACACTAATTTCCGACTTTCTTGCCATGTCCCGTACGTCAGACTTATATAAATCTCCTATGGGAAATAACGTTCTGCTAAGAATTTCGTCTCTTCCTGCGAGCTTGTATAGAAAATATGACTGGTCTTTGCCCGTATCTTTCCCAGACATTAAAAGGTAATTAAGCTTTAATGAATATTTATTATAAAAGTCATTTATCTCATTAATGTTATTAGAAACACGTGCATAGTGCCCTGTTGCAAGCAGTGCGTCTTTATCCTGTTTTAAAATATAGTCAATTAAAACACCGAATTTTATTGTGGAGTTGCAATATATATCAGGATTTGGGGTTATACCTGACTGATAGCCTTGATAGAAATATTGGAGAACCTTCTTTTTATATTCATCTCTTAAATCTAGGATCTTTATTGGTACATTAACTGCGCCTGCAATTTTAACAGCATCCGACTGATCTTGCCCAGAGGAACATCCACTTTGCTTGTCCCAACAGTTTAAATAAACGGCGGTCACATTGTCGTATATTCTCGCTAATAGATACAATGCGACAGCACTATCAACTCCTCCGCTAAGGGCAACAAATATTTTTCTTTTGTTCAAATTCATACTATTAATTATAGCGTGAATATTAAACTCAAGATATTAAGTCTCACCGTAATGATTAAGCAATACTATGTCAAGAAATGATCGAGTGAAGTACAGAGTCATTAGTTCTGTTTAATGAGATAGTCCATACCTCTTATATACCTAAAAACACTTTGTGCAGCAATGGCACCTTCAGCTGCTGATGTAACCTGCTGGTGCAAAAAATTTGATGAATCGTTTAAATCGCCTGCGCAAAAAACACCTTTTATACTCGTACCCATACCCGCATCTACCTTTACATACCCATATCCGCTAATATCCACACCAAGCTGTTCTGCTAGAATATTTTCAGGCGCATAACCTATTTGGATAAAAACGCCGTCAACAGACAGTCTGTTTGTCCCACCGATCTCTTTGTCCAAAACAATTTCATTAACTGTCTTCTTTCCGAGGATTTCCGTCACATTGACACCCGGAATTTCCTCTACATTCCTCTTATTTCTCGCATTATCAATATAAAGCGGTGCCGCCTTCAAATCTGATCGGTAGATCAAATATACCTGACTGGCATGCACAGACAGGTCACTTGCACCCTCTACTGCACTGTTGCCTCCGCCGATAACGGCGACGGTTTTGTTCTTGAAAAACGGCCCGTCGCAGGTCGAACAATAGCTCACGCCGAAACCACGATATTCATCCTCGCCTTTTACTCCCAGCTTTTTATGCTTTGTCCCCATTGCCAAAATAACAGAAGATGACATATAGTTATAGTCGTGTGTTTTTGTCTCAAAATAATTATCGCGAGAAATAATGTCAGTAACAATTTCTGCTTTATAATCAGAACCTAATGCAGTGGCCTGGTCTAAAAACAGCTTACTTAGTTTCTGACCGCTAATCGAGAGGTAGCCGGGATAATTCTCTACCTCTAATGCCTCTGTAATAAGACCTCCAGGCATAGATCCTCCCAACAAAAGAGTTTTAAGATTGTATCTGGTAGCGTAGATGGCAGCCGAACACCCCGCAGCACCTGCACCAATTATCACGAGATCATATTTATCCATTAATATTCGAGCTTTAAGTAAAAAACTATACTAAATTTATCATCTTCCCACTTTTATACGCGTCTATATTTTCAATTGTAGTTTTAATTATTCTTTGCAGCGCCTCAGCAGAATTAAAAGCATTATGCGGAGTAATTATGACATTAGGAAATCGTGCAAGAGCGTGATTCTCAAGTGCGATCTTAAAATCAACCCCGCTGCATTTGTCATTATACAAAAGCTCAACCTCTTCTGATAAAAACTTCTCACCCTCTAGCACGTCCAGACCAACACCGCCAACATGTCCTGTCTTAACTGCGTCAAATAGCGCATCTGTTTCTATTAATCCACCACGGGCAGTATTGACAATAATAACACCCCTTTTCATTTTTCCTATATTTTCGCGGTTAATCATGTGGCGTGTACCTGAATTATAAGGCACATGCAAGGTAACTATGTCGGCTCTTGACAGTACATATTCGAGTGGAGAATACATAAAACCATTTTCCGAAGCATATTTTTCATCTGGATATAGATCAAATGCTAGGATCTTCATACCGAAGCCTTTTGCCATCTGAATTACATTTTTTCCTATATGACCGGTTCCAATAACTCCTATTATTTTACCTTTCAAATCAATGCCAGTAAGACCATCAGGAAAAAAGTCTCCTTTTAAAACGCGGTCAATAGATTCAGGCAGTCTTCGAGTTAACGCCAATATTAGTGCCATAGCATGCTCTGCCACAGTATTGTCGCCGTAGGTGGGAACATTTGACACGGTTATTTTTTTCGAAGCGCAATATTTAATATCTACATGATCGTAACCAGTTGACCTAGTGGCAATATATTTTAGCTTTGGAAGCAGCCTAACAATTTCCTTAGAAAGGTCTGAACTTATAAAAACTGAAATAATTTCTGCATCTTTATATTTCTCGACATTCTCACTGCTGAGCCCTGCCGAAACTGTTTGAATATCATACCCTGCTCTAAGCTTCTTAATGTATGGCAGCTCCCAGTCTTTAACATCAAAAAAAACTATTTTCGTTTTGACGGGCAGGGAAGATGAACTCATATTTAAATAATACTACAATACGAAGTATTGCGTGTAGCACAATACGAAGTATTGCGTGCAACACAAATACTCATCCAGATTATTACAGATTATTACCGGGTTCTAACAAAATTCTTATACTCTTTGTCCTTCAGCATTTTCTCCTCGAGGAGACCCCTTAGATAAGTGCCACGAGAAAGCTTCTTTTCCTTTGAAATCCAGTCAAGATATCCTGACAGGTGTCCCGACAATACTATGTTGAAACGGTTTTTAATAAATCTCGACATTTCTTTCAGCCCGTCTATTAACGTTTTATCAAGGCTTTCGGTGGTATATCTTTTTATCAGCAAAGTGCCAGACTTGCCGCCTAAAAACAAGGGGAAAATCTTTTTCTGCAAATCGGATGAATAAACAACCAAAACAGGAATTTTATTTTCAATCGCAAAAGAAATCTGATCTGCAAGACGAATCGAAGGGCAGGAAGCATCCACGACAACAAGGTCACTTGTTTTTATTCTATTTTCAGCTATACGCAGATGATCTTTATTCCTTCCTGCCTGTCCTAAAACTTTGCGACTTAGAATCGCCTCTACGGACAGATCAAGTGTCACTATGTGTCCTAAGGATTTCATTAGGCTAACTTCCTTTTTATAAACATCATGATTATTTTTCGAAAGGGAAGGCTCACAGAGAAAATAGACATCCATACTTTATATTGTTAAATATGCAATACTTCGTATTGTAAATACGCAATACTTCGTATTGTAAAACACGCAATACTTCGTATTGTAAAATAAGCATTATAGTTTGTACAATAGGGGAAAAATATTCTACAGAGCCAAATAATATGATTACAAAAAACATTTACGTTCACTGGATAATCAGCAGTCTCGAAAAAGCCTATCCGGCTCCAAAAACTGAGCTTGAAAACTGGAAAAATCCGATCCAGTTTATGGTATGCGTTATTTTAAGCGCTCAGGCAACAGACAAAGGGGTCAATAAAATATCTAGGGAGCTTTTCAGCAGGTACAAAAATGCTGGCGATTTTGCCAAAGCCAAACAGGGCGAACTTAAAAAACACGTAAAATCTATCAATTACTACAAGACAAAAGCCAAAAGGATTATAGATGCTTGCAGGTATGTAAAAGAAAATTTTTCGGGAGAATTGCCTAAAAGTATAGACAAATTAGTTCAAATACCGGGAATAGGGAGAAAAAGCGCAAACGTAATTTTACAGGAAGCTTTGGGAGAATCCCAAGGAATAGTCGTTGATACTCATGTTACAAGGCTATCTTACCGTCTCGGGCTGACACCCCATAATGATCAAAAAGATGCCGAAAAAATCGAACAAGCGCTTCAAAGAATCATCCCCAAAAATAAATGGCAGTTTTACTCAAGTGCGGCAGTTTTACATGGAAGATATATTTGCAAAGCAAAAAGTCCAAACTGCAAAGAATGCGTCTTAAATAAAAAATGTCCCGCCAGCCTGTTTAATTAACAGCTATCACGTATAATATCGTTATCGGGGTGTGGCGCAGTTGGCAGCGCGCACGATTCGGGTTCGTGAGGCCGCCGGTTCGAGTCCGGCCACCCCGACCATTCACGGCAGGGATTTCTCATTTTTTAGAAAATTAAAAAATACCACAATTTCAAGCCAGGGAAGGGGATATTGGATTTTTTCAACACTAAACAACCCTTCTCAAGCAGCATCTCAATAATGGTAAACCCTAACGCCTAAAATGCAAGGATTCGGAGTGAATTCTATCTCTCCCCCAGTGCTTCCCCAGGTCTTTTCACTAAGTGCCGGGGGAGACCCCAATTTTTAAAATTTTCCTCCCTATCCTATTTTTCTTTTTTTATGATCAAGCAAAACATTTTGTAAAAGCTGAATTTAATTATTACCTGAGACCCAATAGCATATGGAGTACTTTTCTATTTTCCGTCACAAGAGGTCGTAATATACGGATCGAGCCAATTTCTTGCTAAAAATATTCAATAAGAATTTTACAAACAGCAAAATACTAATTTTAAAGAAACATAAGATATTCAAGTTATAAACTTTCTAAATAATCTTAATGCAGAAATAATCTGGTGGCACTTATTCCTTCCCTATCTTATACTTTCTCTATGCTGTGGAATTTAAACAAGGCGCTCTTTACAGTTAATGAGATTGTAATTACAACTTTCATTGCCTTTTTTATATGGTCTCAAAACAGCGACCTGCGCCTAATCCTTATATTCAGTTTGGCTTTTTTCGCAAGCGTTCCTATTGGATCATTACTGGCAGGTCTGATTATAGGCAATATTTCATCAAAAATGTCGGTGATATTAGCAAATATATTCCAAATTGTGCAGCTGATGTTGGTAGTATGGCTTTCGAAGAACCTTCAACTAGCGGACATTTTAATAATCGGTGCAGTCGGAGGCCTTGCCGAAGGCCTGCGGAACACCTCTATAATGACTATAGATGTAGATAAAAGGGTTGGAAACAATATTCGATATTTCTCAGAAGATACCTTTTTTTCCAGCATAGCAAAACTTATTGTTCCGCTTACCGCTGGGTATATTGTCACCAGATTATCATCAGGCTATATCGCTCTTTTTTACGCCAATATTTTTGTAGCAATTCTCAGCATTACGCTGACCACATTCTCGAAAATTCCACATCTACCAAGCAAATATGAGTTAAAAGCTATTTTTACTATACCTGGAACCAACCCAGACAAGCCCGCACTAGTAAAAGGGACTCTTCTAGAAGGACTAACCGAATCTATATCCATTACTATCCTCCCTATTATTCTGCTTTCATTTGTAGGAACTGTTTTCAACTGGAGCATCTTAAACACCGCTCTCCTGCTATTAATGGTGCTTATGAGCTTTATATTTAAAGAGCTTTTAAGCAGTATCGGCTCAAAGGTTGCATACAACCTTACTGCACTCTTTTTTGCCGCAGCAAGTATTTTCCTTGTTGCCCAGTATAACTTTATTGTTATTGCTGTCTTTTTGATCGCAAAAAGCTTAATGGATCTAGTCAAAAGTGTTAGCTATGATTCTTCGGTTCAGGAAATTATAGAAGAGGACAGGGTTCAGTATAAACTGCACCCCGAATATCAATTTCTAACGGATACATTTACTTCTATTGGAAGAATTTTGCCAATCATACTGCTTCTTTTGCTAAACGTCCAGCCGGATAATTCTCTAGTAATGAGATTTTTATTCCTGTGGATCGGGATTATGCCACTAATCACTATTTCAGTCCTAGGGAAAACTGCCATTTTTACCCAAGAAAAAGAAGAGGAGATAAAAAGTATAAGAAATGACGATATTCCGACGCTTTCAGGAAACCCCGCGGGAAGTTAAATCTTTTTAATCCGATTTTCTATTTCTGTTTTTGACAAAAGTCCATTTTGCGCGCCGATTTTGGTTATCACCGCCGAAGAATTCAAGGCACCCCATTTCAGACCAGCACCAATATCATGTTCATAAAGAATAGATGCGATAAAACCAGAGGCAAACGCATCTCCTGCTCCTGTCTTTTCAACAAATTCTGACTTTACAGCACTGACTTTATAACTTTTTTTGCTGTCTTTGGCATATGCCCCGGCCTTTCCTGCTGTCAAAACAACATTCTTTATCCCCTTCTCTACCAAAAGCTCCATTAAATCTTCTATATCAATTTGGTCAGGTTTTAATGAACTGTTCAGAATTTGACAGCCCTCCTCAATATTAGCAACCAGATAATCTACATACTTTAGTATCCCAGCAATCTCTTTTCTGCAGTTTTTCAATTCCCGTGACCCGGGATTGAAAAACAATCTAGCATAAGGATATTTCTTTTTAATTTTTTTAATATCTCTATACAGCGTCCTCACATCATCCCCTACTGAGGACAGAAAAATATTTGTGGAAGACAATCCAGTGAGACTGTGTTTTCTTGGATAACTATAAGTAAAAATTGTCCTGTCATGTTTATAGGATACTATTACGGATTGATCTGTTGGGTTATTATCATGTTCTATCTTTTTAATATCAACTTCATGAGATTTTAATGAGCTTTTAATGTCTTCCCCTTTAGTATCCGACCCAAGAACCGTATATATAGAGGCGTTAATTCCAAGCTTGCGCGCACCAACCGACACGTTTGCTGCACCTCCTCCTACACCGTAGTAAACATCTTTTACCGGAATTTTAGATCCAAATCCAAAGCAGACTTTACAATCCAGCTTATTAATATCGCAGTAAACCTCGGCATTATCAATTGTCAAAAATGTGTCCAAAGTGGTATGGCCTATGCAGATGAGTTTTTTAGATGAATCGACAGACAGAGAAGACATACGTCAATTTACCTTTCTATCAAAGTAAACTGAAACAACAATGCTAAACCAATAATAACAAGGTATATAGAATATGTAGTCCTAGACGGCGTCTGGTTGTAAATCCAAAACCATCTCTGGAGTGTTTTCGTTCTGCTGTATTCGATAATCTGGTAATACAAAAGACATGCCGACATTGACAACACCATTCCCTGGACAAACACCCACGAACGGGTGGTAATCACATAAAACGTGAAGACGATAAGAATGATTTGAAAAAGGATGCTTCGTACAGTTCCTTCTCCAAATGTGTCTTCTGCATCATTTATGTATGAAATAAATCCTTTTATATTTTTTGATCCGATCAGTTCTTTAATCCTCACGGCTGATTCGCTCATTGGGTCAATAAAATAAGAGTTGACGATATACTCCAAATCCAAGAATAAAACTCCGGCAATTGATCCTAAAAAAGACATTAAGGCAAAAAACCAAAAAGTCTCGCGGCGAAGTGCGACCAGAGCCAAACCTATTACAAGGGAAATTAAAATAGGAATCTTATATCTGGCAGCTGATACACTCATATTTATCAAGATATTATTAGCACAAGAGTGATTCTTAGTCTATGTTTGGGACTTTAATGCCGATTTGAGAGACGCCTTGTCTTTCGCTGTAATCCCGGCAGTTTCTTTTTTCAGCAGTGTCAGCTTCCATAAAAATAACCTTGACTTTGTGCGCGGTTTAGATTCTTTAACAAAATCCCAGGCTTTTTGTAAAAGATCCCGTTTTTCATTTTTTGCAAGTTTCATATACATCGAAATTCTATCCGTATCTTGCATCCATTTAGCAAGGCGGTATCCAAATAGCTGCCATTCATGGGATATATACTTGCCGGTATCTTTTTCTTCTAAATGAGCGAGAATCTGTCCTAAATTTTTCATGAAACTTTGCAGGAACAAAAGACAAAGGGCAGACTTCTCATCTGCCCTACCCAGAAACTTAATTAAAATCCTGTCCTTTTAATAATTTCAAAAGTTTATTTTTTCAGCAATCTTAGCAATCACAGGGATTTCATATTTTTCGCCCTTATAGGCTTTTACTGCTCCTATGACTATCAGGACAAAAGATATTATCATTATGGGCCACCCGATAACCGGAATTATTCCGACGATTGACAAAGCAAAAAGAACCATTCCCTGTCTTGCATGAAAGACTACGAACTTATCATCTTTTTTAAGGATGTACATTACAATTGAAAGAACCCAAAGATAGCTCACAAGCGCCAAAATATTGCTTTCGGGTACCATGTCCTTAAGCTCTTTCTTTTTTTCTTCTGCCAAAATACTCACCCCCTGCCCCAAAAATTTTTTAGCGAGATTCAAATCTAAAAACAGTATACCAAAAATGGAAAATAACCTCGGAGGTATCTATTCATTAAGCGGTAATTAACTGTTGGTGTCTTTAATCTACTCCTAGAACTACATTTTCGGTACCCACTCTTTAACTTTCTCTTGAGCTCCAGTTGCCATATTCTTTACTACAAACTTTCCTTCTTTCGCCTCGTCTGGTCCTATTATAATTGCATAAGGAATATTTTTTCTGTCAGCATATTTAAGCTGTTTATCAAGTTTGTCATTTGGATCAGGATAAATATCTGTGTTAACACCTTTGTCACGGAGTTTTCCCGCGATAGCTAAAGACGCCAGCAACAGTTCGCTGCTAAAGACAGTGACCAAAACAATAGTACTTGTTCTTATATCAGGAAGCAGACCAAATTCCTCTGCTGCTTCTAAAGTACGATCAAAACCAAGACCAAACCCCGTAGCCGGTAAGTCGTATCCTGAAATATCTCTCGTTAAATTATCATAGCGTTCCCCGCCCAGAACCGAGCCGGCTTTAAATCCTGGTATTACAACTTCCCAGATAGAACCAGTTGAATACGCAAAAGATCTTGCAATAGTAGGATCAAATTGATACCAGCTTTTATCGAATCCGCAGCCGGCAAGATAGTCAAAAATCATCTCTATAGTTTCGTCAGGCTTCAAATTTTTAACGAAGCTTAGGTAGGACTCTGCTTTTTCTTTTGTGATTCCCTTTGATCCCATATACTCTATAACCCCCTTTTCGCCTATTTTCCCTAATTTATCTATAGCCACTATTGCCTCATACGGGATTCCCTTTAAAAGCTCTCGATTATTAACAAGTACCTTTGCCTTCTTAAACCCTATCTCGCGGTAAATATCAAGGGATAATGCTATAACTTCGGCATCTGCTAAGGGAGATTTGACTCCGAAAATATCTGCATCACACTGCAAAAACTCACGATATCTGCCCTTCTGTGGCTTTTCAGCTCTAAATGCCGGCTGAATCTGGTATCTTTTAAAAGGAAGTGAAATCTTACCTTTGTATTCTCCCATTACTCTGCATGCAGGGACTGTCTGGTCATATCTTAACGCAACCTTTCTTCTGCCCGCGTCTTCGAATTTGAAAAACAGCTTTTCTTCTTCGCCGATCTGTCCCTCAAATATTTCTAACGGTTCAAGAGTTGGAGTTTCTAAAGGTTCATATCCCCATTTTTCAAAAACTTTACGGATCTTATTAATAAGCCACTGACGCTTTTGCACCTCCTGTGGCAGAAAATCACGAAAACCACGCAGGGGCTGGGTGCTTATATTACTATTTGTCATTTTTTCCTTTCATTAATACTATACACTAAATACTTTGGCGTATTAGTAAACAGGGTAACCCTGATATCGGGGTAACCCCCATTTCAGGACGATCCATTGACAGAAAGCGTTTGGACAAATAAACTGCATTTAATGCGAGAGAGCCTTATCGGACTTATACCTGCAATAAAGAAATCCTTTAATAAAATGAGATCAAATGAGCCTGCTGGCTATGTTTTCAAAGCTGGTTTGATTATTGGAGTTGTAGTCATGACCTTTACTGCCATTATCTACCTTGTGATGATTATCATAATGGCATTGGCTACCCCACAAAACCCCGCTTCCCCGAAATTTGATATGCAGAATCTGCCAGCTCCTGACATTGAAATTTCGTTTTTGTCTTCGGCACATGCAGAAACTGATCTTACCGCTCCGATAGATCCTATTGTTATTCCAACCAATCTTGATGATGGGATACAAAATCCACCTGATATACCTATACCCCCAGAATCTGCTCCAACTGAAACGCCAGTTGATCCCTACGAGATTTTCGACGAAGATATTCCTGCCTCACCTGACGGTCAATGGCAGCCTGGTGTAGACCCGCTGCAGCCTGATCCTGTGTATTCTCCATCTGCAACACCGAGAGACTGGGCAGTGCAGACACTTCCAGAAAATTTTCCGGTTGAAAATATCTTCAGCTCTGCGACTGGCCTAGTCATTGCGCTCCTTACTGTGCTCCTCATGCTTCTCATAAGCTACTACTACACACTTTTAACCATAAAAACTGCAGCTAATATTGGCGATTCAGAATACCTTCGAATGGGCGACCTGCTGAAATACCCATTTAAGAAACTCGGCTCAATGCTTGTATTAATGATTCTTATGATGCTAATTTACTCCCTTGGGTTTCTCTTATTAATTATCCCCGGAATTATTTTTATGACTATGTTTATGTTTGCTCCAATAATACTAGTAAAAGAAAATGTTGGAGCGATCGAAGCCCTTAAAAGAAGCAAGGCGTTAACAAGCGGGTACAGATTTAATCTGTTTTTGAAAGGAATCGGCTTTACACTTCTGATGATACTCTGCTTTATTCCGATGGTGATATTCATGTACGCAACTATGATGATTGGGTCATTTGCATTTAACGTATTCATTTATGAGGTTTTATACACGCTTTATCTTGATCTTAAGAGGATAAAATCAACAGAAATAGAGCTGAATACTCCGCCGGCAGTGCCAGTTGAGCCACAGGCCGAATCTGCAAGAACAGAAACCGCATCTTTATCTGGATCGCCAGGTGATGCTTTTACACCGAACCCGATTCCTTCGCCTGCCATAAGACCAGAACCCGGTGTCGTATCTCTTGTTGGATAAAGAACTTCTGTTACTCCAAAACACACGAAATAGAGGTATATCTTCGTTAACCGATTATCTATAAAGGCATTTGAGGGTCATCCGGAACCATCATATCATCAGGAAAATACATACCGTAGTTATTTTGCGAGGTTTTGCTTTCGACAAAATTCCGAAAAGAGTTTGCCATGGTCATTACCCCAATCCCAAAACCTACCACAAGGATGAGAACCAAACTATACAAGGCAATCAGCTTCCCCTTGCCTGTTGCCTTTGGAGAAAATTCACTCACATGCATACAGGTAATATAGCATAGCAGGCGGATTTTTCTATGGGGTATAATAATTGAAATGTCAGCGTCCGTTATCATTACCGCATTTAGAGAGCAGAAAACCATTTGCAAAGCAATTGAAAGCATAGCAGAGAGCAGCAAAATCTCTGGGCTGGAGGTAATCGTCGTTTCGCCTGACAGCGAAACTATAAAGGCAGCAGAAAAGTGCACAGCAAAGTATAACGACAGAGATAGAAAAATCCGTTTTCTGATTCTGAAAGACGATGGCAAAGGCAAGCCTGCTGCACTTAATATGGCGGTACAAAAAGCACAAGGAGAAATTCTTGTTTTTACTGACGGAGACATGTATGTGGATTCGAAAGCGATCTCGAATATCCTCCCCTATTTCGAAGATAAATCAGTTGGAGGAGTCAGCGGACACATTGTTTCGTTAGATTCAAAAGATACTCTGTTTGGATATTTCTCACACGTTTTTTGCGAAGCAGCCCATCAAAAAAGGCTTAAAGGAGGATTTACCCCAATGTCAGGTTACCTTTATGCGATCAGAAATATTAAAAGAATCTTTCCTATTAATGAAAATTTAAGAGCAGAAGATGCCTATATTTCTCACAAGATCTTGCAGATGGGATACAAAATAAAATATGCAAAGGACAGTCTTGCCTATGTCCATTTTCCCAAAAATCTGAATGACTGGCTTAATCAAAAGACGCGATCACTTGGAGGAAATATCCAAGCAGCATCATATTTTAAAACCAATCCTTCAAAGTCTCTAACAATCAAACCTCCTTCTCAGTCAGCGCTATACAAGAAGAATCTTGAAACAGCAACACCCGGGGAAATTTTCAGACAAGAACAATCCTCACTAAGAGGCATAACTCAGGACCTTAAAATGTTCTTCTTTCCAATTGTATTTGCAAAAAGCACAAAGGAATTTCTTTTCAGCCTCATACTATATCCCCTGCGCCTATACCTTTGGATTAGAATCTACTTTCAGCATTTCACAAACTCCTATTCAAAAGGCGCATGGAAAAGGATAGAAAGCTCAAAGGTTCATGGCTAATATCGGGGTTACCCCCATTTACCCTAGTCCCTCAAAAGCGCTTTAGTGAAGTCGTCTTTTGAGAAATTTAGTAATAGTTTATCAAGTGTTAATTAATAGGCATCAAGAGTCTTTAAAGAAGGAATATTCTGAAAGTGGGCTTTATCTTTTGTAACTAATGTCAAATTATTTAATATGCAAGTGGATGCTATTAATGCATCGCCCAGTCCCATTCCGTTTTTCAAAAAACACAACACGATCAATTCATATGCTTTTTCACTTATCTCCTCAGAAATATTAAAAATTATGTATTCAGAAAGTAATTTTTCAATCTTGAGTTGATCTGCTTTATTATTACATCCATGGATTAATTCTGTGGCGGTGACAATCGAAATATTTATGACCTGAACAGCTTCTATGAAATCGACGGCTGGTTTATGTTTTCTCAACCCATCTATTATTACTGAAGAATCAATCAGGAGATTATCTGCCATATAATCTCCTCTCTCTTTCCTCCCTCATATCCCTGACGAATTTAACAGAATCTTTTATATTGCTAAAAATCCCATATGCTTCAGTTCTAGAAATAGGAGTAAGTTTTTTTATCTTCTTTTTCTTAAGGAGTCCGACTGGAACAATGGCAATATCAACTTCTCCTCTGTCAGAAATATAATAAACCTCTCCATCCTTTACCCTGCCGGCAATGGTCGAAAAATTGTTTCTGGCAAAAGTCTTTGCAACTATTTTCTTTTCCATAAAGCAATTGTACATTTGTACACTAGGGCAGTCAACAAGAAAGCTGGAAATGTTTCAAAGCTGTATAATATATGAGTATGTCCAAGTCTTTAGCAAAGCTTGATTTTGACCCACAAGTGAAACCGAAGGAACTCTCCAAACTGCCTTTGCAGATCAAGACGGCGCTTCTTGAAAAATTAGTTCATTACCATAACATTAAATACTTTATAGATAATGAACCTGTAATTTCTGATGAACAGTTTGATGAGCTCTATGAAATGCTCCGGCGGGTTAAACCTGATACCCCTGCCCTTTTTGAAATAGTCGGAGATATCGGAGAAATCAGACATCCAGTCCCGATGCTTTCGATTGATAAAAGATATAGATATGCAGATGTCGAAAGATGGCTGAATGACACAAACGATGAAAAGTACATAGTAGAACCCAAATATGACGGCATGGCAGCACGCTACCAAAAAGGTACACTTGCAACACGCGGAAACGGCATCTACGGCGAAGATATATCAGCACGCTTTTCGTCTCTTTATGTTGTCGGGAATCTTCCAAAAGACAACTCCTCCACTTATGGAGAGGTAATAATACCCATCTCTTACTTTGAAGAAAAACTTAAAGTGGAGTATAAAAACCCGCGCAATGCAGTAGTCGGGATAATGAAATCTAAAACTGTGACTCTGGCTGGAATTCAGGCACTTTTAGATAAAGGGGTTCACTTTGTTTTACACGATCAGGCGAAGGTCATTGAAGCTCAAAAGCGTGAGCTGTTAAATGAGGATACATGGGAATCAATTTTAGAGGAGATGTTCAGGGTTGATTACCCGCTGGATGGAATTGTCATAAAGGCGACTAGCCAGGAACTTCGAAGCAAACTTGGTGCAACTCAGCATCACGACAGATGGCAGATAGCATATAAGACCCCTGCTGAAAGAAAGTGGAGTGTGATTCAAGAGATTAAAGATCAGGTCGGCCGAACAGGGCGCGTAACCAGCGTCGCAGTTATTGATCCGGTTAATCTAAGCGGAGCAACTGTAACAAATGTCACCTTGCATAATGTTAAGTTTGTCAAAAGCTCAAAAATCGGGATTGGGTCTAAGGTTGAAGTTATGCGTTCTGGTGAGGTTATTCCTTTTATAACAAAAGTAATTCCCGCAGAATCCCCGCATATTATCCGCATGGATTGTCCGGTTTGCGGAGGAAAGCTAGTTGAAAATGGAAAGTATCTTGAATGTATAAACAGCTCCTGCCCTGCCAGGTTATCCCAGTCCATAGAGTATTTCTTTAAAGTCCTTGGAGCCGAGGAGCTTGGATTAAAAACTATTGAACGTTTCATTAATGAATTCAAACTAAATTATGTCGTGGATTTTTATGATCTCAAAAAAGACAAAATCGCTGAACTTGATGGCTTCGGAAATAAAAGCGCAAACAACATAATGACCAACATAAGTAGGACTTTAGAAGATTCCATTACCCCTTCCCAGTTGCTGCAAGCCTTAGGAGTTAAAAATATCGGGCCGGCAGCAAGCAGGTGGATAATTAACAAGTATGGCTTTGACAACCTCCCCTATCTAAAAAAGGAGGATTTGGAAGATGTTTCTGGAATAGGCCCCATAAAGGCTGGACATTTTATTAAAGAAGTAAAAGAAAAATGGCCGATAGTTTTAGATCTTCAGAAAAGAGGGCTAAAATTTAAAAAGGATAATATCTCAAACAAACTTGAGGGGTTGTCATTTTGTATAACAGGATCACAAGGCAAATACTCCCGGGATGAGCTAATCCAGCTAATTATTGAAAATGGTGGTGAGTACAAATCGTCAGTAACAAAAGATCTCGACTACCTAATTGCAGGCACCAACCCCGGAAGCAAACTAGAAAAAGCAAAGGAATTAGGAGTTAAAGTGGCAGATGAGGGAGAGTTTTTAAAGCTAGTAAAATAAAATTTAACCATGAACAGCCTTTACTGGCGGTAGCCATATAAATGGTGATTTCGAAGTTTCTCCAATAATTTCATCAACAACAACAGGCGGTGAATCACCTGCGTCCTGAAAACTATAAAATCTGTTCCCAACGAAATCATTCCAATCCCCTTCGTGGGACATCGGATCTAAAACTCTTGTCATCGTATATTCCTCCCCATTATCACCCAAACCGGTAGCCTCAAGCTTTACAACTGCGTGATAAGCATAACTGCCATCATCGTGGCGCATACGAGCCATAACTATTGATGTTCCGGCATTATAGGGAGGCTTGGACTTATCAAAACTATATAAAACATGAGCTGACATTTCTGCTACTAGTGATGCTTCTAGACACATACCGCCATGATTTAAAATATAATCAGGTTCAAACTCTCGGTGGGTTCCAAAAGACACAGGTTCAACAAGTTCTATAGCAATATTATTTGCCTTGGTAGATAGACTACGAGGATCAGCTCCAAGTCTGCCCCTCCTTGCATCTGCCTCCTCATAAACTCGAGAACACAAATGTGTTCCCCTATTGTAAACGTCTCCAAAATGAGTTCTTATTTGATTTACCTCTGAAACCAAACGACTCTCTACAAACTCACTCGGCTCAGCAAAAGTCCCATCTTCTCTAATACTATTCACGGCAGTCTGCGGTCTTCGTGGGATTAATCCTGTAATGGCGGACATATTATTTCAATACTAGCACGCAAATGCTATCTTTATAACCCCTTTTTTTGTTTTAACAATCTTTCCATACAAACACTCATCATACTTTCCACCTCCAAGGCCTTTTATACCTATGCTTGCTATTCTTTCTGGGATTTTCACCTCAACTCATATCTTGCTGATTTGGTGCGACCCTTTTTAATGATTATTTCAGAATCTAAAAGGCCTTTTATTTCACGCAAAACCGTGTCGTCGGAGACATTTGGAAAAAGCTCGTCAAAGTCAGAGTTTTTTAAAGACCCGTTATTGTTAAGCCATTCAATTATTTGTTCCTGCCTTTCTGAAATATAAACCTGACCGGTTCGCTCTTTTATCTTTGCATCCTTCGACATTTTCACTACTTTGGTCTTTACTCTGTTAAATTCAACAGCCATCCCTAAAACAAAATAATCAAGCCAGTCAGTCGGATTTGCAAAACCATTTGAAAGATACTCATAATAATCTTTCGCATTAGAGTCATAGTATTCATCAAGGCAAAAAAAATGCCCGACATCATAGCCATCAGCCGAAAGAGATAATGTCGCAAGTGATCTGGCAAGCCTACCGTTGCCTTCTTCAAAAGGATGAATTCTTACAAGCTCAAGATGTAAAAGGCCGGCTTTTAAAACCGGGTTTAGGCTTCTTCCATTTTCGCTGTTATACCAGTCAATCAAATCATGCATCTTTATTTCAACATTTCCATAACCCTCGTAAGGATTCAGCTTTTCTCCTGTTAGAAAGTTCACACTAACAGCACGTGCCTCGCGGTAGATTCCTCCCTTTTCGTCGAAAATGTTTCTTAAAAGGATTTTGTGAATCTCGAAAATAATATCTTCAGTGAGATTAAAAGTGTGGTCATCTCCATTTGTTGAGGCTCCTCCAGATGCACCCGCAGAGTCCGTTTCGGCTTCATTTTGGGAACCGACTCCTGGACTTTTATCCTCCCCGCTTTTCGGCTTAGCCCTTTTTACCAGTCTTTCAATATACTTGACAACATTTCTGTAATTAATGACCTCGTGGATATCGCGCCTTCTTGCAATAACCTCTGCTCCTGATTCATCTACAAATGACAAAACCGAATTGCCGACATCTTTTACAATAAGCTTGACCTCTTCGAGTTGAAGGTAGTTGCCCTCTATTGCAGTTGAAAAATGGACTTTTCTAATTGTTGCCTCTTCTTGAAACTGCCTTTCATACAGCGGAATAAGCGGAGAGTTTTCGATAACAGCTCTGGCAGCTTCAATAACACCGATATTTTTCAGAATCTCGGGAGTAATTTCAAAATGCGGATCATACATACTTTTGATGATACCACAATTCCCGCGTAATTCACGCAAATTAACCGCATACAACAACCTCCTCGAGGTGCTTTGCCTTCGACTCCACTTCCCTATACACTTCGTGGTTATCAGGATGCTTATTCAAAAGCTCATTTTTGATTCCCATCTTAGTCACAATCTCCCTCGCCTCATTCTTAGTCACGCTTCTTTGCTGGGTTAATCTTGCGTACTTTATAATTCCCTCTCGCAAAGCGTTCTTTACAAGCTGATGTTCATGTGTATACAAATACCTTTTAAGAAAAAGACCTGGATTTTTGGTTTTTATAGGATCTTCCCTTTTTATGAGATCTACCACAACCGCATTGCTTTTCGGCACAGGATAGAACTTTTCTTTCGGTATACCCAAACTCCTCTTCACCTCAAAAAAGGAACTGAAAATAGGATTTTTCTCTATAGTGTAAGCCAGCTTTACAGGGATCATAAGCACCGCCTTATCGTAATTCAGAAAAGTCAGATTATGCAAAAGAGGCTCGCAAACCGAATAAGGAGGATTTGAAACTATCTTATTGTATTCCCTTTTTTTGAAGAATTTGCCGTGCAGTTGAAAATACTTCACCGCATTTTCGAAATGCATTTCAATATTAGAAGGAAGCTCTTTTAGGAGATTTTGAAACCGGCGGTCAATCTCGAATGCAATAACCTTCTTTGCCTTCTGTGCAAGCAGACGGGTTAATACTCCAGTACCTGCGCCGATTTCGAAAACGATATCTTCCCCATTTATCTCAGCGATTTGGACAATTTGCTCAGCAATTTCGTCGTCTGCAATAAAAAACTGGTCTTTAATAGGATCAGGATTAATACCTTCGGATTTGAAAATCTCCTTCACACCTCTTACCCGGCCTCGAGATTTTGCTAAGAAACCAGATCTTTTCATAAGGTAATTTTAGCTGAATAATCCCAGGACAGAAAGTCCCCATAAAATACTGACCCAAACGGCTGTCTCCAAATTTAATAGCAAAACGGGAACAAGAAAAGTAAGGGCAAAAACAAGCTTTGAAAAGAGCGTGGAGATTGTCGACTGCCAGATGCTTTTTGAAGAGGCGTCTTCTGATTCTTGCGAGACATGCATGCCAAGTGCGTCAGAAAAACTATCTGCTACTGCTATAGTTAATATTCCTCCTACAACCGCTATTTTCGAATCGGTGCCCGAGCTTAGTCCAACAATAAGACCCAGCGTTGTGATTACCCCTGAGGTTAAACCAAAACCAAAGCCCCCTTCTGATGCTTTGCTGAAAAACTTCTTGGGGATATGCATATGCTCGATGATAAAGGAGGTTCTCCTAAATCGCAACAAGTTCATTACAAGCACATTAACCTATCATTAAAAAGGTCAACGTGAATAAGCTCGAAAATAGACCAGTTTAATTGTTTCTGACACGGCAAGGTAAACTCCCGCGATTCCTAAAATTATTGCAAGATTCGAGAATGAAGGCTGTGTAAATCCAAAGACGTTCTGTCCTATCGAGGTAAATGGGATCAAAATTGTACACAATCCCGCAAAAAGCGCTAGTCCCAGAAGAATCTTAGAAGGAGGACTCGATTTTAAGAAAAAGAACTTTGTGCGTATAGAAAAGATGAATAAAAGCTCTGTTAAGATGCTTCCGATAAACCAGCTCGTCTGCAAAACTGACGGCGAGAACCTGAAGAATGCGCCGAAAAAGATAAAATCAAAAATCGTGCTTACCATCCCAAGCAAAAGCGCTATCAGCGCGAAGCTTTTCAAATTATACTTGTGTGGAGTTCTCACACTTTCAAGATCAATATTATCAGTAGCAACCGCAATCATAGGAAAGTCAGACAACAGATTAACCAGCAGAATCTGCAAAGGCAGCATAGGAAGAAAGTCTATCAATAGAGTTATCGCCGACATAGCAAAAAAATTGCCGAAGTTAGAAGTAAGAGTAGACATGATGTATTTGTTGGTATTCGCAAAAACACTCCTCCCTTCTTTTATTCCATCGACTATTACCTTCAAACTCTTTTTCAGAAGAATAATATCTGAAGCATCATTCGCAATATCCGAAGCTCCCTTTACTGCAAGTGCCACGTTCGCAACTTTCAGCGCAGGAGCATCATTTATTCCCTCTCCTAAAAAGCCGACTTCAAATTTTTCTTGCAGAATTTGAATAATCTTATACTTCTGTGCAGGTGTCACGCGGGCGAAAACAGAATATTTCTCAGCAGCTTCTTGCTGCTCGCGGTATTGCAAAGCATCGAATGCGTCTCCTGTTATAACGTCATTGATATTTTTCACAAGCCCAACCTGCTGGGCGACACTTCCGGCGACTTCTCTACTGTCCCCAGTTAAGATTTTCACCTTAACACCCAAAACCTCTGCCAATTCGATTGACTCTTTTGCGGTTGTTTTAATTGGATCTATAAATGATACGAGACCTATAAAATCAACATTCTCTTCGATTTTGGATATATCGTATTTATCCTTTTTATCAACAGATCTGGATGCTACGGCAAGAACCCTTATCCCCTGCCGGCCCTTTGTAGTAATCCAGTCAGAAATCTCGCTTTTTAAAACTTCTGAAAGCTGGCAGAACGGGAGAATATTTTCAGGAGCACCGCGCACAATCAACCTCACCCTCGAGTCTTTTTCTACAATCACACTTGACCGCTTTCTTTCAGGATCAAATGGAATTTCAAGTTTCACTTCATACTTCTTTAAGCCTTTTTGAACTTTTTTGGTCAGCTTATTAATAAGAGCATCCTCAAAAGCACTGCTGATATGACGTCTTTCGCCATCAGAATACACTGATGCAAGATTGGCATAAATCAGGATCCTGTCTTTAAATCTGCCAAAGACATTGTCTACCTCTAGTTTATTTTCGGTTAATGTGCCTGTCTTATCGGTACATAAAATTTGGATTCCTCCTAGATCCTCTATGGCTGAAAGTCTTTTAACAACAACGTTATTTTTGGCCAAGTGGAGAGCCCCAAGAGATAACGAAAATGTCGTAACTACAGGAAGCGCCTCGGGTATAACACTTACCGCAAGCGCAATTGCAAAAAGAGCAAGTTCTGCAAAACTCGGTGTAGACTTCAAAATCAGATGGGCTGCAACAACTATCGCCAAAGTAACCGATACCAAAACCAAAGTAAATTTGCTGAATCTAGAGAGCTCCTTTTCATATGTGCTTTCTCTGACAGTTTGGGCGGTAAGAGACGCAATATGCCCATAATTGGTGTTCTTGCCGATGGCAACCACTACCGCTTTGGCTTCTCCACTCATAATGGACGTACCAGAATAACCCAGATTCAATGCCTCTGAAATCTGCCCTGCCCTACTTTTTAACGGATTATGATCTTTTTGTATTGGAACTGACTCACCTGTCAAAACAGATTCGTCTATAGATAAATTATACGAATCAACGAACCTGACATCTGCAGGGATAATATCACCTGGGTTCAATATAATTAAATCTCCATTAACAAGTTCGGAAGCGTTAATTAACTTTTCATTACCTTCCCTGACAACAACTGCCTTGGCAACCAGATATTTTTTCAAAATCTTTAAGGTATTTTCTGATTTATATTCCTGATAAAATCCCAAAACAGTATTAACAAGGACAAAGACAGCAATCAGAATGGTATCAATTTTTTGCCCCAGAACAAGGGCTATTAATCCTGCAATAAAAAGAAGGTACACAAATGGAGATTTAAACTGGCGTACAAAAATATCCCACATTTTATTTTCTTTTGAGTGGATTGAATTGGAGCCGTTTTTTTCGAGAAGACCCCTCGCCTGCTTTGTGCTTAATCCCTTTTCTGAAGTCTTAAGCTCATTGAATATTTGATCAGAAGTTTTGACAGTATAATCAAATAGATCCATTTAATAAATTGTAACATCAAAAAATATTCCGTATCTTTTATGACATACCAGGACTAAAGTCAATAAATCGCTGAACGAACTTAGAGGCAGTTCTAACCATTTCATTAACAACTTCCTAGAAATATACAGTGCTTTACTATGCAGTGAAGGCATTGGAATCCGCCAACTTCTGTTGGCGGTATTTACTTTCTTTTTCATTTGGGGATAATGGTTAAATGACCGCTAATAAATTGTGGAGGTTCACTTCTCTTCTATCTGTTATAGGGATTGGACTGGCCTCTTATCTTTATTACAGCTATCTTGCACCTGTATCCCCCAGCGCCTGCTATATCAGCCAAAGCGTAAACTGCGAGCCTGTTACTAAAGGAAATATTGCCGAGGTTTTTGGAGTTTCCGTCGCGTTAATCGGACTAATCGGATATATCATAATATTGATATCAAGCATCATTAAAAACAAAAAACTACTTCTAGGAATGACTGCATTTGGGATGGTCTTCTGCCTTAGACTTACTATTCTTGAAATCTTTGTTGAAAAAGTAATCTGCCCCGTCTGCGTCGCCTGCCAGACAGTAATACTTTTGGCATTTGCAGCTGCGGTAATATTGAATAGAGACAAAAAGGGAATTCCATTGAAGGAGACCCCATTAACATAAAAAAGACGCCTGATTTAAACTCCATTTTCTTTTTTTCCTATTGCCTTCGAAATTCTTATCCCCTACTATATGTGTATGAAAGCTGCCCGCTCAATTTTTGCCTTGGCTTTTGTCACTCTCCCCGCTATTGCAGTTTTGTATATAAAAGTTCTCCCTTATCATTTTTCCGAACAAAATAATATAAGGGATTTAAGCGGTAAATATGACAAAACAGATGTAAAAGGATTTTTCCACGACCAGGATACAATTCCTACTCAACCAGGAAGCTTTAGAACATCGGCTAATGTGCTTGGATCATCTGACTCCGACAAAAGGATAGAAATAGATCTTGCTAATCAGCGTCTGTATGCATATGAAGGTGACAAAAAAGTATACGATTTCTTAATTTCTTCAGGCAAATGGGGAAAAACTCCTACAGGAGAATTTAAAATCTGGATAAAGCTGCGCTACACCAAAATGTCAGGGGGAAGCAAAGAACTCCACACTTACTACTATCTTCCTAATGTCCCTTATGTAATGTACTTTTCTAATAGCGAGATACCTGCCTGGAGAGGATTTGGAATTCACGGCACCTACTGGCACGACAATTTCGGGCACCCAATGAGCCATGGATGTATAAACATGAAAACAGAAGAGGCTGAAAAGATTTTCTACTGGGCAAATCCCAAGCTTGGAGACAAGCAGTCTATCAGCGCAACAAAAGACAACCCCGGCACAAAAATCGTCATCTACGGCGAAGCGCCGAATGAGTAAATAAGCAATTGCTGTATAATCTGCTTATGACCTGGCTGATTTACGCTTTTTTATCTGCATTTTTCGCTGCGCTGACAGCAATCCTCGCAAAGATAGGCGTAAAGGATATAAACTCCAATTTAGCCACTGGCATAAGAACCATCGTCATAATGCTTTTTGCCTGGGGGATAATTTTCTTTCAGGGGCTTTTTAAAGATATACCAAAAATTTCGCGGTTTGGGCTTTTCTTTCTTGTGCTTTCTGGACTTGCCACAGGACTTTCATGGCTCTTTTACTTTCGCGCCCTGCAGATAGGATCGGTTTCGAAAGTTGTCCCAATAGATAAACTAAGCCTCGTTTTGACAATTATCCTATCGGTTTTGATTCTGAAAGAAAAACTCACCTTCCCTGTTCTAATCGGAGTACTTCTTATGACAGCCGGGGCAATAATAATCGGATTCTGGAAATAAGGGACAAGGGTAAAATCTGGGTAACCCAGTTTTAAGAACCACAACAATCTCTAGGGTTGTTTGGACAGTACCCCCTGTTATAATACCTTTAATGCTCATAGAAGAAATACTTTTACTCTCATTAACGCTTGCATTAACTATCGGCATCCCAGTCTACATATACTTCCGTGAAAAAATGACAAAAATGGCTTCGGGAAGAAGACCTCACACTCTCAGAAGAGTTGTAAAACTGACATTAATAAACTTCCTGCTTAATCTTTTAGTAGCCCTTTTCAGTTCAGTATTTGTCATCCTCCTTTTAAACAGAATAGGCTTTGTTTTCAATAAGTTTTTAATCATCCAAATTTTACTCTATCTTACTTTTATTTTTGCAACTTTTTACGGAAACGGCATATACATAACTTCTATCGTTCTAGAGGACTTTACACTTCCTCAGCTGAGAATTGTAAAAGGATTCAAAACTCAATTTATAGCAACTCATCTTTTTCACGGTCCGGTAAGCCATATTGCAATATATTCATCATGGATGGTTGTGTTTTTGATATTGTCTATTGTTGATATCTACCTGAAAATTGGTATTCCCGCAGAAACATGGGTTTTACTTTTATCGGCAGGAGGTATAACTGGACTTTTATATGCAATCGCCCAAATTTACAATGGAAGCGCTATCTATCAGTTTATTACAGGGAT
>Ga0155743_105_pt4 | contig 26025 bp, 40 predicted proteins | sample RifCSPlowO2_01_FD_107397 | JGI IMG/M metagenome (GOLD analysis project Ga0155743, IMG submission 107397) | candidate division WWE3 bacterium RIFCSPLOWO2_01_FULL_39_13 | reverse complement strand
GAAAAGGAACTCCTATGAGCCAGAAACTGGCGTCAGAAATCACACTTGCCCACAATAACGAGGGTTCAGCAATTAAAAAGAAGCTTGATACTAAAAGAATGGCCGAAGCAAACCGCGCTTTCTCACACTTTAGATATTAGAGCAGGATTATGGTTCTTCATTGTTTTTTTATCTCCGATTAATATTTTTGTGTCTGTTTTTTAATAATCAGTAAATTTTCTGTTAATTCCCAAAGCTTATTATTGATTGATGGGGTATCCTAATTTTTCGGTTAAGGACCTTCCAGAGAATGAGCGTCCGCGTGAGCGCCTGATGCAAATGGGGGCATCTTCACTGTCATTATCTGAAATCATAGCTATTATTCTTGGTAATGGATATTCCGGAGAGCCTGCGACTTCACTTGCCCAGAAGCTTGTTATGAAATATGGAGACGCTAATGATATAGGAAAACTTACTGCCCAGGAGTTGCTTGCAGTGAAGGGCATTGGAGTTGCAAAGGCATGCAAAATCGCAGTATGCTTTGAGCTGGCAAGAAGGCTTTCTGGCGGGCAGACGATTAAGTCGAAGGAATATACTTCAGCCAGCGACATACACAATCTTGTAAAGCCATATCTTTTGCATAGAGAAAAAGAGCATTTTGTTGTGGTTTCTTTTGATACAAGGCGGCGATTGATCGCTGTTGATAATCTTTCGATCGGAACAGTCAACGAAAGCCTTGTCCACCCCAGGGAAGTTTTTAAAACTGCGATCAATCGCCGCGCTTCATATATTGCACTTGTTCATAATCACCCCTCAGGAGATGTATCACCGAGCAATGATGATATTGTTGTTACAGAAAGGCTTTTAAAAGCATCCTATACAATGGGCATCCCTGTTGTTGACCATCTTATAGTGACTGACAATGCCTATAAATCAGTAATCTCAAGTGAGATGGTCTCGGCATTGAAATAGATGTCTCCAATATTATGCTAAACTTTACCTGACATGAATAAGACCGTTTCTATCGCTGACTTAAAAACTGATCAAAAAATAGCGGGTGAGGCTTTTGTTTTAAAAGAATTTGAAACAAAACAGAGCCGGGTTGGAAAAAGCTATTACAATCTGAAGCTTGGTGATAAAACAGGCGACATTCTCGGAAAGGTCTGGACTGAAAATCTCTCCAATTGTGAAAGAGGTCTTGCGATAGGCGATATTATCTCAGCATCAGGCTACATACAGGAATATGCTGGAAAGCCTCAATTTATTGTTGAGTCTATGAAAAAGCTGATTGATGCTGCTCCCGAAGAATTCCTTCCGGTTACATCAAGAGACCGATCCCGGATGAAGCAGGATTTAGAGGATGAGATAACAAAAATAAAAAATCCCTATCTCAAAAAACTACTTGATGCCTACTGGCCGAACCCTGATAACCGCGATAAATTTACTAATTTTCCTGCTGCGGAATATGTTCATCACGCATACGTTGGAGGACTTCTTGAGCACACCTGGGAAATGCTTAAACTCAGTAAGCCGTTTTTTGAAATTTACCCGGGTCTGGACTGGAATTTATTTTTCACAGGATTGTTTTTCCATGATATAGGCAAGCTTGAAGAATATGATATTGTCGGTGCAGCAATTGTAAGAACAACTCCAGGCAAGCTTGTCGGACATATAACACAGGGTATAGTCCTTTTGCATGAAATGATTGAAGAAATACCTGATTTTCCGAAGAGCCTGCGTGATAAGCTTTTCCACTTGATAATCAGCCATCAGGGAAGTTTGGAGTATGGGAGTCCCGTTGTTCCTATGACACTTGAGGCTCTTATTTTAAGTTTTGTTGATACAAACAGCGCTGATATGAACCAGGCAATAAAGCATATAGAAAAAGGACTTCATACAGGCGAAGAATTTACTGAATACCATAAATGGCTGAAAAGGAGTTTTTATCAGGGTGATCTTATTAACCATTCCAGCGATGTTGACTAGGTTCTAATCTGGGATGAAGTTTCCAAAAAGTCCGACAGTTGAGGCATATTCTTATTGCTATCTCGCCTTAAATGTGTTTAAATATCCGTCGTATGGCTGATGTACACCTAGCAGAAAAAGCGCAGAAATATCCAATTAACAAGATAAGAAATATTGGAATAATTGCTCATATAGATGCGGGAAAGACAACAACTACAGAGGCAATTATTTATTTAACAGGTCTGAGGCATAAAATCGGTGTTGTCCATGAAGGAGATACCGTCACCGACTGGATGGTTCAAGAAAGAGAACGCGGTGTGACAATTGTTTCAGCAGCTATTACCACTTTCTGGAAAGACTGCCGTATCAATATTATCGATACCCCTGGCCACGTTGATTTTACTGCTGAAGTCGAACGATCTTTGAGAGTTCTTGATGGAGCTATTGTTGTCCTTGACTCAAAAATGGGAGTCGAGGCTCAGACCGAAACCGTGTGGAGACAGGCAGATAAATACAAAGTTCCACGGCTTTTCGCAGTTAATAAAATCAACCAGATAGGCGGTGACTTTTATAAAACTCTTGAATCAGTTAAAGAAAGGCTTACTCCAAATGCATACCCAATTGTTCTGCCGATTGGTTTTGAAAAAACCAACAACGGATGGGTGGATCTGGTTGCTATGAAAGCCTATCAGTACAATGATTATTCTGATAAATCAGTAAAAGAAGTTCCGGTTCCTAAAGATATGCTTGAAAGCGCAAAAAAATACAGGACAGAACTTATGGAAAGAGTTGTTGAAGCAGATGACGCCCTAATGGGGAAATATTTGGCCGAAGGCGATTTAAGCATAGAGGATTTCAAGACAGCAATCAGAAAAAGCACTTTAAGTTTTGATCATGAATTTTTCCCCGTAATGGGAGGAGATTACAGAGGTATAGCTGTCCAGACTCTTATGGACGCAGTAGTAGATTATCTGCCATCTCCAATTGAAGTTGTTCCCGCAGAGGGAATAAATCCCAAAACCGAGGAAGCAGTAATGTGTAAGCCTGATCCAAATAACGACTTTGCAGCTCTTGCCTTTAAAGTAGTTACAGACCCCTATGTGGGTCGTCTCGTATACTTCAGGGTTTATTCTGGAACGCTTCAGTCCGGCTCATATATTTACAATTCATCCAAAAGACAGCAGGAGCGTGTCGGTCGTCTGGTATTAATGTACGCAAACGAGCGTGAAGAAATAAAGATTGTCAAAGCTGGCGAAATCGCAGCTGCCGTAGGGTTAAAAGATACCACGACTGGTGATACCTTATGCTCACAGGATGCACTTGTCACTTTAGAAAATATAAAATTCCCCGATCCTGTTATTTCTATGGCTGTTGAGCCGAAAACAAAATCCGATCAGGAAAAAATGGGAACCGCACTAAAGAAGCTGGTTGATGAAGATCCTACTTTCCATCTTTCTACTGATCCTGAATCAGGTCAGACAATTATCTCGGGGATGGGAGAATTTCAGCTCGAAATAAAGGTTGATATTTTAAAAAGAGACCTAGGAGTGGATGTAAATGTCGGTGCCCCGCAGGTTGCCTACAGAGAAACCGTGAAATCAGAAGCTGAAATAGAAGGCAAATATATCCGCCAGTCAGGAGGACGCGGCCAGTATGGTCATGTTTATCTGAGGCTTAAACCTCTTGGACGAGGTGAGGGGTTTCAATTTGTGGATAAAGTCGTAGGTGGCGCTATTCCGAAAGAATATATACCCGCAGTCGAAAAAGGAGTTAAAGAAGCTATGTCAAAAGGCGTAGGCTGGGGATATCCAATGGTCGATGTTGAGGTAACCTTATTTGACGGGTCATTCCATGAAGTTGACTCGTCAGAGATGGCTTTTCACATTGCTGCAAGCACAGCATTTCAAGATGGTGCCAGAAAAGCAGGAATTCAGCTCCTTGAGCCTATAATGAAAATCGAAGTTGCTGCTCCTGAAGAGTTTATAGGAGATGTTATAGGAGACCTTTCTTCGCGAAGAGCAATTATAGAAGGTACCGAATCCAGGGGAAAGTCCCAGTCTGTAAGAGCTCAAGTTCCCCTTGCAGAACTGTTTGGGTATGTGACCAGGCTTCGCGGTTTGACACAAGGAAGAGCTTCGGCACCCTACATAGAGCCGAGTCATTATGAGGTTGTGCCTGTCAATATTGCTGAGAAGCTGAAGAAATAAAAGAGGGAAATACACTCTTGATGTTGAAAATTTAGGCTCCTGCTGATAGAATGTCACATGACCAAATTGTGAGTATTTAATTATATTAGTTGATTTTATGAGAGGGCAAAACATTTTTTGCTTTTCTCATACAAAAAAATAACAAATGGCTACTTTTGAGAGAACAAAACCCCATGTCAACGTCGGTACTATCGGCCATGTCGACCATGGAAAAACCACCCTTACTGCTGCAATTACAAAGGTTCTTGCAGGAAAGGGTTTAGCTGAGTTTAAGGCTTTCGACCAGATAGACAATGCACCCGAAGAGAAAGCACGCGGAATTACGATTAATGTTTCTCATGTTGAATATAATACAGAAAAGAGACATTATGCCCATATAGATGCACCAGGACATGCTGACTACATAAAGAATATGATTACTGGAGCAGCCCAGATGGACGGTGCCATTCTTGTTGTGTCTGCAGCAGATGGTCCTATGCCTCAGACCAGAGAGCACATTCTTCTTGCAAACCAGGTTGGAGTCCCAAAACTTATCGTTTTTCTTAACAAAGCTGATATGGTCGAGGATTCGAGCCTTATTGAACTGGTTAAGGAAGAGCTCAAGGATCTTCTGAAGAAATATGAATATGAAGAGGATACTCCGATAATTGTCGGGTCAGCACTTAAAGCGCTCGAAGGGGATCCTGAATATGTTAAGAAGATTGAGGAATTAATAGATGCAGTTGATACCTGGATACCAACTCCAGAGCGGGAGCTTGATAAGCCTTTCCTTATGCCTGTTGAAGATGTTTTCTCAATTAAGGGACGCGGAACTGTTGCTACAGGGCGTATACAAAGAGGTAAAATAAAGGTTAACGAAGAAGTTGAAATAGTAGGATTGAAGGATACAAAAAAGACTGTTGTCACAGGGGTTGAAATGTTTAATAAATCCCTTGATGAAGGTCTTGCAGGCGACAATGTCGGCCTTCTTTTAAGAGGAGTAGAAAGAGATGACGTCGAAAGAGGACAGGTGGCAGCACTTCCTGGAAGCATTACTCCACACACTTCTTTTGAAGCAGAAGTTTATGTCTTAAAGAAAGAAGAAGGAGGAAGACATACTCCGTTTTTCACCGGATACAAGCCACAATTCTATTTCAGAACAACAGATGTGACTGGGGATGTAACTTTGCCTGAAGGCGTCGAAATGGTAATGCCTGGGGATAACGTAAAGATTAAGGTTGAGCTTATTACTCCAATTGCTATTGAAGAAGGTTTGAGATTTGCAATCAGGGAAGGAAGCAAGACAGTTGGGGCCGGGGTAGTTACTAAGATTGTTAAGTAACAATTTGACTTGAAGTTCTCAGGGAGCCGGTGAATCGGCTCCTTTCTATGAGAAAGCAAAGTTGAAGAGATTGAGTGTAGAATTATTAAACTTTCGCCGGCATATGGCGGAAATTGCACATTATGGCGAGTGACAACAAAAAAGTACTAAAAAATAGACTGCGGGTAAAGCTTAAGTCCTATGATGTGGGTACTATTGATCAAAGCGCTCAGAGAATTATTGACGTAGCAGTTAGGACAGGGGCTAAAATATCGGGGCCGATTGCTCTTCCGACTAGGGTGGAGATTTTCAGCTACCAGAGATCCCCTTCTAATGACAAGCGTTCGTTCGAGCAGTTTGAACGAAGGACTCACAGCAGGATTATTGATATATTAGAGCCGACCGCAGGAACAATATCCGAATTATCCAATCTAAAATTGTCTATAGGAGTTCATATTTTGATTAAAAGCTAGGCTGAATCGTTTGAGCTGTTTATGTTAACACGCCAATCGTGGCGTGTTTTTTTCATATTAAAGCTCGTAAATGGGGTGAATAATAAAACCAAGACAGGAAAAACTAAGAACGCTGAGATTAAAACCCGAAAGGGCGGTATGTCGCAGTATTTCAACGAAGACTCCGTGCAGATTCCTTTTACCGAGCTGGCGGTATTCGCAAAAAGCGACTCGGAGGTATTAAAGTCAGTAAAAGTCGGATCTTTGATTAAACTTTCAGGATATTCGAAAGGAAAAGGGTTTTCAGGAGTAATGAAAAGATGGGGATTTCACGGGGGTCCTAAAACTCACGGGCAGTCAGACCGTTCCAGAGCTCCTGGTTCTATCGGTGCGCAGGGACAGGGAAGAGTAATTCCGGGCAAAAAAATGCCTGGCCGGGCAGGAAATAAAAAAGTTACATTTTATACTAAACTGCTTGGTTTTGATTCTGAAAAGGGACTCGTAAAAGTTAAAGGGGGAGTCCCAGGTTCGAGGAATTCTTACATTATAATTTCCCTGCCTCTGGAAAATGAAAATTAAAACATATGATTTTACAGGTAAAGAAACAGGATCCGTTGAGTATTCAGGTCTTTCTGGTGATAACATCAATGAACCCTTGTGCCTTCAGTATATCCGTATTTATGGAATAAACCACCGCCAGGGCACATCAAAAACAAAAGATAGAGGTGAAGTCAGGGGTGGCGGAAGAAAGCCTTACAGGCAGAAAGGAACTGGCAGAGCCAGAGCCGGATCTACTAGATCTCCAATCTGGGTCGGCGGAGGAAAAACTCACGGTCCAAAACCAAGAGACTGGAGTGCCGGTTTCACTAGAAAAATGCAGAAAGCTGTCGAAAAATCAGCATTTGCAGATAAAATTCTGAAAGACGGACTCGGTTTGTTCGAATATCCCGAGAACAAGAAAATTTCAACAGGGGATGCGCAATCATTCCTTGAAAAAATCAATAAGACTGGTAAGATCTTGGTGATTCACGACGATATCGTCAGCCTGTATAAGTCCTTCCGCAACATTCCACATGTTAATGTAGTAAGGTTTGGGGAGCTTTGTGCTTATGATGTGCTTGCATCCAAAGAGGTTTTGATTGAGAAAAAAGCGTTTGATTTGGTATCTAACCGTATTAAGGAGTAATCATGGAATACAAAAAAATATTAAAATCCCCGGTAATGACAGAAAAAAGCAAGAGTCTTACGGATACGGGGAACAAGTATACATTTAAAGTTGTATCTGGTGCCACGAAAGGTCAGGTCAAAAAAATAGTGGAAGATTTATATAAAGTTAAGGTTGTAGGAATAAATTCTGTCTCTGTAAAAGGAAAGACTAAAAGAAGCTGGAGCGGAAAAAGGAAAGAGTACCAAAGAAAAGATTATAAGAAGGTTGTTGTTCAGCTTTCTGAAAAGGATACAATTAAAATTTTTGATGAAGGCAAAAAATGATAAAGACATATAAACCAACAAGCCCGGCAAGAAGGCAAAGAACACTTTCGGTAAGCGAGGGAAGAAAAAGAAAGCCAATGAGATTTGCGGTAAAAAACCTCATGAGTTCCAAAAGAGGGAGTGTTGGCAGATCGGCAGGAAAGATAAGCAGACAGTGCCGTGACTCAGGAGAAAAAAAACGCTATAGAAATATAGATTACAAGAGAGATAAATACGGTATTGAAGGAAAAATTGAATTTATAGAATACGACCCTAACCGGACGTGCGACATAGCACTGGTTTTATACAATGACGGAGAAAGACGCTATATGCTTGCTCCAGCTGGAATTAAAGAGGGCGATTCTGTGGTTTCTGGTGAAGGTATATCTGTGAAGACTGGGAATGCACTGCCATTAAGCGATGTACCTGTTGGTATCCCTGTACATAATGTAGAATTATATCCCGGAGCTGGGGGAAAGTTTATAAGAACAGCAGGTTCAGCTGCATTTGTTACTGCTCATGAAAAGGGATATGTAACGGTAAAAATGCCGAGTGGCGAAATCAGGAACTTCCTTTCAGGATGCTTTGCAACTATCGGCCAGCTTGGACGTGAAGACTGGAAGCTTATGAATATTGGAAAGGCTGGCAGATCAATGCATATGGGCAGGCGTCCAAAAACGCGAGGTAAGGCACGCTCAGGACAGCATCCTCATGGTGGATCTTACAGCCGCAGGGTGGGGCGGAATCCTGTCGACCAATGGGGAAATCTGGCAAAAGGAAAGAAAACAAGAAGAAGAAAACACACAGATAAATATATAGTTAAAGACCGGAGGGCAAGATAACATGTCGAGATCATCGAAGAAAGGGCCTTTTACCAACGAGAAACTCATGGTGAAAGTCTTTAAAGTAAAAGACAGTAATGACAGATCGCCTATTAAAACTTGGGCGAGAAACAGCAGTATTACTCCGGATATGGTTGGACTGTTTTTCGATGTTCATAATGGGAAAAAATTTATTCAAGTTTATATTACTGAATCTATGGTAGGCCACAAGCTTGGCGAATTTGCACCTACCAGAACTTTCAGGGCTCATTCTTCTAAGAAGGTTTTGAAGGGTGCAGAAGGAGACGGCGCAAAGAGTCCTAGTCATTAATCATTATGGAAAACAATGTAGTTATAAGCAAATTAAGAGGCGCAAAGATATCAGCACATAAAATGACCCTTGTGGCAAGATTTGCAAAGGGCAAGAAAGCAGAGGATCTTATAAGATATCTGCCGTTTGATCCAAGGAAAGGTGCCGGCCTTGTGTATTCAGCAATAAAGTCAGCCATGAGCAACGCAGAAAACAATAACAAGATGAATAAATCCGATTTGTATGTAAAAGAAATAAAGGTAGGGCCTGCTGAAACATTAAAAAGGGCAAGATTCGGCGCAAAAGGAAGAAGCAGCCAGATTTTGAAAAGAAGATCTAATATTGAAGTGGTTCTGGGTTTGTCTGATAAGGAAGTCGGTGAAAAGGAGAAAACAAAATGAGCAGAAAAGTAAACCCATTTGGCTTCAGGGTTGGTGTTACCAAGGACTGGCGATCCAGATGGTATGCAGAAGGCGATCTTTATGCTGATGCATTAATTGAAGATGACAAAATTAGAAAATATCTTAAACGGGAATTGAGATCGGCGGGTATTGAATCATTGATTATAGAGCGGTCGATAAAATCTGTGAAAGTGATAATTAAAGTTGCAAAGCCGGGAATTGTAATTGGCAGAAAGGGAGTAGGACTTTCTAAACTCAGAGAATATTTGTCGAAGACAACCTCGGCCGAACTTGATTTGCAGATAGAAGAAGTCCAGAAGCCTGAGTCGCAGTCGAATATTATTGCGGATTCAATTGCAATGCAGATAGAAAGAAGAGTCAGTCCGAGAAGAGCTATGAATATTGCTGCCGATAAAGCTCTTGAGGCAGGTGTCAAGGGAATAAAAATTCAGGTAGGTGGTACAGTTTACGGTCCTAATAGTATTGCCGTGGTTCAATCTGTTGCTCGTGGTGCTGTACCGACACAAACTTTACGGGCAGATATTGATTTTTCAAAGTCAACCGCCAGCACCAGAGGCGGGACAATCGGAGTAAAAGTGTGGGTTTATCATGGTGAAATAGGAGAATAAATTATGTTAATGCCAAAGCGGACAAAATACAGAAAAGCAATGCGTGGGAAAAACAGAGGTCTAAGCCAGAGAGGCTTTGATCTCAGCAATGGTGAGTACGGTTTGAAATCTCTTGAGAATGGCATACTAACTGCACGCCAGATAGAATCTGCTAGAAAGGCTATTTCAGGGGGAACAAAAAGAGGGGGTAAAATGTGGATTAGAGTATTTCCATCAAAGCCGATAACAAAAAAGCCTCTTGAGGTGCGAATGGGAAAAGGCAAAGGGGCAGTAGATCACTATTCTGCGCTTATAAAATCCGGAAAGATTTTATTTGAGCTTTCAGGGGTTACTTTTGATGTCGCAAAAGATTCCTTCACCAAGGCAGCAACCAAGCTTCCCTTGAAGACAAAATTTATTTATAACGAAGAATAAAATGGATAAAATAGACGACCTTAGAAAACAAAATGCAGATAAGCTTAGATTAGAACTCGAGTCTTCAAGAAAGGAATTTGTAGAAAGCAGATTTTCGGTATTGTCAGGAAAAGGAAAAAACACAAGCATTTTGAAAAAACTTAAAAAGAATATTGCACGAATTAAAACAGTATTAAATGAAAAGGAGGTTATAGATGAGCAAAAGACTTCTTAGTGGTGTTATAGCATCCATAATACAGCCTGTGACTGCAGTGGTTGAAGTCAAAAGTGCTAAGGTGCACAAAAAGTATGGGAAACGCTATAGGTCGACCAAGAAATATATGGCTGACATTAGGGATAATAAAGTTAATGTCGGTGATAGAGTTCTTATTGAGGAGCACTCTCCAATAAGCAGAACGAAAAAGTGGATTGTGAAGTCTAATGAGAAGACGAGCAATAGTGATTCAAAAGGTTTAGATAAATAATATGTTGCAAATAGGTAGTCTTATTAAATGTGCAGATAACTCGGGTGCGAGGTCTTTGAATATTTTTAATATTCCCGGGTTTTCCAGACGGCGTTTTGTCAGTATTGGAGATATTGTTGTCTGCTCTGTTAACGGAACAACTGGAATAGGCACTGCTGTAGCCGACCACGAAGTTGTTAGTGCGGTGATAGTAAGATGCAGAAAGGAAATCCGTAGAAAAGACGGGAGCTATATACGATTTGATGATAACGCGGGAGTTATTATAGATAAGGCTAAGGTTCCGAGAGCCACAAGGGTTTTCGGCCCTGTAGCAAGGGAATTAAGGGAGCTTGGCTACAATAAAATAGTTTCTCTTGCACCAGAGGTCTGGTAGCACATCAATTATGAAGATACAAAAAGGCGACAAGGTAAAAATACTAAGCGGGAAGTACAAAGGAAAGGACTCTGTTATCGAAAAAGTGCTTCCTAAGCTGCACAGGGTTGTAGCAGAAAATGTGAATATGGTTTCAAAACATGTAAAGCCTTCTAGTAAAACCAAAGGTGGAATTGTAAAACTTCCTAAATCTATTCATGTTTCAACGGTTATGCTAATATGTCCCAAGTGTTCTAAGCCTGTCAGAATAGGCTATAGGGTAATTGACGGCAAAAAGTATCGCGTATGCAGATCATGCAAAGAGGTAATCAAAAAATGAGCATAAAGGATGATTTCTACAATAAAATAATCAATGATTTGAAGAAGGAGCTGAAAGTATCGAGCAAAATGGCGGTTCCAACAGTAAAGAAAATTGTTGTAAATGTGGGAGTAGGCAAGAATCGTGAAAACAAGAAATTTATGGAGGAAGTTGTGGGCGACATAAAGGCAATAACCGGGCAAAAACCGTCAGCAAGAAGAGCGAAAAAGTCTATTTCAAATTTTAAGCTTAGAAAAGGCCAGCTAACCGGGTATACAGTAACCCTAAGGGGCAGAAGAATGTGGGATTTTTATGAGAAGCTTGTTAAAATAGTCTTTCCAAGAGTAAAAGATTTTAGAGGCCTGAAGAAAGATTCATTTGACGGGAGCGGAAATTATTCTATTGGGGTTAATGATCACACGGTTTTTCCTGAAATTGATCCCAACAGTATAACTTACGCAAAGACATTAGAGATAACAATTAATACATCAGCGAATGATAATAACAGCGGTTTTAAACTATTAAGTGCACTTGAAATGCCTTTTAGAAAGTAAATATAAAATATGGCAAAAAAGTCGATTCTAGAAAAATGGAAAAAGAGTAAAAAATACAAAGTCAGAGAATATAATAGATGCCACCGCTGCGGAAGACCAAGTGGCTATATGCGAAAATTCAAGATATGTCGTATTTGTTTCAGGGAGCTGGCTCATGAGGGGAATTTGCCCGGCGTGAGAAAAGCGAGCTGGTAGATTATTATGCTGAGTGATCCGATAGCAGACATGATTACACGAATAAGAAATGCGCAAAGCCGGCAGAAGGATACTGTTGAAATTATGTATTCAAAAGAAAATGTGGGCATTGCAAAGGTTTTAGCAGAAAGCAAATATATTGCAGAAGTAAAAGTGTATAAACCGGAAGGAAAGGCTTATAAAAAGATTTCTGTGAAACTTAGGTATGACAAGAACGGATCGCCAAGAATCAGCATGATAGCAAGGATATCACGCCCAGGGTTGAGAAAATATGTAAAATCAACGGGTATAAAATCTGTTTTGGGAGGAATCGGCATATCGATTATGACAACCTCCCAGGGCATTATGTCCGACCGCGAAGCAAGAAAAAGAAAACTTGGAGGAGAATTAATTTGTTCTGTTTATTGAAAATGAGCAAGATAGGAAGAATTCCGGTACAAATTCCAGAAAACGTCAGAGCTGATATCAAAGAAGACGTTATTGTTATTGAAGGTCCTAAGGGAAGTGTATCAGTAGATATGCAATCGAATATTAAGGTTTTAATAGAAGCCGGCGAAATAAGGGCAGAGTGCTCGAAAACAGATGATCCTCAAATAAGTGCCAAATGGGGGCTCGTCAGATCGCTTATTTTTAATGCGGTTGCAGGTGTTTCTGAAGGGTTTTCAAAAGAACTTGAGCTTATCGGAGTTGGATACCGCGCTGAGAAATTAGGCAATGGATTAAGATTGTTCGTAGGATATTCTCATCCAGTTGATATTTCAGCTCCAGATGGCATAACATTTGAAATAGAAGGGAACACTAATATAAAAGTTTTGGGAATTGATAAACAGAAGGTCGGCCAGATTGCAGCTGATATAAGGGATGTAAGAAAACCCGAGCCGTATAAGGGCAAAGGAATTAAGTATAAAGATGAAATAGTTAAGCGAAAACAGGGCAAGGTGGCAAAAGCCGCAGCAGCCTAAATAAATTATAATGAATAAGTACAGTGTTCATAAAAGTGCAAAATTAAGAAGGATTATCAAGGCTAAAAGCAAACTTACAGGAGAAAGCACCAAGCCTAGAATTTGTGTTTTCAGGTCTAATAAAAATGTTTATGTGCAGGCAATCGATGATGAATCCCAAAAGACTATTACAGCTTTTTCATCTTTGAATCTTGACCAAAAGGTTAAGCATAAAAAAAATATAAAAGTGGCTGGTGTAGTTGCTGAAGAATTCAGCAAAAGGTTGAAGGATAAGGGAATAAAGAAAGCTGTGTTTGATAGAAGATGGTATAAGTATCATGGTATTGTTAAAACTATCGCCGAAGGCCTTCGCGCTGGGGGGTTAAAGATTTAATTATGGAAGAAAATAAAAAAGGCAGAAAATCGAATAAGGCAGAAAGAGATGATAGGATCAACAGTCTTTATGAAGAAAGGGTCTTAAAAATCCGCCGTGTATCAGCAAAAAGAGCCGGTGGTTCTTCATTGCATTTTTCCGCCCTGTGCGCGGTAGGCGACCATGCAGGCCAAGTCGGTGTTGCTGTTGCAAAATCAAAAGAAAATATCAATGCCATAAAAAAGTCTAAGGCAAAGGCAAAAAAGAATATGTTCAGTGTCCAGATTACAGAAGGCGGAAGTATCCCCCACGAAATAAGGGTAAAAAACGGTGCTTCAATTTTATTTATGAAGCCGGCACCCCAGGGATCAGGAATTATTGCAGGGGGAAGCGTCAGACAGGTGCTAGATCTTGCCGGGTACAAAAATATCTCCGCGAAAATAATCGGGAGCAGCAATCAGGTTAATAATGCGTATGTTGTTGTTATGGCTCTGAAAGCAATTTCGAAGCTCAACGGAGGTGCTCAGAAACCAGAGGGTATTTAAACACTATTATGGAAGAGATTTTATCAAGGCTGACAAAATTAAAAGGAACAAAACGACCAGCTAAAAGAGCCGGTCGCGGGTACGGTTCCGGCAAAGGTGGCCATACCACTGGAAGGGGGGCAAAAGGGCAGAAATCCAGGGCAAAAATCCCATTGTGGTTTGAAGGCGGGCAGACTCCTTTGGTAAGAAAAACCCCTTATATAAAAGGGTTTACCAATTATACCCATGCTGACGTATATCCACTTAATCTCGATAGAATTTCGAAATTGTTTTCTGATCAGAGTAAAATAAATCCGGACTTGCTTTTTAAAAGCGGAATTTTGAAAAAAGGAAAATATGACCGAGTTAAAATTCTCGGACGCGGTAAATTGACAAAGAAAATCAAGTTTGAGGGATTTGTGTATTCAGACTTAGCGAAAAAGAAAATAGAAAGATCGGGTGGAACCGCCAATTAATTATAATCAGATAAATGATAGATTACCTTGCCAAAGCAGTTAAAATCCCTCAAATAAGAAACAGGATAATATTTACGCTTTCTATACTGGCTTTATATCGGTTTTTGTCATTTATTCCAGTCCCCAATATTAACACGCAGACACTTAAGCTTTTTTTTGAATCAAGCCAGGTTCTTAATATTTTAAATATCTTTACTGGAGGAGGATTAAAAAACTTTTCTATTATAGCCCTCGGAGTCGGTCCATATATAAGCGCTTCAATCGTAATTCAGCTTATGACTATGGTTTTTCCAAAGCTGGAGGAACTATCGAAAGAGGGAACTGCTGGAAGACAGAAAATCAACCAATATACTCAGCTTCTCACCCTTCCGCTTGCGATAATACAGGCATTCAGTGTTTATGCCCTTCTAAACAGCCAGCAGTTTCAGGGCATAAGCCTTCTAGGAGATTTAGGACCGGTTGATTTAACCACTTTGGTTTTAATAATGACATCAGGGACATTTCTCCTTATGTGGCTTGGCGAGCAGATTTCAGAACGCGGGGTCGGGAACGGCATGTCTGTAATAATATTTGCCGGAATTCTTGCCGGGCTCCCTTCCGCGTTGACAGGGACTGCAGCTGTAGTTGACATAAATCAGATTTTCAGTCTTTTGCTTTTCATCGGTATTGCTGTAGCAGTTATCGCCGGCGTTGTCTATATTAATGAGTCTTTCCGTAAAATAGAGATAATGTACTCTTCGAAAGTCAGAGGAGGAAAATCCTTTGGCGGTGGCGAAAGTTTTATCCCGATAAAAATCAATCAGGCAGGAGTTATTCCAATAATTTTTGCAGTATCCCTTGTACTTATCCCAAATGCTGCCGGGCCTTATCTTGAGAGGGTTCCAAATTCTGCGGTTTCAGGTATCGGCTTTTGGATGACCAGTCATTTTGCTCCATCATCCTTTTTATATAACGTTCTTTATTTTGTTCTGGTTTTTGTTTTCACATATTTCTATACTTCGGTGACGTTTAATCCTGAAAAAGTATCTGATGACATAAGAAGAAGCGGTGGATTTATTACTGGAATAAGACCAGGAAAATCTACCGTCGAACACCTGAAATATATTATATCCAGGCTTACACTTGCAGGAGGAGTTTTTTTGGGGCTTATTGCTGTTTTGCCTTCAGTTGTTCAGGGATTAACCAACGTAAACAGCCTTGCAATTGGGGGAACTGGACTTTTGATTGTCGTGTCGGTAATATTGGAGACAGTAAAGCAGATCCAGTCGCAGGTTGTAACGCGCGAGTACGAGAGTTTTTCTAGGTAGACCGGATCTGATTTCACAGCAGACAGGTTAATTTTAGTTAAATAAAAATATGTTTGACCAGCTAAGCAAAGCAAAAGATCTTTTTGAGCTGAAAAGAAAAGCGGATGCGATGAAAAAAGAGGTAGAAGCCATTTCAGTTTCAGTTGATTACAAAAATTACCGTATTAAAATGAGAGGAGACCAGCGCGTTGAATCAATAGAAGAAAACGGCGAGTCACGGGATGATTTAGTTGAGCTTTTTAATAAGGCGGTCAAAGACTCGCAGAAGAAGGTATCTAAAAGAATGCGTGGCAGAATAGGTGATTTTGGATTGCCAGGATTATGAGCAGTATAAAAACTTTTATCCTTGTATTGGGGCCTCAGGGGTCCGGTAAGTCTACACAAGCCAAACTTTTAGCGGAGTATCTTGATTATAAGTATGTTTCAACTGGTGATTTGTTCCGCGAAAAGCTGAAAGAAAATGACAGCCTTTCGCAGGAAATAAAAAGCTTTGTGGATAACGGGAAATTGGTGCCCGATGATATTGTAGAAAAAATGTTGTTTTTGCATTTTGACGACGAATCGGCAGGATACATACTGGACGGATACCCAAGAAATCTAAATCAGCTTAATCACTTTGTTTCTTTTTTGGATGAAAAGAGCTGGGTGCTGTTAAAAGCCTTTTTTGTTAATGTGGGCGAGCCGGAGTGTGTAAAAAGGCTGAATTTGAGGGCATCGATTGAAAAGCGTGCAGATGAAACGGAATCTGTAATAAGGGAAAGACTAAGGCTGTACCACGAAGAAACTTCTCCTTTGCTTGAAGAATATACTAAGCTGGGAATTCTTAAAACTATTGACGGTGAAAGGTCTATCGAGGAAATACAATCTGACATACGAAGTTTTTTTGGAAATCCTTTTTAAAAATGATCCTATTGAAATCAGCTTCTAAGATTAACACTATGCGTGATGGCGGGCGCATCTCTGCAGGTATTTTGGATTATGCACTCCAATTATGCGAGCCTGGCATTTCGACACTTGAGATAAATAATCTTGTTGAGAGAAAAATGCATAAATCCGAAGTTAAACCGTGGTTTCATGAGGTGAATAATTATCCTTATGCGTTGTGTATTTCGGTAAATGAAGTCTGGATTCATGGACAGCCGTCCAAAAAGAAGCTTAAATCCGGAGACATAGTATCCATAGATGCCGGAATAAAGTATAAAGGGTTTTACCTGGATAACTGCTGGACTATATCCGTGGGAGGATCCGAGAAAGATAAGGATATAAAAAGCTCATTTGATCACAAAGATCCCGAAGTAACGGCGTTTTTGAAAACTGGACCGAGGGCTCTTGACCGTGCCATAAGCAGGTTTATCAGTGGAAATTACCTTAAAGATATTTCAGCCGCAATACAAAAAACTGTCGAAAAAGGCGGATACTCAGTAATCAGGGAATTTGGAGGGCACGGAATCGGAAAGAAAAGCCACGAACCTCCTTTTATTCCGTGTTATATGGATCCCAATCTTGATATTCCGCTCAAAACAGGTATGGTTTTTGCTGTAGAAGTCATGTATGCTATGGGCAGTCCTGATATTGAGGTTTTGCTGAATGACTGGGATGTTGCATCAAAGGATAAAAAGCTGACAGCCATGTTTGAGCATACAGTTGCTTTAACAGAAAACGGCCCTGAAATATTGACCAAATAGGCATGTATGCTAAAATATTGCAGTCATAGCCAATTATTGACAAACTGAATTCCCCCTTGGGGAAATTTTTATGACACAAAAGGATTTTGAGGAGAAAATGGGAACTGTTCTTGAAGCCTTGCCCGACGGAAAATTTAAGATCTCAATAGATGACGAAGAGCGCGAGGTTGTCGGGTATCTTTCCGGCAAAATGAGGCGTTTTAAAATATGGATTCTTCCCGGAGATAAAGTCAAAATAGAATTCAGCAGATATGACGACAAGAACGGTAGAATAACCTACCGGTTCAAGTGAATTGTTAAGTGTAGTATGAAAGTAAGATCAAGCGTAAAGACAATGTGCAGAAGCTGTAAAGTGGTTAGAAGAAAGGGCAAAGTATACGTTATTTGCAGTGCTAATGCCAAGCACAAGCAGAGACAAGGATAAATATGCCGAGAATATCAGGAGTAGACATACCTGAAAATAAAAGAATCGTGATAGCTTTAACCTATATTTACGGAATAGGAAGCACCTTGTCAAAAAAGGTACTCAAGAGGGCAGGGATAGACGAAAATTTGAGAGCAAAGGAACTTACTGAGGATCAGATAGCCTCTGTAAGAAATGCAATAGAAAAGTCCAACTTGATGATAGAAGGCGAGCTAAGACGTGTAGTGGGACAGAATATAAAACGCTACAAAGACATTCAGTGCTACCGGGGCTTGAGGCATTTGAAAAACCTTCCTGTGAGGGGGCAGAAAACCCAGAAAAACGCAAGGACAAAAAGGGGAAAAAGAATGGCAATCGGTGGCGCAAATCCAAGAGCGTCCGCTAAAACCTAGTTAATAATATGGCAAAATCAACAGAAACTAAAAAAACTGTAAAAAAGAAAGAGAGAATTATACGCCCCGTCGGGAATGCGTATGTTTTCTCCGGCTACAATAATACGATAGTTACTGTAACAGATCTCGAAGGCGCCACTGTATGCTGGGGTTCTTCGGGAAATAGCGGGTTTAAGGGATCAAAGAAATCAACCCCATATGCAGCATCAGTAGTAGGTGAGAATACGGCCAAAACTGCTATAAGCAAAGGAGTTAAAGAAGTCACGGCATATATTAAAGGAATAGGAAACGGGAAATCCCAGTGCGTTAAAGCCTTAAGATCAGGAGGTCTTGTGATTACCAAAATAGTAGATATTACGCCGGTTCCTCATAACGGGTGCCGTCCAAGAAAAAGGAGAAGAGTATAATGGCCAAATATACTGGAGCAAAATGCAGGCTTTGCCGCAGAGAGGGCGAAAAGCTGTTTTTAAAAGGAAGTAGATGCTATTCTGAAAAATGCTCTATCACAAAAAGAAATCAAGTCCCAGGGCAGCATGGCAAGACTGGGTTTGGGTTTGCTTCAGATTACAGCAAGCATCTCAGAGAGAAACAGAAAACAAAAAGAATTTACGGTTTGCTTGAGGCGCAATTCAGGAGATATTTTCAAAAGGCATCCAAGGTCAAAGGAGTTACCGGCCAGGTGCTGCTGCAGATGCTTGAGACAAGGCTCGATAGTGCATTAAATAGAGCTGGGGCTGCTTCTTCGATGTCAATGGCAAGACAGATGGTCAGGCAGAATAAAATCAGGGTTAACGATAGTCCTGTAAATATTCCTTCTTACCAGCTTTCTGCAGGTGATGTTATTACGGTTGAAGACATAAAGTCAAAAACTTCTGAAGATGGAAAGCTTCCTGAATGGCTTGGATGGGATGCAAAAACTAAAGGAATTAAAATAGAAAGACTCCCCGAGAGGGATGAAATCAGCTACGATATCAATGAACAGCTTATAGTTGAGTTTTATTCACGCTAAGACGGATAATTTCGATTCTCCGGCTTGCGTACAAAAAGAAAAAATGCTAAATACACCAAAAGTAAATCTTAAGGTAGTAAGCAAGGATAATGCAGGAGGAGTTTTTGAAATAACTCCGTTAATTAAAGGGTTCGGCCACACGATTGGAAGTGCCCTTCGAAGAACCTTGTACTCAGCAACCGAAGGGGCGGCGATTACTAGAGTCTCTATAGACGGTGTGACTCACCAATTTTCAACAATAGAAGGGGTTAAAGACGACATTTTGCAGATTCTTCTGAACTTGAAGAGGATTAGATTTAAGAAATCAGTAAAAGAGGATGTTGTTCTTGAGCTTGATGCTAAAGGATCTTGTGATGTAAAAGCAGGGGATATTGAGGCTGCTGCAGGTGTAGAAATCATAAACAAGGATCTTGTTATAACTTCACTTGCATCTAAAAAGACACTGAAAGCAAAGCTTACTGTAACAAGCGGTTTCGGGTACAAACCGGCTGATGAGTCAGCTTCTGTCCCGCACGGGGTTTTGCTTCTAGATGCGAACTATTCTCCTATTGTTAATGTTGTAACTGCTGTGGACACAACTCGTGTAGGAGATGATCCAAATTACGATAAGCTTGCTATTACAGTCACTACTGATGGCACAATAGACGCTGAGGACGCTATCCGAGAAGCCGCGTCTAAGCTTAAAGAGTTTTTCTATAAGATTCAAACTGGAAGGGATTATACTGCAGAAGAAGAAAAGCTTCTTGAGGATTCAAATGCCGAAGAGGATTCTACTCCAAAGATTCCGGTTGATGAGGTTGCATTAGAAGAGCTTCATCTGCCGACCAGAACAATAAATGCGTTAAGAAAGGCTGGCATAAAGACTCTTGGTGATCTGGCTGATAGAACAGAGGATGAGCTTTTAAGGGTTAGAAACCTTGGGGAAAAGTCTATACGTGAAATTATCTCTCTTTTAGAAAAGGAAGGATTAAGATAGTTTTTTGAATTAATGAGACACAGAGTAAAAGGCAAGAAGTTTAGTAGAAATACTGGATCGAGAAAGGCTTTGTTGCAGGGGCTTATTGTGAGTCTTTTTGACAAGGAGTCTATCGAAACAAGTCTTGCAAGAGCAAAGTATATGCGTCCTGAAGCCGAAAAAATGATAACAATGGCACGCAGGGGAGATCTTGCAAGTCGCAGGATTTTGATTAGCCGGCTTCAAAACCGCGATGTTGTACATAAATTGATTGATGATATAGGTGTTAGATTTAAAGGGCGTCCGGGTGGATATACAAGGATTCAAAGAACTAGGGTTAGAAAGGGAGATGTTACCGAAATGGCTCAGATTTCGCTAATTGAAAGGCCTGTTCAAAAATCGGGAGGAAAAAAGATGCCTGTAAATAAAAAAGCGGTTGGTGCAAAAAATCAAAGCGAAACAAAAGCACCTGAAAAAACCACAAGTGAGAAAAAGTCAAAGGTTAAAAAATGAAAAGCCATTCTACGACAAAAAAAGAACTAAAGATTGGATGGCACCATATAGATGCAGATGGAAAAGTGCTTGGCAGAATTTCAACTGATATTGTAGAAAAGCTTATGGGAAAAGATAAAGTAAATTTTGTCGGGTATATAAACTGTGGCGATAAGGTTGTTGTTACAAACGCCAAGAAAGTTGTTCTCACAGGGGCAAAAGAGGATAAAAAGATTTACCGCACACACACGGGTCGTGTCGGCAGCTTAAAAGAGCTGACTGCCCGCCAGGTGAGGGCGAAAAATGCTCCGAGAATGATTTTTACTGCGGTTAAGGGTATGCTTCCTAAGAACCGGTTGAGAAAGGTTAGGCTTGCGAATTTATATATTTACGGTGGGGAAGAGAATCCTCATCAGAATCAGAGTAATTTGAAAAAAGATGCCTAAGAAATTAAGTGGAAAAAACAAGTTTTTTGCAGGACTGGGGCGAAGGAAAACTGCTTCTGCCAGAGTTTGGCTTTATGATAAAAAGGGAGAAATTTTTGTAAACGATATGCCGATTAAGGAGTATTTTTCTCAAAGAGAGCAGATATTGACTTGGGTTAGGCCTTTTCATGCGATAGGTGTTTCTCATCCTCCTTCAAAGTTTTCTGGGACTATCAAGGTTGCCGGCGGAGGAAAAAATGGGCAGGTTATTGCTGTTCAGCTTGGGATTGCAAGGGCTCTTTTGAAGTATGATGAATCATTAAAGCCTCTATTAAAAACCGGCGGATTTTTGACCCGCGATTCAAGAGAAGTTGAAAGAAAGAAGCCGTTCTTGCAGAAAGCCCGCAAAAGGCCTCAGTATTCGAAGAGGTAAAATTCTCCAAATCATCTGGCTTATGGGATATAATACCTGCGTGAAACAGGCTACATTGTGTTTTCGGGGTGTGGCGCAGTTGGCTAGCGCGCCAGTATGGGGTACTGGAGGTCCCCGGTTCGAGTCCGGGCACCCCGACCAGAAGAAAAATCAAAAGGATTCGTGTGTTTGGGGTGTATAGTTTAATGACTTAGTAAAATGGAAACGTGAATCATATTTTAAACATAATCAAAGATTCAAATTATAGCTTCTCGTTATTTGACCAGGCGTTTGTTGAAGAGCTAGAACGAAAGATTACAATTAAAGATGGCGGGCCGTATGTTGTTTGTGTTATCCGCGGCAAAGAAATCGTTTTAAAACCAGAGGAAGTTGTCCGACAGCTTTACTTGACGAAATTAATCAATGAATATGGCTATCTAAAGAAAAGAATTGCGCTTGAGTATCCGATTCAGTTCGGGAGTAGCATGGGTACAAAAGCGGCGGATATTGTTATTTTTGATAAAGATGATCTTACGGTTCCTTACATTATCGTTGAAGTCAAAAAGCCAAAACTTCAAGATGGTAAGGATCAACTCCGCTCTTATACTAATGCTACCGGCGCGCCAATTGCCGTTTGGACTAATGGCGGGCAAATTTCATACTACAATCGGAGAGACCCAAATTATTTTGAAGATATCACTGATATTCCTAAAGCCGACCAGACACTTGAGGATATTTTAAAAGAAAGGTTTACCCTCAAGAATTTAATTCTTAAAGATAGAATTCCGAATGAAGGGAAATCACTCAAAAGTATTATCCAAGAAATGGAAGACGAGGTTTTGGCAAATGCTGGCGTGGATGTTTTTGAGGAAGTTTTTAAACTTATTTTCACAAAACTTTATGACGAGTACAAGAGTGCTAAAGATAAAGGGATTATCAACTACTTTTTAGAGCAGGCGAAATTTCCAATGAGGGTGGCCGAGCCCCAACATCGCTTGTATGAAAAAGAGAAAGATCCGTTTGATGCTTTGAAAGAGGAAATCGGGCAGATTGACGATTCGTCTTTCCGGGTTTTAGAATTTCGTAACACTGGTCAATCCGAAGGAGAACTTAAAAAGAAAATTCAGAAACTTTTTAATGAAGCTAAAACTATATGGTCTGGAGTTTTTGATGAAGGGAGTCAAATTCAGCTTTCACCTTCTCACCTTTCTATCTGTATTTCCGGTCTGCAGAATATAAAACTTTTCAATTCTAATTTGCAAATTATAGACGAAGCTTTTGAATACTTGGTCAATAAATCAGCAAAAGGCGAAAAAGGCCAATATTTTACGCCTCGTCATGTAATTGATATGTGCGTAAAAATGCTTAACCCTAAAGCAGGCGAGTATATGATTGATACTGCATCTGGTTCATGCGGTTTCCCAGTACATACAATATTTAAAATCACCGGACATTTGTTTCGAAACACCGATATTTCCGACGAAGAAAAAGAAAATGTACTTAAAGTGTTTGGGATTGATTTTGACGAAAAAGTTGTGCGCGTAGCCCGCACCCTAAACCTGATTGCAGGAGACGGAAATACTAATGTTTTGCATCTCAACAATCTTGATTACGACCGATGGAATGAAAGTATTGGCAATCGCGAATGGCTGGAAATATATGGAGCAGGACTAAAACGCCTTGAAGCACTGCAAAAAGATAAAAGTTCATATAAAGAATTTAATTTTGATATTCTTATGGCAAATCCGCCGTTCGCCGGAGATATTAAAGAATCCCGCATAATCCACAAATATGATCTAGGCTTCAACGAAAAAGGCAAACCAAAGTCCAAGGTGGGTCGGGATATCTTATTTATTGAAAGAAATCTAAATTTCTTAAAGCCGGGTGGAAGAATGGCGGTAGTTTTACCACAAGGCCGTTTTAACAATTCTTCTGATAACTATATTCGCAGATATGTTTTAGAAAAGGCAAGAATTTTAGCGGTTGTTGGGCTTCATGTAAATACTTTCAAACCGCACACCGGTACCAAAACTAGCGTGCTTTTTGTACAGAAATGGAATGATGACCCGAAAGCAGGTCCGCTTTGTCTGAAAGTGGAAGATTACCCGATTTTCTTTGCGGTATCTGAAAAATCAGGTAAAGACAATTCTGGTGAGTATATATCCCTCAAAAACGGCAATGGCCAGCCAAGACTTGATAAGAATAGTCACATAATTATCGATCACGACTTGCACAATCACGACGGCGAATTGCCAAACGGCGTAGCGGAAAAGTTTATTGAATGGGCGAAAGGTGAGAAATTAAGTTTTTGGAAATAATTTTATGAAGAAGAGACAACGGTCACAAATAATAATGTATCAGGTCTCTGGCGACGAACAAAAAATTCGTGTCAGAATCGAAGATGAGAATGTTTGGCTCGATCAAAAACTAATTGCCGATCTCTTCGCGGTAAGTGTGCCTACGGTGAATGAACACATAAAAAATATATTTAGTGATGGAGAATTGGAGAAAGGTGCAACTATTAGGAAATTCCGAATAGTTCAAAAAGAGGGTAATAGGGCAATTTCTAGGAAGATTGAGCACTATAATCTTGATATAATTTTGGCCGTCGGCTATCGGGTTCGTTCTGATAGAGGAACGCAGTTTCGCAAGTGGGCGACAGAAAGATTACGTGAATATTTGATTAAGGGGTTCACTATGGATGATGAGCGACTAAAGCAGGGCGGAGGTAGAGAGCGTTACTTTCAGGAGTTGTTGCAACGGATACGGGATATCAGAAGTAGTGAGCGGATGTTTTATCAAAAAGTAACGGATATTTATGCGACAAGCATTGACTATAAAGGTGATGCAGAACTGACACAAAAATTTTTCGCCACTGTACAAAATAAAATGCATTATGCTGTGCACGCACATACGGCGGCTGAAATTATTTCAGAGCGGGCAGACAGTAAAAGACCTTTGATGGGGCTTACCAGTTTTAAGGGCGGTTATATTACCACTAATGACATTGTTGTTGCAAAAAATTATTTAACTGAGTCGGAAATAAACGAGTTGAGTCTTATCGTCTCGCTTTATATTGATTTCGCGGAACTGCAGGCCGCAGGGGGACGTTTGATGAAAATGCAGGATTGGATTAAAAAGTTGGATGAGTTTTTGGTCATTTCGGAAAAGAAACTTTTGCATTCGGCTGGCAAAATAAGCGCAAAACAGGCGGAAAATATGGCATTGAAAGAATATGAAAAATATCGCCGAGAACAAGATGTAAACTACATTTCCGATTTTGACCGGGAAGTGAAAAAGATTATGAAGACGGAAAAAGTTAATAAGAAAAAATGACTATGCAAATTTTAAATCCAAAATCATTGCACAACCACGACGGCGAATTGCCGAACGGCGTAGCGGAAAAGTTTATTGAATGGGCAAAATCAGAACATTTATCTTTTTGGAGATAGACTATGGATAAAAATTTAGGTGTAACTAATCAAAAAAGTGATCTACTGGCTGTCATATTGTCCTTTTCGGCAGGAGTAATACAATTACTGCTTTTTGTATTAGGTACCGCAAGTCAGATCACTAACTGGAACAATTTTTTCGCAAAAGCTGACCTCGTACCACTATCAGTATTGCTAAGTATGATTATTGCACTAACTCTAGTTGGCATATTTTCTTATCATCAGAAGAATAAGGATTTCGTTCCCAACCAAAGCACATTTAAACCTATATTGTGGATAAAATCCATTTTATTTGAAAAAACATCACAATCATACCCACTATCAAAGAAGGTAGAAAAGACAATTTTAAACATATCATTGCTTGCTTTGTTCTTTTTCTGCTACTTATTTGTTGCCTCAACCATTAGTTATCTGAATAAAGAAAGCTATTTTCTGGTCGGTTCCTCATCGGCAGATTTTGTACAAATAATCAGTTTCATGGTCTTGTGGATTGTTTCTACTTTTATTCTTTTCGTCTGGATTAGTAATGAAATTGAAAAATCTAGGCAATATAAACCTAATGAATTTGTGCCCAATTTTATTAGAACATTGCAAAATCAAGGGTACATCAACATTACAATCAGTGATGATATTCAACTTCAGGATGGTAACCACTTAGTGAAAGTCGAAATTCAAGGTCAACCTCATTTTTTTATTACGCAATTTGATGGTACAAGGATAGTTCGCACTATCTCAGAAGATGACTTCAAAAACTTCTTTGTTCAAAGTAACCAATCTTAACAATAAATATGCAATATTCAGTTGTAAATTATAAATCGGTAAAAGAAAATTCTGACTTTAGGATTGATGCCGATTATTACCACCCAGTTTATTTACGGGAGGATTATTTAGTCTCTAAGTTTCAAAATGTTCCACTTGGCGAATTTACTTTTATTACTGATGGTCAACATGGTTATCATGAAGTTGATGAAGACTCGCCAATTTCTCACTTAACTGCAAAAAATGCAAAAAATTGGTTTGCCGACACAGATAGCGCTGATAGATTAGCAAAATGGGTTGACGACAAGAACAAACGATCATCCCTAAAAGAAAATGATTTGATTTTGTCTACAAGAGGCACGGTTGGTTTTTGCGCTTTAGTTTTTCAAGATGTTTTACCCGCAAATATCGATCAAGACATAGCAAGAATTGCGATAAACGAAAAATTATTTTTACCAGAATTTATTTTGGCTTATTTCAATAGTCAGTTTGGTCAAGACTGGATTAAAAGAAACATTTCTGGAATGGTACAACAAGGATTATCTCTACAGAAAGTACGAACAGCGC
>Ga0155743_110_pt1 | contig 26266 bp, 25 predicted proteins | sample RifCSPlowO2_01_FD_107397 | JGI IMG/M metagenome (GOLD analysis project Ga0155743, IMG submission 107397) | candidate division WWE3 bacterium RIFCSPLOWO2_01_FULL_39_13 | reverse complement strand
ATAAAGATAACAAATTCTTATTGGGTATTAACTGATTAATTGGAGAATCAACAAAAATCAATAAAACATTTCAAGACTGTCACTTCGCAGAATTTAAAGCTTTTTGCGCTGCATCCTGCTGGGCTCGTCTTTTGCTTGAGCCTGTCCCTTTCGCGATTAGCTTATTGCCAAGATAGGCTCCTACTGTAAATGTCTTATCGTGATCCGGCCCTTCATCTTTTAATACTTTATAAGAAGGAGTCACCCCAAACTGCTCCTGCGTTTTTTCCTGGTAGAGACTTTTTGCGTCCTTAAGATCACCGTTTTGAATAATGCTGTCGGTTTTGTAAAGGAGCTCTTTTATAAGAAATGCCCTAGATGTATCTAATCCGAAATCTAAATATATTGCGCCTAAAAGCGCCTCAAAAGTATTTGCCAGGATATGCACGCTTTCCTGGGCAACCTCTTTTTCACCTTTTGATATAAGAAGGTGCTGCCCAAGATCAAGACGTGAAGCCTCGCTTCCTAAAGATTCTGTATTTACGAGCTTTGAACGCAGGTTGGTAAGTTCTCCTTCTGGATAGTCGTCATACTGGTCAAAAATATACTCCGAGGTTAGAAACTGCAGTATTGCATCCCCTAAAAATTCGAGCCGTTCATTTGAAACGCCTTTATATCCAGGATTTTCATTAAGATACGATCTGTGGGTGAGAGCTCTTAAAAGAAGCGTCTGATTTTTGAATTTTAAATTAAGGGATTTTTCGAGAGTTTCAAGATTTGGCTGATTCATTTTCCTTAGTAACTCCAGCAAGTATACCATTTATGAATTTTGGAGAATCCTGCTCGCAGAACTCTTTTGCCAGTTCTACCGCCTCATCAATAATTACTTTTTGAGGTGTTTGGGCACGATTGAGTTCTGACACCGCCATCAAAAGTACTGCCAGATCCATTTTATACATTTTATCGATGCTCCAGTCTCTGCTGTTTCTGTTTATCTGAGCTTTTAGATTCTCCATTGAAGCAAAAACCGAACCGGTAATAGACTCGAATAAATACTGATCATAATTTTCGATTTCGAGAGTTTCCTTAAGAGTTGATATCAAATCTTCTTCTGAACTGGAATATAAATTCGAAGAATCTTTTGGACAGATTTTGGAGTATATCCGCCCCGCTGCGAGTCTTCTTGCCTGATGTCTCGGGTCACGTGCAGTTTTCATTAAGAATATGTTTTGCAGCTTGGACAGATAGTATGAGGCTTCTTTTCAGCACTGCATTTATGACACTTTGCTGTTGTTATTTTCTTAATCTGCGAATGAGATCTGTGCTGGTTTCTTCTGCTTTTTGATTTTTTTCTTTTTGGAACTGACATATTATCTCTATAATCTTATTATTTAAAGCTTATAAAATCAACTGCCGTTGCCCCGTACTTTCTTGAATCTGCAATTTTTAGGGCTGGATTAAGGTTTTCGATGTTTATAGATTTGATACTGCTATGAAAAAAAACAATTAATCCATCTTTGTTTAGTATTTCGTTTATTATTTTAAACAAATGATTTATGTGAGAATCATAAGGCGGATCCAGAAATGTGATGTCGTAATATCCCGGCTCCCCTGACACAAATTTTAAAGCATCTTCTTTTACTACAATTGCTGTTTCACTTTCTTCAAGTGCTATATCCATCTTTTGAGCATTTTCTTTTATCGATTGTATTGAATAGTAATTATCATCTACAAAGGTGCACTTCTCTGCCCCTCGGCTTAGTGCCTCGAAACCGAGATTTCCAGAACCGGCATATAAATCCAGGCATACTGAATCTTGGATATATTCGGATATAGTAGAAAATACTGCAAGCTTGATGCGCTCCCTTAAAGGAGAAATCTCATCAGGAGCCTTAAGCTTCTTATTCTTCCATTTTCCTGAAGTTATCCTTAAGTAGTTTTCAGTCATTATTGATGATCATTATTTTATCAAGTTTTTCTTTAATTGCATGATGTTTTTCAAAATTGCCAAAAATTGATACTGCACAGCCTTTTGTAAGCTTTATTAAGTTAGTATCGGTTATATCAGCAACACGAAGGCTCATAAAACCGTGCTGCTGTGTGCCGTAGATGTTTCCTGGTCCTCTAATTTTAAGATCAATTTCTGCAAGTCTACTTCCATTATGAATTTTTTCAAGATATTTCAAGCGCGATAAGTTCGCGTCATTTGAGGACGTAAACAAAATGCAGTACCCCTGGTCTTTTCCCCTGCCTACCCTTCCCCTCAGCTGATGCAAAGAAGCAAGACCGAATCTTTCAGAAGTTTCTATGACAATAATATTAGCGTTTGGAATATCCACCCCGACTTCAATAACTGGAGTTGTTACAAGAATGTCAATTTTTTGCTTTACAAACTTGTCAATGACTTCTTCCTTTTCGATAGAAGAAAGTCTCCCGTGGAGCAGCCCAAGCTTCTGTTTACTGAAGTGTTTTTTCACTTTTTCATATTCGTCTTTTGCTGCCTTTACGTTTTTTAAATCCTCATACTGCGACTGATCTATAAACGGGCATACAATTATCGCTTGAGTTTTAAGCTTTTCTACCTGTCCTTTTATCCATTTATATGCAGAGGTCCTCCTGTTTTCTTCGACGAGCCAAGTCTTAACAGGAATTCTGCCGGGAGGCATTTCATCTATCACTGATAAATCCAAATCACCATAAAGTACAAGAGCTATGCTCCTTGGAATTGGAGTTGCCGTCATCGTGAGCAGATTTGGTGCAAACTGGCTTGTGTAATAGTCAGTTACTATTGAGCGCTGCAAAACTCCAAACTTGTGCTGTTCGTCAATAACGATAAGTCCTATATTAGTAAAATTCTTGAGCCGGTGGAGAATAGCATGCGTTCCGATTATTATTGTCTTTGCATCTGAAATTTTCTCAGAGCTTGTTTTTCCCGTAGCTAATACAAAGTTTATATTATATGGTTTAAGAAATTTCTGAAGAGTTTCAAGATGCTGGTTTGCCAGAATCTGTGTTGGAGCAAGTATAATGCAGTTGTGTCCAGCATTAATTGCGCAAAGCATGGCAGCTGCTGCAACTACTGTTTTTCCGCTGCCGACGTCGCCCTGAATCAGCCTGTTCATGGGAATTTCTGCTTTTAAGTCCTGTACTATTTCCCCAAGCACCCGGGTTTGTGCGTTTGTGAGCTTGTATGGGAGTGATTTTATGAACGCGGTTATGAGATTAGTGTCCACTTCAATAACATAGCCGTTGACATGCTCATGCCATTTGGATTTAAGTGACATTCCTGTTAAATGAATCAGCAGAAGCTCTTCGAAAGCAAGTGTGTGTCTAGCGGGCTCAATCTTATTAAAGCTTTCGGGGAAATGGATATTCCGCATGGCTTCTGCCCTATTGAGAAGACCGTATCCGCGCTTAATCTCGTTATCGAATAGTTCTTTAATGTCTGCATATTTTAGAGCCAGTTTGATTTTTGCTCTGAGCCATCTTGCAGATATGCCTTCGGTCGTATTGTAGACAGGAATGATTCCGCGTGTGTGTGTTGATTCACCGTTGTATAAAATCTCCCAGTTCGGACTTACAAACTGAGGTCTGGTGGATTTTTGATCAAGCTGACCATTAAGGCTTATTACTGTGCCTGGCTTTAGGGACTTTTTGAGATATGTCTGATTGAACCATATTACATCCATTTGCCCTGTCTCGTCCTCTACGCGTGCTTTAGTCAGTCTTTTTCCTCCGCGGGTAAAGATATTATTAATATCAGAAACTTTTACTGTAACGGTAGCCTGTGTGTTTGCAGTAAGGTCGGATATCCTGCATACGTTTGTATTATCGTCATACCTGAATGGGACATAATAAAGCAGATCTTCTACTGTTTTTATATCTATTTTTTCAAGAAGCTTTGTATAAGCGCGTCCGATACCCGGGATTGTGCTTACAGACTCTGAAAGATGCATAAGCGAATTATACATGTTGTATGTCTAGGTTAAGAGACCCATTGGTTCTTAACTGAACAAAAACGGCAGTATTGAGTATCCGACTAGCGCAAGTGATGCTATGGCAATTAGTGCCAGCTGTATTATCTTTTTTGTTTTCTTTTTCATCTTGTAACGCTGTAACTTTCTACTTCTTCTTTTAGGCTTTTGGCTGTTTTGTCATTTTCGAAGTGATCTCTTACAGGCTGCAGGTATGTGTTTAGATACTCCGCGAGTGCATTTTTGAGATCAAGTGGATACAATTTTCCATCTGCATAATCCTTTTCTAAATCCTGGTATGTTTTATATTCAACGTCTCCGCCGAATTTTTCTAGGCGTTTAATAAGCATATTGAGAGATTTTTCAAAGACAATATATTTGCAGTATTCAAGAATCGGGTTCTCCTTTATAACTTTTTCTGGACACCAGGCGTTTGCTATTTTTCTTTTTACATCTTCTACTGTATCGGTCATGAAAATACTGCTTTCAGGCTTGGATTTGCTCATTTTCATTCTTATCGCTCTATCGACGGTCGATTCATTTGGATTGTCAGCATCAGGAGGCAAAAGCCCAAGAAGCATGTGGTGGCTGACTACGACTGGCTTCCATAGTTCTAATTCCTCGCCTACTTCGCGGGCCAGCATATTTACTTTTCGCTGATCCATCCCAAGCTGGGTAACCTGCGCTTTTAACATAAAAATATCGGTGGTTTGGATAAGAGGATATAAAACTTGCGATGCTGTCAGTGTATCGGACTCTTTTCTCCCCATGATCTCTACTGTTCTTAGAATTCTCGGAAGGTTGTTTTTAATTGCTATTTTCATTAGTAGTTCCCAGTAACCAGGAGTTTTTACAAGGTCGCTTGCCCATACGAATTCAACATTTTCTAAATTCATTCCACTTGTCTTCCAGATTTCTATGAAATATTCTCCAGCCCGGTGTATTTTCTCAAGGTCTCCTCCATATTTATGGTTGGCCCATGCAGTCCAGTCAGAAGCAAGCATGATAAATTTGAATCCGGCCTTTGCCATCTTATTGACATTTATGGCTCTTAGAAGTCCTTGTGCTATGTGAATGCGTCCGCTTGGCTCGAAACCGTCATACGCAGTAAGAGGTTTGTTAGAAGAAAGGAGAGTCTTTAGTTCCTCTTCTGTAGTTATTTCCTCACCGACTTGCTTTATGAGGTTCAGTTTTTCTTGTACAGTCAGCGAAGATTCCTTTGCCATTACTAAGAATTATACACCTATGAATGACTTGATGCTTACATGAAGAATCAGTACGATTGAAAGTTGTAAAATTTTAAAATAGAAGAATGAATAGCTAGGAATTGTTCTTCAAAGAAAACCTCACCTTCTCTTTAATTGCTAGTGCACCCTTTCTAAATTCGTTTAGTTTTGGCAACCTTGTATCAACTTCAGAAATTCGTTCTGGGATAAAAAATTCGCAGTAGAATGGTTCATCGATTTTTTTTCCATAAGACATTTTGACGTCTAAAATCAACTGTGGATGCAAATACTCGAAGAAAAGTACTGAAGAGGCTTGTTTTAGGAATTCTGCATCGAGAAATTTTTGAGATTTAAAGCATTTTAATGCATTGTATTTCTTAGACATAGAAATTTCATCACCAAAATAAAAAATTTTAGGTGTGAAGTTTCTGCTATACGGGGATCTAAAGTATATCAGGGTTTTTGCAGACCTGGCCGCAATTAGAGTCTCCTTGCTAGTTATTTCGTGATCAATATGAAGATCTTCAAAGTAATGGGTGTAAACTACATCGGGTTTTTCTTCCTTGATAGTTTTTTCTAGTTTATCTCTTATCTTGCTTCTGTCGCTTTCAAACAAGGTATCGGCAAAATCAGAAAATGTGTATTTATCAACACCAAGGATTTCCCCTGCCCTTAGTGCTTCAGCTTCCCGTTCCTGCTTGTATTCAATTTCGTTGGCTTTCTTGCCACCTTTTGAGAGGCAATGTATATGGACATGATATCCCAACCTTTTTAAATTGCAGATCTTCATACCCATAGAGACGTCTGCATCGTCCGGGTGTGCAACTACAATTAATACTTTTAGCGCGTCACTTTGCATATTTATAGAAAAATCAAGTTATATTGTTCTTTCAAACCTTTGCTCTCAAGCAATTTATAGAATAAAACGCTAAACTTTTCGGTGTCCACGACATATCTAATCCATTCTCCTTCAACCCATCTAGTCCTTGCAAATCTTGAAAAAAGCTTATCTACTGGTATATTGTATATGGATGTTGATCCTCTTACAAGATTACATCCTTTTTGGATAAGAGAATCAATTGCAATTCCAGAAAGTAGTATTCCCCAAATACCATTGCGGTATTCGATGTCGACTACTGCAAACAATCCAAAACCTCTTCCAGTACGATTTCTGTTTCCAAATTTATCTATGATAATTTCTTCTCTGGCGAGACTTGCTCCTATTATATTATTCCCATCAAATAATAAGAAAGCTCCACCTTTCCACAAGTTTGTATTATCAATTATTCTTCCATCGTCTAGGTTTTTTTGTTCTCTTAAAAACTTGACTGGTGACACCCTTGGGAATGAATCCATGAGATTACGGTTTAATAAATCCGTTACGACTTCGATATAGGGTAATGCTTCATAGAATACTGATCTTATACTTTCCCCATGATAAAAATGGACAATATAACTCCCTGTTGATATTATACTATGGGTAGCAATATTTATTGAAAACATCGGAATACAATTAACGCGGAAGTATACCAGTTGGTATTTAAGTTGATATCAGCTTAGATATCAACTGCTACATTTCTCATGTGGGTTCATTATTGTACGTAGAAGGCCTTGTGCTATGTGAATCCGTCCGCTTGGCTCGAAGCCGTCATATGCAGTAAGAGGTTTGTTGGAAGAAAGGAGAGTTTTCAATTCCTCTTCTGTAGTTATTTCCTCACCGACTTGCTTTATGAGATTGAGTTTTTCTTGAATGTTTATAGATGATTTATCTCTCATTATCCTGTCAATTATACACTACTGGCATTCCAAGACTTTGGTTTTTGTATACGTTACTATAGGCGGTTTTCCTTTTGTCTTTTCAATATCTTTTACGGCTGTAAACTGCGGATATGGATTGTTGTTCTGCGTAATCCATGAGAAATGGTCGTAGGGCGGATCATATTTAATAGTGAAGGGAGTCACCGCCACAACTTTATCATCTTTCAGCCATACGTTTTCAAATGCGTATTTTATGTTGTCTGCGGTTTGATACTGATTCAGCTTGTATTGGACCGGCTCTTTATTGCTGTCTGCTTCACTTTCTTTATGCGCCCATCCGGTTTCGGTTATAAAAACGGGAAGTTTTGATGTGTCTGCTTTAAAACGGTTCTTGAGGATGGATAATTCCCATTCGTAGGCTCTGATACTGTCTCTGCCGTAAGCTTTCGAAGAGCCAGAAAAATTAGGCTGAGGATATGGATGCGACGCCCACCCGTCAAGTCTATCAAAAATTCCAGGCACCTGGTCATTCATTTTGATGAGAAATGTTTCTTCATCCATGTAGTCTCCTCCTATTCTTGCAGATGAATTGAATGCGCCATTCATCATGAAAAAGTCGTTATTTAAGGCCTTGAAGGTGTCTATTGTTGACTGAAGAATTTCTGCATATTCTGCCGGGTTAATATTCCCTTTCCAAAATTTGGAATCATTTGGTTCGTTGTAAACACTGATGTAGCGATGTCTTATCGGCCATTTAAGAATGTTTAGAAACTCTGCAGATTTTCTTATCTGCTCTTTCTGCTTGTCTTCTTCAAGATCAAGATCCCAAAGCTGGATGATTGGAATTAAGTGCTGCTCAGAAAGTCTTGAAAACAATCCTCCCCAACGGGTTTCGTTGTAGTCTTTGACATTATAAGGAATAAGGACATACCCCCAATCCCCGCCATTCGAGTTAACAAGTTCTGCTGCTATTGTGGAATATTCAGCAACTTCGGCATAAATATACAGTCCTGCTTTATTGTTCTGGTAGCCGATAATTTTTTGGATTTTGTCATCAGAATCAGGTTCTGCAATGCTTTCATGAAGGATTTCGATATACTGGCAAACCTTGCGATCGGGCTCAACTGATGGTTCTTCGTATGCTTGCGGAGTTTCGGGGACAGGAAGAACATTCTCCACAACTTTTTGTTTTCTTAAAAATCCTAAAAGCGGGTGAAATTCGAGAGCATCTTTTATGACAAAACCGATTAGTATTCCTACAGCAAATAATATGATGATTTTGATTCTGTTCATACGAGGATATATTAACTGTATTTACGGTTGTTATCCAGCCTGCCAAGAAATCAGCGTGACAAATGATTGCATATTTTCGTTAAAGCTATTGGAGGGGTGTATGTTCACATTTAAAAGATATGGAAGCGGGCCGCTGAAAAGAGCGGCTCTTTTTTTTATTTCCTCTTAAACATCTTTTCCAGCTCGCTGAAGGTTATTTCGACTTTAAGGGGTCTTCCGTGAGGACAGGTGTAAGGAATTTCGGCGGTGTTTAATTTTTCAATCATAGCAGAGATTTCTTCTTGCGGTATCAAGTCTCCCGATTTATACGCTGTTCTGCAGGCAAGGTATGTGAGCATTTTGTCTGATTTTGAATCAATTTCCTTTAACCCTTCTGTATTTTCAAGATCTTCTATCAGCTCGTGAATCAAGATCTTTAAATCTTTATCTGCCAGTATCGCGGGGACTTGGGTAATTTTATATGAGTGCCCGCCAAAGTTTTCGATCTTAAAACCTGCCTCTTCTAGCGTTGTTATGTATTCATTTATAATTTCGGCCTCTTGAACTGATAGGTTTACGACTATCGGAGTTAGAAGCATCTGAATATTCCCCTCTTCTTTTTGCTCGCCGTGTGCAGCCTTCAGCCTTTCATAAATTATCCTTTCGTGAAGCGCGTGCTGGTCATATACCATGATTCCGGTTTCTGCCTCTGAAATAACGTACAGGTTATGGATCTGCATTATATTTGAGCTATTCTGCGTGTTTAAGTCCATGCCTGCCTGCTGTCCCTGCGATCCGTAAGGAGGATAGTCATACCCAAAATCATCAAATCCAAAAGGATCTTTAGGAGGACTTCCGAACGGTGGTGATCCCGCTTGATTTTGCCCGGTGCCAAAGCCTCCAGAAGCAGGCGGTTTATAAGGAGAATTAAATGCGGGTGGTTTAGAGATAGAAGGTTTTCCTCTTGCTGGGGCTGGTTTTGGCCATGGCGAATTGTAGGATGATCCCTTGCTGAATCCTCCTGCTGGTTTGCTTCCGAATGGTGAGCCGTAAGTAGGAGACAGAGGCGGTGGTTCTCCAAACGGGCTTGAATATGGGGGAAACCCTGAAGATCCTGCTGTCCCTGCAGCATGCTGTGAACCTGGAGTCAGATTTGCTCTATCTAACGCCTTTTTTATCGAGTCTTTTACTGAATTAAAAATAAGCTGAGAATTTGAGAATTTTACTTCTTCTTTTCGCGGGTGGACGTTGACATCGACAATATTTGCCGGTACATCTATAAAAACTGTGTAAAGCGGATAGGCATCTTTGGCAATAAGGCTTGAATAGGCTTCTTTGACGGCAAAAGCTATTGACTTGTCAAATATTCTTCTGCCGTTCACAAAAATATACTGCTGTTTTTTGTTTTCTGTAGCAATTTCGGGTTTGCCGGCAAATCCATAGATTTCAATATGAGGATGCTCAAAAAAGATTGGAAGAAGTTTTTCAAATGTGTCTATACCGAAAATTTCACGCAGGCGGTCGTCCATTTGATGGTCTTTGGGGAAAGAATATACAGTACGGCCGTTGTTTGTGAGTGTGAATCCTATCTTGGGATTTGCTATCGCATGGGCGTCTGTGATATCAAGTATTGCTCTGTATTCAGCCTGCGGTGATTTTAGAAATTCTTTTCTGGCAGGGATATTATAGAAAAGCTCTTCGACGAGAATTGACGTTCCCGCAGGGGCTCCTGTTTCTGCAACTGATACTGTCTTTCCTCCTTCTATTTTTATTTCTGTGCCAAGGTTGTCTGCTGAAGGGCGTGTTTTTAAAGTTACTTTAGAGACTGCTGATATGCTCGAAAGGGCTTCTCCTCTAAAGCCGTAGCTGTTTATATTTAAGAGGTCTTCTTCTGTTGAAATTTTGCTTGTTGCATGGGGTTTAAAGGCCAGTTCAGCGTCTTCTTTGCTCATTCCTGTGCCGTTGTCTGCAACAAGAATCTTTTTGATTCCACCCTCTTCTATTTCTATTGTTATGTGATTGGCGCCTGAATCAATTGCGTTATCCAGAAGCTCCTTAACAACTGATGCTGGTCTTTCTACAACTTCTCCTGCTGCGATTTTGCTTACCAGATCGTCAGAAAGGATTTTTATCCTATTCATGAACAGATTTTAACATACAACCTACAAGGTTATTTGGGGGTCGTGCAATCTGCTCGGATATAAATCGAAGCATATTAATAATCTTTTCTTTATGCAAGGGATTATTTGGATGATATGCAGTTGCCCAGGTAGGATTTGATGATACAGTTGCGGGGATCGCTTCGCGTGTTAGAGCTAAAAGAATAACATTACCGTCGTGTCTGATTTGAAAACTAACGCTTTCTGGTTTGATATTTCCTATTAAACCAAGGTTTGCTAAATTTTCTATAGCAACTGGGCAGGTGACAAAAACGGATACTGCTTTTACCCCTGTAGGAATCAACCTTGTCTCTGGCTGGGGATCAGGGGTTCCATTTGGTTCTTGATATATAGTCACTTTACGTACTTCTTCTGTCCAAGCAATGCTGATTGGGTTTGCTTCGTCCCCGACAGCTCTTTCTCCATCCCCTTCCAGTGCAGTCAGAGTGCTAAGATCGTATCCTTCTTCTGTGATTAGTGTTTTAGGAAGTTCAAGATTCTCTCCTGTGCCGTTGTTTGGAGCTGCTGTTTTCTTCTCAACCGCTGGTATTAACATAAAATTCCCGCTAATTGTTGTGATATAAATTCTGTTTTTCTGGGAACAGATTTATTATATTCCTACAAACGCTATTCTGTCAGGTGCAATATCATTGTGCTTGACTTGTTTGCCGTCAGGCTGATACTTTATTGATATGAATATACAAGTTATTTCCCGGCCTTTTGTTTTTGCCTTAGCTTCTATCGTAGTTCTTTTTGTAGCCGCGTATTTTCTTCCTTTAAATAAGATCAACTGGGGAAAGTTTCAGCTTGTAAATAACACAATAACCGTCTCGGGCTACTCGAAGTCGCAGGAGAAGAATGAAATTGCCAGGTACACGGCTGGAGTAAGCGCGGTCAATGATAATAAGGATACCGCGGTATCTGAGGTGAACGATAAGATAGAGAAAATAATAGCTGATGCCAAGAATTTTGGAATCAAGCCTGATGATATAAAGACTCAAAATGTAAGCATTTACCAAATGGAAGAGCAGTATTATGAAGAGGGAATCTCTAAATCGCGAAAGGGTCAGTGGCGGGTTGATAATTCTATTGAGCTGGTTCTAAGAGATATAGGGGGGGCTTCTGCTCTGACTGATTTGTTGTCTGCCAGCGAAGCCACAAATTTCTACGGCCCCAGCTTTTCGGTAGACGATACCACCCAGGCCGAAGCAAAACTCATTGAAGCAGCAATGGAAAACGCGAAATCCAAAGCTGAAATAATAGCAAAGGCAAGCGGGAGAAAATTAGGGAAAATTATTTCTGTAACAGAAGGGGGAGTTTCGCCTGTCAATTACATGTACGGTGCCGAAGGCATGGGCGGAGGAGGCGGTGCTCCCGTAGAATCAGGAACATCAACAGTATCGAAAACTGTAACAGTGACGTTTGAGATACTCTAGGCAGCACTACTGCTTTCAGATTCATTAACGTTTTATGTATATCTGGAAAATTTCTTCTAACCAAATGGAGATATCGTTTCAACTGCTGCCTTTTTGAGAGTCTGCTGCAAATAGGGGTGACCCCTATATGTCCAGCTTCAGCTGGTCAGTAGTGTTCTTGTCTAAGAGCTCCTTAGCTCTTTTTACTACATCCTCGGGGACTCCAGCCAGTCTTGCTACCTCAACTCCGTAGCTTTTATCAGTTCCTCCCTTTTCGACTTTGTGCAAAAATCTGATTTCTCCTTTATCTTCGGCAACCTTAATGTGATAATTCTCGACCTTTTTCAGTCTTTGATCTAAGTTAATAAGCTCGTGAAAATGTGTGGCGAAAAGCGTTTTGGCGCCGATTTTATTATGTATATATTCCACGACTGCTTTTGCAATGCTTAAGCCATCTATTGTACTTGTCCCCCTGCCGACTTCGTCAAGTATAATAAGCGAGTTTTTTGTTGCATTATTTAAAATCTTTGCCACTTCAATCATTTCAACCATAAAGGTGCTGAGTCCCTGCGCTAGAGCATCCCCTGCCCCGATGCGCGTATATATTCCATCCACAATTGAAATTTCAGCCTCGTATGCCGGAACATATGATCCGATCTGTGCCAGAATTTGTATAAGAGCGGTTTGGCGAATATATGTTGATTTCCCTGACATATTGGGGCCGGTTATTAGATGGATGAATCCTCTTTTTGTAAATTTGGTTGTATTGGGAGTAAATTCACCTGTTTCAAGAACACTTTCTACGACTGGATGTCTTGCCTCAACCAGACTCGTATCATAATTGGAGCTTTCAGTTATTTTCGGCTTTGTGTAATTTTTTTCTAGTGCGAGACTGGCGAAAGACTTTAAACAATCTATTCGAGCTGTTAACTGTGCAACAAATTGAATATCCTCTGCGTATTCAAGAATTTTCGAAACAGCATTTTTAAAAATCTCGTACTCAAGCTCGTTGATTTTTGTCTCTGCATTAAGAACAATTTCTTCCTTGTACTTCAATTCATCAGTAATGTATCTTTCAGCATTTACTAGAGTCTGCTTGCGTATGTAATTTTCAGGAGCCATTTTTGAATTTGCTTTGCTGATCTCTATGTAATAGCCAAATACAGAATTAAAGCCGACTTTTAAAGTTGATATTTTTGTTCTTTTTCGTTCGATTTCCTCCAATTCTGCTATCCACTCTTTGCTGTCGGATATGCTTGATTTCAGGTCATCAAGTTCCTGCGAAACGCCAGTTTTTATCATTCTTCCCTCTTTGACTGAAACCGGAGGATCTTCTGAAAATGTTTTATTTATAATATCCGTCGCATTTTTGATGTTCTCATTAGCTTTCTGTATGTCCTTTTTGTCCTTTATGCCAATGCCGTTTAGGATTTTAGAATTTGATTCAATCATCGCAATGACCTTCGAGGATATTTGGAGAGAGCCGTTCAGAGCCAGCAAATCCCTTGCACTGCTGTTTTGAGTCGCAAGGCGAGAAAGAATTCTTTCAATATCCAGCACATTTCTTAATAATCCTTCAATTTTATCTCTAAGAAGGTGGTTCTTTATAAACTCCTCGACTGCATTCAGACGGTTTTCGATACAGGATTTTTCTATCAGCGGATTTACAAGCCATCTTCTTAAAAGACGTGCGCCCATAGAAGTTGAAGTTTTATCTATTACGCTCACTAAACAGGTGTCTTTTTTGCCGAAAATTGTTCCGGGAAGCGAACTTAATATTTCAAGGTTTAAAATCGTTTCAGAGCCGAGCTTCATATATGCCTGATTAGAAACATTTATTATCTTTCGTATATGAAAGAGATTGTCTTTTTGGGTGTATTGCAGATACTCCAATAGATATCCTGCAGTGTTAATTAAGATTTCATTATCTTCAGGGATATCAAAAACGGCAAGCGACTTTGTTTTAAAAAAATTCTCCAAATTCTTTTGTCTTTCAACAGTCTTTATTTTATGAAATTCATATTTGAAGATATTTGCTGAAGCTTGGCTGTTTTGGAGCTTTTTTAGCAATGCATAATTTTCATATAGATCTAGATCCAGAACAATTTCGCTTGGGTTAATCCTTTTTATTTCTGAAATTATTGTCTCGTCAGATTGATCAGACGAGGATCCAGAAAAAACACAAAAATCCCCCGTGCTTATGTCGGCATACCCGATGGAATACTCATTTTTGTTCATTAGCATGGTCAGCACATAATTATTTTCTTTTCTGTTTAGCATGTTTTCACTTGTTACTGTCCCAGGAGTTACTACTCGTACCACTTCCCTTTCGACTATTTCAACGCCCTTTTCAGGCTCGCTGATTTGCTCGCAGATTGCTGCCTTGTATCCAGCTTTTACAATCCTGCCCAAATAGGAGTCAATTGCGTGGTAAGGAACTCCGCACATTGGGATTTTGCCATCCTTCCCTTTGCTTCTGGCGGTTAGGGTTATGTCCAGAATTCTTGATCCAACTTCTGCATCATCTAAAAATAGTTCATAAAAATCCCCAAGCCTGAAAAATAGCAGAGTGTCGGGGTATTTTTTCTTGATATCTCTATACTGCTTCATCATAGGGGTCGAATATTCCGTCAAAGATCTTTCGGGTGCGCTGTCTTTCATAGGTTTTTAGTTATCTCGCTGGGATAGTATATTTTTTCAGGCAGGGTTATCGGGTAGTCGCTTGAGAAGTAAAAATATTGCCCGGGATGATAAATAAATACTGCGGGAGTTTTTGTGTATATAACGTCTTGGAATATATTGTAGTGCTTAATTCTTTCTTCGGTCTCTACTGTAAGCCTGCCTTCTTCAAGAGCGGTATCTGCACGCAAATCTTTAAATCTGCCGAGGTTTAAATCTCCGATCTGCGTTGAGTGCCAGAATAGATAACGGTCGGGATCAGGGGAAACTTCATGGCCGATAAACAGTGCATCAAATGTTCCTTCTCTGGCTTTGTCTAAAAGCTCATTTAGTTCTAGGTACTGGATATTCAGAGTAATCCCGAGCTGTTTTTCCCATCCTTCTTCTAAAAGGACAGCTATCTGCCTGCCATCTTGGTTATTAGGGAGGAGTATGTCAAGTTTAGTCAGCAACCCTTTTTGAAGTGTATTCAACTTGGTGTCTTTGTCATAAGAGTCTGTTAAAAACGGAAAAATTGTGTATGCTGGAATGCCGTTTTCTTCTACCGGATAATAGCTTATCGGTCCTTCTGCCGGAAGACTGTTTGAATAATAATTGTTTTCCTTTAAAAATCCTCTTATATCAAGGGATTTGCCCAGGACCGCGCGTATTTCCGGGTCATCAAGTGGTTGATTCGGGGTGTTGAATATTACAACAAAATATCTTCCAAGATACGTTGTTTTTTTCATCTGGACACTAGGCCATATAAATTCAGAATTTGATAAAAAGGCTGCAATTTCGCCAAGCTTGTAGGCAGTCTTCAACTCGTTGTCACTGGTATAAAAACGGTACGCAATACGGCTGTATTGTTTGTTTTTCTGCAGTGACTGAAGGATAACACCCTGGACATAATTTCTTTCTCTGATTATCCTTGCAATTCTGTAGCTGGAAGATCCAATTGGTTTTAGGCGGTTGTTCCTGGGAATATGCGCAGGCTCAAGCCCTATCGTCAGCAGCGATGGGAGAATTCCAGTGGGAGTTGGCAGCTTTAATGTAACCTCCTTTTCGCTTGTTTTCTCAACATCAATTTCGTTTCTAAAATTTTCATATAAGGTTAATGAATACAAAATGTCGTCAGAAGTAATCGGCTGTCCGTCCTGCCACTTAATATTGTCTTTAAGTGCGATCCTGTATTCGGTTTCGTCCTCTGAAATCTCATATTTATCAACAAGATCGTTTACAAGCTTTCCTTCTTCGTACTTGAAGAGTTTTCTGAAAACTACGTCAGAGACTGCTTTTTCAGAATCAGTTTGAGCCTCATGTGGAAGAAAACTCGCAGGCTGCCCTATATATCCTATTGAGTAAGTCCTTTGTGGAATTACTGTGCTTAGTGTAATAAGCAGATTGACTATTAAAAGTCTTATAAAATACAAAATCATATCTGAATTATATCTGATTTAGGGTAAGAAGTTTATTATTGAAAGGATGATAAATATTAAGCCCGAGGCAATGGTCATGACGTACATAAGCTTCTCGGCTCCTCTTCTGGTGCGGTTTAAATTTGATCCTGCAGAGTTCCAGCCTGATTCGTTTTGCTGAAGAAGCACTAGAACAATAACAATTACGCCGAAAAAAACCTGAAATGCATCAAGTGTATTCATAGGGCTAAAAAATAACCTTTCTTAGTATCCAGTTAACTACCGAAATTACAAATGAGGAAAGGATTAAATTGGGAACCCAGGAAAGATAAATCTCTGGAATAGTTATTCCCAATGCATTTATGCTGAAAAGTCCGCCTGTTATTTGTATCCCGCTGACAAAATATGCAGTTACATAAAGAAGGACGGCGTTGATGATTATGCCGAAGAATCCCAAAGTCACTGCGTTTATTGGGAATGTAATAATCTTTAAAATCGGCTTGAGGATAATATTTACCAGGCTTAGAACAATTGCTCCTGTTAAAATTGTCTGCGCATTTGGCTCTATTGAAAATCCATCTATCAGATATGAAGCTGCCAGAAGCGCGGATGCGTTCGAAATTACTGTGCGGATTGCCCCTTTAATTGATATCACGGATTCATTTTATATTATAGTTGGAGGTTAAAGCAACAGGTGTACGGGTGGGATATGAGAATATTTTTTAAAAAGAGTTTTCCTTATAATATTTGTAGACATATCTGGATTGATAGCTTCATCGCAAGTAATATATTCTTCAGTTTTGGCATGCATAGTGCTATTTTTATTTTCGTTGTATAATTTTGCAGAACAAGGAATTATATGACAAATAAGCCTATCATTCAAAAAGTTGTTTTAGCGGGAGTTGTATTTAACAAAAAAGCCGAGGTGCTTATCTTACAGAGAAATACTAATGAAGACATTTACCCCGGGATGTGGGAACTTCCAAGTGGAAAGAGGGAGTTTCTTGAGTCCTCACTTGACTCGCTTAAAAGGGAAGTAAAAGAAGAGGCGGGCTTGGATATTATGGTTGTTCAGCTTTGCTCTGTCTTTGAATATAAAATTGAAAAACCCACTGAAATCAGGGATTCTACGCAAATAAATTTTATTGTTGTGTCAAATTCCTCTAAAGTAAGACTTAGCGAGGAACACCAAAATTTTGCCTGGATATCAAAAGATGATGTTGATAAATATGATATGTCAGTTGAAACTAAAAATGTAATCCGTGAGGCCTTTGTTTTGTATTCAAAAGTTCTGTAACCGATGAAGATACTTTTCGAATTTTCTAGAAGCGGTCTATCAACTTAAGTCAGGTTGAAAAACTATAGGTGGATAGCTTTACAAGTAAAACCTGTTGGTGAGAATTGCAATTCGAATTGTATTTATTGCTATAACCCAAAGAAGAAAGCCGATTTGGGGATAATGACGACAGATGTACTCGATTTCCTTATAAAAACGTATATTGAATATTCACCTCAGCATTTAACCTTTTCATGGCATGGAGGAGAACCAATGATTGCCGGATTGCCCTTTTATGAAAAGGTCGTTGAGAAAATAGCTACCTTCGGAAACCCAGGGTTAACTTCTTATCACATGATGCAGACCAATGGGACACTGATGACTGATGAATTCGCCCGGTTTTTCAGTCTTAATAACTTTAGCATTGGAGTCAGCATAGATGGATCCGAGAAAATTCATTCAAAGCACAGATTTTTGAATAACGGTGATAGCACATTCCATGCGACCATGAAAGCGGTAAAGATATTGCGCAGTAATAAAATCGAGCCTGCAGTAATTTGCACTGTGACTAAGAAGAGTTATCGCTATGCAAAAGAAATTCTTCGTTTTTTCGTTAAAAACAAGTTGTTCGAGTTGAGTTTTAGCCCTTGCGTATATTGATGCTAGAAAAAAGGAAAGTGATGAGCTCGTGCTAGATGCTGGTAGCTGGTTTGAGTTTCTCAAAGATCTTTTTTATGCTTGGTGTGAGTACAATGATCCTAAAATTCGAATCAGAGAAATAAACGAAATAATTGCTTGGAGACTGAATAAGCCGTTAAATTTGTGTTCTTCAGGGAAGGCATGCACCCATTGGTTTTCTGTTTCTCCTTTCGGGGATGTATCTGCTTGTGAGTATTATAACTACAGTAAGAATTTTGGAAACATCATGAAGAATAGTTTTTCTGATATCTTTCAAGGTAAGGTATATAAAGATTTCGAGGCTGACCAGCTTTTCATAAATCCGAAATGTAAAAACTGTAAGTTCTTTGCATTATGTGGAAATGGGTGCTCTAGATTGCGTCGAATAGGGAATAGTTTTAATTCGAGGGGAGTGTACATATATTGCGAACAGCGGAAAAAACTTTACAATGAAGTTAACGATACATTTAATAGCATCTTGAGTAAGCGGAGGGGGTGAATTGCATGGCTTTGGTAAATTTGACTGCGAAAACAGTAGAAGCAGTCGAGAATATAGTTGAAGAGACAATCAATCTTCCGGTTGCGCTAGGTTGGAAAAAGAACGGCTGGCTGAAAAACTAGGAAGAGCTAAAAGTACAGAATGAAAGTAGCAATTGATAGAAATATTGCTCTGATTTGCTTTGTCCATAATCTTGCAAATTGGCATCTAAGCTGTGTTCCCAGTTTTTATTATGCGTGGGCAAAGGAACCTCAGCCATTGTCTGAGATTGAAAAGGGTGCACTTGTTTTTTTGACAAAGCTGTTCAGGGACTATTTGAGTAAGAATGAAGAGCTTTGGATCAAAGAGCTTTTTTTAACAAATCAGAAGGCAACTATCCCTCCCCATGATTTGCCATATTTTAATATTTTCCTGTCAAGATTTAATTATTTTTTTAAATTGCAAAAGCCGAATATGGTTTTAGTCTCGAAATATCTCGAGAATCTGGAAGATAAATTTCTTAAACAAATTCTATCTACAAGATCTTTTTACAGGTTTAATGAAGGTACTAATGTGTCTACTTATTTAACTCTCTCGGCAAATGCAAATAAACAGGCTAGCGGTATGCTGTTAGAAGTTGAAGAACAGAACCGATATTTTGTGGTTATGGAATATGGTGATTATATATTGACCGAAGATAATTGGACAATAGATAATGTATATTTACACGAACTAACCCATGTTTTTCAATGTTCACAGCATTTTAAAGATTTGATTGAAGAAGCATCAGTAAAAATGAAAGGCAGAGAGTATCTGGCAGATATGATGTTGTCACAAAAGGATATGTTAACAGAAATTATCCATGCCAGTTTGTGGGGTGAGTGCGGATTTTTTTCGAGGAAGATTTTTGGAAATAAGCTGGATGCTGGGTTGGATCGCAAAGGAGATCGGTATAAATCGAAAATCGAGAGTGTTGCTGCTATGATTCAACCCGTGGTTGCCAGCTATTTAGCCTCTCAAAAAATTGTCGACAGATATTTCGTAGAAGAAGCAGTTCATTTGTTTAATGTTTCTCTGACAGCTTAATGTTTTCTAATTTATCAGTTCCTTTTTATGCAGTTTTCTAAAGTAATTTATTGCAAACCTGTGGGCTTCGTCTCTGGCCTGTATTATGAGCATTAAACCTGGGTTATTCTTATCGAGTTTTATACTGTGAAAGCGGTTTTCTTTTTTGATTATTATTTCTTCATTTTTCTTAGCTAACCCTGCAGCAGGAATTTTTAACTTATATTTACCGAGTATATCAAGAGCCGAAGAAAGCTGAGCTGATCCGCCATCTATAATTATAAGATCAGGCTTTTTCCAACTGGAGTCGCTTGGTCTTCTTTTAAATCTCCTGCTAAGCATTTCTTTTATCATTGCAGGGTCGTCCGTGGTATCTTTGAATTTGATTTTAAATCGTCTGTATTCTCTTTTGTCTGATTTTCCTCCTGTAAATACAATCATTGATCCGACTGCATTTTTCCCTTGTATATTTGAAATGTCATAGGTTTCGAGCCTGAAAGAATTAATCTTTTGATTTTTAAACTTGAAGCCGGCTTTTTCCTCTAATACCTTTTTTATTAATTCGACAGAATGCCTGGCTTTTTCTCCTACCAGATCGGGGCTTGAAATATATTCTTTTATATCAATTTTGTTTTGTGTCAAATTCTCGTACCCAATCAATTGATCCCTTATTATCGAGGCTTTCTCATATTCCAGTTTTCTGGAAAGTTTCTTCATTTCTGATTTTAAATGTCTGAATAGCTTTTTTTTGTCTCCCGTTAAATATTTTTTTATGGTATTTATATTTTCATTATTTATTTGGATCGCTTGATCGGATTGGCCTGGCTGCGCAGGCAGGCATGGAGCAGGGCATACCCCTATGTGTCCATAAAGGCAGGGTCTTTTGGCTTTCTTGTATCTGTTGAATTTTGCGGTTGAGCAGTCGCGGTAAGGGAATATTTTCCGCATGGTTTTTAAAATGATAGATACTGAACCGGCTTCGGGATATGGGCCGAGATAAACTGCTTTGTCTTGGGATTTTTTATGGGTTGTTAAGATTTTATAGATGAATACGCCGTTTGGATTTTCTTGATCTTTTCTTAAACGTGTTTTTTCTATTTTTATAAATTTGTAGGATTTGTTGTCTTTTAAACTTATATTATAAGAGGGACGGTGCCTTTTAATTAATTCTGCTTCGAGTAACAGTGCCTCCAGTTCGTTATTTACCGGAATGTGGTTGATCTGATCTATTTTGCCTATCATTACCTTTGTTTTCGGCGATAATAAATCAAGATTTTGAAAATAGCTTTTAACTCTGTTTTTCAGGTTTACAGCTTTGCCGACATATAAAATTCTCCAGTTTCTATCGCGGAAAATATAAACTCCGGGAGTGTTAGGAAGAGAATCAGGACATCCAGATAAAAGTGAAAACCTTTCAGTGTTGTGTCTACTTCCATCTGAGTGAATGTATATCGTTTTCATATTTTGAATTCAACTTTTTCTGAATTTTCAAGATATCGGTTAATGCTGACTAAATCTTCTTTCGTAATTTTCATTTGCTTTTTATTTGGCATTCTGTATATACTACGACCATAGGTGCTGGATAGGTCTTTCTGACCAGCAGAGAGGCATAAGTTGCATCTATGTCTTCTCTCCCCTGATTTAAATACTTCTCTTTGAGCAGTCCGCTTAATGAGACGTGCGAAGTTCGCACTTCCGTTTGGCGGATAGTTAAAGCGGGTTGCTCCGAGTGAAGTATTTTTGGTTGTAAATATCCTGTATTCTTCCAATTTTATCTTTTCTCAAAAGTTTCGTATCCATTTGATAGATATAAGTATGATATGGTTAATATATATTTTTTTCAACTTTCTCTTTGGTCTTTTTACACAAACTTTTTCAGTTCCTGACCAGTGTAGGAGTTTGGGTATTTAATAAGATCTTCTATTGTTCCCGTGAAAATGACTTCGCCCCCGTATTTGCCTCCTTCGGGTCCCAGGTCAATTATCCAGTCTGCATAGCGGATGACATCAAGATTGTGTTCTATGACCAGAACTGTGTTTCCTCGCAGAACTAGCTTTTTGATAATTGCGATTAATCTTTCGAGATCTGCAAAATGAAGTCCTGTTGTCGGCTCATCAAGTATGTAAAAAGTGTTCCCTGTTGCTCTTTTTGAAAGCTCAGAAGCAAGTTTTATTCTTTGGGCTTCTCCCCCACTTAAGGTTGGTGCGGGCTGTCCAAGACGGATGTACCCCAGACCAACGTCATGCAGCGACTCTAGTTTATTTCGTATCACAGGGTGGTTTGCAAAAAATTCAATTGCCGACTCAACAGTCATATCGAGTATTTCTGCTATCGTTTTATCCTTATATTCTATTTCAAGGGTTTCACGGTTGTAGCGTGTCCCCCCGCAGACTTCGCATTCTATGTATACATCTGGCATAAACTGCATTTCTATCTTTATTTCGCCGTCGCCCTGGCATGCCTCGCATCTTCCTCCTTTTACGTTGAACGAGAATCTGCCAGGTCTGTATCCTCTTATTTTTGATGCTTGTGTCTGGGAGTATAACGTCCTTATCTCATCGAAAACTTTCGTGTATGTCGCTGGATTGCTTCTGGGAGTTCTCCCGATTGGAGACTGGTCAATGTTAATAATTTTGTCTATTGAATCGGCTCCAGCAATTCCTTTATTCGGCTGAGGCTTTTCGTTGTTTTTGAGGCCTTTCAGCTGTCTAAGTTCGCGAAGAAGAGTTTCATTTACGAGAGTGGATTTTCCTGAACCGGATACTCCAGTGACACATATGAATTTTCTTAGCGGAAAGTCAATGCTTATGTTTTTCAGATTGTGTCCTGTGCAGCCAAGAAGTTTAATTGAGTCTTCGCTTTCTCTTCTTCCAGGGCTAGTAGAGTTTGAGGTAAAGCTGGAGTTTTTGCTTTTTTTAATTTCATCCAGTTCGTCTTTTGTTAAGAAATTTGCAATATCAATTCTTTTTCTGTCAGATAGATAAGCGCCGGTTAACGAGTCTTTGTTATTTTTAATCTCTGAAACCGTTCCGCTGGCTGTAACCTTTCCCCCGTTATCCCCTGCCCCGGGTCCGAAATCTATGATGTAGTCAGACTCGAGCATTGTCTGGCGGTCATGCTCAACAACGATCACGGTGTTGCCGAGGTCACGCAGATCTTTGAGAGTCTTAATTAACTTGTAATGATCTTTTGAATGAAGTCCGATGGATGGCTCGTCAAGAACATACAATACACCTGACAATTTCGAGCCGATCTGCGAGGCGAGACGTATCCTCTGGGCTTCTCCTCCTGCTAAGGTCGAAGATGGACGGTCTATGCTTAAATACGTAAGCCCGACGTCTGCCAGAAACTGCAGCCTTGATATTATTTCTTTCAAAATAAGGGATGCGATTTCTTGTTCTCTTGGTGAAATAGTCTCTTTTTGAAGTGTTTTTATCCACTCTAGACATTCTCTTATCGGAAGCTCTGATATCTCGGCTATATTTTTCTTCATAATAGTTATGCTTAGTGCATTGTCGTTTAACCTGCTTCCAAGGCATTCAGGGCAGTTTTCTTTAATCATGTATCTTTCGACTTCGCTTCTTATGTAGTCTGAATCAGTTTCTCGGTACCTGCGCTCTAGGTTTGGGATTATCCCCTCGTATCTGCTTTCATAAGTTCTGCCTTGATATCTGACTGGATATTTTTCTCTTTTAGTCCCGTACAAAATTAAATCAAGTTTTTCTTTGCCAAGGTTCTTTGCGGGGATGCTAAGACTGATATTATGTCTTTGAGCTACCGATTCGATTTTTGATCGGTTCCAGCTTTCTTTTTCCATAATTGATGCCCAGGGAATGATTGCTCCCTCATAAATACTTAGTTCGGGCGCGAGTAAAAGCACTGGATCGATTTTCTGTTTGACCCCCAATCCTGTGCATGTACTGCATGCGCCGTGTGGTGAGTTGAAAGAAAAAATCCTGGGCTCGATTTCCGGCAGGGATATATTGCAGTAAGAACACGCAAAACGCTCGCTGTAAAGGTGGTCTTCCATTTTTTTGGGCATTTCAGGAAAATCAAAAGATGCGTCTAAAACTTCGCTGACGATAACGCTTCCGTTTCCAAGACCGGTAGAGGACTCAATTGCCTGCGTGAGTCTTGAGACCAGATCTTTGTCCTTTTGGGAATCTGGACTTATTACGAATCTGCTTGCGATGACGTCTATTGTATGTTTGTTGGTCTTGATTAAAGTAATATCGTCGTCGAGATTGAATATCTGTCCGTCTACGCGTACTTTTGAGTATCCCTGCTTTCTCAAATTATTAAAAAGGTTCGAATATTCGCCTTTTCGATCTTTTACTATTGGGGCGAGGATTAAAAGCTTTGCCGTTTTGTTTTGATATTGGTTCTCTAATACTGCATTGACTATCTGATCTATTGAGAGATGGGCGACTTCTCTTCGGCAGTTTGGGCAGTGAGGATGACCGATTCTTGCAAAAAGAAGGCGCATATAGTCATAGATTTCAGTCACTGTACCGACTGTTGAACGTGGATTATGCGATACAGTTTTCTGATCAATTGCTATGGCGGGTGAGAGACCAGAAATGGACTCCACTTCAGGCTTTCTCATAACTCCTAGAAATTGCCTGGCGTAGGAGGATAACGATTCCACATATCTTCTTTGTCCTTCAGCGTATATTGTATCAAGCGCAAGAGAGGATTTTCCCGATCCAGAAACTCCAGTAAAAACTACCAGTTTATTTTTGGGTATCTTGAGATCAATGTTTTTTAGATTGTGTTCTTTGGCACCTTTAATTTCTATGTAATCCTGCATAATTGTGTATTGAAAATTGTCCTGCCACCCTCTCGATGACGAAAAATATTGTATCATAATTGCCGGGTTTTGTTTGGGACGACTTGTGGGTTATGTGCTGACTTTTTGTCTTATCCGTTATAATCAGTTATATGGATGGATTTAGAATTTCTAAAACGCATGTATATTTGTTTTTTGTGCTTTTAAGCGGACTTTACTCTTTCCTTCTAATCGGTTCTAGAATGATGTATTTCCCTTATTTTTCGTTTTTTGTGATATTGGCATCATTGTCGAGTCTCGTTTATTTTACAAAACACTCCAAAGATAAATACACTCTTATCCTTTACGTTTTATCCTTAATATTGTCTGCTTTTATTGTTTTGCGTGCCAACCTATTTTTGACTTTTCTTAATATCGGATCTGTTGTTTATCTTGTATCAGCACTTGCTTTAAGAAATTCCGCTTCACGCAAAGAGCTTGGATTGGTTGATGCTTTGGCCTCTCCCATTTTGCTCTCTTTAAATCTTATCTTTGTGAAGAATCATTTTGTGCCTGATTTTCATGAGCTAGCAGAAAAAATTCCAAAACCCGATAAAAAGATAGACTTCACTGAATTGATCATTGCGATAGTGATCACTTGTGTTGTTTTACTGGTTATTATTCCCCTGCTTGCTTTTGCTAACCCTGTTTTTCAATCGTATGTAAAGAATTTTTTTGGATTTTTCTCGATTGATTTTATAGTAGATATTATTAAGAAAATATTTGGTGAAAACCTCTTTGTTGCTTTCTGGAGAGTAGCGTTTTTCGGATTTTTTATACTGGTTCTTCCGCGTCTGATTTCGATGGTGAGGGTCTCTGGTATCAAAAGCGGGGAAAGTTCTCCCGAGTCGGTTCTGCCTTTTAGCCTGCTTATTCCAAAAATAGCTGTAGGCATTATACTTATTGTTTTTTTTATTTCTCAAATAGAGCTTTATCTGGCAACTCCCGAAGCCCTTGCTCAACTTGGATATTCCAACTCAAAGTTTGCGAGAGAGGTTTTTGCGCAGTTGAGTGTTGTTGCTTTAATCATTTTCGGGCTGATTTATCCTAAACAAGCCAAGACCAGGTTGAATAAATTCTTATCCTATTTTCTTGTCTGTGAGGGGATTTTTCTAACCTTTATTGCCCTAAAAAGTGTTTTTGACTATACATCAAGCTTTGGGTTTACAATTAAAAGGTTGTACGGTTATGCAGGAATTATCTGGATAATCACAGCCTTTGGATTATTTTTATACAATTATTTTCGTAATCTTCAGGGACGTGTGCTTGTAAAGAAGCTCATTGTTTTTACAGGATCGCTATTAGTACTTATAAATATTGTTAACTTTGACTATCTTATTTACCACAACAGAAAAAGCACGACAGAAGAAGGTATTGATTATGCTTATCTTTCTACCTTATCAGCTGATGGAGACTATTATCCTGAATATCTGGCAGAAATTTTAGCTCAAATTGATGATATGGCTAAAAAGCCCGATTTCACTGATTCATATAGAACATTTTGCCAACCGGCGAGCATTGAAATCAGAATAATAGGAACTCTTGTCCACAATTATTCAGAATTTGACATCAGAAATTTCAACCTGTCTGAATACTTGCAGTATTTGAAAATAAAAGATATCGACTTGGATGCTTTGAATAAACAAATCGGAGACACATGTTATAAAAATAAAATGGTAGAACTTAATTCGTCTGGAGTGGTCAATGTTGTTCCAGAGAACGAATTAGATTACTTAAAGGATATCAAAGAAATGGATTCTGTACCTTACATGGGTGAGGGAGTGAGTCCGGTTGAATATTACATATCCCCAGGAGTTGATCAAGGTGTAAGCCCAGTTGAATATTATATCTCCCAGTAAAAGTTCATCCAAGCTTTTGTTTTATTAATGCTGGAAAGATCTTTAGATCGATCGAGGCTCCATTTTCAAAGAGAAACGGATCTAGCGATCTTCTCATCTTGTCCAAGTCTTTTTCTAGTTCTGTATATCGATTCATTAATGCCTTTTGCAATTCTTTCATGCTTTTGTACTCGTTTTGAGACACACTAAGCTCGGGGACTATATTTCGTGAAAACAACCAAAT
>Ga0155743_112_pt2 | contig 29632 bp, 30 predicted proteins | sample RifCSPlowO2_01_FD_107397 | JGI IMG/M metagenome (GOLD analysis project Ga0155743, IMG submission 107397) | candidate division WWE3 bacterium RIFCSPLOWO2_01_FULL_39_13 | reverse complement strand
TCACCTCCTCATACAGAACATTCTTAGGAGGATTTTAATTTGATTTAATGAATAGCTTTCAGGAGGAATTTACGTGATTTAAATCGTTCGCTTGATTTTTATCAAAGATTCAACTATTATATACGCGTCTGGGCATAACGCCCTGGCCTCATTTATATTATCCGATCAGAAAAATATTTTGTTGGGTTTTACGTGGTTAGAATTGGCGGTATGAGTAAAATGGAAAAGAAAAAAAGTTTGAAAAAAAACAGAATAATGTTGACTAAAGAAGGTTTTGTTGCGCTGGAAGCTGAATATAAGGATCTTATTGACTGCAAACGGCCGGAAGTTTTAAAAGAAATCCAAAACGCAAGATCTATGGGAGACCTTTCTGAAAACGGGATGTATCATGCTGCGAGGCAGAAACTCTCTTTTATGCAGGGAAGAATCATTGAGGTAGAAGAGATTCTTAAAAAGGCTGAAATAATTGACAGTCGTGTGAAATCAGGGGTTAAAAAGGCTGATCTAGGAAGCATAGTTGTTGTTGCAGACCAGGAAAAAATGATTAATTACAGTTTGGTCAGCCCGCATGAAGTCAATATCGCAGTGAACAAAATCTCACTTGAATCGCCTATCGGAAAATCTTTATACGGCAGAAGAATTGGAGATACTGTTGAGTTTGAAGCGCCGGCCGGAAAGAAGAAGCTGAAAGTCATTGAGATAAGGTAGTTTATTGAGTCTTGCCAATTCGAGTTGAATGTGTGTAGTATTAGCAGTTAAAAATTTGTTATCTTAGGAATATTTTCTGTAGGTTCGTGGATTATTTGAAGTTTTATGGCAGAAAAAAGCTATCTTACCCAGGCAGGATATAAAAATCTGAAAACTGAGCTAACTCATCTTAAGAAATCTGCCCGCACTGCGGTTGCAGAAAAAATTAGAGAAGCCAGAGACATGGGTGATGTCTTGGAGAATTCAGTCTATGATTCTGCTTTAGAAGAGCAGGGATACATAGAAGGAAGAATAGGTGAACTTGAAGAAATCCTCACCAACTCAGAAATAGTGAAAAAAATAAAAGGCACGGGTATTGTTGAAATAGGATCCACTGTGGTTGTTGAAATCGGCAGCAAGAAAGAAACCTTCACTATTGTAGGAAGTGCAGAAGCTGATCCAATAAAAAGCATTATTTCAAATGAGTCTCCTGTTGGCAAAGCTCTTCTTGGTCTTAAAGTCGGCGACACTGTAGAAGTAAAAACTCCGGTGTTTACGGCTAAATATAAGGTAGTACAGATAAAATAGGAATGTATTTTGGCTTCATTCTCGATCTCCATATCCTTTAGTAATTGCAATAATTGTGATTTGATAATAAAATTCCACTTGTCATGCAGAAAAACAGTGAAGCCCAGCTTCCTCTTGAACAATTAAGGCAGATACGTATTGACAAGCTCGAAAAATTAAGAAAACTTGGTATTGACCCATATCCTTCAAAATCTTACAAGAATATCAATAATTCAGAAATTAAAAATGACTACCCTAAGTACGAAGGCAAAGAAGTTATTGTGGCTGGCAGGGTAGTTTCAAAACGTACACATGGATTAATCGCCTTTTTTGACATTAAAGACTCAAGTAGTATAGTTCAGCTCTATTTAAAGTCGGACAATCTTAAAACCGCCGATTATGTTCAAAGCCAGATTAAATATCAAGATCTTGACCTGATAGATGAAGGAGATTTTGTTGAGGCCAAGGGGAAAGTCGTTAAAACGAAAAGCGGGGAAGTATCAGTCGAAGCTAATTCTATAAGAATTCTGGTTAAAACCTTAAGACCAATGCCAAAAAGCCTGAAAGACCGTGAGATCCGCTACCGCAGAAGATATGTTGACACCAATATAAACGAAGATGTGTATCAGAGGTTCATAAGAAGGGCGAAATTTTGGGAGGCACACAGGGAGTTCTTTAATTCCCGTGGATTTTTTGAAATTAATACCCCTGTTTTGGAGCACATTTCTGGTGGAGGCGACGCTGTCCCTTTTGTTACTCACATGGATTCTATAGACGAGGATTTTTATCTTAGAATTTCGCATGAGCTTCCTTTAAAAAGACTTGTCGGTGGAGGGTACGATAAAGTTTATGATATCGGTTCGCGTTTTAGAAATGAGGGATTGTCTGATGAGCATCTGCCTGAACACGTCGCGATGGAATTTTACTGGGCATATGCAAATTGGCAGGATGGAATGGAACTGGTAAAAGAGCTTTATAACTTTGTTATAAAAAAGGTTTACGGTGATAAAAAGGTCTTTAAGATTAGAGGGTTTGACGTTGATTTTTCGAAAAACTGGGAAGTAATCGATTTTGCAAAAGCCCTGCAGATTAAATTTGGTTTTAGTGATTTGTTTAGTTTGAAGTTGAAGGATATTATTAAGATTCTCAAGGAAAATGGAGTTACAGACAAAGTTGTAAATATTCCACGAGGGGTTGATCATCTGTGGAAGCTTGCAAGAAAAGATATTGCAGGATCTGCATTTGTGGTAAATCATCCAAAATATCTTTCCCCATTGCAAAAGCCAAGTAGTGATGATCCTAATATCGTTGAAAGGTTTCAGCCGATAATAGCAGGAAGCGAGCTCGGAAATGGCTGGAGTGAGGTTAATGATCCGATAGATCAGTTTGAAAGATTTAATGAACAGCAGAAAATGCGTGATGCAGGAGACACCGAGGCGCAGTGGCTTGATATTGACTATGTTGAAATGCTTGAATACGGCATGCCTCCAACTTTTGGCTATGGGCACAGCGAAAGGCTTTTCTGGTTTTTGGAAGATGTGCCTGCACGTGATGGTGTCCCGTTCCCTCAGTTAAAATTTGAGCTTGAGGATTCAACTAAAAAGATTTATGGAATAAAGGAAAAACCTAAAAGAGACAAAGAGCATGGAATTAAATCTGGTGGATCTTTTTCAGTAGATCCACAACTTAAGAAGGACTTCCCTGGAATTTTCTATGCCTATACGGTGATTAACGGAGTGAATATCAAGAAGTCAAATAATGACTTGAATAAGTTAAAGGATCAAGTAACCAGGAATTTTAAAGGCTATAAATTAGAAGATATTGACCAGATTAAGCCCATTATAGAGTATAGAGCTTTATTTAAAGCAACTGGTACAGATCTTCACAGCAAAAGACCTTCTCCTGATGCTCTTCTAAGGAGGGTTGTTCAGGGTAAAGGCCTTTATAATGTGAATACTGCTGTCGATGCTTACAATGTGGCGGTATTGGAGACTCATGTTGGTTTAGGAGGATTCAATTACGATAAAGTAGAAGAACCAGTAACATTGAGATACTCCAAGAAAGGTGAAAAAATGAAGCTTCTGGGAGATGATGAAGCAACGATCTTAAGAGAAAAGCAGATTGTTTATTCAGATTCAAAAAAGCCAATCACATTAGACCTAAACTATCGTGATATTGATGAAACTAAGATAACTATTGATACTAAAAATATTATTCTTTTTGCGGATGGTACCCCAGGGCTTGCTCAAGATACTGTTGTGGAGGCTTTGAAGAAAGGAGTTGAATACATAAGGCAGTTCTGCGGGGGTAATATTGGAGAGATCGTCATTGTCAAATAATTATGACAAAGCAAAGAGCTATAGAGATTTTAGAACAGAATATGAAATCATCCAATTTGCGAAACCACTGCAAAGCGGTTGGTTTTATGATGGGTGGAGTTTATGATTTTCTTTCGTCTAATGTGAAGCTGGAGGAATCCGATCCGTCAAAAGAAGTTTGGGAGACCGTCGGGATTTTGCACGACTCCGATTATGAGTTGACTAAAGATGATCACGAGAAGCATACATTGGTAGCTCTGGAGTGGCTTAATAAAGAAGGGCTTTCTAAAGATGATCCAATCTATCTTGCTATTATGTCGCATAATAATGGAATTACTGGCCTCCGTAGTCCGCAGACGCAAGTGGAATGGGCGCTGGAATGCGGAGATGATCTTACTGGTTTTATTATAGCTGTTGCCTTGGTTCATCCCGATAAAAAACTCGCTAATGTAACTATGGAATCAGTTATGAAAAAATGGTCGCAAAAAGCCTTTGCACCAGGAGTCCACAGAGAACGAGTTGAAATGTGCGAAGAAAAAATCGGAATACCTTTAAAAGATTTTGTTGAAATAACTCTAAAGGCAATGCAAGAGCATGCTAAAGAGCTTGGATTGTAGTTTTCCATTTTTGTTAACTATTCTTTCTGAGGTACAATAGCAATATGCTAGATGTTAAATTTATACGCGAAAATGCAGATCGAGTCAAAAAGACACTAACGGATAAGAACAGCGAAGGAACCGTTGATATCGACATACTCCTTAAAACAGATGCGGAGATACAAGGGCTAACCTCCCAGCTTGAGTTGGTCAGACGTGAACGAAATGAGCTTGATAAAAAGATAAAAACAGAGAAAGACCAGAATATCAGATCATCCCTTATCTCCCAAAACACAGAGCTTAAAAGGAAGCTAAAGGGTTTAGAGGATAAGATGACTCCTCTTAAAACCCAATTTGACGAGCTTATGCTTCTTGTTCCTAATGTAACGTTTCCTAAAATGCCGGTTGGAAAAGGTGAAAGCGAAAATGTTGTTCTAAAAACGTGGGGGGAACCGAAAAAGTTTGATTTTACTCCCAGGGATCATGTTGAAATTGGGGAGAGTTTGAATCTTATTGAAATCAAAAAAGCAGTGGATGTGAGCGGGTCGAGATTTTATTATCTTAAAAATGAAGCAGTTTTAATGCAGTTTGGACTTATTCAGCTTGTAATGGAGACTTTAACCAGCGAAGAAAAACTCCGCCCGATTGCAGATAAAATTGGAGTCTCGGCGAAAACATTTACTCCAGTTATTCCTCCAGTTTTAATGAAGCCAGAAATAATGAAAAGAATGGATCGGCTTGACCCGATAGATGACAGATATCAGACAACTGAAGACGGGCTAATGCTTATTGGGAGTGCAGAACATACTCTTGGGCCCTTGCATATGGATGAGGTGCTTTTAGAGGACAATCTCCCATTGCGCTATATCGGCTGTTCTACTGCATTTAGGAGAGAGTCTGGTACTTATGGAAAAGATACAAAAGGGATATTCCGCGTTCACCAATTTGATAAATTAGAAATGGAATCCTTTACAACTCCAGATACAGGTGAAAAAGAGCAGGAATTTTTAGTTGCGATTCAAGAATCTTTGGTGCAGCAGCTTGGTATCCCTTATCAGCTTATACAGATTTGCACAGGTGATACTGGGAAGCCTGATTACAACCAGTACGATATAAACTGCTGGCTTCCTGCTCAGGGGAAATATAGGGAGACTCATACTTCTGATTACATGACTGATTTTCAATCAAGAAGGCTTAATATAAGGTACAAAGCGAAAGGTGGAGATAAAAAATTTGTCTATATGAATGATGCTACTGCGTTTGCAGTTAGCCGGACATTGATCGCAATACTTGAAAATTACCAGCAGAAAGACGGATCAGTTCTTGTCCCTGAAGTCCTCCAAAGATATGTTGGCAAGGATATAATCAAACCCTAAGAACTGCTGATCCTTTGCGTTTAACGAGTATATTTTTAGTGTCTACAATATTTACAACCGTTGAGGGTTTGTTGTTTGGCAGTTCTCCCGCGTCAATTATCAAGTCAGGAAGTGCAGTTTGATTTTCAATTTGTTTCAGAAAATCCTCTATTTTGTAGCATGACGGCATCCCGGAAATATTTGCACTTGTTGATGTATACGGAATATCTAAACAACTTGATAAAAGCTTAGTAAATTTATAATCCGGAATTCTAACTCCAATCGTTTTTTGATCAGGCAGAATCACATTTCTATTTTCAAGAACAATAGTAAATGATCTAGGGAGGTTTTTCGAAAGTATATCCCGCTGTTCAGAAGATACATTTGCATATTTTTCTATTTGCTCCACATCTTTGAAAATGTAGCTTATATACTTATCGGCCGGTCTGTTCTTAATTTCATAGATTTTATTAAGAACTTGATTATTCGCAGTGTCTCCGGCTATCCCGTATGAAGTGTCGCTGGGGAACACCACTATCTTTTCGTCTTTGATGAAGTTTCCAGCTTTCAATATTACATTTAAGTCAATGTTGTCTAAATCGATTTTTATTATTTCCATATCCATTTTTGATTTGCGGAGAGTATTATACAGCTTTTAAGGTCGCAATTTGGCCTCATTTTGCTATAATTATTAGCTGTCAACTCCTAAAAATAATAGTCAGGACAATAAACAGCTCCTATCCCGATTGCAGAAAAAGGAAACTATATGAGAAGCAGACTTAAATCTGAATACAAAAAGTTAATAGAAGACGTTCAAGATACCTTTAGATTAGGCAATAGGCTGCATGCCCTGGCATTTAAGTCATTTGGGCTGGTTTATGCTTTGACCTTTGCAACGATATTCCTTATAGCTGTTCTTCCTTATGCAATGAATAAAATCCTTGGAAATCTCATTGATGTCATCAGCGGTCTTGTAGAAGGAAAAGGAAAAGTAGATCAGCTGAATTTATTGTTTGGACTTTTTATGGCCGTAATTGTTTTAATGAGTCTTGCGGGTATAGCAAGAAGCATGTTCAGCGAGATGACAAGGATAAAACTTCGAGTCATTTTTGCCGATATGATGACAAGAAAATATTCCTCCCTTAATCTAGAGCACTACGAGAACCCAAAACTCAATGACACAATTCAAAGAGCGAGAGAATCATACTATTGGGCTCCTCAGAATTTTATCTGGGATAACTTGGGCTTATTCGCCGATTTTTCAAGCATCATCGTTGGTGCAGTGATCCTTGCATCTTTTAACGCCAGTCTTGTTGCATTGATTCTTGCGACATCCATTCCTGGATTTTTCTTAAATTACAAGAATATCAGAGAATCGTGGGAGCTTGAAAGAAAAGAAAGCAAAAACTTCAGAGATACATGGTGGACCAGAGATTATTTGGAAAGAGAAAAAGATTTGCAGGAAATCTGGGTTTTCAAGGCTGCAAAATATCTTTCAGACAGAGCGCACAAGATATACAGCAGTACCCTTGAGAAGTTTATTTCTATTGACATAAAATACTCAAAGCTTCAAGTGCTGTCTTCGTTGATCTCAAATGGAGGTTTTGTTTTGATTTTCTGGCTGTTGATTAAAAATGTGTTAAGCGCTGATATTACAATCGGAACTTTTACATTCTTTCTTGCCACAACAAGGGGTTTTAGCAGTTCACTGTCTTCTGTCCTGTCGAGTCTTTCTGACCTTTTAGGACAGGTAAACCATATCCGCGATATTTTCGGAGTCATCGATTTGAAAGAAACTATGCTCAATGGAAAGAAAAAGCTGAAATTAAATTCAAGCTTACCGCCAAAGATTGAGTTTAAGAATGTGTGGTTTAAATACCCTCGCAGTGAAAGATATGTGTATAAAAATCTTAATCTGACAATTAATCCTGGTGACAATGTTGCACTTATTGGTAAAAACGGAGCAGGAAAAACTACCTTAGTGAAACTTCTCTGCCGTTTCTATGATGTTACCAAAGGGAAAATCGTCATTAACGGGATTGATATAAAAAACCTGGATGTTAACTCATGGTATGACCATCTGGCTTTATTGTCGCAAGATTTTGTACGCTACCATTTTGATGCAAAAACTAATATAAGACTTGGAAAGTTAGCTGAGAAAAGATTTGAAAAAATCAAAGAAGCTGCTCAAAAAAGCGGGGCAGATGAGTTTATTGAAAAGGAGTTTCCTAAAAAGTATGGGCAGGCACTATCAAAAAGATTTAGCGGAGGAACCGAGCCAAGTGTCGGCCAATGGCAGAAGGTTGCTCTTGCCCGCGCATTCTTCAAAGATGCACCTGTTTTGGTTTTAGATGAACCTACAAGTGCAATTGATCCAAAGTCAGAATATGAGATTTTTAGTAAAATTTTCTCATTAGATGAAAAGGAGAAGAAAGTTGATAAAAGCATAATCATAATTTCCCACCGATTTTCTACAGTTAGAAATGCGAATAGGATAATCGTTATTGATAAAGGCGAAATCGTAGAAGAAGGCAGCCATGAAGAGCTTATGAAAAAAAACGGATTGTACAAAGAAGCGTTTGAAATTCAAAAAAGAGGATATGTATAGTGCGATAAATGGATGTTGAATGCTAAACTATCATTATGATTCCTTCGGAAATCATTTTCGAAAACAATTATCCGGTAACTGCGCATATCATCTTTTTTATTAATGACTATTTGATTTATTCTCTTATTGGGCTTGTCGGATTGATAATTTTCCTTAAATGCAAAACTCGATTTTTGGACTACTGCTTTGCAGTTATTGTTGCCCTGGGAGCCTCAGAATTAATTAAATTCTTTGTTGATAAGCCTAGACCGCTTCCAATTACCTCATCTTTGGCCTTTGAAGGAGGGAGTTTCCCTTCGACACATACCGCAATTGCATTTACAGTGGCTTTTTTTTACCTTCTGGTCTGTCATCGTTTATCAGCAAAATCAGGCAGGGGAGGGAAGACTAAAAGTGGAAAGAGTACTACAGGGGAGTACTTTCTTCTTATTGTCATATTTTTGGCATCCATTCTAGTTGGAGTTTTTCGTGTTGTTGTAAAGGCGCATTATCCTGTGGATGTTTTGGCTGGGGTTGTTTTGGGATTTTTGGTAGCTTTGCCATTTAGATATTACGACCTTATTACCAGGAGGAAGAGATGAACCTGCTTCATGCCTTGATCCTCGGAATTATCCAGGGAATTACAGAATTTCTGCCTATCTCCTCATCGGGGCATCTGGTAATTATCCCATTAATTTTTAATTGGGATTTGCAGAATTTGGCAGTTGACGTGGCTTTGCATTTTGGCACCGCCCTTGCTGTCATTGTGTATTTTATGAAGGACTGGCTTAAAATGCTCAACAGCCTGAAATCAGATGTCTTGGGATACAATCTCTCGATTTTTTCGCATATTAGTAAATTACGACGTGCAACGAGGGTGCTGATGACAATTCTAGCCGTTTCCATCCCTGTTGGAATTGCTGGCTATTTCCTTCAGGACACAGTAGAAAGCACCTTCAGATCCCCTGTCACTATCGCGTTTATGCTCATTATTGTGTCATTTTTAATGCTATTTGCCGAAAGATTTTCAAGCAGATTATCTATAAAAAAAGATTCAATCACTTTTAGGGATGCATTGGTGATCTCATTAAGCCAGATAATAGCGCTGATCCCCGGTACATCCAGATCAGGAATTACTATTTCTACAGGACTTTTCAGAAAGCTGAAACGTGAAGAAGCAGCTAGATTCTCGTTTCTGTTAGCAACTCCAGTTATTTTTGGAGCCACACTTGTGAAAATTCCTGATCTAATTCATATATCTTCCTCTGATCTTTTGGGAGTGTTTATAGGGACGGCAACCTCCTTTACCGTTGGGCTTATCTCAATAAAATGGCTTTTGGGATTTCTAAAAAAGCAAAACCTTCTGCCCTTTATAATTTATAGAATAGGATTGGGAGTAATAATCCTGCTAATCAGTTTTCTTAGATAGGTCAAGATATTGTTTATCAACTCAATGCTATAATTCCTACGTTATGTTTGATTCTATTTTAGGGCGTCTTGTCAACAGCAATAAATATAAATTATCGAAAATCGAGCCGATTGTTGAACAGATAAATTCCCTGGAATCTGAAACTAAAAAGCTCAAAAATGCTGATTTTAAAAAGAAAACTGAGGAATGGAAAAAACATTTAAGGTCAGATAAAATGCCGGCGGATAAAATCTCAAAGTATCTTGATGATATCCTGCCATCTGCTTTTGCGCTTGTAAAGGAGGTTTCTGCGCGGACCATGAAGCAGACGCATCGTGATGTCCAGTTAATTGCTGGGATCGCCCTCCATCAGGGTAAAATTGCTGAGCAAAGAACTGGTGAAGGAAAAACATTGACTGCTACCCTTCCCCTCTATTTAAATTCTCTTGCAGGTAAAGGCGCCCATTTGGTTACTCCGAATGACTATCTTTCAAAACATGCCGTTGGATGGTATGGCTCTGTTTATGAAATGCTTGGAGTCTCAGTTGGAGTAATAGTCCACGAATCTGCTTTCAAATATGATCCAGAATTTAACGATGTAGATGTGCTCGATGAATATTCAAGGCATCTAAGGCCGGTTTCCAGAGCAGAAGCATATGAATGTGATATAACCTACGGTACTAATCATGAGTTTGGGTTTGATTACCTGCGTGACAACATGTGGCTTCGAAAAGAGGAAATGGTTCAATCTTCTCCTATTAAGCTTTATGGTGCGCATAGCTTTGCGATTGTTGATGAGGTCGATTTTATTCTTATAGATGTTGCAAGAACTCCTCTCATTATATCTTCTCAGAAAGATCTGCGTCCCGAAAAATATTATGAGTTTGCTGCTTTAACACAAGGTCTTGAGCTTAAGACCGATTATGAGGTAGACGAAAAAGACCGCGTTGTTACTCTGACCGAGCTTGGAATAAATAAAGTTGAGCGAAAGCTTGGTGTAGAAAATTTATATGAAAAGGATTTTGAAACAGTACGCCATGTTGAAAATGCGTTAAAAGCAAAAGAGTTGTATCAGAAAGACAAGGATTATGTTGTAAAAGACGGAGGTGTTATTATCGTTGACCAGAATACTGGCAGGCTTCTTCCGGGAAACCGTTGGAGTGATGGCCTGCATCAGGCAGTTGAGGCCAAAGAAGCGGTGGAGATTCAGCCCGAATCCAAAACTTTAGCAACAATTTCTTACCAGAATTATTACCGTATGTACGATAAGCTAGCCGGAATGACCGGAACCGCAGCTACAGAGGCCGAGGAATTTTTCAAAATATATACCCTTGATGTAGTTGAAATTCCAACATATAAACCGGTAATCAGAAAGGACAGGGATGACCTTGTTTACAAGACTGAGGCTGCAAAGTACCGTGCTGTGGCAAAAGAAATTGCAGAAAGAAATGTTAAGGGTCAGCCTGTTTTGATAGGTACGACATCGGTAGAGAAGTCACAGCTATTATCTTCATTTTTAAAAAGGCTGAAAATAAAGCACGAAATACTTAACGCGAAAAATCATGAGCAGGAGGCGTTGATTATTGCACAGGCAGGGAAAAGATCTGCTGTAACAGTATCAACAAATATGGCGGGTCGTGGAGTCGATATTATATTAGGAGGAGATCCGTTTGATAAACAGCAGTACAGCGACGTCGTAAATTCTGGCGGGCTTTTTGTGATTGGAACTGAACGACATGAATCTCGCCGTATTGACAACCAGCTTAGAGGACGTTCAGGCCGACAGGGCGACCCTGGCGAGTCAAGATTCTTCCTTTCCCTTCAGGATGATTTAATGAGAATTTTTGGCGGAGCCTCTATTGAAAGTATTATGGGTCGTCTCGGTGTTGATGAAAATATTCCAATAGAAGCCGGTTTGATTTCAAAGGCTATACAAAATGCTCAGAAAAAAGTTGAAGGTATAAATTTTGATCAGAGGCGGGCAGTAGTTGATTATGACGATGTTATGAATGTGCAGCGGGAGTCGATATATGGAATGCGCCGAAGAATTTTGTTTGCAAAAGACAAAAATATAAACGACTTCTTTGACTGGGAAAAAGAAAAACTTGGCGGGTATGCAGATGAAAATTTCTATAAAGCCTGGGATAAAAAATTAAAGCAGTACGGAGATAAAATCTGGTTTGAGGTTGTAAAAAGAGTGACTTTAGAGGTAATTGATGTGCTTTGGATGGAGCATATAGATACTATGGATGATCTTCGAAGCGGAGTAAGGCTCCGCGGGTATGGGCAGGTTGATCCACTTGTGGAGTACAAAAGAGAAGGGAAAGAGCTTTTTGAGGCTTTGCTCACACAGATATGGCATATGGTAACTGACAGGCTGGCCAAAGTAGAAGTTCGGGTAGAAGCTGATCTTCAGAAACAAAAGGAGCTTCCAAAATCTCTTCTGTCCCAAGACCTGCGGGATTTGGAGTATCAGCGCGGGCATTTCGAAAGCGGTGTTGCAGACGAAGCTCAAATGTCAAAGGGTGGTATTTCACAAGCCCCCCAAACAATAGTCAAAGGCAAAAAGATTGGTAGAAATGTCTCCTGCCCATGCGGAAGCGGAAAAAAGTACAAAAACTGCCATGGGAGGGCGTAACACAACTCTTTTGTGAAGTGAGTGAAGCATCTGCTTAATACTGTCCAACATCTTCCAACATCTTCCAATATCTTCCAATATCTTCTAATATCTTCTAAGTGGTTGATGATATTAAGTACAAAGAAACTCAGTTGATAAAAAGGCTTATTGCTGAAATAGAGTCCATGAAAGATGTATTTAAACAATTTAAAGAATTTTCACATATTGAAGAAAATATCCGCAGCGAATCAGTTTTAAAAAGTGCTGTATTTTCTGCCCGGATAGAAGGCAATAGTCTTACTCCGGATAAGCTTCGCTTTGAGGGTGTGCAAAGAAAAAATGAAGATACTGCGAGGCTTGAATGTTTCAACTTGATGAGGGCGTATAAATTAATAACAAGCGGGAGATATCCGAAGAAAGTTACTTTATGCTACATAAACAAACTCCATTTTGTGGCAATAGACAAGCTTTCGCCTTCTCCCGGAAAATTCCGGCAGGAGCCATGGGCTATATTTAGCCAGTCCGGAGCTGTTGTTTATTTGGCTCCGCCACATACTGATGTTCCTAGATTGATGCAGGATCTAATCAAATATATAAATAAAAGCCCATTCCACTGTGTTGTTAAATCGGCATTTGCGCAGTATGTTTTAGAGAAAATCCATCCATATGCTGACGGGAATGGAAGAGTCGGTCGATTAGTATCAAGTCTCATTCTTCATCAGGGTGGCTATAGTTTCAGAGGATTAATATCTTTTGAAGAAGATGTCGATGCGAATAGAAGTTCCTATTACGAAGCATTAGAACCTGATCGTGATGTTACAATTTTTACTGAATTTTTCCTAGAGTCATTGGTTAGTCAGATAAAGCGTTTATTTCCAAAGCTGCAAGCAGTTCAATCAGAAAGTAGGGAGGATTTATTGATGCCTAGAAGAAGAGAAATTCTGGAAATAATAATAGAGCACCCATATTGTTCCTTTGATTTTCTTTCACGCAGGTTTCAAAGAGTAAATCCTAAAACACTTCATCATGATATAAAATATCTTCAGAAGAAAAATTTTATCGAGAAAGTAGGTAAAACCCGTGGAAGTTTGTATAAAAGTGCATCAAATCGGTTATGAATCGGTATAGAATGTTGTACCATTTGGCAAGAATTTACTGGTTTATTTTCCGCCCGAAAACTTGGGGTGTCAGATGCGTGATCAGGCATAAAGGAAAAGTTATGCTCGTAAAAAATTCTTACAGTGAAAAGGGATGGCAGTTTCCGGGTGGAGGCATTCACAAAAATGAGACACCTTTAGGTGCAGTAAAAAGGGAAACAATGGAGGAAACGGGGCTTCGAATTAATGAGATAAAGCTGTTTGGAAAGCTGAAAAATACTGAGGAATTTAAAAAAGATACGGTTTATATCTTCACTGCGTTTGCAGATTCTCCTAAAACTTCGATAGATAATAAGGAAATAATTGATGCCAGATGGGTGAATATAAATGCTCCTTCGGTGTATGTTTCCTTTGTCAGTAAATTGATTATTGAAAAACTTGCTACAAGTCTTAAGCCTTTTTTACATTTTCTCTAATACTGTTATGCTTTATCCAGTATGTTTTTTATCTTATCTTCCATGTCAATTCCCACTTTCCCATATGCGGTTATACTGGCTTTTTTAAGCTTGTAAAGATCTTTTATTCTTAAGTTGACCTCCCTTATCGTAAGACTTTTATACATTTCATTGAGCTTTTCGAGCAAAATTACATCTTTGTTGTAAAAGATCGGGTATTTCACCAGCCTTGAGTAATCGTGGATATTGTCATAAACAACTAAATTTCTGTTTATAATATATTCCTGAAAATGCACAAGTTCTTTACCGGTAATGCCTTTGTCGGAAAATTTTTTAAGTTCCTCTAAAACAATACGAAGCGTTTTTTCATATTTCTCAGGAATAACTTTGAAGTAAATCCCTGAATATCCGAAATTTTCATATTCATAGTCACTTGATGAAATCGTATAAAGCAACCCTTCTTTTTCTCTCAGTCTTTTCATCAGTCTGCTGGAAAATGTTCCGGTTAATATTTTTTCGATTAAATTATTCACGGCTGCATCTCTCATATTAGTCTCAATAATGCCCTTTCCTTTAAATGCCAGAAGAGAAAAAACCATATTTGTTTTTGCATCAGTTTTTACTCCAATTACTGATTCAGCCATTTCATCTTTTGGATACTTTACTATCGTGTCCTGGTTTTGGGTCTGCAAGAAGAGTTTGTTTATGAAACGTTTTGCCGTAGACTGGTTGAAGTTCCCTACAAGGGTCAGGTATACCCTTGCCGGATCATGTGCCGTCTTGTAATGCTTAATTAGATCATCGGTCGCGATTTTTGCAATTATTTCTTTTGACCCTATAACATCCAAAGAATATGCCGATTTATATTTTGAAAGTTTTTTGATCTCGTAATCAAATGCGCGGTTCTCGGGGTCGTCACAGCGCCTGTCAATCTCGTCCAGAATTACTGTTCTTTCCTGCTCAATATACTTTGGATTAAGTATACTTTTGTAGAGAATTTCATATATAAATTCCATCCCATATTCGAGCTTGCTGTAAGGGATGTTTATATAGTAGCTTTGGTATTCTTTTGAGGTTGAGCCGTTAAAACTGGCGCCGTTGAATTCTGAAGTTGATATCAGCAAATCTTTTTCAGGCCACTTTTTTGTAGATAGAAATGAAGCATGCTCGATAAAATGCGTAATGCCTTGAGTATTGCTGTTTTCTAAAACGGCCGAACCCAGCTTTACCATGGCCGAAACAGTTACAGAGTATGTTGAATCATTTGGGATTAAAATTATAGTCATCCCGTTTTTTAGCTTATATGTTTCGTAAGTTATATCCATTTATGTGATTGTACCCCATTTGGAGTTTATAGAATGCTTTCAAGCCTCAGTCTTTAATAGCTTTTTTATTTCTGCAAGCTGTTTTTCTATTATTATCAACTTGGACAAAAGGGAAATTTCTTGTATGTTTTCTTCGGAAAAATACCGGATAGGCTTAGATGTTTTTTTCGCAATCTTTTCTAGTGTATGAAAAGGAGGTATTGTTCTTCCTGATTCATAGGAGCTAACGGCCTTCTCGCTGACAGATAATGCTTTTCCAAGCTCCTTTTGCGACAGCTGTGCTTCTTTTCTTGCAGTTTTTATTCTCTTGGCTATTAAAGAGGTTGACATCGGAGATCTCCCTGGTATATTCTAGTCTAGGGAAACTAGACAACATTCTATCTATACGAGACCCGGCATGGAAATATTTTTGCGGGGTCTTTCTTGACGGAATAATAATAACATAATGGAATTACTGCTGCTAGAGCTCAGCCGGTGGTCACTAACCGCGTATAGACTTATTCCGGACTCTAGAAATTTAGAGATAGTAGAAGCTAAAAATTCCAATTATGAACAAATAATTAACAAACAGTTAACTTCTTTTAAAATACCAGAAATCACCAGCGATATTAGTATTGTTTTGAAGCAGTGGACTGAAATTTCCGATTATCTCATTATCATAACAAAGCATGATTTCGGTAAAGGGTTCATCTCGAAAATTTCTGTGGAACTTAAAAAGCTCGATTTGAAGAGGTTTTGGATACTAGATATGGATGATGCTGTCTGGAGGACTTATGCAAAAAATTATCTCGATTCCGAAGCTTTAAATGTATGGATAGAAAAGGAGATTATCCTTATCGGGTACTTCCGCGATGGAAGAAAAACTGTAAATACACTCGTAAAGTGGGATAGATCTCTTGAAGACACCGGGATTATTTTTGACAACTTGAGAGGAGAAATGTCAAATAGACTCATAATGCATGAAATACCGAAGAATATTTCAAAAATTAAGATTGCGCGGAGTATTAGCTTAAAAAACGGAATTTATTCGAGTACGGTGACAGAAACTTTGCTTAATATGTTTCCGCATGTGGCTGTTGATTACAATTTGCCGTCTTTTCTTGAAATTCTTGTAAAAATGATTACCGAGTAGGTACCCTTAAAATCAAAGAGCGTATTGCTTCTAAACTATATATAGATTATCATCTATGCATGAAAATTTTGTGTTCAGAATGCTTTAAGAACCTGGGAGTTGCGTCAAGGGCTGAAATTTATAATTTCATAAAGTCGTCCCTCAAAGCCAGCGTATCTGAAGTCACCCGTTATGTAAAACTACGCCAGCCGACGGTCAGTTATCATTTAAAAGAAATGACCGAGTCTGGGCTTTTGTGCAGGCAGAAAAACGGTCGCCAGGTCGTTTACTCTATAAATACCATCTGTCCTCACTCCAAAACTAAGTGTATTGTTGCTTGAAGCTATGCTAACTATAAAGAATTTGAAAGCCTCTGTTAAAGAAAAGAAAATACTAAACGGAGTAAATCTTTCAGTAAAGCGCGGTGAAATACATGCGATTATGGGGCCAAACGGCAGCGGTAAATCAACTTTTGTGAATGCAGTTACAGGGCACCCGGAAGTTCTCATATCAAAAGGATCCAAAATTGTTGTTGACGGACTCAATATAACCCACGGCGATCCAGATGAAAGAGCTGCGGCAGGTTTATTTGCAGCTTTTCAAAATCCTGCGGAAATCGTCGGGGTCCCTTTGACAGAATTTTTAAGACTTGCATACAATAACGTCCAAAAGGATAGGCAGGGAGAGGTTTTCCGCGAGCTCTCGCCCATAAAATTCAGAAATCTTTTAGAAGAAAAAATCTTCAAGTATAAACTTGACGCACCATTTTTTGAAAGAAATCTGAATGAAGGATTCAGCGGTGGAGAAAAAAAGAAATCGGAGATACTGCAAATGGCGGTCATTGAGCCAAGGTATGCAGTTTTGGATGAGACCGACAGTGGACTTGATGTGACTGCATTAAAAAATGTTTCAGAAAGCATTTCTAGGCTGGCATCGGATATAAACATAGGGTTAATTGTTATTACTCATTATGCTCGAATTCTTAAATATCTGAAGCCCGATAAAGTCCATGTTTTTATAGACGGACGTATAGCGAAAACGGGGGGATCTAGTCTTGCAGATGAGCTTGATAAAAATGGTTATACAGAGGCTGGTTATAAAAAGAATGAATAAAAAAACCTCAAAGGTAAAACTGAAGCTGAATGATAAATATAACTTGGGATTTAAAATGCGAAGTGATCCTGGTCTTGCGCTTCCTTTTGGCCTTGATGAAAATGTAGTCAGGGAGATATCAAAGATTAAAAATGAACCGAAATGGATGCTCGAGTTCAGATTAAAGTCCTATCACCTATTTGTCTCTAAAAAAATGCCTTCATGGGGGGCCGATCTTTCTAAAATTGACTTTTCCAAAATCCACTATTATATAAAGTCCCCAGATAAAAACACAAAAAGCTGGAAAAATGTTTCAAGCGAGGTGAAAAAAACATTTGACCGCATCGGCATTCCGCGGGTTGAAAGAGAATATTTATCAGGTGTTAAAGCCCAATATAACTCCGAAGTCGTTTATGGATCTCTTCTCAAACAGCTTAAGGATCAGGGAGTTATTTTCATGTCAACAGATGAAGCTGTTCAAAAGCATCCTGATCTGGTCAGGAAATATATTGGTACCGTAATTCCGCCCGCAGACAACAAGTTTGCAGCATTAAACAGCGCAGTCTGGTCAGGCGGTTCCTTTATATATATTCCAAAAGGCGCGAAGATTGAAAAGCCTCTGCAGGCATACTTCCGCATAAATGCAGCTAGAATGGGTCAATTCGAAAGAACGCTTATTATCGCTGATGAAGACTCTTTTACACAGTATATCGAAGGATGTTCTGCTCCTATGTACTCCGAAAGCTCCATTCACTCTGCCGTCGTAGAGATAATTGTCAAGAAAAACGCACGGTTCAGGTATACAACAGTACAGAACTGGTATAAAAATATATACAATCTTGTGACGAAAAGAGCATATGCATATGAAAATGCCACAATGGAGTGGATAGACGGAAATATCGGATCAAAAGTGACAATGAAATATCCTGCAGTATATTTGCTTGGAAAAGGAGCAAAGGGAGAAGTCATTTCTCTTGCGGTTGCCAAAGACGGCCAGCACCTAGACACAGGTGCGAAAATGGTGCATCTGGCTTCGAATACTTCATCAAATATAATTTCAAAGTCCATCTCCAAAGGATCGGGAAGGGCGAGTTATCGAGGTTTGGTAAAAGTAATAGGATCAGCCGAAAATGTAAAATCACATATTAACTGCGATGCGCTTCTTCTCGATTCGAAGGCTAGAACCGATACGTACCCTTCGATGGAAATTGACAATAAACGGACGAATATTACACATGAGGCGACTGTCAGTAAAGTTGGACAAGATCAACTTTTTTATTTAATGAGCAGGGGTTTAAGCAAGCAGGATGCCTCGGCGCTAATTGTGAACGGATTTATTGAGCCTGTTATGCGGGAGCTTCCCATGGAGTTTGCGGTTGAGCTTAACCAGTTGATAAATCTTGAAATGGAAGGATCGGTAGGATAAAGATGGAGATACTTACTGTGAATTCCAGCAAAATAAAAAAGAGGATAATGATTTCTGGGAATGAGACCATTTTTCTTGCCGGATTCGGCGGAGGTGAGTGCGACTTGGAAATCATGTTGAAAAATGACAATGCCAGTTGCAGCTTGTACGGAATTATCATTGGAAAAAACGGCGACAATTTCAGAATTTCAACTGTAAGTCTTCACAAGGGAATCTCGACTTATTCATATATACACATAAAAAGCGTCTTAGACGGCTCATCCCATCTCGTTTATGACGGAATTATTAAAGTAGAAAAAGGCGCCAGATATTCTGACAGTTATCTTAAAAACGACAATCTTTTAATAGGGGACAACGCTTCGGTCGAATCTTCTCCAAAACTCGAAATTCTTGATGATGATGTTAAAGCATCTCACGGGGTTACAATTTCAAATATAGATTCTGAGAGTATATTTTATCTAATGGCTAGGGGTTTGTCTGAGCAGTCTGCAAAAGATTTATATATCAAAGGTTTTGCCAATGATATAATAAAAAATGTTAGTAGCAGAGTAGAATTGCCAAGTGAAATCCTCAAGTATTCTTATGCAAAAATATAGATCTGACTTCCCAATCCTTAACAGAATTATTAACGGAAAGCTCTTAGTATATTTTGATAACGCAGCAACATCTCAGATGCCACTTTTTGTATTTGAGAAAATGAAGGAGTTTGAGTTTAATCGCAGAGCTAACGTTCACCGCGGGGTGCATACGCTTAGCGAAGAGGCAAGCGTAATGTACGAGCAGGCAAGAAAAACTGTTTCTGATTTTATCTTAGCGAATGATCCTTCTGAAATCGTTTTTGTCAGAAATGCTACAGAGGCTATTAATCTGGCAGCATATGCATGGGGACGGAAAAATATCAATAAAAATGATATTATCTTAACATCTGAAGTTGAGCACCATTCCAATTTAATCCCATGGCAGATTTTGGCAAAGGAAAAAGAGTGCACGCTTACATTTATTCCTGTAAATGAAGAAGGAAAGCTAGATTTTCAAAAGATTCATCCAGATTGGTCCAAGGTTAAACTTGTTGCAATCGGCCATGCTTTCAATGTTCTTGGAACTATTAACGATATTACAAAGATAGTTAAAAATATTAAAAAGGAATGCAAAAAATCAGGCTCCAAGTCTCCACGATTTCTAGTTGACGGTGCGCAGTCTGTTCCTCATATTCCTGTAAATGTGAAAAAGTTCGGTATAGATTTCTTTGCATTCAGCGGGCATAAAATGTGCGGACCGATGGGTATAGGAGTTTTATGGGTAAACAGGAATATTTTTGGCGAAATGTCAGAATTTTTAACAGGGGGAGGGATGATAGACCGGGTAAGTCTATTAGAATCAGGTTTCGCAAAACCTCCAGAGAGGTTTGAGGCGGGAACTCCAAATGTAACGGGCGCAGTCGGCCTTGCAGCTGCGTGTGAATATTTAACTGGAATAGGAATGGAAAATATAAGAAAGCATGAAGTGGAGTTAACCTCCTATGCCCTTAGAAAACTCCGCGGGCTTAAAAATGTCACTATATATGGTCCGGCAAAGGCTGAGGATAGAACCGGTCTTATATCCTTCAATATAAATGGAATTCACCCTCATGATGCTGCCTCTATACTTGACTCGGAAGGAATAGCCGTAAGATCGGGACAGCATTGTGTAATGCCATGGCATGTGAATAACAAAATTAACGCGACAATAAGAGCAAGTTTTTATTTATACAACACTGCAGACGAAGTGGATCGTTTGATTAGCGGACTGGAGAAATCTGTTAAAATGCTGATCTAGTTTTTAATTATGGACAATATATATTCACAGGAGATTTTATACCATTACAGAAATCAGCCCAATAAAAAGAAGCTGAAAAAAGCTACAGCGAAAGGAAACAGCGTCAACCTAAGCTGCGGGGATGAAATTTCTGTCGAGCTTCTTGTCGAGGATGGAATTATAGAGGATGTTGGATACAATCCAAACGGCTGTGTTATAAGCGCCGGTTCGATTTCAATGCTTTCAGATTATCTTATCGGCAAAAAAGTGAGTGAGGCTGAAAAACTCACCCCTCAGGATGTTTTGAGTCTCATAAATGTACCGCTTTCACCGTCAAGGGAAAATTGCGCGCTAATGGGATATAATTCGGTAAAATCGGCTTTGGAGGGGGTCTCTTCAAAAAGATGAAAAAGCAAACAAAGGTTACAGAAAAATCCAATATTGCTGAGCTTGTATCAAATCATCCCGAAGCTGCAGAGGTTATGATGGCATTCGGTCTTCACTGTATAGGATGTTTTGCAAGCCAGTTTGACACCGTTGAACAGGGGGCAAAAGTTCACGGGATGCCGAAAGAAGAAATAAAAGAAATGATAGGTGAAATTAATAGAGTGATAAATAATCCTGAATCCGATTAATTTAAGTTATTGCTAATGCCTGATAAAAAGTCAGTTGTAGAAATCAAGAATAAAGATATAAACATAAGCAGAATTGAGGTTGACCGGGTGTTGTGCATTGGAGCAGCGACTTGTGTTGTTCTTGCTGATAAAACCTTTGAGCTTGATCCAGAAGGTAAGGCGGTGATATTTGATCCTCCCCAAAATACAGTTGAGGAGATAATTGATGCAGCGAAAAGCTGTCCGGTACTTGCAATAAAAATATATGATAAAAGTGGCAAGTTGGTTTATCCATCTTGATGCATCATTTGATTAGTATCCGAGAAGCAGTTTTCGAAGAATCAAAAAAGCTGGCGGAAGATATTTTCAGTTTTAAATTTTCTATTTCAGGTTCCAAAGATTTTATTTTTAAGGCAGGCCAGTATGTCGTCCTCCAGATTTCAGGAAATATCAGAAGATCCTATTCAATTGCTTCGGCGCCGTCGCTTTCAGAAAATAAATTTGAGTTGATAGCAGATATTATTCCTGATGGTGCGGGTTCAACATACCTAATGGGGTTGAAAACCGGGCAGAAGATATCATTTCTTGGCCCGGCAGGAAACTTTGGTTTATCGGAAGAATTAGATAATGACTTGTTTTTTATCTGCACCGGAGCCGGACTGGCACCGATAAAATCTATGATAGAAGAGCTTGTAGTTACCGAAAAGTACAGAGAGCACAAAATTCATCTTATATTTGGGACCAGAACGAAAGACAGAATACTTTGCGAGGATAATTTTGAAAAGCTCCAAAAAGATGGCGTTATTGATTCTTATAATATCTATTTGTCTCGTGATAAGACCCCCGGAAAATATAATTTTGGCTATGTTACCGAATTTGTTAAAAATTCTGACAGCGTTTTACTTAGAGATGGAAACTTTTTTATCTGCGGAAACCTTGACATGGTTAAATCGGTAAGAGAAGCTCTTGAAAATAAAGGAGTTGACAGCAGTAAAATCAGGTTTGAAGCATTTGGGTGAAGAATTCAGGCATGATTTTTTCTGTTAGTGCCCTGATTGATATGGAACTCATTAAGATTTCGTTGGTATTTGTTGCTACAATATATAGCAATTTATGACAGAAGAAGTGGGAGAAACAAAAATACTGCCGACAGAACAATGGGGAGTTGAGGTTAGTGTGTATCCAATACCCGAAAATTGGGGTGTTGCTTGTCAACAGTCACAGTTGGTATATAAACCTACTGCTCGAGATCTGCCGAAAAGGGCTGTCTGTGCTACTAGATTTATAAGAAGTGGCTTTAGCGGTAACTATTATGCATCCGCTTGTGATTTGGATGATTGTCCAGTATTACAAGCCTCAATGATGCAAGAAGGATTTCAGAAAATACTGCTTGAAGACGCGAATAAAAGAGCTCCAGCAAGAGTAACCTCTATTGCTGCTAAATCACGAACTCCTTAAATCCCCGCTAATTTAACTGAGCATTTTAAAAACTTGACTCCGGGGTCAGTTAACTTGATACTTTAGTTTATATATGCAAAGTTTTCGGCAGAAACTCCTTTCAAAAATTAATTCACTTTCTCCAGAGGATGAGGTTGTGTTTGACAGGATGTTCAAAGTCTGGACTGTCAAAGGGGAATTAAAGATCCCGAAAGAAATGGCTCCATGGGTAAAAAAAGAGTTTGGATCGCTTGAGGCAGTCGAAAAACAGATTTTTATTAAGGCGGTAAACCTTATTACATACGAGGGTACAATTTTTAATGATTTAAGGACTAAAAGGCCGATTGTGGGTGACGAGAAGATTACGGAGGTTATGGATTTGATAGAGACTACCCAGGATGAAAGATTTGCCAATCCTTTGACAGGAACTCCTTCAGATACTTTTGGAAGAATAGAAGGTAAATACTGCATCACTGCATCCAACCTGGCAAAGTATGATGGGCTTCATTCGATGCTTATATTTAAAGATCCGAATCCACTTTTATTCTCTAGAAAAAGAATTAAAGATTATTTTGATGTTGCAAGAAAGTGGTATGTACTTGCAGGAAGATCTAATAAGCGTGCAGTGTATCCTATGTTCATATGGAATTGTTTGTGGAGAGCTGGTGCATCTATTGTGAATGGGCATACTCATATGGTTTTGACAGAAGGACAGGCCTACGCCAAAGTTGAAGAGTTAAGAAACCTTTCGCATAAATATCAGGAGCTTTACCGATCAGGCTATTTTGACGATTTATATTCTATCCATAAGAGCCTTGGTCTTGCGTTTGAAAGAAAAGGGGTCAAAGTAATATCGAAGATTACTCCGATAAAAGAGAAAGAAGTCGAGATTTATGCAGACGATGACGGAGAAGATTTTTCAGATGTTGTGAGTGATGTTCTTAACACTATGAAAGAAAACCTTGGAGTATCAAGCTTCAATTTATCAGTTGTGCACAGGCCGATGGAAAAGACTGCTGAAGTATGGGATCATATGCCTGTTCTTGTAAGGATAGTTGACAGAGGCAGGCTTTCATCGCGGACCACCGATTTCGCTGCTATGGAGCTTTATGCCCAAAGCGTGGTCGGCAGCAACCCGTATGTTGTATTTGACGAGCTTAAAACCGCACTCTTAGGAAGCCACGCCAAGGAATAAAATGAAGATATGCGTAAAATATTAGAATATTTATTAATTGACTCTCATCGAAAATACTTGAGGCTTGTTTATAGAGTTACCGTCCGATTAAGCCAGCAGATTGGTATTGAGGCTATGATGAAGGGGCTTTTTAAGCCTCTTTTCGGCTTCGGCGGATTTCTTTCTCGAATTAACGGTTTTGTAATAAGGACATTAATGCTTATATTTGGTCTTGTGGCAGTATTATTGCTGCTTTCAAGCTCAGTCATTGTTTACCTTACTTTGTTATATTCCTATGTATTTGTTTTTTCGAAGAGCATTTCATACGGTTTGGTATACGTTTTTATAACGATTGTATATTTTATATACAGACTTCATTCTGCAAGAGGTGATTCTATAAAAGACTTTTCAGATATTGACGAAATACTGGCTTCAGGGACAGATTATGAGAGAAGTCTTATTGCAAATGCCAAGTCAGATGATTTCAAAAAACTAGCAGGTAGATTTGCCTCTGACCAGCGTATTATAGAGCTTATAACGCGTGCTGAGCTTGATAAACAGCAGGTTTTTGAATTTATATCTTCTGAACTGCAAAATGCATCTTCTGCTGAAATGTTAAGTTATATCAAAAGCATTAACTCGGAGTTGAAATTGAAATATCTTAGCAAGAAGCTCATTTTTACCGCCTTCTTTTTGCATTTTAAAAATTCTTATGACTTTTTGATGAAATGTTCATCAACCGATTCTGTTTTAAAGTACTCCCTTTTATATACAATTCGGATTCATCAGGAAGATCCAAAGATATGGGAAAACGACTATTTGATCCCTCCCTCTGGAGGAATTGATAAAGCCTGGGCAGTAGGATATACCGCTGTCCTGAACAGATTCAGCACAGATTTAACAAAACTCGCCCTTCGGGGAGGTTTGCCAAAACTAATAGGCAGGGACGAGGCTAAGAATCAGGTTATTGCGATATTAAGCAAAGCTTCCAGAAATAATGTCCTGCTTGTAGGTGAATCAGGCTGCGGGAAAACAACATTTGTCCATGCACTTGCACGCGAAATAGCTCTTGGTACTTCTATTCCTGCTTTAAGGTTCAAAAGAATAGTTTCGCTTGATATCTCGACGCTGACTTCCGGTACACCCGGTGAAATTAACGACAGGCTCAGCGCAATTACAAAGGAAATTGTTTCGGCTGGAAATATTATTTTGTTTGTCGATGAAATCCATAATTTGTCTTCTACTTTAAGCGATGACCCTAATGCTGTTTCAGTATTCAGTACATTGGAGCCATATCTTTCAGAAGGCAGGTTCCAGTTCATCGGCGCGACATCTAAAACCAATTATTACAAATACATAAGGCCTAATGACGCATTTTCAAAAGCATTTGACCTTGTAGAGATGAATGTTGCAACGAAAGATGAAACCTTGAGAATTTTAATCGAGATGGCAAAGGAGTTGGAAACCAGCAAGAAAGGTCTGATTGTTACATTCCCTGCAATTCAGTCATCCTATGAACTATCTGACAAATATATATCTACAAGTTCCCTGCCTGATAAAGCTGTAGAGCTTTTAAACCAGGCCTGCGCCAATGGGTCGAAAACTCTTGGAGGAGGAATAACTAAAGATGTTGTAACTTCTGTTGTTTCAGAAATGATAAATATGCCCCTTTCTTCTATTCAGCAGAACGAGAGAAAAATTTTGATCGGTCTTGATAAGCTTCTTCATAAGCAGGTTATCGGACAGGATGCTGCGATTAAAGCAATTTCTGATGCCATTAAAAGGGCAAGGGCTGGAGTAAGAGACGACAATAAGCCGATAGCCAGTTTTTTGTTTTCAGGTCCGACAGGAGTAGGAAAAACTGAAACAGCAAAGGCACTTGCTTCTGTTTATTATGGCAGTGAAAAATCAATGCTCAGGTTTGATATGAGTGAGTATCAGGACGTTCAAAGTATACGCAGGCTTATAGGAGACGAAACCGGGACTCCCGGCCTGCTGACTACTAAAGTCAGGGCGCGTCCGTATTCTCTTTTGCTTTTTGATGAAGTTGAAAAAGCCAGTGAAAATGTTATAAATATATTCCTTCAGATTCTTGATGATGGCAGGCTCACTGATGCAATGGGAATCCTAACCGACTTTTCAAACACCCTTATAATTATGACTTCGAATGTCGGCACTAAAAGTATTACAAGCGCCATAAAGGATCGAAAGTCCCTTGACGAAATAAGGGCGGTTGCTGTTTCAGAGCTGAAGAATAAATTTCCATTAGAATTTTTAAACAGGTTTTCTGCACTTATTCCTTTTCATCCTCTTAGCGAAGAACAGATAATCCAGATAGCAAAACTCAAACTTAAAAAGCTTCAGGATAAGCTTATAGCTAAGCAGATTAGAGTTGGGTTTTCCGAGACATTGGTAAAACAAGTCGCGAATCTCGGTTATTCTGATGAATGGGGTGCACGGCCAATCAATCGTGTAATTGAAGAAAAAATTGAAACTCCAATTGCAGATAAAATAATATCCGGCGAAATTAAAAGCGGGGATAAGTTTGTAATGGAAAGCATTTAAATGGATATCATAGAAAGAGCCGAAAAAATAAGCAAGTCCCTTAATCTTTCTGATATTTTATCCAAAATTACAGCAGTTGAAGCGGAGTTAAATAATCCCGATGTCTGGAAGGATTACGAAAAAGCAGGGTATCTGTCAAAACAACTCGCAGAATTAAGAAAACAGAAAGATCAGATAGAATATTTAGATCTTTTGATTAAGGAAAATGATGAGAAGGAACTTGAAAAAACAGTTAAGGAGCTTGAGCATTTGCTTTATTTATCAGGGGAGTATGATGAAGCTGATGCTTTTCTTACTGTAAATGGGGGGACGGGAGGCACAGAGGCTATGGATTGGGCGGAAATGCTTCTTAGAATGTATAAGAGGTATGCGGAAAAAAAGGGATGGAACTGTACTGAAGTTTATAAAGCAGCAGGCGAGGAAGCAGGTATAAAAACGGCAGTAATAAAAATAAGCGGGAGCTATGCTTATGGTTTGCTTAAAATGGAGTCGGGGACTCACCGTCTCGTAAGGCTTTCTCCTTTTAATGCACAAAATTTACGGCAGACATCGTTTGCAAGGGTTGAGGTGATTCCAGTTATTGACACTAAAGGTGAGATCAACATTAAGGACGAAGATATTGAATTTTCATCCTTCAGGTCTGGTGGTGCCGGCGGGCAGAATGTGAATAAGGTTGAGACTGCAGTACGGATAAAACATATTCCAACAGGTACAGTGGTTTCATGCCAGCAGGAAAGAAGCCAGAACAAGAACCGCGAAATTGCAATGCAGATGCTTAAGTCCAAACTTATTCAACTGGAAGAGCAAAAATCTTCAGAAGAAAAGAAAAAACTTAAAGGGGAATATAAAGATGCATCATGGGGAAATCAGGTCAGGTCTTATGTCCTTCAGCCGTATAAACTCGTCAAAGACCATCGCAGCGGGTATGAAACCTCTAATCCTGATGCGGTTTTAGATGGAGATCTTGATGGATTTATAGAGTCGAATCTGCAGTTGAGTTAATTTCTTCCTAGTTTTGATATACTAGACAAAGTGATTGAATTTAAACTGCCCATTAAAAGAGAACCAAGAGACGATGAAGATCCTTTTTTGACAAAATACCGGTACGTTATATATTTCTTGATTTTTTCGATTCTTGCTGCTGTTATTATTATTCCTTCGCTTCCGAAACCTCCCGATGCCGTAGAAACTGGAGGTACTCCAGAAACGGTTCCTGAAAACGCCTTTTTTAAACCTCCAGATGAATCCGCCAGAGAGGTTACTTTAAGGGGGAAGATTAAACGATTGTCTTCAGCTGAATCTTTGGATGATGCTACTCACGAACTAGTAGACAAAAGCGGAAAACAGCTGTCTTACCTTTATTCTAAAAAACATGATCTTGATTTAACTTCTAACATTGATGTAGCAATAACAGGAAAAGTAATAAAGAGTCTTAAAAATGTAAGTTTAATTGAAGTTGAGACTATTAAACTCAAGTGAAAAATGCCAAAGAAAAAAATGGTTGTTTTTAAAAATGTAGATAAGAAGTACTCTGACGGGACTGTTGCGCTGGATGATGTGTCATTTGAGATAAGCCCTGGTGAATTTGTGTTTGTTATTGGAACCTCAGGAGCTGGTAAAACTACTCTTATGAAACATATTGTGAAAGAAGAGGTTCCTACAAAAGGAGAGATCATTATAGACGAAGATAAACTGTCTGAAATAAAAAGGCCGGATTTGCCCCTTTTGAGAAGAAAAGTAGGTTTTATATATCAAGACTTCAAGCTTCTTGATTCAGAAAATGTTTTTGAAAATGTTTCGCTTTCGCTTAGAGTTATAGGTAAGCCGGAAAAGGAAATTGATACAATTGTCCCAAACCTGCTGCATCTGGTGGGCCTCGGTGACAAATCTGAGCGTTTTCCTTATAACCTTTCCGGAGGAGAAAAGCAAAGGCTAGTTATAGCAAGAGCCTTGGCTCATGAGCCGAAAATACTACTGGCAGATGAACCGACAGGCAATCTGGATAATGCTTCCACCTGGGTTGTTGTGGATCTGATTAAAAAAATTAATGAGTGGGGGACTACAATAATTTTCGGCACGCATGACAACAAAATTGTCGACACATTGAAAAAGAGAGTCATACACCTTGAAAAGGGAAGGATAATAAGCGATGCTGAAGGAGGTAAATATGAATAACACAGTGTTGAAAAAAACATTTACAAATATAAAAAGAAGCGGATGGAGAGCCTATGCAGTCATTTTTATGATGACAGTAACTTATCTAATCCTTGGATTTCTTATGATAACTGTCTACACTTCAAATTCATTTGCCGACTATCTTTCGAAACGCCCTGAGGTAATAGGGTTTTTTAAAGAAGGAGTGACAGAAGAGCAGATACTCCAGCTCAAAAGAGAGTTTGAAAATTTTGACTATGTTTCTGAAATAAAATATGTATCCAAAGAAGAAGCCATGCAGTCTTTTATCGACCAGAGCCAGGATAATAAAGAAATTGTTGAGGCGGTAACTACAAATCCATTTCCGGCTCATCTAAATGTAAGGGTATCAGGGCTTGATAAGATTCAGGATGTGTCAGATAAGTTTAGATCGAGCGACCTTGTCAGCGATGTAAGAGCGTATGAAAAGGTGCTGTCTACGCTTAAAACTATTATTATTACAATTCAGATAGTTGGAGGTGTATTATTTTTAGTCTTTTCAGTCTCAACTGCATTTATAATTTTTCTCACCATCGGTATAACAATTTACTCGCGTAAAAATGAAATTGTTGTTATGAAACTCGTCGGTGCATCTGACAGCTTTGTTGGATCTCCTTACTATCTGCAAAGCGTCATATACTCCTTGATTGCAGTTTTAATGTCAATCTTAATACTTGTTCCTCTCCTTTTATGGCGCTATAACAGCTTAGTTTCTTCTTTGCTTGGACTTGAGTCGTATAATTTGTCTGTTAATTATCTTCTCATTGGGGTTGGAATCGAGGTTGCTTTTGGATTAATTCTTGCAATCGCCAGCAGCCATTTTGCCGCGAGAAGATATATAAACCATTAGCCAGCATGCTTAATTTCTGCAAAATGGTGAAAATAAATTTCAAAAAGGTTATTTTGTCAATTGGAATAATTGAAGCTGCTTCAACTATCCTTTTTATTGCGCAAAAAGCCGTTATTACTGCTTCTGCCAAGACTGCAGCCGAGCTTCAGCATGAAATTGATAAATACGAGAAGCTTATTGTCGACGCACAGAATCAGGTGGCAAGCCTTTCACGTGAAATAAATATTATAAGTAATAATATTTATCTTAAAACCGCTCAAATTCAGCAGGCCGAGGCCCAGATAATCCAAAAGGAAGAAGAACTGGAACTCTTAAAGGAAGATATCAGGCTGATGGAAATACGGCTGGACAGGCTTGCAGAGAC
>Ga0155743_107_pt8 | contig 35769 bp, 39 predicted proteins | sample RifCSPlowO2_01_FD_107397 | JGI IMG/M metagenome (GOLD analysis project Ga0155743, IMG submission 107397) | candidate division WWE3 bacterium RIFCSPLOWO2_01_FULL_39_13 | reverse complement strand
CCATAGTGCTCCTTTCAAGCAAGAAAAACTATGAATGTATTTTATCTCATTTATTGGGTGAAGTTCGGGTTAGATGCAATTGCCCTAGAAGCTTGTTATTGTTTTGTCTAAATTTACAACTGAATATTGCATAGTTATTTTTTCTTAGCAGGCTTAGAAAGACTTTTCACCACGCGGTCAAAGTCAGAAATGTAGCTTTTGTCCTGAACCGGTTTATATTTCTTATATTCTTTCAAAGCCAGCTTGGTGGCCACCTCGTGGGAAATCTTTCCTGCATTGGTCAAGATCTCATACTCGCTGAACTTTAAGAATGCATCCAGCTTCTCCTTCCAATCCTTCATAGTCATCACCCTATCTCGAGCTGCCTGCATTTCGGCGTAATCAAGATACATATTCCCGATCCGATCCAAATGCTTTAATTCATCTTTGTTTAAATAATTTTTAGCGATTACTATATCACTCGGCATAATCTTGCCTTTTGGAAATTTGCGCCAAGAGGTCAATCCCATGACTGGCCTTGAGCTATTAGCTCTTTTAGCCACAATTTCAGCCGCTGTGCTGCCGGTAATGGCAAAATGTAATTTATTTTGAACGGTAGCAAAAAACTCCTTTGTCTCTGGTGCATTCGGTGAATAATCAAGCGCAGTGGCATAAGTATCCGTGATTTTCTGATACATCATCCGCTCGCTGGTACGAATATCCTTTATTTCCTCGTATAATTCTTCAAAGTAGCGGGTGCTGAAACGGGAGCCGTATTTCATCCGGTCATTGTCCAGTGCATACCCTTTATGAATATAACTTTTGAGGATCTCTGTGACCCACGCTCTAAATTCCCGCCCCCGATCTGAGTTGACGCGATATCCCACGGCGATAATGACTTCAAGGGAATACATTTTTATATTTCGCTTTATCTGCCTACCGCCTTCGCCCTGAACTTGTAAGAAATTCTTACAAGTTGCCGGTTGGTCAATTTCACCATCGGTATAGATATTCCCAATGTGTTGGGTGATATTTTGAGGAGTTGTTCCAAAAAGTTCCGCGATTCGCTTCTGCGTCAGCCAGATGTTTATCTCTGCAAAAAGCACCTCAATATGTATCATTCCGTCTTGGGAACGATAAAAAACAATCTCATTATCGGGAAGTTTTTTGAATTGTTTTTGAATATCGAATTTCTTTATGTTTGTCATTTTATTCCCAAAAACTCCGATTTCATATGATTAAATTTTACTCTCTTTTCTCCTCAGCTGGGCGTTTCTTGGTGCATCCCGAATTTGCTTTTGTGCTCGTCCCATTATTGTATAAGTTCTTTAAATTTTTGTTCTGTCAAATCTATAAACTCACACACTCTTATGTACTAATCATCTTTCTTAAGCAGATAAGACAGTACACCAACCCAAATTGCAACTGAAGACCCGATGAGTGTAATCAAACTCGGGGGAGTAGTCCCTTGGTTTACAATTTTATCCGTAATATATGCGAAATACCACCACTCCACAATAGACAAAAATATTACAATACCAGCAACCAAAACAATCACTTTAGCTTTTTTCATACTAGACAGTTCACATCCTCTTCTACGGATTATACTGAATTCTTCCGCTTAGGGCGTCATTTAAGGTCTGTTCGTCGGCATATTCGATATCAGCTCCTATTGGAAGTCCTTTGCCGATTCTTGAGACTTTGATTTTGCCATCAAACCGCTCTTTTAAACCTTTTGCAATATACATAGCGGTGGATTCTCCTTCAAGAGAAGTATTAGTTGCAAGAATAATTTCCTTTATTTTTATGGAATCAGAAGATCCCAGCCTTGTAAAAAGCTGGTCAAGAAAAATCTCGTCAGGACCGATTCCGGCTATTGGATTTAAAACCCCATGCAAAACATGATATAAACCTTTATATCCGCTTTTTTCCATAGCCAGAACATCCAAAGGAGATTCAACAACACACAAAACAGACCGATCACGCAAATCATCCCCGCAAACATCGCAGGTTTTTTCTTCTGAAACATTAAAACATTTTTCGCAAATCTGGGTTTTGGATTTTATTTCATTTACCGCATGCCCGAAATGCTCTACATCATCTTTAGGCATACGAAGAAGATAAAATGCAAGCCGTTGCGCTGTTTTTGGCCCAATTCCGGGAAGCGATTCAAACCCGTCAACAACATCTTGAATAGATTTCGGGAGTTTCATAGGGATAGTATACAAGAAAGTGAATACCGCCAACAGGAGTTGGTGGCTTCCTATGCCTACGCTTCGCGACCCGCCTTAGGCGGACGCCTATTCATCCACCGACAGAAGTCGGTGGCTTTAAGCGGCATAGTAAAAGAAGGATGAGCGGAATATGAGGATTTCCTATTTTAGGTTATTCCTTTCTCTCTACATGCCCGCCGAAGACTTTTTCGAAGATTTCGTCTACATCTTCTTCTTTCTCTTTTTTCACAATAGGCATCACATTCATATCAGTCAGCTTTTTTGCATCGGGCTTTTTTGCAGACAGTCCGCATTTTAAAACCACGACACTTCCTGTCAGTTCTTGCGCAGCATTTTCTATTATCCCCCGAACTTTCACACTCATAAGCCTCTCGCGGTGAAAAGAATAATAGGCCGTTAAATGCAGATTCTTGCCATCAAATCCGACAAAATCACACGAATGCATCATTAAATTGATAGAATGGTTGCTCGGCTTCACCTTTTCTATGAGCTCTTTGTATGGGAATTCTACAAAGAGACCTGCATTGTTGGAGAGATCCGCATATTTATCTTCGGGCTCTTTTGAATCCTCCACTTCTATTTTTTCATCTTTCGAAGAGGACTCTTTTGAATCAGACTTACTTGAGGTTTTATCTTCTTCACTTGCTTTTGAAGAGCCGATTTTCTCCTTTTGTGATTTATCATTTTTGCCTTCTTTTTGGGAGTCTATCTTTTTATCAGGGCCAAAAGGCCTGGAAGGATTCTTTCGCACAGTATCCTCTTTTCTATCCCCTGCCAATTCAACAGCTGCAAGCTCAAGCGGAAGCGTTGGAACAGCTGCGAATCTAAATTCATTCAACGCCATGCTGAATTTTTCTATTCCTTCTTTAAGTTTTGTAATGGATATTCCGCCAGCAAACTCAACTTCCTCTGAAGTTAAATCCATTACATCATCTACCCCGGTAACCTTCAAGTTAGAAAATAACAAAGACCTCAGATACTCAACAAACTTTTCTGTAAAGTACTCTATGTTTTCTCCGCCCGAATAAATTTCATGTATAAGCTCAATTGATTCAGCACGCGAGCCAGCAAACACAGCCTTGGCAAACGAGAAATAGTTAAGATTATGAGATGCCAGAATTTTATCTTCAGAAGCGTCTCCGCTTACTATCTGCTCTAAAAGCGTTTCCGCCTCGCGGTATGCTCCTTTAGCTGCTATCGCAATCTTTTTAAGGCTCTCATCGGCCATATCTTTTTTTGAATCCTTAACAATTTTCACAAGCTTCGCCACAATATTCTCGGTTGTCGGCCGTGTTAAATGAAACTGCTGGCAGCGGGATTTTATTGTCAAAAGGACTTTTTCAGGATTCGTGGTGCACAAGATGAAATACGCATGCGCCGGAGGCTCTTCAAGAGTTTTAAGAAGCGCATTAGAGGCTTCTGTTGTAAGCATGTGCACCTCGTCTATTATGTAGATTTTACTCTTTCCAAGCGACGGCGATAAAATGACATTATCTTTAAGCTCGCGGATGTTGTCGATGCCTCTGTTAGATGCTGCGTCTATTTCTATTAAATCTATATGACTGCCATTTTGAATTGCCAAACAATTTGAACATTTTCCGCAGGGCTCAAATTTTACTATTAAATCAGACGAATTTATTTCTGGACTCTCACAGTTTAGAGCTTTAGCTATAAGCCGGGCCGTTGTGGTTTTTCCTATTCCGCGTGAGCCTGAAAAAAAGTAAGCATGAGGGGGGTTCCCTCCCGCAATTGCACCAGTAATAGAAGATACTACATGATTTAATCCTATCAATTCTGAAAATTTCTGCGGACGATATTTGGTATAAAACATTTGTCAGAAATTAATCCGATAACTCAAAAACTATCCGTTTAGGAATCAACTATCGCCTGTCTCAATGGTTATGTAATTTTTACCACCTTAAATTGATTTGCGTAAGTTATATTTTTTTACTCAAGAAGCTATTTAATTCAGCGGTGATAGATTCGTTAATCATTTTTAAGATCTTTTTTTTGTCGCCAGAAGATAATTTATGCAAAACATACTTAGAAGGATCTCTCCCAGTTTTTTGCACGCTGTCAGGTATTTTTGGATCTCTCACCCCGACACGCAGATGCCAGAAAGATTTGGATTTTAAATGATTTTCAACAGACAGGATGCCGTTATGAATATGGGATCCTCTGTCAAATACCAGTTTGTACTCGCCGACAGAAAGATCCAGCTCATCATAGACAATAACTACATTTTTCAACCCGACGTCGTAATATTCAACAAGCTTCTTTACTACACCACCAATCTCATTCATAAAACAAAGAGGCTTGGCAAGAACAACACCAGACACTGCTGGGAGGTCAATTCCCGAGTCTGACGGAAGTCGAGATGCCCCACGGGCTGCTTCTCCAAACACTGTTTGGAGGCTTTCCACAGAACTTTTACATATCTCCGCCCCAAGCTTCTTATCTAACTCCCATTTTGCATCAGAAAACCAAATCCTCTTCAGTTCATTAACAGTTTCCTTCCCCATGTTATGCCTCGCCCACGAATGTTCAGGCTCGGGATTTCCAAGTCCGACGATCAGTTCCATATCCATAAGGGTATTATACATTGAATACTAGAGCTATTGGAGCAATTGTCGGCGACTCAGGTGGGGAAGTTCAAACTTGAACTCTAGGACAATAGCTAGAGCGAATTCCTGGTGTTGCATCTAGATTTATCCAACAGGTCTGCGTATGCTTCGTAACTTTTTTCATGAAACTGCTATCATTACACTATGCAATTTGAGGTTAAAAAGAATTCAAAAATAAATGTTCATTTTGTCGGGGATGATGAGATTCAGAGATTGAATAAGAAGCATTTGAAAAAGGATTATCCAACTGATGTTTTGTCATTTAGTATAAATGAAAAGATTCCTGATGGAGAATATTATATCGGGGACGTAATTGTAAATATTGATCAGGCAAAAAGACAGATGAAGAACTACGGCAATAAGGACATTCGCCACGAAATTGCAGAGCTTGCTGAACACGGAATACTTCACCTTTTAGGAATACATCACAAGAAGTAACTTCGATTCCAGAATTAATTACTTGGGATAAGCTGGGAATGTGCTTGAGGAAGCAGACTCTCGCAGGCCTGATGGAGTATTCGAATTGATATATTCAATTACATCGGTATCAGGCCGAGAGCGAGGAAGTTGATTCGGCAAACTTCCGTGCCTATCCGCCTTTGGAGGACTGCTTACGCAAGCACTTCCCGGCATATCTGTTTCATTTAGATTTATAATCTATGAGGATGTACCAGAGGTCAGTCTTTTTACAATCTCAGAAACCTTTTTCCCTTCAGCTTTTCCTTTTAACTTGGCCATTGACGCGCTCATTACAGCACCAAAATTAAGTGGAGTTTTCCTGCTGGACGTCATTTCAGAAATTATCTGCTTCACCGCACCCTCTATCTCTTCATCCGAAAGCTGACTCGGAAGATACTGCCCTATAATCGAAATCTCGTATTTTTCCTGCTCTAAAAGTTCCAGACGTCCTGCTTTTTCATATATTTCAGCGGATTCTTTGCGCTTTTTGTGCTCACGGCTGAGAATGGCTGTCTTGGCAGTTTCATCAAGCGTTTTGCCCTGCGGATACAAAGCTATTTCGGCATTTTGAAACTCAGCCAGCAAAAGCCTTATAGCATTTGCCTTTTTCAAATCCCTTTCGAACATTGCCTTTGTGAGGTCTTCTTTCAGCCTTTCTAAAATCATGCTTAATTATACTTGTTATATTTGCGGATGCTTGCTTTTCTGCGCTTTTCCCTTTCTCTGCGTTGTTTTGTGGGTTTAACGTAATATCGGTTGTCGGTCAGTATCTGCATGTCTTCTTCAACCATATTTTTTAATTCCCTTAAAGCTTGTTCAACTGACATTTTTGATTCTTTAAGGTTTATTTCGGCACCTTTTGCCGCCATTTAAAAACACCTCCCGGATAAATTACTATTGCAAATTCAAAGTGAGCCTACAGGTTTAGCTTTGCCCTGCCCGTAGCCTCCTTTTTGCCTAGCACTCCTTATGGAGTGATTGGTTATGGCAAAAAGTATAATCAACTACCGCGAGCTAACGCACGCGGTATGCTGTAATACTCGCTCCGCTCATATTATAATTTTTACTCTTTTTTGGCAAATCCAGCCCTATCTGACATCCGATAACACGCATATTGTTTCAGGTACATACCCAAATTGTCTTCTACAGATCATCTGCGGGACGCCAGCCTTTTCCGCCTAAGATATGGATATGCTCGTGATCGATTATGTTATATCCCGCTCCGTTTATTACCAGCCTATATCCTGTTTTATCAAGCTCCTTCATTTTCAAGATTTTTTGCACAACCAGCATCATTTTATCCCAAAAATTCTCGAAGGAACCCGTTATCATGTCCCGTTTTGAAAAGTGACTTTTTGGCATCACAAGCAAATGCACAGGAGCCTGCGGATTAATATTTTCGAACGCAATAAACTCATCATCTTCGTAAGCAATCTTAGCCCGAGCCTTTTTTTCGGCAATATCACAAAAAATACAATCCATGGTGGTATTATAACACTGGATTTAGAACTTAGAGCATAAAGACCTGAATAATTTAAAAATTAAAGAAATCTAATAGGCCTGCGCAAAGACCCACCTGCGGGAAGATTCTTTTCCACAGTAAATACATTTGCCCTTTTCTGTCTTGGCATCAAGCGGAAGGCATCTAGTCGTGGCTTTCGTCTCTTCTTTTATCTTCATTTCACAATCTTCTGACTCACACCAGAAAGCCTCAATAAAACCCCTGCTTGTTCTCATAATTTCCTTGAACTGATCATAGGCACCTACCCTGTGCGTATTCGCTTTAGTAAACTCGCGGGATTTTTCGAAGAGACCATCTTGTATATCTTTAAGTAAGATTTCTATATACTTTTCCAAATTGTTGAACTTAACCTTCTCTTTTGTGCCTAGATCCCTTCGATAAACTGTTGCCGATTGCTCCTCGATTTCCTTTTTGCCAAGTTCAATCCTTACAGGGATACCTTTAAGCTCCAATTCATTAAGCTTCCAGCCATATGTATGTTCTTGTCTTTCATCTAATCCCACTCGGTAAATCTTTTCCAAATTCGCTTTTATTTCCCACGACTTGCTTATTAATTCAGTATCTTCCTTAGATTTTGACAAAACTGGAACAATTACTATCTGTAAGTACGCAAGATCAGGAGGAATAACTAATCCATTATCATCTCCGTGCGTTAAGATTAACCCTCCTATGCTTCTCGTGGACAATCCCCAGCTAGTCTGCCAAACATAATCCAATTTGCCATTTTTATCCGTAAAATTGACCTCAAAAGGCTTCGAAAAATTCTGCCCGAGATCGTGAGTGGTACCAGCCTGAAGCGCCTTGCCACCAGGAAGCAATACTTCATAAGTATAGGTTTTCTCTGCTCCTGCAAACTTTTCTGACTTGCTTTTTATGCCGGCTATTCCGTATATAGCAAAATGGTTTTTATATAAATCAATATAAGATTTCAACGCCCTTTCCGCTTCTTCAACAGCCTCTTTGTGAGTTGCATGCGCAGTATGAGCCTCCTGCCATAAAAACTCGGTGGTCCGCATAAAAAGATATGTTCTTTTTTCCCATCTGACAACGTTATTCCACTGATTTATCTTCATAGGAAGGTCACGGTAGCTTTGAATCCATTTCGAAAATTGATGATACATTATTGTCTCTGAAGTCGGTCTTACAGCAAGCGGTTCAGCAAGATCTTCTCCTCCTCCTTTTGTTACAACTGCCAGCTCTGGTGAAAACCCTTTAGCATGCTCTTTTTCTTTTTCAAGGAAACTCATAGGAATAAAAATGGGAAAATAGGCGTTTCGTACACCTGCTTTTTTAATTTCGGCGTCAAAAATTCGCTGGACATTTTCCCATATTGAATACCCATCCGGCCTTATAACCATACATCCTTTTACAGGAGAATAATCTGCAAGTTCAGCCTTTAATATAACTTCGTTATACCACTTGCTGACGTTTTTGGATTTAGGAGTTAAATTCATTTAATGAATTGTACCAACAATTGCAGTAAAACTGTATGTTATAAAACTGACATCTTGATAAACTAATTCTAAACTTTTCAAAAAGGGGCTTGGATGAGCCGTTTTTTAGGGACGAGGGTAAACGGGGTGACCCCTATAAGCGACGGATGTCTTTTACTGTTATCAAAAGCAGAAGTGCGAGAAGAAGGAAATATCCGATTTGGTGGGCGCGGGCTTCAAGTTTCTGGGATGGGCGTTTGCCGGTTATCCATTCTGAAACTACAAAAACGAGCCTTCCGCCGTCAAGCGCTGGAATAGGCAGAAGGTTCATAATACCAAGAGACAAAGACAAAATCGCTGTCAGATCAAACATAGTTGAAACTACTCTCTTGCCTCCAGACTCAATAACAGATCGTACCACTCCGAAAATTCCTACTGGGCCTGACACGCCTTCGGCAACTATTCCGGCATCACGGGATTGTATGCTCGCAGAAATCATCCCTCCAAATACCGAAATTGCATATCCTGTAATATTCCATCCGTGCAAAAATCCTGCAAAAACGCGATCAACTCCAGTATTATAATCAAGGATAACAGCGTCAGACAAGGCTATTCCAAGCGCCGGCTGTTTCAAATCTCCGTTGTAAACTGGCACAACGGTATAGTCATTTTTATCTCCTGAATTTATGTTTACTGTATCAAGGATCACTTTCTCCCCTGCTTTATTCTCAACGAATGCCCTAACTTCGTCGACATTCTGCGGATAGACAAAATCCTCTTTGTATGACATCTTGATAATCTTATCAGCAAACTGAACACCGGCTTTCTGCGCGGGAGAATCACTTTCTATAAATGTGATGACATTCGGCGACGGCTCTGCCTTGCCAAAAGGAAAGTTATGATCCTGTAAAAGCAGTATCGGTGCCGATTTAAAACCATTTAATCCAAGAATAAAATAGAAGATAACTACTGCCAGAAGAAGATTCATAATAATCCCAGCAAGAAGGACAAGAGATTTCTGCCAAGGTTTTTTGTTAATAAAATTGGATTTGTCTTTGGGATTGTAGCCTTCAAAGTCTTCTCCTTTTATTTTCACAAATCCCCCAAGAGGAAGAAGGTTAATAGAATATATTGTACCTTTGATCTTTTTGCCCCATATCCGGGGAGGAAGCCCAATTCCGAATTCCTCGACATTAATTCCAAACTTCCGCGCCATTATAAAATGCCCAAGTTCATGAACAAAAACCAGAAGCGAAAGTATTAAAATGAAAATCAAAATCGAAGGAATCATGATTCGTGAAATAATCTTCTTACTGCGGGAGTCTTTCTAATATTAGAACAAAACGGCGATTTATACAAAAGGATCATATTTGCATAACTAATCTAACAACTTGATAACATAAAAATAAACTCGTCAAAAAAGACCTCAACAACAATATTATTTAGGGACAAGGGTAAACGGGGTAACCCCGGTATGAAGTAGACTCACAGCCTCATTAATTCCGCTTCTTTATCTTTTCCCATTTTTTCAAGCTTCTGGTTTGTCTGCGATACCGCTTCTTCTATCTGCTTTTTCTGCGAAAACATGTCGTCTTCTGAAATTGTTCCGGTATCTTCCATTTCTTCTACCGATTTTATTACGTCCTGGCGGATCGTCCTCACCTTTATTTTTGACTGCTCAACCAGCGCCGAAATTTCTTTGACTCTCTGCCTGCGGGTTTCTTCTGTCATAGGAGGGACAGGCACGCGTATAGCCTGGCCGTCATTGACTGGATTAAATCCCCTGCCCGATTTTCTTATCGCAGTTTCAATTTTTTCTAAGATGGACTTATCCCAAGGGGTAATAGTAATAGAAAGAGGATCATCAGCAGAAACCATTCCAAGCTCTTTAACCGGAAGAGGATCGGCTCCGTCATAAGCCACAACCATAATATCATCAACCAGAGAAGTGGTCGCCCGCCCTGACCTCATCTTGCTCAATTCAGAAGCTAGAAAAGACTCAATCTCGCTTAAATGAGAATCCAAATCATCTGCTTTCATGGTTTAATTAATAGCATAGAGAACCCAATAAGGCAATTAAGTAGATATCAAGCCTTGATAACCAAGAACAGCGATTAAATTATGGAGACGGCATAAATTAGCAAATTTCTTATTAATTAATCTGAGTTCATCTTTAGCTATTGCCTCTTCAGGAAATCTCCACGATTTACTTGCATGACTTTGGTTCACGCAATAAGTACTAAGAACTTGAAGCTTAATTGCAGCTAACAAGTTCGCTGGTGTTATATTCTTTCTAGTATCTATCAACTCAGTATCATCATCGCATTTATCACACCTAACAAATTTCCAAAAATGAGTGTAAACAAAGGATGGTCTTAAGAGATTAAGATTTAGAGCCATTTTAGCGAAATCGGTAGCGAGGAGTCTAGCTTGTTCGCGCACTTTAGTATCTTCTGCTTCATCACGCAATAGCCTTAAAAAAGTCGGGAAATAATTTTCTTTTGGTGGTTTAAAACCAGAAATTGTAGTAACTATTTCAATTGATCGAAGATCAAGATGGTACTGTACGAGAAGTGCTAAGGCTTCTTCTAGCGTATTTCTGCTTATCACGACTGCTTCTTCGACTAACCTTGGGACATCTCCATCTAAAATTTCTGGCCACCTTCTATCCAGAAAACCAAGTTCTTGGTCGATAGTCACACCAGATGATGATTCAATTGTGGCCACCACCCCTTTTACAAATTCAGCGGTGTCAATACCGACCCATGTAGGAGAATCAGCTCCTCCGGATTTACAAACTTCATCTGGATCTGGCATAAATTTTAAGCAGGAAATAAAGCTAAATTAACCCAGCTACTTTATCGGAAAAAACACTCTATTATAATCATGACCTGTATTCTCTTTCTAACTCTAAAGCACATTCGTAAATTTCCCAAACTCTTCCGACCCTCCCATAACTATCTATGACATGATGCACATATGAAAACGGCTGTTGTGAATAAATCAGCTTAGCATCTCTTTCACGCCGCTCACATTCTAAGTACGCTGCAGCCAGATGTAATTTCAGGGCTTGAAGCAAATAAGTAGGGCATACCCTAGTAAGCTCCAACTCACGTCGTAAATCATGTTCTTGGTTAACGAGATCCGTTTTAAATACGTATGCAAATTTAATAGCTCTAAGGCTTACAATTGCTAACGAATCAATCAAGTATCTTGCCAGAGCATCACTTTCGACTCTCGTTTTCTGGTCATTACACTCGTTACGGAGCAGCATGAATCCGGATTTTCTTAAAGACTTTACAGCTTCGTATGGATCGGTTTTTCTTGTATTCAAGAGCCTCATCGTTCTATCTGTTCCTTTAAGAAGGGCTCGCGCTCTTCCTACAGCATTGCATGATTGTAATTTTAAAACTTCACCCATTTCGCAAAGGACTTCCTCAACTATCTTTCTGGATTTCACAACTTTTCCCACTAGATCCTTATTTTCAAAATCTAACCATAATGAAGGAACTGACAGACCATCTTCAGCAGCATGATCTAACATAACTCTATACAAATTGATCATCTCTATATAATTATTCAGTTCTATTAAATCTGAGCGGATTTTTGATTCTTCTGCTAAATCAATTTCAGGATCAGACAAACTACGAACAACAGACTCGTAACCTATACGCGCATCTAAAACATATAACCCCATTAGTAAAAACAAATCGTGTGCAATGTGATCTCTGCTTGAAGATTCGTCCACCTCTAATGCATTCTGGTGACCACTTAAGAGGCCGTCCAGTAGATTGTCAACTTCGTCTCTCTCAAGATAATTATGATAGTCCGTAATAATATCTGATAAACCTAACAGCAATTCCCCAAAAAAATCTTCATCTGTTGCGTACGGAAGCAGCCTATACGTTCGGATCATCTGGACAACTACTTCAAATCTTTCTTTTCCTGAAAGATATTCTTGAAATTGTCTTGTAAGAACGGGCATACTAATACCATCCAGCGCTGTATTTATTTCGCCAGATAGCCATTTTGCTATACGATCCCCAGCCTTAATATAGCCATATGTATTGAATATCGAAGTAAAATAATCGTCGACCTGCTGTCTTTCTAAGGGGATGTCAGATTTAACTCCGTGTTCTCCTGGAACATTTGTTCCGCAATTGCGAAGGAAGGATTCTACATCATCTACTACATGATCCTTGTAGTCACCTGGTATATCGTCTTTGTCTGTATGCATTTGCAAAAAGGCAGTTTTAGATGCTATATCTCAACTCTTGAAACCTGGGAAAGTGTTATATTCTCTCCTATTTTGGCTATAGTTTCGGTTAAAAGGTCTTTTATTTTTTTAGAAGGATCTCTTATATAGTCCTGCTCTAAAAGATCTTTTACATCTTTTGGATCCATTGCTGCCGTCTGCATAGCAATTTCTGTCCCAAGCTTTTCGAATTCGTCAGTTTTTGCAACAAAATCTGTTTCGCACCCAAGTTTTACCAAAGCCCCCACTTTTCCATTGGCGTGAATATAAGCAAAAATTCTTCCAGCCTTTATTTCTCTGTCAGATTTTTTTGCAGCTCTCTCTATTCCTTTCTCACGCAAATAATCTTTAGCCTTTTTAAAATCGCCTCTGGTTTCTTCTAGCGCTCTTTTGGCATCCATTACTCCCGCGCCTGTTTCTTCTCTTAGTTTTTTAATGATTTTTATATCCATAAACAACCTCAAAGGTTAACTTGACTTTTTCTTTCGAGATTTCGCCTTTTTAGGAGTTTTTCCTGCTTTCTTTTCAGCTTTTGAAGCTTCCTTCTTTTCTTTTTTCAAAGCCTTTGCCGGCTTTTTTTCTGGATTTTCTTTTGCTTTTGCAGTTTCTTTTTTCTTCTCTGCCGTTTTGGGAGACTCCTCCTGCACCGGCTTTAATTCATGCACTGCAGGAACTTTAATATCTTCTTTTTTTACTTCAGCAGATTTGGCTTTTGCCGATTCAAACTCTTTGTATCCCTGCCCTATCACAGAGCATACTGCTGACAAAAACAGCTCAATTGATTTAAGGGCGTCGTCGTTACCGCTGACTGGATAATTAATATCATCAGGATTGCAGTTGGTATCGATAAGGCCGACTACAGGGACGTTTACAATATTTGCTTCGTGGACTGCGGTTTTCTCGCGTTTTGGATCAATAACAACAATTGCAGATGGATTTGAATCAAGCGAAGCAATTCCACCGACAAGCTCTTCGAGCTTCTCTACCTTGCGGTTAATTAAAAGGCGTTCTTTTTTGGTGTATTTGTTAAAAGTTCCTTTATCTCTGCCTTCTTTTAGATTCTTCAACTCATCCCGGCTCTTTTTGACTGAACTGAAATTAGTGAAAGTTCCGCCAAGCCACCTTACATTCACAAACATAGCCCCCGACTCCTGCGCATATTTTTTGACCATTCCGGACGCCTGTCTTTTTGTACCGACAATAATTATCTGCTTGCCGTTTTTGGCAAGATCATAAAGAAATTCACAGGCGGTTTTAAGAAGGTCTGCTGTTTGATAAAGGTCAATAATGCTGGTCTTATTTTCAGTTGAATAAACAAACTTATCCATTTTAGGATTACGCCTTCGCGTTTGATGCCCGAAATGGACTCCAGCTTCTATCATCTCTTCAACAGAAGGTATTTTCATATTAGCGTTTATTAACTTTTAATGTCTGACAATAACTGCCCCTTTACCCTCTGACTAGACAGTAAGATCAGGAGCACGTCTAGTCATGATGTGATAGCGGAATGATAGCAAAGATAGATGCATAGAGTCAAACTAACGATGCTGACTTCTCTCGGCTTGGATGTTTGAAGCTGAAAAATCATCTATTTAAGGACAGCTAATCCGTTATTGTTGCCACCAAGACTTCTTTTTTCTTTCCTTCTCTTCCTGCCAATCCTCGACATCGCGGTTGAGCTTTCTAGCCACCTGTTCAAGTTTGATAGCCCGATCAGAATCGTCATCTTCCCTTGCCTGCATAGCTTTCCCTCTTAACTCGGCAGCCTCTCTGCTCTTTCTATTTATTTGCTCCTCTTCACTACCTTTACCACCACTCAAAGCATCGGATTGATCGTCCTCTCCGGATCTTTTGCCAAAAGGCTTCCAGTAACAAACATTTTTTCCAGGCGTACCATCAGTAAAGCCATCTGTCTTATTAAAAGTATCTTCTTCTCTGCGATCTACCCCAGCCACTCCTATACACTCAGGTTGAAATTGATTCATGATTTTTATTTGAATTAGCTTAATTAATATGGATATTATACGTTATTTATGTTATAGGTCAACCTTTCGCACTATAACGCTTTTGGATGACACTTATAGCCCTGCTATAAAATTCAAATAATTACTCATGTTTATACAATCAAAAGATGCTTTGGGATATGCTAGAGTCCATCCGTTCGGCTTTTTAACTTTTTTCCCGCCATATTTGAATTCAAAACCCTTTAAAGATCCTTCAGAATCTTCTATATAGTCAAGTTCAGCACCCGTATATAATCTCCAGAAGTACGATGATGCATATTTCTGAATATATGCCAGGTACTTGATTCTTTCTACTATTATAAAGTTTTCCCATAACTGCCCTGCGTCGACTCGGTCTTTTATTGGTTTCATATTATCAATAAGAATATTTCGAATACCTAGATCATAAAAATAGATCTTGTCCATTTTCGTTACTTCTTTTCTTAAATTGCGGTTAAAACCGCCTAGACTAAAAATTACGTATGACTTTTCTAGATAATCAATGTATCGTGAAATGGTATCTTTACCCATTCCTAAGCTTGAACCAAGTTCAGACATTGATACTTCGGAGCCAATTTGAAATGCCAGCAATTTTAATAAGTCCCTTATTTTTGATGAATTTCTTATGTCTCCCAGTTCTAACAAATCCTTATATAAATAACTATCACTAAGATTTTGCAGATATTCTCTTTTATTATTTTCGCCGACTATAGAGAAAATCTCAGGGTAAGATCCATATATCATGCGTTCTTCCAACTGTGCATCGAGTTCAAATTTATTAAGGAATGATGATAATTCAAGAAAAGAAATCGGGTATAACTTGTAAGTCAATATCCGTCCAGTCAAAGGCTCGCTGATTTTGCTTGCTAAATCCAAAGAAGACGATCCTGTAACAACAACCTTTAAATTCTTAAAATTATCCAAGATTATTTTAAGATTAATACCTATCTCAGGTATGCGTTGCGCTTCATCAATAAATAATAAATCATACCCCTCGGTAAAGTTTTTAAGCTTATTTACATCACGACTTGACAATATGTCGAAATACTTACTTTGGTCAGCATTAACCATAAGGGTTCTTAGCCCAAGAGAGCGAATTATTTCATTTGCGAGTGTGGTTTTCCCAACCTGCCTGGCACCGTATATAATAACCCCCTTATTAGTAGTTGTTAAAGCCTCAATAACAATGCTTTTTAAAGATCTATTTAACATCTTACATAAAGACTACCAGGAACCCAGATAGGCGTCAAGCGGAATTCGTGCGATTTCCACTCATATATGTGCGCAATTCGCGCGAATTGCCGGCAGAAGTTATTTTGCCAGCCGATAAAGTTGCAGAGGCAGAGAGCAAAAAATATAAGAGCTAAACAGTTTAGGAAGGTATGCCTTTGGATTATTTGTCTGTTTTTTGTTCCATAATTAGCAACACCATGTGTTCATAAGGAAGCTGAATTAAGAAATTTGCGGTTGCCACTCCCTTGTATCAGCTACTAAGAACTCATAATCACCTGTTTCCAGAAGGCGTTTGTCAACAAATCTTAATCTTGCTTCATCACCTGATTCTCGCATCAACTCACTCAGTCTGCCTGTTGAATCGTCCGTTCCACTTGTAAGAAGGACACTTCCATGTGTCTCAAGTATCCTTCTTACAGCCCCTTCTGTATAAGGTCCACCAGATCTTCCATATGGATTCAGATTCCAATCGAAAACTCCACGGTCAACGTCAGGATTTTCTTCTAGAAATCGAAGAGCTTCCTCGTTACTATCAAATGAAAACACCATATATTCTTCGAGCCCCAGACGTATCAAACGACGCCGATGTAATCGTTGGAAAGTCTCATCGTCATCTAGTATTATGCATTTTGACATACCATTATTATACCCCATAGGAAGCTATTTCTCACTATTTGTACTAACAAGACTTGGAGATTAATAAGTTGCCCTGTCATCTTATAATTGGCGAAAAAATGAAGAAATATGAACAAACTAAAAAAGCCACAGGAATTTATTTCTTCGGTTTTGTCCAGCTGGCGAACTTGCAGTCGGGGTAGCGCGAGCATCCGTAAAATGTTCTTCCTTTTTTGGTTTTTTTATAAACTACTTCACCGCCTTGTTTTCCACCGCATTCGGGGCATTTCATACCAACTTTTTTATCTATCTTTCTTGTGTACTTGCACTTAGGATAATTCTCGCAGGCAATAAACTGCCCGAAGCGCCCGGTTTTAACAAGAAGCTTTCCCTGGCATTCAGGGCATTTTTCATTTAAGTTATCAAGTTCCTTTTGCTGATCTGCATTTGGATTTCCTTCACCCGTGTTATCTTCTATCGGCCTTGCATACTGGCAGTCGGGAAACTTTTCACAGCTTAGAAACCTTCCGTATTTGCCAAGTTTTACTACCAGCTTCCCTTTTTTGCATTCAGGACACTTCTCTTTGGTCTTCTCTAATACAACGACATCCTCCTTTTTAATTTCCTTCTTCTTGGCTATTAAAAGCTTTTCAAAAGGAGTATAAAAATCCTTGATAAGCTTCTTCCAGTTAAGCTTTCCAAGTGCGACCTCATCGAGATTCCCTTCCATTTCTGCAGTAAAATCAATATCAACAATCTGCGGAAAATGCTTTGCCAAAAGGTCATTTACCACCATCCCATTGTCAGTCGGGTATAAAACCTTATCCTCTTTTTTTACATATCCCCTCGCCTGAATCGTGTCAATAATAGAAGCGTAAGTTGACGGACGGCCGATTCCAAAACGCTCAAGCTCTTTAACAAGAGACGACTCATTATACCTGGGCGGAGGAGTCAGTTCTTTCGCCTCGCTTTCGGCTTTTGCCATATTCAGCCTACCCCCGATTTTTACATCAGGAATTTCAACATCACGGTTTTTCGAATGGTAGACCTTTAGAAATCCGTCAAAAACAAGAATTGAGCCGGAAGCAGAGAAAGTGTAGGCAGAGACTTTATTCGGAGACATTTTAGCTTTATCGACCGCCTCATTTTTAGACCCGTCTATTTCGACTCTTGAATTAGAGTAAACCGCTGGGGACATCTGAGTCGCAACGGTTCTCCTGTAGATTAAGTCGTAAAGCTTTCTTTCTTGTGGTGTAACCGATTCAGGTAATTTTTCGGCTGATATCTGTACAGAAGTCGGTCTTACTGCCTCGTGAGCCTCTTGAACACGAGCCGATTTTTTCGCCCTGTAATACCGTTCGGTGTTAAAAAGATACTTAGAGCCGAACTCTCCATTTATGTAATTTCTCACCTGCTTAACAAACCCCGGGTTGATATTCACGCTGTCTGTTCTCATATATGTTATGCGTCCGCCTTCGTAAAGCCTTTGAGCTATTTGCATTGTTCTTTTCGGAGAATATCCCAGATTTGACGCTGCTGACTGCTGAAGGCTGGCTGTAGTAAATGGAGGACTTGGATGACTTCGGGTTTCTTTTTTCTCTGCTTTTGAAACGGTAAATGCGCAGGATTTTAGGTCTTTTAGAATCTTGTCAGCTTCTTGCTGAGATGAAATGGCTGTGCACGATACAGAATACTGCCCGGCAAAAAGGTCGTACTTTTTCTTTTCATAAATTGATTTGCCGTTGATTTTAGACAGTCGGGCGCCTATGGCGCCTGTGGCACCTATGGCAATCGCAGAAGTCATCGCAGTAGGCGACCCGAATTCTCCTATAATCTCAAAGTACAAAGACTTCTTAAACTTCTTAATCTCCCTTTCCCTTTCTACTATAAATCGGACAGCAACAGACTGGACTCTTCCCGCCGATAGACCGTATCTTATTTTCTCCCATAGAAGCGGGGACAATTTATATCCAACCAATCTATCTAAAACCCTTCTGGCTTGCTGGGCATCGACTAAAGACATATCAAGACGCCGGGGGGTTTTAAATGCATCCAAAACAGACTCTTTTGTAATTGAATCAAACGTCACACGATAAATCTTTGGATTATGGCCCAAAGAATTTTTGAGCTTACCGGCAATTTGAAAGTTCTGGCTGTCTGCGAGCTGCACTATCGAAGGAGACTGAGCTGCCGAAGGAGACTCATCCTTCAAGTCATTGTCATTATTCATAACATACGCAACATGCCAGGCAATCGCCTCGCCTTCACGATCCAAATCAGTTGCCAGATAAATTGAGTCAGAAGTTTTAGCCTCTTTTTTCAGATCCCTGATTACATCCTTTTTGTCAGGAGCATTTATGTATAACGGAATAAAATTGTGCTCGACATCTACTCCAAGAGACGACTTCGGCAGGTCGCGGATATGCCCGACAGACGAAACTACCTTGTAACCTTTTCCTAAAAAATCAGACAGCTTCTTGGTTTTTGACGGAGATTCAACCACAACCAGATTTTTCATACTCATACAGTTTACCAGTGTACAGGGATTGTCAAGCTATTTTTTTGTATGCTATTAGACGAGTCATGTTTTGCCAGACCAAGAAGCTCTAACGAGGTAACGGCAACATTAAGGCTTGCTGGGCTCATTTTTGTTTCAAATAGCAGGTCATCAAGTGTAAGAGGATTGGTCTCGTTTTTCAAAATTTCCCAAACTGTTAGTTCGTTCTCAGAAAGATTAGGTAAAGAAGTCTGAAAGGCCGTGGAGTTTCCTTGGCTTGAGGAGTTTGTGGAGCTGGTGATACCAAGGTAATTAAGAATATCCAAAGGAGAATCTACCGGGATTGCCCCTTGCTTCAGAAGCTTGTGCTTGCCTTTGCTGACATCGCTAAAAATGGAACCTGGGACAACAAAAACTTCTTTTCCCTGCTCAAGCGCGAATCCCGCAGTTATAATGCTCCCAGAGTTTTCTGATGCTTCTATTATTACGACTGCCTTAGAAAATGCAGACACAATACGGTTTCTTCGAGGGAATGTCCATACTTCGGGAGTTTGAAAGTCTTCGTATTCTGAGATTACGACACCGCATTTTTTTGAAATGATTTCGTCTGCTACCGGTCTTGCATACCGCAGTGTTTTTAGATGGTCAAATCCATATCCGAGAACGGCTATAGTCCGGCCGCCGGCCGAGATTGCAGCCTTATGCGCACAAAGGTCGACACCATACATTAACCCGCTGGCAATAGTCACGCCGGCGGCCGCCAATCCACCAGCAATGTATTCACACACATCCCTTCCATACTGTGTTATCTTTCTTGAACCCACAACTGCAACACATACCGAATCCTCTAAAGCAAAACCACCGGCAATATTAAGCATTTTAGGCCGTGGCTCGCTTCCAAAACACATTTTTTTTAATATATCCTCCTCTTCTTTTCCCAATTTTCCCCGCACGCATGAAATTTTAAATCTTTTCGCATCGTCACCATCTATATGGTCACCTTCACCACCCCGCAACGGGTATCTTATATTTATTCTTCTAATATCATTATTGTTAAGCATCATATTAAACCTGTTAAATCAAGATTTACAACCTTCTTGACACATTATATTTTCTGGGGATTAACTTAATCGAAACAAAATATTAACAAAGACAAAACTTTTTACTAACCAGAAGTCAACAAAAAATGAATCTCCAGTTGCAGCAGTAATTCAGACAGTTTCACAAGTGTCCGATCTCGGCTATTATTTACTATGCCTAAGGCGAACTCACGAAGTGAAGGCATAGGAAACCACCAACTTTAGTTGGCGGTATTCACTTCGCTGCTATAAAAGCCTTTGTCATTGTATTTATAGCAAAAAAGTGGTTTAATTCTACAGTTATGGGAATATCTTGCGACATTTGCGAAAAAAGTCCTCTTAGAGCAAAAAAGGTTACTTTAATCTGGGGACTAAAATACCGCTCTATTGTGCGCCGAAAGCCGAACCTGCGGAAGACGGTTTTAAATGTTGAGGGTGAAAACACAAAGGCAAAAGTATGTGCCAAGTGCCTGAAATCGATCAAACGAGGCAAAATCAAAGGGCTTAGCATGCCCCTGTATCCAGGTGAAATCAGAGAGGAGAAAAAAGCAGGTGTACAGGTTGCTGCAAACTCCAAGCCCGAGATTGACTCAAAGACTAAGGGAAAAGCTACTTCCAAAGCCAAGAGTCGTAGAAGCTCCTTCTTAAAGACATAAATATTAGCCCTACTCAACCAGATATCCTATCCCGTGAATTGTCTCGATATAGCTTTCATTAAAGGGCTTTTCTATTTTATCCCTTAAGCGTTTAATATGGACATCAACTGTATTGGTAAATGGACTTGTTGCGGTATCCCAAACATTTTCTAGAATTTCACCGCGTGTCAGAACTCTCCCTCTATTTAATAGCAAGAACTCAAGAAGCTGCAGCTCTTTTTTCCGCAGAGTGAGCCTCACACCTTTATGAGCCGCAATGCGTCTGTTGCGGTCAAGATGCAGATTTCTGATTTGAATATTCTCGAGATATCCATTGCTGCTGTTGTAAGAACGTCTCAGGAGCGCCCTCATGCGGGCCTTAAGCTCTAGCGTACTGAAAGGCTTTACAAGATAGTCATCTGCTCCGTGTTCGAAAGCATCTCCTTTGTCTGACACAGCTGACTTGTCAGTGATTACTACAACGGGAACAGTCTTAAGCCTTGCTTTTAGAAGACTGCACAAATCCTCTCCATCCATATCTGGGAGTATAAGATCTAAAAGGATAATATCGTAAGAAGAGTTAATTATAAGCTGCTCGGCAGCAGCAGCAGATGAGGCAGCATCAACTATATAGTCGTCTTTAAGGATCCGGGTCAAGGCCTTTCTGGTTCTGGGATCATGATCTATGATCAACGCCTTCATGTTTTTATTATATACTAAATAAATTACAAAACTCTGACAAGAAAATGAACAAAGCGAAACAGGATAATATCCTAATAATTAACACTATTTGAAAATCGGCCTTTAATATAGAGATTCAGTTTAATGAAGCAGGTTAATTTGGTCTAAGGCCTCGCAAAATAGATTCAATAGATTCCCCATGACTACCGACTATCAGTCATAAAAAAAGCGACTGGTATTGTCCCAGCCGCTTCATTTTTCATCAAAGCTAGCTTTCATAAAGTTATTTCTTCCCTTTCTTCTTAGCTTTCTTTGCTTTCTTTTTTGCTGGCATCAACCATCACCACCTATTTAAAACAGTTCCTTAGACCTTGTATCTAAAAAACCGCAATTAAAGGACAGGTCAAGGGAGTGACAATCCACAACCTTAATCAAAACTATGGCCTATATGCGCAAGATGTCAATACTTTATTACTTCATATAGGATGCGTCGAATATTTCCGTCGTTTAAGCGCTATTTAATGACGGTGTTAAAACGATTTCATTAAATTGGGATAAGAATTTGAAAGCTCCCGTTTGACTCGGTCGCCGAAGGCGACTGGAGACTTCTCTTCTGGCAGGCCTGCTGGGACTCGGTCGCCGAAGGCGACTGGAGACTTCTCTTCTGGCAGGCCTGCTGGGACTCGAACCCAGAATAGCGGTTTTGGAGACCGCCGTGATACCAATTTCACCACAGGCCTATGCAGGAATATTGTACTTAAACTTCAGCTCAATATCCATATGCTCATTCTTGAGCCAGAACCTCATAATAACCCTAGACGGAGCATATATATGGAGCATTTAGCAGACAGCGCTCGAAAAGATTATTTCAACCTCGTAGATTCTTTATGCACGGTGCGCTTTCTACACCACTTGCAGTATTTCTTAAGGGACACTTTATCGGTGGTGTTAATTTTGCTTTTTTCAGAAATATAATTCTGATGCTTGCATTCGGGGCAGACAAAAAGCAGAAGCTGGCGTTTCCCTTTTTTTGCCATAATTCTAATTTCAATAATTACCCAAAGACATAGAGTATTTTAGCACAAGCAGGGATCATTCGCAGTCCAAAACACAGACCTGGAGTTTGATATCCCCGATAAGCCGAAAAAAGTCCCCATAACAGGGACTTTATCAAAGCAATCATAATACCACCCGCTGTGCCGTACACTCAGAAGTCGACCACGTTGCGTCAACCTGGGCAAGTCTCTGTGCTGTGCAAACACGTTCGCACGGCAACTCAAGACACCCGCAATAAGCATCTGTAGTGATCGCTTATATTGATATACGAGCACTGCAGGTTTGTGACTGTCATCACAATTTTTATTTTACATTCATGACATATTTTGTCAATAAAAAGGCCGTTCCTATGGGACTAGAAAAAATCTGGAGCTAGCGGTCGGATTCGAACCGACGACCTGCTGTTTACAAAACAGCTGCTCTACCAACTGAGCTACGCTAGCAGAATCTGGAGCCTCCTTTCGGAATTGAACCGAAGACCTCGTCCTTACCATGGACGCGCTCTAACCATCTGAGCTAAGGAGGCCAATTCAACTTTCCCCCTGGAATTAAGGAGACAGTCAGCTCATTAAAATCCTCATAATTTTAGCATGCAGAGTACTAAGGCAGAAGAAGCCTTAAGGCGGTGTCAACAACAGGTCTGACTATCCTGCTGAATGCCCCGGTGATTAATAGGATTATAAGAATAAAAATGCCGTACCGGCGGGTTTCCTCCCATTTATGGACTAAATAGGATGGAAGTACTCCCGAGACAATTTTAAAGCCATCCAATGGCTCTATCGGCAGAAGATTAAACACTGCCAAAACCAGATTTATCGCGACGAAATACTGGACTACAGTCAAAATAAGGATAGATTGTATTGGCAGTATTCTCGCAACAACAGCCACAACAACAGCCATAACAATATTCGAAGCGGGTCCGGCAAATGCTATCAGACCCGAATCCCTGCGCGGATGCTTTAGATTGTAAGGATTAAATTGAACAGGCTTCCCCCACCCTATGCCGGCAAAAATCAAAAGCAAAGTCCCCAAAGGATCAAGATGCCTGAGAGGATTTAACGTCAAGCGCCCCTGCAATTTCGGAGTAGAATCTCCAAGTTTGACCGCAGCAAAAGCGTGCGAAGCTTCATGTACTGATATTGCTCCGATTATTGAAGCAAGGACAACAACCCCAGCAACAGGATTGCTCAAAAAAGTATCAAACAACATAGCTTAAAAAGTATAACATGGACAAGTGCCCCTCAAGGCTGCTAAGCATTGGAATTAACTTTATAAATGTGGAAACCCTACCACACAAAGCCGGACACAATAACCGCATATATTTTCGGGAAAAAGATAAAAAATCCAATTAAGATTGATCCGATAGCAGCAATTAAAACGCCTCCGGCAGAAACATCTTTTGCCACTCCTATAAGCTTGTCAAATTTACCTCCCGAAATTTCGTCGCCTATTGCCTCTACCGCTGTATTTACCATCTCCATTGCCATTACTATTGTGCTAATAACAAGGATGGCTAGGTATTCATATACCGTAATCTGATAAACGATTCCAAGGAGAGTTGCCAAAATAAAAAACAGCATATGAAACCTAAAGTTCGGCTGGGTTTTAAAAGCGAGTAAAATCCCGTTAAAAGCATTTTGAAAAGATATATCGTGCTTTTTGCGGTCGTATTTGACTGGCTCGATAGATTTAAAATCAGGCATTTCAACCATTGTACAAAATAATGGGATTGTGTGCTATTCTTTTGGGAAAATACTTCGGAGTATTAAAGATAAGTCATATAGCAACGACTAACTTCAGGCCAGAATTATGACTAAGTGATACCCACTCAGAAATTTCGTTACTTATATTAATATGTCTATGCACGCGGTTCCAAAAACCCTAGAGCAAACCCCTTTAGAAGATGGCCTTTTTAGTCTTGTAGAGACAGCAATTCCTATTATGAACGATAGTTTGGCAAAAGAGGGATACACCGCGGTCTTTCTGCTGGACATAGGCAGACGCACTGAAAAATTAGATCGAATAAGGCCACCTTACGAAGTAATCGTTATTATTTCAGACAAGTCTGGAGTTACCGCGGACAGGGCGCAAAGTAGAAGATTACTTAGCAAGGTACAAGAAGATGGCGGTGATACTGTATATTCTCCTCTACCTGACACAAATCACGAAATTTTTACAGGAAAACGATTTCTAGACCTTTCTCCGCATGTGCCAATACAATTGGGAGTTCTCCGAACAATGTACACTAGGTATCCCCCCAAAATTGATATTCTGCAAGAAAGATTCAGAGGAAGACTGGAAAAGCTTAAAGAAGCTAGGCTTTTCAATACATCGCTTTGCAGGGATTTACTCAAGACACTAGAGAACACAGTAGAGGCAAAACGCCGTGCCTGAAACAACCTCGGGGGTTGTTTGTTAATGAGCCGGCAACGAATCCCCCGTTTTATGCTATAATCTCGATGTGTTTGACCCAATCAAGTTCATCAAAGAAACACAAATTGAGTTGAAAAAAGTTACCTGGCCCACAAGACAGCGGGCAGTAAAGTTGACTCAGGTTGTAATAATTGTTAGCCTTATTGTCAGCTTTTATCTCGGAATACTTGATATAATGTTCGGAAGGCTCATCGGGCTTTTGGTTAAGTGAAGATTTTTTAATCAATTTTTAGTATATGCCTAAGAAGAATAAGAGAGAAAACCAAAAAGTTGAAGTTGAAGACAGAAAAAGCGCTCCAGCAGCGGTTAAGTTTACCGACAAAATAAACGAAAATGCTAAGTGGTATGTTATCCACACCTATTCAGGACACGAGAGAAAGGTTGCGATAACTCTTGGAGAACGCGCGAATGTAATGGACTTGACAGAAAAAATTAATGAAGTTTTAATTCCGACTCAGAAAAAAATCATAATTACACAAGGGCATAAAAAAGAAATTGATGAAAGAATGTTTCCCGGGTACATTCTTGTTAAAGCAGAGTTATCTGATAAAGTCTGGTACGCGATCAGATCAACACCAGGAGTAACAGGATTTGTCGGCGTAGGAAACCAGCCAGCTCCCCTTTCAAAAAAAGAGGTCGATTCGATAATTAAATTCATGAAAATTGATACACCAAAGTTTGAGGCCAAATTCAGCGAAGGAGATGCGGTTAAGATTAATGCCGGCGCGTTTAAAGACTTTTTAGGAAAAGTTAATAAAGTAATGCCCGATCAGGGAAGGCTTGAAGTTCTTGTTTCAATATTCGACAGAGAAACCCCAGTAGAAGTAGATTTTGCGCAGGTTGAACCTGCATAAAAACTTATGCCAAAGCTAAAAACTATCATAAAACTGAATATCACAGCAGGAAAGGCCAATCCGGCTCCCCCAATCGGCCCAGCCCTTGGACAGCATGGTGTTCAAATAATGCAGTTCTGCACACAATTTAACGAGCAGACAAAGGGCATGGAGGGAATTGTCCCGGCAGAAATAAGCATTTTTGACAACGCGTCATTCACGTTCATTCTTAAAACTCCTCCCGCTGCCAGTCTTATACTAAAGGCACTAAAAGCCGAAAAAGGATCAGGAGTTCCAAACCGCGAGAAAATCGGTAAACTCACCAAGGCGCAGATTAAGGAGATCGCCGAGGTTAAAATGCCTGATCTTAACGCAAACAACATAGAACAGGCAATGAAAATAATTGCCGGGACTGCCCGCAGTATGGGCGCAGAAGTAGAGAGTTAGATTTTGAATAAATAACAAGGGTTCATACTATTCACAGACCGCTAAACTATTATATGCAGAATAAAAACAGAAAGAAAGAAAGAATTTACGCTTTTATAGATAGCCAGAATTTAAACCTCGGAGTCAGGTCTCAAGGCTGGGTGCTAGATTTCGCAAGATTTAGAACATATCTTAAAGACAAATATAAGGCGCAAAAATCATATCTTTTTATTGGTATGGTTCCAAGCAATGAAGGACTATACAAGTACCTCCAGGAATCGGGATATATTCTGATATTCAAACCAACACTTGAGATAAATTCCAAAGACCGATTAATTAAAGGTAATGTTGACGCCGAATTAGTATTGCATTCGATGATCGAATATCCTAATTATGACAAGGCGGTAATAGTCTCTGGGGATGGAGATTTCCACTGCTTAATTAAATATCTAGATTCAAAAGATAAGATGATGAAATTAATTGTTCCTAATAAAAATGGATTTTCTTACTTGTTAAGAAAGTTTAGAAAGTATATTATCTACGTCAATAGCTTCCGTAAAAAGGTTGAAAATAAGGAGGATAAAAAAAGAGGGAATAACCTTCGGACAAAACCTTAGGCGTGCCCTCTCATCGTGATAGATATCTTATAACAAAAAAATGAGAGAAAGTCAATAAAAAGTCTAGCAACCAGTTACTAGTTACCAACATTATGGCTCAAAGAGTAGCAGACCACACAATTAAACCAGAAGACCTGGACAAGCTGGAAAAGAAACAGAAAAAGCAGAGCAAAAAAGGAGCCTCCAAAGAGCTGGAAAGCTGGGACAAACCAGTTTCAGACCAGAAAACTGAAGCAGGCAGCAAGGCAAAGATAGAGGGAGAATCTGACGAAAAGGACAGGGGCAAAAAAGAAACAGAGAAATCCCCTGCAAAGAAAAAAGCTGGCAAACAGAAAAAGAAAAGAGGAGTCAAGTACCTTAAGGCTAGAAAGTCCATTGATAAAGCAAAATCCTATAAAGTACTAGAAGCGCTGGATATTTTGAAGAAATCAGCATTCGCTAAATTTACTGAGACAGTTGAACTGCACGTTACACTGGGAATAGACCCAAAAAACTCTGACCAGAGGGTCAGATTTACGACCTCCCTGCCCTTTAGTACAGGAAAGATCATCCAGATACTTGTACTTTCTGATAATAACGAAGGCAAAAAGGATAATGTTTTGTACAGGGATATTTCAGCAGTAGATGAAATTCTAAACGGAAAGCTGAAGCCCGAGACAGACTTTAATATTATTGTCGCAACTCCTGCGTCTATGAAAGGGATAGCCAAAGCTGCAAAAATCTTGGGACCCAAGGGTATGATGCCATCGCCAAAAACCGGCACTATAACCGATAATCCTGAAAAGGTTTTAAAGGACTTATCTAAGGGGCAAATTGAAGTAAAGAATCAGCCTAACCACGCGGTAATTCACCAGATAATCGGTAAAATAAACTTTAATAAGGAGGATCTTGAAGCAAACATTAATCACCTGCTTGAAGAAATCCAAAAAAATTCGCCGGCAAAAATGAAAAAGAAGCTGATTTTAAAAGCGTACATTGCGACGACTATGAGCCCAAGCATCAGACTGGACATTTAAATCAGCTCTCGGAGCAAAGCGGAGTTGTTTGACTTCAGACTATGTGTTAGAATCTCAACGTCCGAAGACAGCAGGGCACCCGGTTAAATGTATACCCTGCCGAGGAAGAAGATTCCTTTAATATACTAAACAAATATGAAAAATTTAGAAGCCAAGAAAAAGCTTGTTGACAAGCTTTCTGATGATCTTAAATCTTCGGCTGACAAATCAAAACCATCTGCTCTCGTTTTTGATTATTCAAGGATTACAGTAAATGAGCTTTCGGATCTTCGAAAACAGCTAAAAGAAACCGGCTCAAGTTTAGTAATTGTTAAAAACACATTAATTAAAAGAGTATTACAAAAATTTAATATCCATACCGAGGATGAAATAAAGGGACAGCATGCCCTTATGATCCCTGGAGGCAATGATCTGATTTCTCCTATTAACATTCTTTACAAGTTCATTAAAAAGTCAGAAAAAGGAGCAATAGATATAGGTATATTAAACGGTGATGTCATCTCTTCACTAAGGGTAGAACAGCTTTCGAAACTTCCCACTAAGGAGCAGCTTATTGCACAGGTTTTAGCTGGGTTTTCTTCCCCTGCCAGGGGCCTTGCAATGGTACTAAGTGGAGTACAAAGTAAATTTGTCCGCGCGTTATCAAAAATTAGGGATCAAAAATCCCAATAGAATCCGTCCCCATATAAAGGGATAAAAACCAGGAGGTGATTCATTTATGGCAGAAGAAAAAGAAGAAACCAAAAAAGCCACTCAGAAAGAGCCGGAAAAGAAAGCCGAAGAATCACCGCGAAAAGATGCGGTAAACCTTTCGGATAATTCTAAAAAAGTTATGGAAATTGTAGAAAAGATGACAGTTCTAGAGCTTTCTGATCTAGTAAAAGCATTAGAAGAAAAATTTGGAGTTTCAGCAGCAGCACCAATAATGATGGCCACAGAAAACGGAGCAGCTGCAGAAGCAGCACCCGAAGAAGAAAAATCAGAATATGATGTTGTTCTTAAATCTGGCGGAGATCAAAAGCTCGCAGTTATAAAAGCAGTAAGAGAACTGGATCAGACACTTGGATTAGTTGACGCAAAAAATCTTGTAGAAAAAGGCGATGCTGTTATTTTATCAAAAGCCAAAAAGATAGACGCCGAAGAAGCAAGAAAGAAACTTGAAGCGGTAGGAGCTGCTGTTGAATTAAAGTAGATTTTTATAAAACTGTTTCACAGATTGCTTCCTGTAATACACTAACATATGTCGTTGATTAATAATCTCGTTTGTTAACCTGTGACGGACAAGACATGGATATATTGTGGTGTTAAGTATGCGGTAAGACGTAGCTGGTATTAAAATTTTCATTTGTAATCACATCCCATGCTGAGTTTGGATAGCCGTCAATCCAAGCCTTGGGTGGCTTTTTAGCTTTATTTTTACGCCACTTAAATTCATAAGCCCATAATCCCCCGCCCTTCTCTTCTACTAAGTCAATTTCCTGTTGGTCGTATGTTCTCCAAAAATAGAGTGAAAGTTTATTCCCAATGAAATTTTCCTGCTTTTTTTTCTCTGCAATCATTAAATTTTCCCAAAGCGCCCCAACATCGCTGCGCATGTTTAATGGGTTTTGATTATTAATAAGGGCATTTCTGATACCTACGTCATAAAAATATATCTTTCTAAGTTTTCCTATTTCTTTTCTAAGGTTTCGGCTAAGAGGGTTAAGCCTAAATATAATGTAAACTTTTTCCAAAAGTTCAATATAATTTGATACCGTTTCTTTTGACACCCCAATAAGCTGCGCAATTTCAGAATAAGAGACTTCGCTTCCCACCTGAAGGGCTAGCGCACGCAGAAGGCTTCGAATAATTTCGGCGCTTTTTAAACCGCCAAATTTAAGCACATCTTTGTAAAGATAGTTGGTGGCTATATTGTTAATAATAGCCCTCTTGTCTTGCTCAGAAACCACGTCAACAACATTGGGGTAAGATCCGTAAATCATGATATTTTCGAGATTTCTTGTTAGCTCAAGCTCTCCGAAGGCATTGTAGAGCTCTACAAGTGATAAGGGATGAAGCCAGTATTCTAAAGACCTCCCAGTTAAGGGTTCCGAGATTTCATCTGACAACTCAAAAGACGAAGAGCCTGTTGCAATAAATTGCTGGTTTGGGTAGGTATCAATTAATAACTTTAACTTTAATCCAATGTTTTTTATTCTCTGCGCCTCATCTATGACAACAATTTCTCTGTCCCCTGCTATTGAGCGCAGTTTTGTTGATGTATCTGCTTCGTTTAGTCTGCTTTGTATATCCGCCTCATCACAGTTTAGATAAGTGCTGGTTTTTTTAGAAAGCTCACTTACTAATTTTTTTACTAAGGTGGTTTTGCCAACTTGCCTGGCTCCGTAGATTACAATCACCTTGCCTTTGAATAGCTGACCCTTAATTAACGGCTCTATAGTTCTTGGAATGTATATTTTGCCTAAATTCAGAGACTCCACTCTCTTAATTTAGGGTCAATTGGGAGAGTTGTCAATGGCTTCTGCTTTTTTTCTTTCTTTTAGATGGGAACTTTTTGTACACAACATGCAGTGGATAAAATTCAAAATAGTCGTTTTCGTCAAACCATGCGCATTTGAAGTGAATTAATCTTAGGCCTGTGAGTCTGGCGAGTGCAAGTCCGTATAGGGTTAGCTGGTCGACAGGTTTGGCTTTTTTGGCGCTTGGCTTATAATCCAAAATATGTATCTGACCGTTTCTGATTTGTAAAAGGTCTATGTGTCCTGTTATTTTTTCGTCTTCGGCTATTTTAATCGGTACATCAAAGCCCAAGGTGTTTTTGTAATGCCAGATGTCGTCGTAGTCAAGTATTACTGGTATTTCGCAGGCTATTGTAACCGAATCGTTTACCAGCATGAATTCTTGCAAGACTTCGTGCCTTAGTTTATTGTTTGCGACAGACTGAAGTATTAATCTCGTGTTTTCATTGGCAGTGTTTGTTTTTGGTGATATTTTTACCTGATCAAGGTTAAAGACATTTTTGTACTCTGAGGCTCTTTTAGTGCTTTCTTTAAACGCCTGGTGCGGGCATTCTGCAACTACAAGTTCTAAAAATTCTTGAATTGCTCTTAGTTTATAATGCTTGAAGTCTTCGTCTAGTATTAAGTCGGTTTTAGCTCTGTGGTATTTGAAGTTGTATATTTGTCCATGAAACATCTGGGTTTCTATAAAAACGTCATGTTTGTCATACTTTTTATTTACGAATTCTCTCATGCGTAAAAAGCTAAGGTGCTTGCGAAGGGATTTTGCCCAATTTGCAACATTCTGCGGGCTTATTTTTATGCCGTATTTTTGTGTTATTGTGTTTGCTGATTGGTCAAGTGAGTTTAGTCTGTTATAGGCGGTGACTGCGTCGAGTATGATTTTTAAGGGATAGGTTTTGCCTTTGGTATATGATGCGGTGAATTTTTTCTGGCATTTTTTGCAGTAATATATTTGGATTTGTTCGTATTTTTTTGATCTTATTCCTTTTTTTGTTATTTGTTTGCCCTGGCAATATGGGCAGACATCAGGAGTTTTTGTTTGGAGGGGGTTGGTTTCATTCATTTTTAGGGCTCGCAGAACCAAATTTTGGGCCGAATTTTTCGTCGGTTTTTTCCCATGCTCTTTTAAGGTTTAGGGTTTTTCTTTTTTGTATCTGATATTTGTTTATTAATTTTACGAGTTCTTGTTTGGTATCTTGGTGTGTGATCATTGCTATTAGAAAGTCGATTTTGGCGATTAGTATTGATGTGGTTCTCATTGCTGTTTCGAGTTTGATGTATGCGAGTTTTCTGTCGGTGTATCTGTCTCCGAATGCTTCGGCGATTGTTTTCGGGATGATTTTTGCTATTTGTTTTAGGATTTCGAGTTCTGGTTGTATGAGGTTTTTTTGCGGGAGGGTTTGTGGAAGGATGAGGAGGAATATCTGTGATGCGAGGTCGGTGGTTTGTTTATATATTTCTAAATCTCTGAAGCTTTTTATATGTCCGCGGACGCGGAATTTTTCGTATTCGAGGGTGCTTTTGGGTTTTTGGTTTGAGTTTGTTTTGTTATATGGGTTTGTCTCGCTTTGCCCAACGGCGGGGCTAGAGTCGAATGATTTTTTTGTATAATATTTGGTGTATGTCATTTTTATGTTGCGCGATGGTGGCTCTATTTAATCAATCATAGACCTTGGGGATTAACAGATAATTTACTGTTTATTAAAAAACGGCTTCAAAGATATTAAGCGGAGATTAAAAATTAATGAAGGCTTCGATTCTTTATGCTTGTATTCTAGTCTGAGACTGCTAAGAATTACTTCGTCCAATTTCATCTCTTAACAAGCTCAAAACCTCCTCTTTTAAAGATTTCCTAATAGCTGAAAACTTTGTATAGGGCAATATCATGTTAATGTCTTCGTTGATTATTGTTTCGGTAACTTTTTTTTCGATAAAGCTTATTAATTGGGTTAGGCAGTATCATTGTCTGTAAACCTCCTTTTTTATGTAATTTACTTTATCCCAATTGATTTGATCTTTGGCGTCAAAATAATAGCTGGGATTAAAGTAAAGCATATCAGCAACTGCCCTTTCTAGACTGGCTTCTTTATAATTGGGCTGTTCTATAATGCCAGCGCTTTGAAACAAAAGAGCTGGTTTTAGTTGTCGGCTTATAAATGAATGTCCGATAATTGAAAATTTCCTATTCTTGGATGAACAAAAGGTGAGATACGGAATATTTTGAAATATAATACCGCTTTTTGCCAGAACTGATTCGGTGCTCAGATAGCAGTATTCGTGGATGGCGGAGGTTCCAAGCTCAAGCGGGTTAATACTACTCGGCTCTACAGTGGAATAAAATCCACGGTATATCTGAATTAAGTAGCCTTTCTTTAAATAACGATTGATTGTTGAATACAAAGTGCTTTTATTGTTTATATGCCACAATAATTCAAGATCTTTGGTATGAAACAGTTTTTGAGGCTGTTTAAGCAAGACGCCGAGTCTGTTTATACTTTGCATATATGCGTAGTATAACACAACCGGCTTTTCGCTTTTTGACAACAAAGCTATGGATTCTATTGGTCTCAAATGTTTGACGGGGAATATAAGACTGCACAAGCTGTTTGCCAAAAGCACGCAAATTCTGTCAAAAAGCCTATAGATACGGTTAAATCAATGCAAAAGGCAGGATTTTGGCTTGTTAACAACCTAAACGTGAAGTCTGACCCCGGATTTTATGAAGGAAAAGTCTCGTCTTTTGGTCAAAATATAGAGTACCATAAAAAGCCGGGACGCAGGATATTAAAGCCTTTCGGTGTTTTTAATTAATAACCCACCAGTTGACTTCTAGATCTTTTTCTTGTGGTTCAGAGAGGGTTATGGTGAATGAGTTTTCGGTTTGTGTGTTTTTTTGTGCTCCTATTGGTATGGGTTTTTCTGGGGTTACAAAGATTAGTGAGTTTGGTGTGAGGGCTATGGTTTCTATTGTTGTTGTTGTTTGTCCTTTTGAGATTTTGGTTTTGCCTGCTGATGCTGCGGATACAATCCCTTCTGAATCGGCTTGCTGGCTGGTGTCGGTATTTTCGTCTGATGGGTTTTGGGTTGTGATGTTGAGTTTGTTGGCTGTGATTTGTCCGTTTAGTTGTATATTTCCTTCTTTTGTTAGTACTATTTTGCCTGCGAAGATTTCGATGTTGTCTGCTCCTGGCTGATTTTGTAGTTGTAGTTTTGTGCCTATTGCGTTTATTGATTGTTCGGTGCTGTTTATTTCTATTAGTCCGGCTGTGATGTTTCCTGTTGTGGCAAGGTCTACTAGCGTTACTGATCCTAGTACGTTTAGGTTTTTGAAGATGGTAAGGTTTTTGTCTAGGTGGATGTTTAGCTCGTTTTCTTGTGTGAAGAGCTGGTTTTCTGGTTGTGCTGGCGTTTCAGGGTTATCGGTAGCTGAATTTTGGTATATCTGTTCGAGTAGGTTGATTTTTGTGGTTAGGAGTTCGTAGCCTGATGTGAGTTCGTTTAGTTGTTGTTGGGGTCCGCTGGGTAGTGCTGGTTCTAAAGTGTTGCTTTGGTTTTGGCTGGTATCGGTTGGCTGTGTATCTTGTGCGTCTTGCGTGGTTTGTGCATTTTCTAGTATTGCTATTCTTTGTTCAAGGTTTAGGATTGTGTCCTGGACTGTTGTGAGCTGGGTGTTAATGTCGGTTTCGGTGGTGATTATGTTTCCGTTTTCATCTAGTTTGATTGAGGATAGCGTTTGCTCGAGTGTGAGAAGTTTTTCTTCTGCGGTTTTGTTTTGTGTTCCTATTGCTGTTATTTCGATTTGCTGGGAATCTGTTACTGCTGATAATTCCTGAACAGCTTTTGTTAGAAGAATTGGGAGTCTGTCGTATTTGACTCCTCTTATTGTTGTGCCGTCTTTTTCGTATGTCACGAGTTCTGGGGCGATCTGGTAAACTTCTTCGGCTATTAGTCCGAAGTCGTGCATACCTGGGGTTAGTGTGTTATCTTTCCAGTCAAAGCTTACTGGCCGAAGTTTGTTCACAATGCCGAGAATATCTTTGTTGCTGTAGTCGGATATGTTCGTTTTATATCTCTGGCTGGAGGAAACGGTGGTTAAAATGCCTCCTGATGACAGGACGGCGTCGGCGCCTCCTGCTGCAGTTAAATCGTCTATTTTTACCTGGCCGTTAACTTCTAACTTTGCCGAAGGCCCCGTCGTCCCGATGCCGACGTTGCCCGAACTATCTATTCTCATTCGTTCACTTCCCCCCGTTGATAAATTAAGCGCGTTAGCTCCACTTGACCACATTCCTGTATCCAAATCCCCATTAAAACTAATGCCAGGAGCTCCAACTGCTCCCAAACTAAAAGAACCGACTCCGTTGACTTCTAACTTTGAATTTGGGCTCGTCGTCCCGATGCCGACGTTGCCGCTTGCCTTGACAAATAACAACCCATCACCTATGGCTGAATATACATTAAGAACATTGCCGTTTGCATCACCCCAGTTATTTCCAGCAACTAAGGTTGCCATAGTCCTTGTTCGCCCAGCAATATCAGTGAAAGTATTACCCAACGATGTTGACCCATAAAAATAACCTGCCATAGCATCGGCTGCACCAGATCCAATATTGCTATGTAATTTTGCTCCAGGACTCGTCGTCCCGATGCCGACGTTGCCCGAACTATCTATTCTCATTCGTTCACTTCCCCCCGTTGATAAATTAAGCGCGTTAGCTCCACTTGACCACATTCCTGTATCCAAATCCCCATTAAAACTAATGCCAGGAGCTCCAACTGCTCCCAAACTAAAAGAACCGACTCCGTTGACTTCTAACTTTGAATTTGGGCTCGTCGTCCCGATGCCGACGTTGCCGCTTGCCTTGACAAATAACAACCCATCACCTATGGCTGAATATACATTAAGAACATTGCCGTTTGCATCACCCCAGTTATTTCCAGCAACTAAGGTTGCCATAGTCCTTGTTCGCCCAGCAATATCAGTGAAAGTATTACCCAACGATGTTGACCCATAAAAATAACCTGCCATAGCATCGGCTGCACCAGATCCAATATTGCTATGTAATTTTGCTCCAGGACTCGTCGTCCCGATGCCGACGTTGCCCGAACTATCTATTCTCAACCGCTCACTTCCCCCCGTTGATAAATTAAGCGCGTTAGCTCCACTTGACCACATTCCTGTATCCAAATCCCCATTAAAACTAATGCCAGGAGCTCCTACTGCACCCAAACTAAATGAGCCTACTCCGTTGACTTCTAACTTTGAATTTGGACTCGTCGTCCCGATGCCGACGTTGCCAGAATTATCTATCGTGACTCGTCTCAAATTATTTGTATATAGTTGTAAATTTGCATTTGCGCTTGTCCCCAAATGGACATTATTACTACTGTCCAAACTGGCAAAGTTGACAAAGGTTGATGCATTTCTAAAAAGATACCCATAATGAGAACTGAGATTATCAGAAGCCGCTGTCCCAGAATATACTGACAAATCCCCTGGGTTAGCTGCTGATCCAATTGAAAGCTTGTCACTCGGTCCCGTCGTCCCGATGCCGACGTTGCCCGCATTATCTATTCTCAATCGTTCACTTCCACCCGTTGATAAATTAAGCGCGTT
>Ga0155743_115_pt5 | contig 37061 bp, 36 predicted proteins | sample RifCSPlowO2_01_FD_107397 | JGI IMG/M metagenome (GOLD analysis project Ga0155743, IMG submission 107397) | candidate division WWE3 bacterium RIFCSPLOWO2_01_FULL_39_13 | reverse complement strand
ATAGTATGTTGCACTCCTCCTTGGACAGGATGAAATCTTTCATCCATTAATTTTATCCTAAACTGCAGTTTTGTTTTGCGCGATCTATAGTTCATAGTTTGGATGACAAACAATATGATCTAACAGGGTAAGAAAAACAGGGTTTTGGATGACAAACTATTTGTTCTCTTCTCGTAAACGTGTTCATAGTAAAGACCATAAAACAGCAGACGTTACAGTGCGTTAGCCTATGGACTAACGCACTGTAACACCCCGAAGATTATACGAACGTATTAGTATGTAGCAAGTACATTGACTAACGTTAGTGAATAATATAACGTTACAAGAATGACTAACATAAACGAAACATTAGAAAACCCATTTCGCCCCGGGGCAGGCCATACCCCCCCATATTTGGCCGGGAGAAATTTGGAAATTCAAGAATTTGATAGATTACTTAAACAAAACACCATCTTGAAAAATTTAATAATTTCTGGTTTAAGAGGGATTGGGAAAACAGTACTGTTAGAAAGTCTTAAGTCAGTTGCACGCAAGAGAAATTGGCTATGGGCAGGGACTGACTGTGCAGAAAGTGTTAGTGTTAGCGAAGAAACCATGGCAATGCGTATATTGACAGATATAGCACTTATAACTTCTAATATTAAAATCGGGACTATTAATAGGAATTAAATTGGATTTAATAGCGATAAAAAGACAAATGATATATTTCTAAATTATTCATACCTTGCAGCTTATTTTAATAATGTCCCTGGTTTCATTAGTGACAAACTCAAGGCTACCCTTGAAATGGTTTGGCAACACATATCAAATCTTCGAACGGTCAAAGGTATAGTTTTTGCTTACGACGAAGCTCAAACATTAAGCGATCATTCGGAAGATAAACAATATCCATTATCTTTATTGCTAGACGTATTCACCTATATACAAAAAAAGAACATACTTTTTATTCTTGTTCTGACAGGATTACCTATGTTGCTTGCAAACTTGGTAGAAACAAGAACATACTCAGAAAGACTATTCCATGTAGTAATATTGGAAAAACTCACGGACGAAGAAAGCAAAAAAGCAATCGTCAAGCCTATCGAAAAAACACAACATCCTTTGAAATTTAATGAAAAGGCGATAAATGAAATTGTGTTGCAGTCAGGCGGATACCCTTTCTTTATACAATACATTTGTAGAGAAGTTTTCGATGTTTTCTTACAACAAGTTAATGCAGGTCAAAAATTATCAATACCTATGGATGCAATTATTCAAAAGCTGGACAGCGATTTTTTTGCTGGCAGATGGGCGAGAGCAACAGAAAGGGAAAGAGATTTACTTATGCTAATAGCAAATTCAGGAAAAACAAAGTTCAAGGTTCATGAGATTGTTGTAATTTCGAAGAAAAGCAAAGTAAAAAGCTTTGGAAGATCACAAGTAAGTCAAATGTTCAGACGACTTATTACAGCAGGATTATTATATAGGGATAGTAACGGAAATTATTCCTTTGCAGTGCCACTATTAGAACAATACATCCTAAGAGTACAGAATACGGGAAAAAGGCAACTAACCCTAAATGGAAACAAAGCCTTTCCTTCACTGTTTAAAGTCTGAGAACTTACCCTATTATTGCTTGAAATGTTCAATCTCCCGGGGAAATAATAACTGATAAGGATATCCAACGTAATTCCTTCGAATTTCCCCAATCTTTAAAGATTTCAGAAAAGTTATCATTTTGTCTTTAATTTCGGGAGGTTTTGTATTTTTTGCTGCGTCAATTGCTATTTCGTAATCGTTAAAATTCCAAACTTCTCTCTTTTTATCAACAGACACTAATTTTTTAAAGTTTAATACACTAAAGATCTTTTCCACCTGCTCAAGGCTGCCAATTTCGGTTTCGTATTCATCACAATGATGACTTCCTCCATCTTTTTCATGGTGCCAGTTTTTATAAGTAATGTAGTATCTGCTATCCGAATCTCTCAGTCGCAGCCATTCACTAACCGGCCTGACTTGAGTAAAATCTCTATGTTTAGGAGTGTAATAGGTGTCTACTTGCTGCACCTTTTCACCAAGATTCCATTCTCCTTTAAGAATCGTAACAGTGGTGCTGGCCTCTCTATCTTAACTTGAATTTCTATTTCTATGTTCTTACGTGCCACACCCAAACTATACACGAAGGCAACATGAGAGTAAAGCAACGCAGGACTTATAAATATTCTCTGAACATTTTCTAAAGGATCTCAATAACATCATCTAGCTGTATATCGTCAATGGCTGGCTTTAAAAGTATTCCGCATTCTTCGCCTTTTTTTGCTTCATTAACTTCTCCAGCGCCGATATGAAGACTTTTCACGCGTGAGACATAAACTGGAGTTTCGTTGTCTTCCCTAAATATTCCAATTCTTGATCCGACCTTGAATCTTCCACCTTCAACTAGGGTTCCCGCCACTTTCATGTTAGACTTTGGTAGTGTAAAAACTTTTATAACAAGGCCTTTCCCTTTAACTTTCGCCTCTTCTATTTCAAGAACCCCCTGAAGTGCGTCTTCGACTTCCTCAATAAGAGCATAAATTATCTCATGCTCGCGAATTATCACCTTATGGCTTTTGGCAAGCTCTAAAACAGAGGCCGGGACATTTACGCGAAATGCCATAATTACTGCTCTTCCTGACGAAGCAAGCAGAACATCTGACTCTTTGGCATCTCCTGCGCCTGATAAGAGGATATTCGGGATAGCTTCTTCAACTTTAAGCTTATTTATTGATGAAACAATTGCTTCGCATGTCCCTGCAGTATCAGCTTTTATTAAAAGATTAAGGATTTTCTTGCCGGTAAGGGGATCAATCGGAGTTTCTGAAGCCACTGGAGCTTCCATCGCCCCCGAAATTTCTGATGTCTCAGATTCTTTGCCCAGACTCGATTTTGAACCTTTCTCTTCATTTTTCTTTATTACATCCCCAGACTGCGGAAGGTCAGAAAATCCCAGAATTTCAACTGCGTCACCTGGAACAGCCGATTTTACAACCTTTCCGAGCGAATTCGATAAAGACCGAACCTTGCCTTCTGCTTCTCCTGCAGAAATTTCATCTCTCAAATTTAGAGTCCCATCTTTTACAACAGCCGATACCATTATGCCTTTTTTCGGATCATGCCTCGACTCGATAACAAGAGCCTCAAAAACTCCGTTTGGATCTGCTGAAAGTTTGTCTTTATTCATTTCAGCAATTAAAAGGATTACATCAAGAAGCTCATTTATGCCTGTGCCTTTCAGCGCAGACACCTCGACTGCAACAACATCACCCCCAAAGCCCTCAACTGGGATATTATTTTCAGCCAGCTGTCTTTTGACTCTCATGATATCAGCTGAAGGAAGATCGCATTTGTTAATTGCCACGATTATTGGAACATTTGCAGCTTTGGCATGCATTATCGCCTCTTTAGTCTGTGGCATAACGCCGTCGTCAGCTGCAACGACAAGTATTACTATGTCTGCAGCAGCTCCTCCGCGGGCGCGCATCTGCGAAAACGCTTCGTGTCCCGGAGTATCTATAAAAGTTATCTTCTTCCCGTTGTTTTCAATTGTGTAGGCACCAATATGTTGGGTGATTCCACCAGACTCGAGGGACGTTAGTTTTGATTTTCTTACTGCATCAAGAATCGATGTTTTGCCATGATCGACATGACCCATTAACGTAACTATAGGAGGCCTGTAGACAGCCTTTTCTTCTGTTTTCTGCTGACTTTTCTTTTTTACCATAATGAACTTTACTCTTTTCCATCTTCGGTGTTTTCAGAATCTTTTTGCTTATTCTCGGGGTCTGTGCCGGAGACCTCTTTTTTGGGTTTATCTTTGCCCTTTTTTTCTTTCTTCGCGGTCTTGACGGGTTTTTTCGTCTTGGATTTGCTTTCTTTTTCATCTTTTGCTTTATCTTTACTGTTCTTCCGATCTTTTTCTTTGCCTTCGCCCTCTGTCTTCTTCTCCGATCCTTCGGGCCCATTGATATTTATCCTCCATCCAGTAAGTTTTGCAGCCAGACGGGCATTCTGGCCGTGATTTCCTATTGCAAGAGAAAGCTGATCTTCTGAAACGATTACCACAGCACTATGCTCTTCTTCGTTCAGCATAATGTCAACGACATGGGCGGGTGAAAGGGATAGTGCGATAAATTTATCAGGACTTGGGTGATAATTTATAATGTCGATTTTTTCTCCGTTTAACTCGTCGGTAACCGCCTGGACGCGTATTCCCCTTTGGCCAATACATGCCCCTGACGGGTCGACCTTATCATCTGAAGAGGATACCGCGACTTTTGTTCTTTCTCCCGCCTCGCGTGCAATTTCCTCTATTTTTACAACACCAGATTCGATTTCGGGAACCTCCTGTTTAAAAAGCTCCTCTATAAATCTTGGATCTTTTCTCGAAAGAATTATCGCGGAGCCACCTTCGTCTTTGTCTGTAACTTCTTTTACCAAAACTTTATACTTCTGGTTTACTGAATATCTTTCATTAGGAATCTGCTCTGAAAAGGGGAGAATGCCCTGGGTTTTTCCAACATCCATTATTACGGTGTCTTTATCTATTCTGAAAATGTATCCAGGGACTATCGTTCCGATCAGTTCACGGTATTCGTTTGCAATTGATTCTTTTTCTGCTTCGCGGATTTTCTGAAGTATTACCTGCTTGGCTGTCTGCGATGCAATGCGTCCAAAACCTGCAGGGGTGACATCTTTTTTGTCGAAAAAGACCTTTACTTCACCGCTATCAGAATCTATGTCGGCCGAAAGCTTCTCGATTTCTTCTTCCTCTATAGGATGATCTTTCATGTAAGCAGCAACCAAGGCTTCTTTCAAAGTTGCAATTACTTCTTCTGTTGATATATTTCTTTCTGCAGCTACTTGGTTTAGCGCTGCTGTAAACTCTGTTATCGGCATATTTTTGTTATTTTACTGTGGTTGCCTTTCTAAAAAGAAAAAGTGAGGAAACCTCACCCGGACAACTAAACAACCTACATTAAGATAGCAGAGAATCAACATTTCGTAAAGACCGACGCGAGGCAGCTTGCAAATCTGATTAGGAGAAAAAAGTGAATACGCTCAAGACAGACTTACTTCGGCCATTTCGAAATTATAAGAGGATCCTTTTCTGCTTTCGGAATTTGTCCCCAGATTTCTTCGGTAACAAAAGGCATAAAAGGATGAAGAAGTTTAAGGCAGTTTTTGTAGACATGAAAAAGAATTGACAAGCAGGCTTTATCTCCATTTCCTGCTCTTTCCTTTGAATACTCCAGATACTCATCTGCAAATCTGTGCCAGATGAACTGGTAGATTTCTTCTGAAGCAAAATCAAACCTAAATTTTTTAAGATTCTCTGTCACTGATTTAATCAGTTTTTTAAGATCCTTAACGATTGCTTTATCCTCTTTTGTCAATCCTTCCATGTCTGGAGAATACAAGGGAACATCCTCATAACTTTTATACCCAGCTCTGTCAAAAGACCCCAGTATATACCGGCCTATATTCCAGATTTTGTTAGCGAAGTTTCGCATTGCGCGGATTTTGTCGTCACTTACTGAAACGTCGCTGCCCTGAGAAACTCCGTAAATGAGCGTCATTCTAACTGCATCGACCCCGTATTTGTCTGCCATCTCAATTGGATTTATCACATTTCCCTTGCTTTTACTCATTTTCTGTCCTTTCTCATCAACAACCCTGGCATGCATATGGGTGACTTTAAAAGGAACATTCCCTGTTAAATAAAGTCCAAACATTATCATTCTTGCAACCCAGAAAAAGAGAATATCCCATAAAGTATCTAAAACTGATGTTGGATAGAAATATTTAAAATCCTCTGAATCAGGATATCCGAGAGTTGTGACCGGCCACTGGCCGGATAAAAACCATGTGTCAAAAGTATCAGTTTCCTGCAGGATGTTTTTACCGCCACATTTCTCACACTGTATGCATGCATCCGGTCTCTTTTGGCCAGCTTTATCGTTTAACGAATATTCCGACTCAACCGGAGCAGTAAGCGACTGAAGTCCTCCTTTTATTTCGGCAAACGTGTATCTCCCTTTTAATTCTGTGTATTTTCTGGAGATCTTTCCTCCATTTTTATCCAGAAAAGTGATCTCTATATTAGGATTACAATCCAGGCAGTACCATGCAGGAATCCGCGGTCCCCATACGATTTGGCGCGAAATATTCCAGTCGGTGATATTTTCCATCCATCTGAAATACATTTTCTCAAAGCGCTTTTTTGGAACAATTTTTGTCTTGCCCTCTTTAACGGCCCTGATTGCGGGCTCTGCCAAAGGCTTGGTTTTCACATACCACTGTGGCATAAGCATTGGCTCTATTGTCGTTTTGCACCTATAGCAGGAGCTGATAGTGTGAACAAGCGGTTCAATTTTTACCAGACTTCCTGCGATTTTAAGATCGTCAAGCACCGCCTCGCGTGCTTTGAGAATTTTCATCCCTGCATATTTTTCTTGGACATTAATCATCCTTCCGCTTAGATCTATTGATCTAATAATAGGGAGCTTATGCTTCTGCCCGATTTCATAATCCGCTGGATCATGAGCTGGAGTAATTTTAAGGGCTCCTGTTCCAAAATCTTTTTTAACCAGGTCATCGGAAATTATTGGTATCTTGCGATTGATAAGAGGAATTACCGCTTCTTTGCCGACAATATTTTTGTAGCGCTTGTCGGTTGGATTAACTCCTACTGCCACATCTGCAAAAATTGTTTCAGGACGCGCAGTTGCAATTTGAATAGAACCGTAATTAAGATAATAAAGGGAACCAGTTTCTTCAACATGGTCAATTTCAAGATCAGAAAATGCAGTCCCGCATTTAGTGCAGTAATTAACAAGACGCTCTCCTCGGTAAATCAGACCGTCTGAATGGAGCTTTCGAAAAGTCTCTAAAACCTTCTCAACAATTTCGGGCTCAAGGCTGTAGTGGTAGCGGGTCCAGTCGAGAGAAAACCCAAGATGTTTCATTTGATCCCGGTTAATATCCTTATTTTTTTCTACAAATTCCGAAATCATCTTGTATAAAGTGTTTCGGTCAAAATCAAAACGGCTCTGGTCTTCTTTTGCCAGGTGTTTCTCGAAAACATACTGGGTTTCGATCCCTGCGTGGTCGCCTCCTGGAAGCCAAAGCGTTGGATCACCCATCATTCTGTGCCATCTGACGAGTATATCCTCTATGGTAAAAAGAGCATGCCCCATATGCATAGGATCGCTTGCATTAGGAAGAGGCAGGAGGATTGTAAACGGCTTTTTTGATTTATCGATTTTTGGGGTAAAATAACCGGATTTCTCCCACATCTCGTAAATTCTGCGTTCTGATTTTTTGTGGTTGTAGACTTTGTCCATACAAAGGGCGGGAAATTCAAATACTTATGCAGGTATTATAAATGATTGTCTTTGCAATGTGTAATATAATATTAAAATGGGATCACTTCCTGACGAGAACACATGGAGATTTACTGCTGTGTTAAATCGCAAGATAGAAACGGGTAAGCTCATGAATGCGTTAGGACACATGACAGTAGGGCTGGCGGGAGGATATGAAAACCCAGAAAAAATGTGCTTTCTGCAGTACAAAGACAAAGACTCCGGTATCCATCCAAATATATCTCACTTTCCATTTATCGTTCTTTCTGCTAACAACTCAAATCAGATCAGAAATATAAGAATTGCCACGTTAAATTCTGGAATAAAATTTACTGATTTCACAAGCACCATGACAGTTGGGACATCGCAGGAACAGATGGATACAACCAACTCCACGTATGAAACCGACCTGGAGTACTACGGAATATGCATGTTTGGACGCACCGATGAGATTAAAGAGATAACTAAGAAATTCTCCTTATTCAGATAAAAATAACACAAAGCTAAACTTTTTCTAAACAAATGAAAACGGATAGGAATGAAAGCATTTTTGAGGGACGAGGGTAAACGGGGTAACCCTGGTTACGGGATGATCCTTATTTGAGCTTCACATAGTTCTGCTTTGCTGTCTGCAAGGTTTTCAATGGCTCCTTTCCGGCCAGAATCTGATCTATGATCCAGTTCATTACATCTACATATTTATCATTCCCCGACTGATCAGCGATCTGCAAAGCAACAGCCCAAGGAGCCTGCTGGACAATTGCACCGATATAAGGGGTGGTCTTAATATTATCCATTAGAGAAACATCACTGTAAATTTCGCCGAAACGCCGGTATTTCGATTCCTCGCTATAAAGCATAACCTGCTGTTCGGGCTGACTCAGCCAGTTCAAAAAATCCCATGCAGCTTTCTTCTTTGCAGGATCAGAATCGGCAGAAACAGTTTCTACCCAAAACGATGCCAATGTTTCTTTAGTCAATGTCCCATCGGCATTCGGAAGCTGAGGCACAGGAGCAGCTGCAAAATTCAAAGTCGGATTAAGAGATAAAACTTCCAAGATCTGCCAGCTGTTCCCAAACGCCATAGCAGTCTTTTGGGCTGCGAAAGCAACAATCGAATCCGGCATAGCATCATCCCAGACCTTATCAGCCTTGAAAAAATTTGTATAGAAGGTCACAGCCGAAACTGCAGCAGCCGAGTCGAATGCATCTGGGATTTTTACGCCACTTTGTAAAAGCATTAATCCTAAGATATCTGATGAATTAGAGACATTGGATGCAGTCCCAAGTGCAGCACCTCCTCGCGTGACTTGCTCTCTTGTACGCTTGGTCAGTTTTATCGCATCTTCTCTAAGCTCATCCCAAGATTCCGGTACAGTCAAGCCTTCAGCATTAAACATATCCCTATTGTAAAGAAGAACCAGGCCGTCATACATCAAAGGAATGCACAAGATCTGTCCGCTTGTTGTGACGCATTGATCTTTTGCAACAGGATAAAACCTTTTAGTAAAATCCTCTAAAGATATAGAAGAATCAACGGGGCTAAGCTCATTGTAAAACGCAGGAATCCAGGTCGAATGGACACGCATAATATCTGGCCCGGAACCTTCCTTCAGCCTGGTAAGCAAAGTCCCTCTATATCGTGAGAAATCATTTTCAAAAGTTCTCTGCGTGTAATTGATTGTCACCTTTGGATGGGTCTTTTGATATTTCTTAATAAGAGGATACATAACCTGCGGTGGCTCAAAAACACCCCAGTATTCAAGCGTAACATTCATATCGGCAGGAGGCACGGAGGGAGGCAATAAATACTTGCGGATTAAAAATATTCCCGACAAAACAAGTCCAAGCGAAAGGACAAATGCTAAAAGGATTAAAAGAATCTTTTTTATCTTGGTCATTCAAATAGATTTTACCATTATCAAATAGATAAGAAAGAAGGCCGCGGTATTTTACCTGCTGCGAACGTAAACCGCTCTAAAAGTGCTGCTAAGACAACAGTTTCATCGGGACAAACACTCGGTCGCAGAGCGGTGTCCTATATCAAGTTAACGTGGAATACTTAGTATTTTATTACAGGCGTTTGTGTATATGTATGTGATTAATAAACAAAATAACACCCGAATAAGTATACTTTATCAACTTTCACCTATGGTGATATTTACGTTAAAATCTTATGACAAATGTCTGACGATAATGTTTCAAAAGAAAAACAGATTTATCAACAGAGGGTAACAGAAAATTTTCTGCAAGATTAATAAATTTTAAACTTATTAACATACCCACGTTCCCTGCTTATACTTCTACTGTATTTATATATATAACAAGTATCTAGGGAACCGTGGATAATTTGTTATTAATTTGGACAACAAGGCATAGTAAGGGGTTATTCATTCGCATTAATAATGGCGTATTTAATTTGATCAAGCTCTTTGGTAATAGATACATTGTTGTTTGAAAGCTTTTCAACTTTCCCTATTCCGTGTATGACTGTTGAATGATCTCTATTACCAAGCAGGTCTCCAATAGCCTGAAGATTAATTTTCCCTGTGTGCTTTAAAATATACATACACATCTGTCTTGGATAAACAAGAGTTTTTACTCGTCTTTGCCCCTTAAGTTCTTTTAATGTTACTCCGTAATATTTAGCGACCTCTCTCATTATTACATTCGGAGTTATATGAACTGGTTTGTTCTTATCGATCTCTCCTAGAATTGATATTGCAGTGTCGCGGTTCAGATCTCGTCCAGTGCTTTTAGCCGTTGTGACTGTCTGAAGAAGCTTTGCTTCGAGTTCCCTTATATTGGCAGAAGATACCCCGGCGATAAATTCGAGTACCTCATCCGAAGCTTGAAGCTTCATTTCTTCATTCCGGTCGCGAAGAATAGCAAGCCTAGTTTCGACATCAGGTGGCTGGATGTCGGCAATCATGCCACTTGCAAATCTTGACGAAAGCCTTTCTTCAAGCGTTCTGATTTCATGCGGGGCTCTGTCTGACGTTAGTATTATCTGCTTCTGCCCCATATGCAGGGCATTAAACGTGTGAAAGAATTCTTCTTGGGTTGTATCTTTTCCCGCAATTGAGTGGATATCGTCTACTATTAATACATCTGTATTGCGGTAGCGGGATTTCAATTCGCTCCTTTTCGTATCACTTCCTCCTCTGCCTTTTCGCAGAGCCTCGACTACTTCGTTTAAAAACTGCTCACCGGTTTTATAAAGGACAGTCATATTAGGGTGCTTTTTAAGAATCTCATGCCCAATCGCCTGTACCAGGTGTGTCTTTCCCATTCCGACGCCGGAATACAAAAAGAATGGATTGTAAACTTTTCCCGGAGAATCTGCTATTGCTGTAGAAACGGCGTATGCCAGCCGGTTGCTGTTGCCGACAATAAACCTATCAAACGTATACTGGCTGTTTAGTCCGGTTTCTGAAAGATCGGTACGGTTTTGAACCATTTGCCCGGTTGTTAAAGACGAAACATCTTGTCTAAAAAGCGGGCCAAGATCATCAAGTGCTATCTTTGAGGCCTCCTTCTTGGTGATGCTGAATATTAGGCTGTATTCTGAACCGATTGTTTTGGCAATAATCCTTTTCAGGTATCCATACATCCGGTCTTCCAGAAAATTTCTTTGAAGATCGCTTAATGCCGTTATTTCAATAATTTTGTCGTTTGTATCGATATTTTTGATATATACTCCAGGTATATACGTTTTAAAGTGCATCGGGTTGCATACAATTTCAAGTTCTCCTTTTACTGTATTCCAAAGGTCAGCATAGTTTGGGGATTCCATTGCTGGTTCATTTTATTCCCAGACTTATCCACAGTCAATAAGTATTTGTCCACACGGATATCTGCGCTTTCCAATAATCCATTGGATGTGCTAAAATCCCACCAGTTAGTAGTTTTATAATGCGAGCGAAATACCCCGACCGTAAGGTCGAGGGATTTGAGCCATAAAACTCGCAAAGCGAGCATTACTTTTCCACCGAAGGTGGGAATGCAAGGAACGAAGTGACGCTACAGCATACCGCGTGCGTAAGCTCGCGGTAGTTGATAATTTCCTACTGCTGAGGATAAGTTTGAGTTTTCGGCAGTGTTTTCTTATATCTTAATATGCCGAAAAAAACCTGGCAGCCAAAAGTTAAAAAAGGAAACAGAAAACACGGATTCCTAAAAAGGATGTCTACCAAAAACGGCCGAAACGTTCTTAGCAGAAGAAGGGCTAGGGGAAGAGTTCGTCTCGCAATAAACCGGGGCGAAAAGTCTTGAGTTAACAATTCCCATTGCTTAACCGAAAATACAGTTTAAAAACAAGATATAATTTCAGGGCTGTTTTAAACGGTGGAGATACCTTTCACGCTTCTCACCTGATTGTGAAGTATCTTCGCAAAGACGAAAAAGCCTTCGAGGGTCAAGCAGATAAAAAGTTTGCTGTAATAGCTTCAAACCGGTTTTGCAAAAAAGCTGTAACGCAGAATAAAATAAGAAGGATGGTTCTGGACAGCGTCAGAAAAAAAATCGATAAATTTGCAAAATATTATTATTATGTGTTTATTCCTAAAAAAACTCTGATTAATGAAAATGGTAAAATTGCCGTTGACGCCAAAAGTATTGATACAGAAATTGATACGTTTTTATCAGAGGTGGATTTCTCTTGATCGCGGTGTTTTAAAAGGATTAGGAGTAAAAGTCTGCCGGTTTGAGCCGAGTTGTTCTGAGTATGCATATCAGTCTTTGGAAAAATACGGGATCGTAAAGGGAGGATTCATGTCTATATGGAGGATCATCCGCTGCAACCCGTTTTCTAAGGGAGGATGTGACCCGGTTAAATAATGAATATATTTTCTGAAATCTGGAATACGCTTTTATATATCCCCATACTTAATATTCTGGTTCTTTTCTATCATCTTTTCTTCAGCAATTTCGGTTTGGCTATAATTGCTATTACGCTGGTTATCCGCGTTGTTACTTATCCTTTGTCAAAGCCTGCTTTAGAACTGGCGCAGAAACAGAAGGCTCTTCAGCCCGAAATAGAGAAGCTCAAAAAGAAATATAAAAACAAACAGGTTTTTGCCAAAAAGCAAATGGAGCTTTACCGCGAGCACGGGATAAATCCTGCTGCTGGATGCCTTCCGCAAATTGTACAGCTTATCGTGGTTTTGGCTTTGTATAAGGTTTTTACGAACCTGCTGGCTGCAAATGGGGTTGCCGTCGCAGAAATAAATGCACTTCTTTACAACTGGGATTTTCTTAAATTTGCTGAAGGAGCCCGGCTGAATACGACCTTCTTGTATCTTAACCTGGCTAAACCTGACCCGGTATATGTCCTTCCTGTTCTTGCGGCTGGGGCTCAGTTTCTAATGTCAAAATATACCATGGCAACTGCAGGAAAAATGGAGAAACCTGTTAAGGATACCACTGACAAAAAAGACGATGTTATGTATAATATGCAGCAGCAGATGACTTATTTAATGCCGATAATGACTCTTGTTATCGGTATTAGGCTTCCGTCGGGTCTTGTTTTATACTGGTTTGTGTCAACGTTTCTTATAGTTTTACAGTACGCTTTAGCCAAAAAGAAACCTGCCGGCCAAAGCTGATAAATATGGACAAAGATAGGGTTAAGTCTATGATTGGTTCTCTTTTAGAAAGCTTGGGCAGTTTTCTTGAGATGGAGTTTAAGGTCAGTTTTGATGACTCAGACGAGTCGGTTTTAAAGGCTGATATTGAAACCGGCAGCGCAAATCTTCTTATAGGCTACCGAGGAGAAAATCTTAGTGCGCTTCAGCACTTTATAAATGTTGCCGTTTACAAGCAATTCAAAGACGAAGCGAGAGTTATGGTTGATATTGCCGATTACCGCGGACAGCGCAACCAAAAGCTTGCTGATCTGGCAGAAAGTGCTGCGAGCAAGGCCAAAGAAATAGGCAAACAGATCGCACTTTATCCGATGAACAGTTTTGAGAGAAGAATTGTCCACGAAAAGATTTCAAAGATTGAAGGGGTTTCATCCCATTCCGAAGGGGAGGGGCTTAACCGGAAGATTATTATATCTCTGGGTGCAAAGGAATAATTATGAAGTTTACTGTACTAAAAGAAAATTTTTTCAAGGGGCTTAATGTTGTCGGCAAGGCCATTAATTCCCGTACCTCGATGCCCATTTTATCAAATGTTCTTATCAAGACCGAAAAGGGAAGGCTTAGCATGACGGCATCGGGTTTGCAGCTTTCAATTACTGCAAAGATCGGCGCCAAGGTTGACAGCGATGGGGCAATTGCTGTTCCGGCAAGGCTTCTTGCTGAATTTGTATCTCAGGTTTCTGGGGAAAAAATTGATGCGGAGCTGAAAGGGTCGATTTTTAAGGTTAATACCGATAAATCCAGTGCAAGTTTTGCAGGAGCAGACGCCGGGGAATTCCCAACTATTGATCTTGTTGATAAAGGTCTAGAGGTGGAGTTATCCGCAAAGGAATTTACGCAGGTTCTCCAGCTTGTCGGTTTTACGGTTGCATCAGACGAGGGAAGGCCGGTTTTGACTGGAATTTACTGCAAGGCAGAAGGCTCCTCAATAATTTTTGCTGGTACTGATGGCTTTAGAATGGCGGAGTACAAAATGAAGCTTGGCAAAAGCGTTTCTGAGAAAATTGAGTTTATTGTTCCTGCCAGGTCTTTTATTGAAGTCGGGCGGGCGTTTGTAACTGAGGACGAGAAGTTAACCCTGGTTGTTGATCCGGAGCGTAACCTTGTTGCGATGAAAGCAGCCGATATGGAGGCTCATTTTAGGATAATAGATGGAGAATATCCTGATTATCAGTCAATAATTCCTGCAGAATTCAGTTCTGAAGTTCATATATCCAAATCGGAATTTGAAAATGGGATTAAGCTTGCCAATATCTTCTCTCGCGAAAGCGGTAATATGGTAAAGCTTGTTGTTAAAAAAGGATCTGTTGAGTCTATATCCCAGCCGACAGAAACTGGGAGCAGCAGCAACGAAATGAGTGCAGAGGTCACCGGCGAAGAGGTCGAAATAGCATTTAATGCAAAATATCTGCTTGAATTTCTGGCAAATGCCACCGAAGACGATCTTGTCTTTAAAATTTCAGAACCCCTTAAACCGGGTCTTTTCAAATTCGAAGGCAAAGATCACTACTTATACATCGTCATGCCAATGAAGGCAAACTGGTAGGGGTGTTCAAAGCAGCAATATGGACACAAAGACGTTAGAAACATCAAAGATGACAGATCCAGGGGCTTTGGCTTTTTGGACTGCATATTTAAGGAGCTGGGGAATCAACCGCGATTTCTTTGAGCTAATCCCTGAGGATAAGTACGATTTTCGAATGGTAGACAGTCTCGAAACGAAATCTGATACTCCTCGAGAGAGTGTTGCTCACCAGATAAGTGTACAAAGGAGTTACTTGGATGGTGCCCAAGCAGGAGAAATAAAGTTTGGTTCTATATCTGTCAAAACATTAGCTTTTAAAGAGATGTCGAAAGAAAAGTTGCTTAAGGAACTGGCAAACGCTAATCGTGAGCTGTTTACGTTTTTGTGTGATCCAGAGATAAATAAGAAGGTAACAAGGGTTCCATGGAGCCGAAATCCTGTTGGTGTGACCGTGGCATTATGGAGTCTAAACTCTCATGAGATTCTACACACCGGCTGGAATTTAGCGTTAATGGATCACCTCAGGATAAAAAGATATCCCTCTTTAATTGCAATGTGGGGGTAGTATTACGTTTACATTTGGAACCGTTCCGTTTTAGACAGTTCCCTTTGAAGTGCTACCATTTGACCCTTTTGAGTTTTTTGATAATTTTTTTATCAGAAGTTTAAATAGAGTATCAGTAACTTTCGACGTAGTACTTCTTCTCCAAAACCTCTATCGTCTCTTTTTCGACCATTGATATAAGAAGCGGGACATCATGAAATAGATTGGGAAGTTTTAGTATTTCCTTTTTAGGCATCCAGATATTTTTTCCGCCGTCAAACTCTTCGGCGAGTTCCCCATTAAGATTAGCTACTTTTATTATAAAAAAGAATTTATCTTCTAGTAATGTTTTGTCTTTTTTTGAAAAATCCATCTTGTGTTCTATTCCAACAAGCTTTGGGCTTCCATTAAGTCCGGTTTCTTCCTTTAGTTCCCTTTTAGCAGTTTCATAAACAGTTTCGCCCCATGTGATTTTCCCTGTGATAAATCCAAAATATCCATAATATGGCTGTTTCAGTCTCTGTTGGACAAGATAAGTCTCATTATGTTTGTTGTGCTTACATAACATGCACACTCCAATCTTAGCTTGTCTTTCTATTTCAACTTTTTGTGTATCGAAGCGATTTGCAAATTCCTTTCCTGTCGTAGTAAGTTCGTATAATCCGTCTTCGGTCTTTATTACAAGACCCTCTTTTAGTAGTTGCTTTATGTGAAAATTAAAATGGTCTGATGTGATTCGTGTAATGTTTAGTTCTGAATACCTGGCTTTTGGTTTGAAAAGGAGAAATTTGAGGACTTCAGCCTGAATTGGATGTATTTCTCGTTCTCTCATTGGTTAGATTTTAAAGCTTATTAAAGAAAAATCTAGTAAAGTTGACTTTAGTTAAAGATAAACTTGTGATTGAAAAACTATTAAAACGTGTAAAAGGTTGCGACGGCAACGTTAAAGAGGGACTGTGGTAAACGGGATCACCCTGATATCCTGAGGCAGCGTTTCACTGGTTCAGATTTATTGTTCCTTTTGTAAAATCTCCTTGTTCGTCAAGGCCTGTTGAGTAGGGATTTGGCATTACGGGTCTTTGTGGAGGTATGGTTTGACTCTGTACTGGTTTTGGAGGTATTGATGGGTCTTGATCCTTGATTGGTTCAGGAGAATGTGGATCCGGCTGGGTTTGTTCCGGTGATGGCCGTGGTGGTGTTTGAGTACGGTTTTGATTCTGATACTGTTTCAAATTTTGAAGCTGCGGAGCAGGCCTCTTTGGCGCCATTGGAGCTGTCTGAGTCTGGGCTGCTGAACTCCATTTTTGAGCTACTGTTTCAGACGCCGGCGCTTCAGGCTGAATTTGTGGAGCTCCTATTGGAGATTCCAGAATTTCTGTCTGGTCCATTGAAACATCTGGCTGTATCTCTGGTGCCTCTGTCTGTATTTCAGCGTTACTAGTTGGGGTCTGATATTCCGTCTCAGTCATTGTTGGAGCCGTCGCCTGCATTCCCCCGGAAGTACCAGTCCTTTGAGCCGATTTTAAAATTTCAGGATCTATTTCAGATTCACGTTTCATTTTCAAAAGCTCCTCAGGATTTGTAGTTATAAGCCTATGTTCCTGGGCTGATGCCCTTACCTGAATCGCAACATGATTTGCACCTGCAAAAAAGAGGCCCTCTCCGATTCCAGCTGAAAGAAGAAGATTCTTCTCTCCTTCTGAAAGGTAAAACACCTCGGCTATTCTATCTATTGCTGCCGGATGCTGTTTAAGCAGAATCTGTATAGACGAGTTTGTTACAACCGCCTTTCCGTAGTCGGTATTAAGAAAGTCAGCAACATCCTGAGTTACAGTTGTTAATCCCAGGTAGTATTTTCTGGCTCTTTTTGCAAGCGAGTAAACGAAAGCAGCTGAATCTGGGTATCTCATAAGAGTCCAGGCCTCATCAAGTATCAAAAGCCTCTTTTTCATATCATGCTTGATTTTCGTCCATATAAAATCAAGTATCATAAACATAGCGATAGGCCTTAAAACATCCTCCAAATTTCTTATTGAGAACACAGAAAAGCTGTTGTCTAAATCAACATTCGAGCGCTGGTCAAAAATCCCCGCAAGAGACCCTTTAAGGTACCTTTCCATTCTTTCGGCAAGAGACTTCGATTCAGGCTCATCCATGGCCAGAAGGACCTTGTAGAGATCCTCAAGAAGCGGAGGCTCCCTATTCTGTGTTGTTGGATCCTGTGTGATCCCCTTCAGACGGTAAGTATCTACAAGGGCGCGGTCAAGTATTGCCGATTCAGACGGGGACATATCTCCAAGCATTATTCTTAAAAGTGCATGCAGGCTGAGGATCTTTAAACTAAGCTGATCTTCCTGTTCTGCAGTTTCGGGCAGTTCAAAAGGATTGATTTTCGCCTTGCTCTTCATGTTGAAGTCAATATATTCTCCTCCTACTGCTTCGCAAAGCCGTCTGTATTCAGTTTCAGGATCAATTACAATGACATCAACTCCAAAAAGCAGATACCTGAGAGCCTCTAGTTTTACAAGATAAGACTTTCCTGCGCCTGATTTTGCAAATATCACAGAGTTTGCGTTCTCAAGCGAAAACCTGTCAAAAATTACAAGCGAGCCATTGTGCTGGTTTACTCCATATAAAATTCCCTCGTTGGCGGTAAGTTCTGAAGATGTAAATGGAAATGTTGTGGCTACAGAGGTTGTATCCATATTCCTGATTACCTGCAGTTTGTCGAGGCATACAGGGATGCTTGTCTGAAAAGCCTGCTCCATTTCAAGCGTTGCCTTTTTGGATATTAAAGAAAGGGATCCAAGCGTTGATTCAACCTGATAGGTGACACTGTTAAGTTCATCTATCGTGTCGGCTGATATCGTGACATAAAAAGAGAAGTGGAAGAACCTTTCTATGCCTTTTACAAGCTGTTCCTGTAATGATTTTGCATCACCGAGGGCAGCTTGGACAGCCGGGTCGATTACTCGGCCTTTTTCGCGGGCAATATTGATTGTCGCCTCCATTTCTGCAATTTTGCGTCTCAGGTCGTCAAGAACGTTTCTTGCATTAATCGGATAATAAAACATTGTGATATTAATGGAGCGGTCGAAGTTTATTATCGGCTCAAGCCAGTTTGCTCCTACAAAGCGGGGATAGCCTGATACAAAGAGAGTCCTGAAATACTTGTCGCCGATTTTAAGATAGTTGAAATCTACTTCTATCGCGCTTGGAGCAATGATATCCTGAACACTTGGAATTCCTTTTGCCAGTTTTCTTTCAGCAGTTGATTCATTTTCAATATTTTCCATCTTTTTCTTCATTACAAAAGATGAAGCTGCAGCAGCGACTTTTGATTCGTTGGGATTTTCAGAATTCTTTGTTTCAGTACCAGCAGAGTTTTCTGTCTTTGGATCTGAATTTCTTTCTTTCTTTTTTAAAAACGGCAGGTTTATACCCATTTTATGCGATTTTTGGCTCTACCAGCGCCGAAGTATACTCATTAATATCCCCGCGGATTTTTTGCGTCTGCGAAGTTTCGCTATTGTATATCTCGTAGAACAATTTTATAAGCTCAGCCGTATTAAGCTGTAAAGCTTTGATCCCGATTCGTGAAAATTCTTTTATCATAAAATCAATTTTTGGAGCAAGATCTGCTTTGGCTTCTTGTAGAATTTTGTCAACATTTATTTTCCCTTGGCCTTTTTTCTTTCCTTCTATTAGTGATTCAATCCAGCCAAAAGGCGTGCTTGACGGAAGGAAAGTTTTGTAAGGAACAGAAACATAAAATTTCTTGTCCAGCACTTCGCCTTTTGTTACAAGCTCATCTTTTATAAATGTCCGATAGGCGACTATTTGCTCTTTTATTTTCGAACTTGATTGTTTTGCTTCAACTTCTTTAACTTTTTCAAGATAGTCGCTGATGTCCATCCTTTTTGATCTCATTGTAATTTGTATAGGGAATGAAAGGGAATTCAAAAGTGAGCTGAAGGCAGCGATGGCTGCATCCTGCTCTCTTAGCGAAAGAAGATCGAAGTTTATTGCAGTTGTCTCAAGAACTATGACTGCACCACCGTTTTTTAATACAACAATATTATCTTTTATATCGGCTATGTCTAGATGTTCCTGTGTTGTCGCCAAGATTTTACTGGCCATTATGTCTCTTTTGCAACAAGATAGACTGGTGGAATATTTTTTCCTGTGGCTTTAACCGAGATTATATCAAACTTCTCTCCGCCTTTTATTACTTCTATGGTGTATTTTCCGTCTGGCAGAGAGGTCTGTGTTTTGAACTGGCCGAGCTTGTTTGTTTTTAGAGCTCTAACAACGTCTCCGTCACCGTCTTTTATTATAATTACCGCGCCTTCAACCAAATCTCCGCTCCTCCCTTTTACTATTCCTGTAATGACATTTGGATCGGCATTATTAAAGCCGATTGGAGAAGCAGCTAATCCTGATCCGGTGTCGGCTGGAGTTGTTGATGTGCTTTGACTTCCTGCCATTTCAATCTGCTTTGCTTTGTCTTTAAGAAAATCCAGTTCTGATTGTATCTGTGTTAGCTTATTTTTCAGGTTACGGTTGTTTTCTGTCAGAGATTTCACGGTGTCTTTAACTTCTAGAGAAACATTGTCTGCCTGATCCTGGTCTATGCCTTTTCCTTTGCTCTGGCTTATTTTTTCTGATATTTTTTCTCTTTCCTTTGAAATGTTTTCGTATTTTGTCCTGTAAAATTCTATTCTTCCTTCATTCTGAGAAGGATCGTCTGCGCTGTATTTAAGCTGTACTCTCGCCTTCTTCATAACCTCGAGAAGTTCGCCTGCCTGTTTTGCAAGCTTGTCTTCCTGTCTTTTTATTTCTTCTACATCTTCTGTGAGAATTGTTGTGGGAAGTTTTGATTTGGTGGCTATATTTATTTCTCCCCTTAATTCAGGCGGAAGATTGACTAAAGCTCTATCTATCGGACCCGGAGATGTAATGTCGATTTTAACCGGGCGTCTGTCGAATCCTTCCATAAAATCAAGCTTTGATTCTATTTCATCCTGATCCATTTTCTTTTTGGCGGGTTTCAAAGTCTTGACTTCGGGTGTCTTTGCCTCAGAAGTTTTTATCCCTGGAAGCTTAAATTCTGGAAGTTCAGATGGTTCGGGTTCCTCTTGGGTTTCTAGAGCAACTGCTGGGGTGCCTCTCATGTCTGGGAGTCTATCTGATTGAGGTATATCAATCGGCAGATCGGCAGTTGAGCTTGCAAATGCCGAATGTATGTTTTTAAGATTCATATCTTCATATTTGTCTATATCGGTTTGGATTTCTGGCAGCTGGCCAAGATATTCGTCGAGTTTGCTGCGGCTTTTGGCAGGTGTTAGAGTAATAATTTCATTTCTAATTATCTGCGCATAGTCAGCCAGAAAATATGCGGGAGGAGTGTAAGATTTTCTCCAGACTCTCTGCCCAGGACCGGTCATCGCCTTTATAAAACTGATAAGCCATTTATCAAGGCTTCTTTCCTGTATCGGAACGAATGCAACAGCAACAGATAATCCTCCAATAAGAAGCATAAATACCCATCTCCAGAATGCAGGAAGCCCGGATTTATGGAATATGTAGGCAAGGCTCATCCCTGCGAACAGGTACATGAGCTGTCTTACCGTCAGGTCTCCAACAACTTTGAATTCGACATCCATTACATTTTGCGGAACAGGATGCCTTCTTCCTGCAGATCCTTCAATTGTTTCTTCTTTAATAGGCATTATTTGTTGAAACCTCGGTAATGGATTTGCCCTGGTCAATTAACTGAATGTTTCCGTTGTTTATATCAATGATTCCAATGCTTGCAGTTTTAAATTCGTACAGCAGACAGCTTTCACCAATGCAGTTGTCTACTTTTATTCCGATTAATTTATCATCACTGAGCCAGACGGGAAGGATTACCCCCCTTATAATGTTGCGGTGGATATTTGTTTTGGTTTCAAATAATCCGAGGACTACAGAGGTTGCAAACTCATCATCTGTCTTCCAGTAGGCGATTTTGGTTTTGTCTGGAGACATCACCAGTTGAAGTCCAGATGATTCAGTAATTTCAGAGAATTCGGTTGATCCTATTTCTTTGTATAAAAACTTTCCTGATTGTGTGTATCCTATTAGGTTGTTTTCAACAAGGAACGGATCGGCTGCGTCTCTTATCTCGTCTACTTTTGCTCCATTTGGGCTGAAAGCATAAATTATTGGATATATAAGTTCTGTCATTTTGGTTTTATCTTCTTTTGAAGGAATAAGGTCTTTGCGGAGAGTTGAAAAGACAACGTACTGATTGTCTTTTGTAAACAAGACCCTTGATTTGACTTTTGTTTCGTCAACAGCGGTTCTAAAGGATGCCAGACTTGAAGTTATTGCGCCTGTTCTAAGATATAAGTTTGTATTTTTAGTGTCATCGGTTATGTATGCCAAATAATTATCGTCAGTGCTGAAAGTGAATTTTCTTATTATTGTTGCTTTTGTTCTGTCTTCAAGGGATGTTGATTTATCGTTAAGATCGATGGTGACAAGGTCACATCCGGTTTTTTCTTCACAGCTTGAATAGGCGATTTTGTCTTTGGCTTTCCAGTTTAGAGCTGTAAAAGTTTTTAGAGATCCTGGGGGAAGCTCAGCAGCTTTTATTTTGTTTTCACCATTGCTGTCGGCAACCCATATTTCTTTCTGGTTTTTCACATAGGCCAAAAGTACAGGTTGTTTCTCGGGCGGAGGAGGGATTATTGGATTTTCATCGGGCGGTGGTGCAGGAGTCGGCGTTTGAGTCATCGGCCAGAATTTTTTATATGCGAAAATTCCAGCGGGAATTAAAAAAATAATTAAGAAGAGTAATACAGCTTTAGACATATACTTTCTAATTTGCTGTCTTGAAAATAATGGTAATTTTTCTGCATATTCTGACTGATTTACCTTGCTTCCATTGTCTTCTCCCGACATATCCGGCAGCATTGAGTTTTCTTTAGGAATATCTTTGGCAGGAAAAGCTGGATCCTGCACTTTGTTTTCAGCCTGATCCATATACAAGAAGTTTATCACGCAGACATATTTTGTGTGTAGCTGAGGAGGTTTGTCGTAAACGAACTTCAAAGGCAGTATTTACAATCCGCGAAGATGGAATGTCCCAATGGATTTTTCACTTTCTTCCTGTTAAAAGCTTTTTTTTAGTTTCGCGCACCGCAATTTTGGAAAGTGAGTCTCCTTTTTTCGACAGATAGTCTTCAACTTGCCTGCGGTGGTTTTTTATAAGATCCCGCAGAAGCCACGAAACTGCTTTTGTAATCAAAATGTCTTTTTCACCTTTCAGCTTTTCTATGTTTTTAAAGGCGAGTTTGGATATTCTAGAATCATCTGATTGTCTTGCTGGCTTTGTCAGCAGGACCAGGCTGGCGCGCTTTTTATGCACGTTTTTATCTGTGGAGAATTTAGATATAAGATTTTCCCATTCAATCCACTTCTGAAGGAGCTCTTTTGAGGTAAAGTTTGCCTGGCATATGCAGTCCACCTCTGCCCATCCATCTGCATTGTCAAGCCATTTGTCAATTGCTTGTGGATTCAGCTCACTTCTTAATTTGGGCAGATATCCCAAGAGTTTTCCTCCCAATGAAGACTCCTCGTGCGATTCGCCCTTAAAAAGGGAATTCAGCAATTCGGTGTATTCAGAAATCCCAAGATTCTTATGCTCCTTTATCCAGTTTTTTACAAGATTGTTTATTACTTCTGTCTTGATGTTGTAGTAAATTCTTTTCGTCCCAATGTACTTATTACCGCTTTCGGGTTTCTGCAATCCTTCTTTTTTAATATGTTTCTTAAGCCCGTTCAGAAGTTCTATGTGATATTTATTGAAAATTTCTGACAGCATATCTTAATCTTAATATTGAGATTTTAACACAAAGTGAGTCTAGAACTTAGGCATCTCTGTGGCTTCAAGGTTGTTCAGTTGCGCTAGCCGGTATTGACAAGGGTCGCAGTAATACTTATAGTGTTGGTATGACTTATGTGACTACGGTTACTCAAAAAGGACAGATAACACTTCCAAAAACGATAAGGGACAATCTTGGAATAAAGATTTATGACAAAGTAAAGATAGAGGCTTTTGGGAAGAATATAAAAGTTGTGCCTACGCATGACATCCTTGATATTGCGGGAAAGTTCAAGTCGAAAGGAAATAAATCCATCCTTTTGGCGAGAGAATCGTTAGAGAAAAACTATGAAAGAGTCTAAAACCTATTTTATTGACTCTAATATTTTTCTGAGAACAATAATAAAAGATGATGCACGAATGTTTAATGACTGTGTAGGGTTTTTGAAGCTTGTTAAAATGAATAAGGTTAAATCGGTTACTGCAGGGATTATTTTAGCGGAAATAGTCTGGACACTGAAGTCGTTTTACAGGCTTTCAAAAGAAGATGTAATTTACTCGCTTCAAAGTATACATAATCTCCACGGGCTTGATATCGTGGACAAGTACAACTATGAAGGTGCGCTTAGGATCTATAACGATAAATCTGTAAAGTATATTGATGCATTAATATCCTCTATAGATAATGTTTCAAGCCGAGAGTGGATAGTGATTTCATATGACAAGGATTTTGACAAAATTGGGGTAATCAGAATGGAGCCCGATGCAGTAATAAAGAAGATATCATTATAATAATAGATAGATTATTTGTGTTGGAAAAAAGAGTCAACCCCGGAGGCTTTTTCGGACAACCTCCGGGAGTTTTTAGATATCTGAGTTTTACATCATTCCGCCCATGCCACCCGGCATTCCGCCTCCGGCTCCTGGTTCGGGTTTTTCTGGTTGAGGTTCATCTGCAATTAATGCATCAGTTGTAATAATGCTTATAGCAACGCTGACGGCATTTTCCACCGCGCTTCTGGTTACTTTCGCGGGATCAATTATCCCGGCTTCGAGCATATTTTCAAGTACTCCAGTCATTACATTAAGTCCTATATTTTTAGAAAGATTATCCTCTATCTCTTTTATGTACATTCCGGGCTCAAGACCGGCATTTTCGGCAAGCTTTCTGAAAGGCTTTTCAAGCGCCTCGTGAAGGATTTCAACTCCCACTTGTTCCTCTTTGTCAAGCTTAAGGCTGTTTAAAACCCTTCTTGCTTTAAGAAATGCGACTCCTCCTCCTGGGACAATGCCTTCGGCCACTGCGGCCTGAGTGGCATTGACAGCGTCTTCTACACGGTACTTTTTCTCTTTCATCTCTGCTTCAGTTGCTGCGCCTACGCTTATTATTGCGACTCCTCCTATAAGTTTTGCAAGTCTTTCTTGCAGTTTCTCTTTATCGTAGTCGCTTGTAGATTCATCCATTTCTTTTCTGATCTGATTTTCGCGTGCTTTGATTAATTCTTTGTTTCCCTTTCCACCGACGATAGTTGTGTCGTCTTTGGTTGAAATGACTTTATCTGCACGGCCGAGATCTTCAATAGTCACAGAATCCAGCTTTCTGCCGACATCATCGCTTATGAGTTGCCCGCCGGTGACCGCTGCTATATCTTCAAGCATTGATTTTCTTCTATCGCCGAATCCTGGAGCTTTTACCGCAAGAACCTTTAAAGATCCGCGCAGTTTATTGACTACTAGAGTGGCTAGAGCCTGGCCTTCGATATCCTCTGCAATTATTACAAGATTCTGCGTTAACTTAACGAGATTCTCGAGCATTGGAACCAGATCCTGAAGGGTGCTTATTTTTTTATCAGTTATAAGAATATGTGCATCTTCAATCTCTGCGACCATCTTGTCGGGATCAGTTACGAAGTATGCCGATAAATAGCCATTGTCGAAGTTCATTCCTTCTTTGGTTTCTAGCTCCATTTCAAGGCTTCGGCCTTCTTCTATGGTGATTACGCCGTCAGGGCCGACTTTCTGCATGGCGTCGGCGATTATTTTGCCGATCTGCGGATCCTGCGCTGAGTTGGTTGCTACCTGTGTGCGTTCATCCACTTTTATATCTTTTGCCATTTCTTTGATTTTTGCAGTTACTTCTTTGACCGCTTTTTCAAGGCCACGGCGGACAAACATTGGATTGGCTCCTGCTGCGACATTTTTGAGTCCTGATTCAACAAGCGCCTGGGCGATAAGTATAGCAGTAGTGGTTCCATCGCCTGCAACATCATTGGTTTTGGTGGCTGCTTCTAAAACGAGCTTTGCCCCAATGTTTTCGAATTTGTCTTTAAGCTCAATTTCTTTTGCTACGGTTACGCCATCGTGGGTTACAGTTGGAGCTCCCCATGTTTTTTCCAACCCGACATTCCGACCGAGCGGACCCATGGTTGCGCCGACTGCGTTTGCAACTGCGTCTACTCCTTTTTTGAGTTTTGTCTGGGCTTCCTGTTTGTATATAATTTGTTTTGGCATATTTTATTTGTGATCCCAAGAAGTTAGAGAAAAATACTATAGCTTCTTGAACTAATTGATATTTTTTAAACTAAGCAACTAATCTTCGACTACAGCTAAAATGTCGGTGTCGCTGACTATTTTGTATTCGACGCCGTCTATGGTTACGTTGTCTCCGGCCCATTTGCCTTTGATAAGGACTTTCTGGCCTTTTTTAACGCCGGGTTTTATGAGCTGTCCGCTTTCAGAAAATCTTCCTTCGCCGACTGCTATGACTTCTGCTAAATGTGTTTCTTCTTGGGCTTCGTCTGGGAGGTAAATTCCTCCTGAGGTTTTTTCTTTAGGATCTAAAAGTTTAAGAACGACCTTATCTGATATAGGTTTTATCTTCATATTTGTTTTTGGAATTGGGGTTTTCAGATTTTTGAAAGCGCCAATTATCCTCGAAATAATAACTAATATTTATACTATCGGGTCAAAATATAGCAGACCAACCCAGAGAGTGTCAATAAGTAGTTGGCAGTTGAGCGATTGGGATGACAAGAAGAGGAGTCGAAAGGAGTAAATCTCTACTTAGATTAATTCTATCTCTATTGCCCATGTTTTATGGTTTTCCCTAGACGAATCTTAAGTTTGTGCTTCTTACACAAATCCTCTACTATTTTGTCCAGTTCTTCTTGGTATTTTTTGTTTTTGGATTTATAGAATGTGTCTAAAATTTTCGGATCGGCATTTTTCATTTCTTTTCTGAGTCTTCCCAATATGTAACTGGTCAAATTAATATGCTCTACGTAGACTTCTTTTGTGCCTGTGTCGGCAATCGCCTTTAGCAGTTTGTCCAGTTCCTTTTCTTTGCTGATATAGTGAGGGAGCAAAGGGCCGATAAATGCATACGTAGAAATTTTAGCTTTGTTAAGTGTGGCTAAAGCCTTCAGTCTTCTAGACACTGCGGGAGCATATTTTTCAAAATACCTTGAAATAGAGTCGTCAGTTGACGTGATAGTTAATCCAGCCTCCACATGGTGTAGCTTTTGGAGGATGTTTAAATCCCTTAAAACTAAATCTGATTTAGTAAGTATTGCAACTAGTCCTTGAAAGTCATGTTCGAAAAGTGTCTGTAAACATTGTCGCGTGAGTTTATATTTAGCCTCTATCCCTTGATAAGGATCCGTTACTGAGCTTAGAAAAACAGTTTTTCCTTTGCCTTTGTTTTTAATACTTTTGATTTGTCTTTCTAGAAGCTTAGGAGCATTGGTTTTTGCAAAGACATATTTCCCCCAGTCATCAAAAGTTTTTCCGTTGAACCTGCCCATAAAGCTGGCGTAGCAATAAGTGCATCCAAAACTGCATCCAGTGTATGGATTTATTACATAATCGGTATCAGGAAGATTCGATTTAACAAGAATGGATTTTGCCTCAATTTCTTTTAGATCCACAGAAAGATAATATCATAGACCCAAAGAATAGACGAAGACGTGGTTTGCGTGTCCAGTAAAGCTTTTAATTGGTATAATTTCCTTTGAAGAAAGATTCTTTGGCTCGTTCGCCAAGCATGCCCGCCGTAGGAGGGTGGTAAGGCATGAGTCTGCAAGTCGCCTACGGTGACCGATTCCGATACGGGTCTCGGTGAAAATGTATTATGTCTATGTCCTTAGACAAAAGAATAACAGGTTTTATTATGGATATACGAATAATTTAGACAGGAGGATGCTAGAGCATTTAAACGGTCAGGTTAGAACAACTCGTGGGCAGAAACCTGTGTTGATTTATTTTGAATGTTATAAAAAAAAGTTTGAAGCTGAAAGAAGAGAAAAGTTTATCAAGAGTGGACGAGGAAGGGAGCAAATTAAAAAGAAGTTAGGAGATAATTTAAATTTATAGTGTGGCCCGTTCGCCAAGTGGCAAGGCATGAGTCTGCAAAACTCTCACCATCGGTTCGATTCCGATACGGGCCTCCAGATATAGCGATGGATAAGATAATGGATGGAGGTAAGGCATGAGTCTGCAAGTCGCCTACGGCGACCGATTCCGATACGGGCCTCCAGATATAGCGATGGATAAGATAATGGATGGAGGTAAGGCATGAGTCTGCAAGTCGCCTGTGGCGACCGATTCCGATACGGGCCTCCATGATAAAATAATGTGTTTGAAATTTTGGTGAGGTAGCCAAGTTGGTCACGGCACCGGTCTGAAAAACCGGCTATGTGAGTTCGATTCTCACCCTCACCACCAGAAGAAGGTGTAGAGGATAAGTTAATTGGTGAGTCATGGCACCGGTCTGAAAGTCGCCTGTGGCGACCGATTCTCACCCTCACCACCACTTTCAGTTATTGGTACCGGCTGCTGATATAATCTGAGGGTGAATGTTTCAACAAGAAACAGAGGTTTCGTTGCAATACTGCTAAGCGCTATCGGTTACGGATCTTTTGGGGTCTGGATTACTATCATAAACGAAGATCTCGGCTCTTTTCAGCAGATTTTCTTCAGATATTTACTTGCGTCACTATTTGTGGTAGCTGTACTTCTTTTTAAGAAGACAGCCATAAAGAGAGAAGTACTGTTTTCGAAAGACACATTACTCCTTGGTGTAGTTTTCCCTTTTGGAATAATTTTTTATACACTTTCCATTCTCTTTACAAAGATAGCCTTGGCAACATTTTCTTTTTATATGGCTGCGTTCACTGCAAGTTTGATAATAGGTGCCTTTGTATTTAATGAAAAGCTTACAAAACTTAAGTTCATTTCTCTTATGCTGGCAATTATTGGACTAATAATGTTCTCAAACCCATTCTCAGGTAACTTGCTGAACTGGGGTGTGCTGCTTGGTTTATTGGCTGGACTGTTAGATGTAGTTTCTAATGGTTTTAGAAAACATTTAGCGGAAAGGATGGATCGGATAATAATTGCGGCGGTGCCAATGGCTGGAGGAATTGTAATATCTGGAGCCTTTGCAATGTACTTTAAGCAGTCGCTTTTCTTTGCAGATAAATTGACTTTCCCATCTATTTCAGCAGCTATTATTTCTGGAGGACTTTTGGTTCTCTTTAATTATCTGCTGGTTATCGGATTCCAATATTTTGATCTAAACTTGGGGACAATAGTATTATCGAGCGAAATACTCTTTGCATCAGCTTTTGGATGGATTTTTTTGAATCAGCGGTTAACGGTAAATGAGATAGTTGGAGGCTTGATTGTCGCTACAGCGGTATCGATGCCGGAAGCTGCAGGATACTTCCGGTGGAGAAAAAGGGAAGCACCTGACTAGCTGTACCATATCAGCCCCCGATTTTAGCAGGCTCAGAACATGCTACCGGATGATTGCTGATATAATTCCGCCTATGAAGCTTAAGTTTTTTGTTTACCACGAAAACAATTTAGAAAAGCCTTATCTTCCTCAAGAGGATTTTTATGCTAATCATGAAAATATTTTTGTTGTTGCAGATGGTATAACGCATGATCTGCAGGACGGGCTTTATCCAAGCCCGTCTGATTCAGCTGAAGTCGCCAAAATCATTTGCAGCACATTTATTTCAGAATTAAAAAATACAGAAAAGGAGCTTTCTGATATAAAAAGAGCTGTGAAGATTATCAATCAGAAAGTGATGAAATTTAACAGGTCTTCAGAGCTATATAAAAACCGAGAAAATAATGCTTTTACAATTGGAGCAGTTGTATTTGCACTTATAATTATAAAAAAGGATAAACTTATTTATTATGTATTGGATGATAGTTTCTTTTCAATTTTTTCTGACGATTTAGTCGATCATCCAACTTTGAAGTCTTATGTGAATATTTCTGCTGAATATTACAAAGCTCATTATGATTGGACAAAACCCGAGGAAAGAAAGGCATGGAGAAAAGATTACCGAAATAATTCTTTTGAAATAGATGGTCAAACATTAGGCTATGGAGCAATTGATGGAAGAGAGGGATTTGATAAATTCGTCCAGTGCGGAGAAGAGTCTCTTAAATCTAATGATCTAATATGCCTTTATACCGACGGTTTCATTCCAGCAATGAAAGACACCAGGTTTGTCAAAGAAATAAAAAACTCAGAGTTTTCTATCGAATCCTCGGATTTTATCTCGAAATACACTAAAAGAAACAAAATGCATAAAGAAAAAACATGTTACTTTATAAAGTGCATAGATTAAACGATTGAGAAGTCTATAATACTAAAATACCAAGATGACAATTAAAACAGGCAGTGTAAAAGATTTTTCAGATAAATATCATGGTTGGATAGTTGATTTTATGATCCTAACATTCCCCATGCAATGGAAGCTTTAGAGGATAGCCTAGTAATAGTTATCCGCTGGTCGTCAAAAAAGTATTAGTTCGAGCCAGATTTACAATAACACTATAGATTTTGAATGTGGTATCCTTTGTTCATATGAAGAAATTTGATGTATACCAGATCGTTACGATCGTTTTATCTATTGCGGTGGTTGCGTCCATCGGCTTTTTGATTTTTAATTCATATAAAGGTGAAATCGGCAACGCAGCAATAAGCGTTGATACAGAAAATGGCAAGGCTGCAGTGCTGATAAATGGAAAGGATCTTGGCGAAACTCCAGTTTATACAGAACGGGTTTTCACAGGCAAAGTCGATGTTGATATAAACGGAGAAAACAGCTCTTATTCTACAATTATCAAACCTGCTGCCGGCACAGCAGCAATCATAAAACGCGACCTTGGAGTAAACAGCTCCTTTAGTTCGGGCCAGAATCTATGGTTTACCAAAACAGGAGGCTCTGACAAAGTTATTTCTGTTGTGTCCCCCGATGTATCGGATGTTCTTGTGATCGTCGACGGCGTTGAGATTGGGAAAACTCCCATTAAATTTAAAACTAAAGAGCTGTTAAAACAAAATGATGACGACAAGTACAATCTTATGTTTAAAAAGGATGGATACGAGGATCAATTAGTTGACGTAAAAGTTATGCAGGGATACGATCTCAACATTAGAGTGGACATGTTCTTAAGACCTATACCTTCTGAGGTTACAAGCATTGAAGGTGTGGCAAATGGAGTCCACTTTATTAATTTTTCAAGCGTATCTGATCCGGCTTTTGCCGATAAACAGGCGTGGGCAAAAGCAATTAATTACTGGCTGAAAACGCGGTCTGTGGCTTCTTTTGGAAACTACAAAGCTGAAAAATTCAATTATATGATTGCTGATAACGGCAAAGTATACGACGAAGGGGGAAATGAAATAAAGCCTGAGGACATAAATTTCGAGGGCGAAGTTTTTATGGCATATCTTGGATCATCTCAGAGCCCCGATTTAAGCGACAGCGCAAAAGAGTCACTGGCAAAGGCTGGAACTTCCGGAGTCGGTACAAGCACAGGATTTAGTGTAAAGATAAAAGAAAATTCACTTGGCTATTTAAGAATAAGAGTAGATGCAAGCACTGCTGCAGAGCAGGTCTCTAAGGCTGAAACCGGTGCCACGTTCAAAGTGCTTGAAGAGAAAAACGGCTGGTATAAGATCCCCTATGAAGAAGGAAAAGAAGGATGGATATCCGGCTCAGAGCAGTATGTAGAGAAAGTAGAGTAAAAAGACGCTCTGGATAAGATGGCGGTTCTTAAACCTTCACGCCAGTATTGACGGATAAATACCAAACATACTATGATCGAACAAGGAAGGTATATTTCCCTGCCATGTATTCAAAAACTCTGGTAAAACTTATAGACTACGCCATTTTCCCTGCTGTTTTACTTGTATTTGTGAAAATTACAGCAATCGTCTTTTTAGCAAACTATATGGGAGCCTCCTACAATGTAGAGGGCTTCCGCCTCATTTTCACCACCCCCGCAGAATATATTGAAATTAACACATACTCATCCCTTTTTATGTATATAGCCGTTGTGGCAGGCTTAATATGGGTTGTAGTAAAGGCTCACATTTTTCATGACACTCATATCTCTCCACGTTTATCGGCTCGGCTTCTTGAAATGGACATGAGTGAACTAATTGAGGCTACAGAAATAATTTTTTCCCAGGCCTTTGTCTGGCTTTCGTATGCCTGGATCACGACGATAATTTTTGGGTTTCAGGCTTATTTCGGTCTTTCAAGCTACTTGCTCTTTTGGGGCGCATTTACTGTAACAATTCTGTCTTCCGCAATGCTGTTAATTGATCTGGAGAAGGAAATTATTACTGACCGAAAAAGTTTTGAGCCTGACAGTCCAAGAAAGCCGAAAGTAATAAAGTTCGAAGAAATAAAAGAGGAGATTCTTGTATGAGGAAAATTATAAATACGTCTGCATTAATAGTCTTTCTTGCGGTACTTTTGGCGCTTCCGCTTGGAACTTTTTGGTTTGAGGGATACGAGGAGAGTCAGCCTCAAATGCCTTTGGCTGTTGACTCTGCCGTTCTCGGCGTCGTTGATACTAAAGCTATAAACAAGAACCCCGCCGTTGATGTCGCTGAGGAAATTAGCCTTAAACTGAATCTTGGAAAAAGCCGTACCGAGAAGTTTTACAATGTGCTTCCCGAGAAATACCTAGGAGACAGCTATAAAGTAATCGCTGCTGTTCCAAATGATCTTGCCGAAAAAGGGGTTGAAGCAAAATTGATAATGAATCCGTTAAGCGCTGATCTTGAGGTAAGCATGAAAGACGATTCATTAGCCTATTCTGAAATAAGCCTCTTTCTCATTGTTTTGAAGTGACCTTTAAACTTGTGATGTGACCCTTTCGATAGTACATTAATATCAATGGCTTTTAAGTTAAAGCTTCCTAAAATCAACCTGCTCCTGATAAAAAATAATAAAGCATCGCTCATATTAAATATCATGAACTTGGCTGTGAGTCTTTCGACCATTTCTTACGTTTATTATTCATTCTCAAGGATCCCCCAAATTATCCCCTTATTTTATTCTATGCCCTGGGGGGATTATCAGCTTGCTCCAAAAAATTCTATACAAGGAGTTTTAATTGCGGGGCTTATCCTCTTAATCACAAATATCGTTATCTCGATGCGCGTGCAGTCGGCCGGAAATATACAGGCAGGGAAATTTTATTCAGCAGGCTCTTTTATTATAAATTTAGTTTTTAATCTTTATATTCTCCGAATAGTAGTGCTGACCTCTCACTCTGAACTCATTCTTCCTGTCTGGATCAGGATAATTGTATTCCCGGTATTGCTTGCTTTTATTACAACTCTGGCTGCAGTTCCATTAGTGATAAAAATTGCAAAAAAATATGGTTTTATGGATGATCCGCTAATTCACAAACATCCAGCCATGCTTTTGACCAAACCGGTTCCGCGCGCCGGGGGGCTGGCGTATTTTCTTGGAATATTAGTTCCAGCACTTTTTATTCTTCCCATATTGTCCAGCCAAAGAATTATTGGAATACTTATCGGAGCAGCAATCTGCGTTGTCGTGGGGCTGAGAGATGATAAAAGAGATATGAGCCCCTATACCAGGTTGTTTTTGCAGATTCTGGCGGTTTTTATTACTGTCATGTCTGGAATAATTTTAGTTTATATTCCAAACCCGTTTGGCGAGGCAATTAAGCTGGATGGGCTTAAATATGTAATTGATTTTATGGGCGAGCATAAGGTTTATTATCTTGGAGTTCTTGCTGCGGTGATGTGGATGTGGTGGTCTATGAATTTTATGTCGTTTGCGAACGGAACGGACGGAGTATATGCCGGACTGGTTTCTGCAGCGTCAATAGTTATTGCTGTTTTAATGCTTGGATCACTTGAAACAGATCCCCAGGCAGCGGTATTTATTAAACTTGCCACGCTGTCAGCTGGGGCGGGGCTGGGAATGGCTGTTTTTACATGGCCGCCTCAAAAGCTTTTGTGGGGCTTTGGCGCGACTTCTGCTGGTCTGATTATTGCTGCATTGTCTATTGTCGGAAGTACAAAAGTGGCGACGACTCTTCTGGTTTTAATGATTCCGTTTTTGGATGGAATGTTTGCAATTATTAGAAGGATAAGGCGCGGACAGATGCCTTTCTGGGGAGACAGAGAGCACCTGCATCATCTTCTTTTAGAGAAATTCGGCTGGAGCAAAACAAGAGTGGCTGTTTTTTACTGGATAACTGCGTTTCTGCTGGTCTTTGTGGGAATTTCTACACAGGGCAGGGTGCGCGCGCTTTCTGTCGCGACCATCGCCGCACTTGTCGTTCTTGGAATTTCTATGGCCAACATTTTCAAGAAAGCGCGCGCACCTGGACAATAGTAGATTGCAGCGAGATTTCCTTTTAATTCGTAATGAAAATTACTATTACAGCCCACAAAATTGTATTAAACAGCAGAGGCTTGTCACTTATTAAGATCCTTTCAGGGCTTTCTCCCTGCCTTTTTTCATAAATTACATAAAGGTATCTGGCGACACCGTAGATGACAAAAGGTATTGTAAGCATCAAGAGTTTTGCCCCAATTAACGTTGACGGCAGAAATTCCTCAAGGATTACTCCAATTCCTCTATCAGGAGAAGTCTGAAATGTGAAAAGAGAATAGGTAATAATCGCGAATGATGCTGACATCGAAATCATTGAGTCCAGCAAAGTGTCAGGGTAATGCTTAAGAAGCTTTCTTGTTTTTTCGTTGGAAATTCCTTTTGCCTGCAAAAGTGTTCTTTCTGCCCGGCGCTTTCCAAATGCCAAAAGAAGCGAGACACCCGTTACGGCAAGAACAAGCCATGATGAGATAGATATAGGAATAGCAAGGGCTCCGGAAAAAACGCGCAAAATAAACCCGGTTGCAATTGCCAGTGCATCGACAATTATTATGTTTTTAAGCTTGAATATATAGGCGAATTGAAGAATTGTGTAGAAAAGCAGAACCGTTCCGAAATAACTTCCAATAAGAATATAAGCTGATGGGATTGCTGTTGCTAAAGTTATTAGCCCTGCCGTCAATGCCTCTTTTACACTTATTTTTCCTGCAGCTATCGGTCTATCTTTTTTGATTGGATGCGCTCTGTCGCTTTCAAGATCACGGCAGTCATTGATAAGGTAGATTGCTGATGCTATAACACAAAAGTATATGAATGCTAGTACTGTTCTGAAAAAGAAGTCTATCTCAAAAAGCTCTCCTTTAAAAATAATCGGGGCAAAGACAACGCCGTTTTTAATCCACTGTCTCGGGCGGACCGCCCGTACAAAGTGGTAAAGTTTATTTTCAGTCTGAAGAATCACTAACTAGATTATAGCAAAGAGTATGGGGCAGAGCTCTCCCCCTGGATGCCATCAGAAGAGGATGTTCGCTCAGTATCGAGATTTCAGGTTCTCGTTAAGTCCTTTAAGCAAGTTCAGAAATTCAGGTAATTTGGAGAAAAGATTCTCAGCACCTTTCTCGTTATATAGGTGAACCGACTCGTTGCGAGATTGTATCATTTCAAGCCATTTTTCATCATGATCAATAAGCTTCAGCTCGAAAGCTGTTTTAAAACAGTCTCGTGGCGAGTAACATTCCAGCCCCTGGTCTTTTGAGAATTCTTTAATACATTTCCAGGCTAAGTCGAAAGCCAGCTCAAACCTCTTAATTGCAGAATCGCGGGAAATATCTGATTTATCGACTTTCAGCGCCTCCTCGAGTCTGTTTAGCGAATTGGAGAAATCACTTAGTTTTTCCATTTAATTAGAACTCCTCAGCATTAATCATAATTTTCTGTGAAAACTCCTTAGGCATAGAATTCAAGTCAACTATATCAAATTTATAAAGATAGGGAAGATTATCAATTTGATCCTGCAAGTCAAGCCTTTTGGAGGCTGATACTTTTTGAGGTCCACCAATGGCGATGTCTATATCGGATCTTTCTAAATTGTTTCCTTTTACCCTTGAACCGAAAAAGTAGACTCTGTAGCTAGGCCCAAGACTGCTTTTGATGATGGATTTAATTTGCCTCCGCAGTTTGTTCTGGTCAATAAAGTCTATCTGCATAATGCGATTTTACCATTTTTCGGCGCTTAATTCTCCGTAGAAATCCGACAGTCCATCAATGTCCGGAGCGAAAGATCCGGCAAGCGCCAGTACAAAGATTAGCCCTGTTGGCAAGTTGAGGTTGTAGAGAACAGCGCCTTTATAATGCGAGCGAAATACCCCGACCGTAAGGTCGAGGGATTTGAGCCATAAAACTCGCAAAGCGAGCATTACTTTTCCACCGAAGGTGGGAATGCAAGGAACGAAGCGACGCTACAGCATACCGCGTGCGTAAGCTCGCGGTAGTTGATAAATTAGAAGGCTGCTTGAAAGGTGTGCTAGTGGAGTCATTGGCTGAATTATACTACCTTGTTTTCGGTGTATAAAACGTCACTTTTGGAAGCTTCCCAAGCATCATCATTGTCTCTGCATACACAAATGGTATAAACGAATAAGTCAAAAGATTTATCCCTACTACCGGACCTTCAAGCCACATTAAAATTCTTTTTACCTTTGTGAAATTTTTAGGCAGATGGTTTTCATAAAGCTTGAGGCGGATGTAGGTTGCCGGGATGAACATTAAGAGCCCTCCGGTAAGAATTATGCTCATAAGCTGGGGAAGTCCGTAAACAGTAGAGGAGTTTTTAAAGGCAGCGTTCACGAGCGTAATTATTGAAAAGCCAAATGTTATAAGAAATACTGCGGTGCGCATGAAAAGGTGCCTCTCGACTTTTGAATAAATCCACATAATTCTGTCTGATAAAGAGGACTTATTGTCAGCATGAGCAAGAATTGCCTTTATTGCCATAACAGTAGTGACGCTTCCCCAGCCCCATCTTACAAGTTGTTTATACAAGTTCTTGTATGCTGTCAGCAGGTTTGATCCTCCTGTTGCGTCGCCGTAGATTGGGATATAAAAGTGCCGGTCGCCGAAATCTCCTTTTCGGGCTTTAAACGCCCTCCAGTAAAATACTGTATCGTCAATGAATCTTGTATCCCAGTACTCAGATGTGATCAGGGTGTCTAGTGCGCATGAATAGCAGGTGAAAGTTTCTTTAGGCGTAGCAAAGAGCTGTCCTGACGACCAGTTTGAAAGCACTCCAAGGGTTACATTGTTTGCTTCTATGCGCGACAAAATCGGAACATCCCAAATATTGTTGCTGAAAAGATGCACGACGGTTTCGTAAAATCTGTTGAATCTTTTTGCGTCAGTAAGATACTCATATGCAACGCGTGGCAGGAATTCTGGATGGAGCCTCCAGTCTGAGTCAAATGTGGTGAAAATGTAATTATTCATGTTTTCACCCTCCTTTTTAAGTTGTTCTACTGCATGTTTTGCTGCCCATGCGCGGTTCGGAGATGCAACCCCGACAATTTCTCCGGGAATTCCTTTTGGGTGGATGTAATGCAGAATCCTTGGAAGTTTTTCACCATATTTTTCTTTCAGCCTCCTTATCACATCCGAGACCTGGTCTCTGCCAATTTCTTCGGTTCCAATAGCTAAAACAATATTTTCCATTGGGTAATTTGCTTTAGTTATTGCTCCTATTGAGTCATTTAAAATTTCAAAGCTTTCATTTACCGTAGGAATTAATAGGAGGTGTTTTGTTTTATCAAGATTTTCTGGCAGAGTTTCGTGATTCGGAAGTTTTTTAAAATCCAGCTTTTTGCATTTTTCGTACCAGTTGATTTCTACTTCTTTTTTATATCTTTTGT
>Ga0155743_114_pt1 | contig 40748 bp, 43 predicted proteins | sample RifCSPlowO2_01_FD_107397 | JGI IMG/M metagenome (GOLD analysis project Ga0155743, IMG submission 107397) | candidate division WWE3 bacterium RIFCSPLOWO2_01_FULL_39_13 | reverse complement strand
CACCTCCAATCCGGAGAAATATTTCCAAGATCAATGATTGCACAAAATTATTTTCTAACTACGCACATTTTAAAAGTATATTTAACATTTCCCGTTCGTGATTTCATGAACTGCACTACTTCGGCTATGGCAATTCGTGGCGGTATCACCATCACCAGATGTACATGATCTATTTGAACATTGACTTGTTGTACCTCGATATCATCGTCCAACATATCAATATGCTGTAATACCTTCTCGAGGTACTGTTTGACTCCCTCTACAAATATCTCCCGACGATATCGAGGAGTCCAGACGACATGGTATTGCAAACGATACACTGCATGTGTACTTTTCTGAAACCTCACACCTTTTATTGTACCCTACCGGTCGTCTGTACCGCCTATCCATCCTCCAGCTGAAGCTGGAGGGTTTAACGGCAGACTAAAAGCTACTCGATGCTAGAGATCAGAAATAAGCTTGTCGAGGTCTTCAACCTGAAATGCACCAAAAGCAAAGTAGATCAAATTCTCAAAAACCCGTTCTATCACGGAATAATGCTGTACGATGGGCAATTGCACCCGCACAAGTACGATAGAGTCATTTTAAAGGAGTTTTTTGATGCAGTTCAGGAAGTAAAGGCCGGACACAATAAGAAGAAATTCAAATATGCCAGACTCCCCTATTTGTACAGAGGTCTAATAAAATGTGCCATATGTGGCTGTATGATCACACCAGAAAAGAAAAAGGGACAATATGTCTATTACCACTGCACACAGTATCAAGGTAAACACGAGGCGAGATGGTACACAGAAGACAAACTTACCCAACAGTTTATGGACATATTCAGTCAGATTAAAGTGCCTCAAGCGGTAGCAGAAGAAATAACACAATCATTAAAAGAATCTCACGAAGATAAAAAGCATTTTCAGAAGGATTTACACGAAAGATACCAAACCGAATACCAAAAATACGAAATAAGAATTGAAAGGATGTACGAAGACATGCTCGACGGTAGTATTACTAAGAGCTTCTATGAAGAAAAACGAAAAGAGTATCGGGCAAAACAGGAAATACTTGAGCGGAAGATGTCTAATACCCGTGAAGCCGACGAAACCTATTATATCAACGCAAATTACGTGCTTAACCTTGCCTCAAGGGCGAGAGAGTTATTTGAAAGTTCTGAACCAGAGCAGAAAAGGATCTTAATAAATACCGCACTTCAGAACTTGTCTTTAAGTGACGAAAACCTGCACTATGACTGGATAAAGCAGTTCGATGCAATAGCAGAATCGGTTAATAGTTCTTCCTGGCTCCGCCTAAAGGACGCATTTCGAAACAGAGAGGTTGAGTTTGAGATCAGCAGGGTCGAACTTGAGATGCTTCAGCATGTATAAAAACTCTCTATAATTTAAAGCTTTTGTTCGTAAGCCTGTTTATCACAAAGCTTGCAAGCAATAAAAGAAATATAAACGGATTTTTCAGCTGGTTTAAAAACTCCTTCTTTATATTTACGCTTAGAGCTCGTTCTATCATCTTGCCTTTAAAGTTTACTGCATCATAAACCCTGGAAATCTCATAAAGACTCATCGGACTTGGAAGATTTTCGATTGTAAACCATCCATAACTTTTAACTTCTTTTTTATCTATAAAAACATCTATATTAAATTCAGGCACACGCATAATATACAAATTTTTATAGACTCCATTGTTCACTTTGTACTTCGCAGCTAAAATGAGCCTACCTGCCTTTACCCGTGTCTCTTCGAAAAGCTCCCTTTCACAGGCTTTTTTGGGATCTTCATTTTTCTCAACCGTCCCACCTGGAATTACCCATAAGGGAACATCCTTCCTTTGAGTGAGTAAAAACTTGTTATCTGAATTTATAAGTAAAACATGTACACCAGTTACTTTCATCTTAATATTTTCTCGACCTCATTTACAGCCTTTAAGTAATGTATAAAATACTTTTTAATATCCGAATCCTTTATTCTTTTTATTATTCTGTTATTTTCCTGAGAATTTTCAGATCCTACTAATTGTAATTTTACACTAGACTCGGGATCTCTATATCTTCTATCTTTGACAATTATAACTTTCTGTCTAGCCAAAGACTCCCCCGTAAGAACAATATCTTTTGACTCTGTGCAATAGTAATCAGAACACATCAAACTTAACAGATGCAGATACCTGCATGTAGAGCATACAGATTGCGTATTGAGTCGGATTTTTACCTGATCTTGCAATGCCTGACTACCCCATTTATTATCTTCTTGCGTATTGCAACTAATCTGGTATTTTGAAAGACACTGCGAGTTTTTATCGCTGGGTACCAATTCATCTAAATGGATAAATTCAACTCCATTTCTAAGAAAATATTCATACAGAATCCTGACTTTTTCAGCCATTTTCTTAATGGAACCTCCATGAATAGTTTTATTAAAAGAAAACACCTCCATATCAATCCTCGCAAGGAGATAAAGATCACTGGCATATGCGTCAAAATCTGATTTTACAGCCTCGTATACTTCTTTCTTGGTGCTTTTATCCAAGAGATACAAATGTAAGTATTTTCTGTAATTAAACTCTCGCCTTGATAAATAACATCGAATTATCTTTCCATTTTGTTGTACGCCAAATACAGGCGGATAATTTTTTTGCTCTAAACCTGCAATTTTTAACCGTGTTTCCCCAAGCACTATACCCTTCCAAATTCCGTATAAATCATTAATTTGAGACTCCGGCAGCTCAACCTCTACAGGATATCCCACATTGATAATTTTACTTTTATTTACAAGCCGGTTTAATAACATCTTGCCCAAAGAAACATTCTCCAAATAATTCTCTGGGAATAGTATCGGCAATATATGTGTATGTGGAGCTAACAAGAATTTAACGTAATCATGATTTACCAGCGAATCGAAAGTGTCACGATTCCAGGACTTTAGTATAAATAAATCTTCTGTACAAATAGATACATTTACGCAAAAACTCATCGCCTTTAAGATCTCTATCAAATCAGACTCTATATATGTGCTGCGTTCTCTTGGGCTCAAGGACAAATGATTAATATTTATATGAAAAAGTAAAGCTAGTCTCATTTATCAATCGAACTTAGCTGGACCAAAAAACTTGACTTTTTATACCCAACCCATCGTTCAAACCACAAAAGACTCGGGTCATCTATTACTACTGACAAAAACTCCAATCCTTTTTCATATTCATCACCTATGCGCGCCATTGTCCTTTCAATAACTTTACTGTCCGACACCATAGAATTTAATAGCTGCCTTTCTTCAGTATTAACGTAACCTTTTCCAAACATATTCAAAAAAGCTCTCGTTTGCCAAGTATTGAGATTCCTATACAAGTAAATTAAAGGAACAGTGGGAACACCATTTCTTATATCGCTAAAACCCCTTTCATAGATATCTCCTTGGGCAATATCTTTCAAGTCATTAATTAACTGCCCTGCCCGGTTTATACAGCGAAAACCTGCAATAGTTTTATCTCTTAAGTCAGGATATCTCCCTTTTAAAATCAGGTCATGAAAAACAGCTATCTGTAGGGTCGCATGAAAATCACATCTGTTTTCGTAGTTGCTGACGATAACTCCTATAGGAGTATCTAAATCCATATATTTATGCTCGGTTATTGATCTTAACCCTAAGGCAACATAGTGCATGCAGGCAGAACGAATATGCTTATTTTGGGATCTGTCAGCTAAATATCGCGTTAGTGACCCTAATGTAGAAAATGCTGCACCTATTGTTTCACCTTTCCCATATTTCGCCCAACAGGACGGCAGATTTCCTCTAACGGAATCTTGATCTTCAATATCATCAATCATAAGAGATAAAGCCCAGAGTATATCCGAAGAGACTGCAACTGGCTTTCGAACGTCTTCTTCAATACCAAGATTATCACCTACCAGATCCATAAATAAGCTTTTCTCCCTATGAACATGCGCAACGAGACTGTGTGCCACAACTTCTGCATCATTTTCGGGTAAAGTTCCAAGGAACGATAAGCTTTCTTCTAATAGTCCTCTTTTTTCCCACTCCAGGTATACATCTTTAACAGCTGGATATTTAATTCTGTCTTCGATTTGCTTACCAAGGAGCTCCAACATATAATACTCGCAGGCATACTATAAGCTTTTATGTAGAGAAAGTATACATCATTTCGCAGAATTACTATGATTAATTTATCTCCTCTCCCTCCGAGTGAAGTGACCGACGGTGTTCAGGAATACTTTACTCTTGCAGATAAAGCATATAGAAATTGGACTCAAGCCCCGAAAGGTTATACCGCACCGTACGCACTACATTCAGGATATCATCCAGACGGTAATGAAATTGACCAGTTTGAATCAGTAACACTAATGACGAAAAAGATCATATCTTTACTAGACATAGACCCGAAAGCAAGCACGGCTATTTTAGAAAACGGATGCGGGGTCGGTAGCATTTCCTACCAAATAGCAACTGCATATCCGAATTCCCTCGTAATCGGCACTAATATCACACCTTCGCAGGCGTCAACGGCAAATAAATATAGAGTTTCCAGTGGTCTTAGCAATTTATGGTACATACTGGGAGATTACAACCAGCCATGCTTCCCTGACAACTCTTTTAACATAGTTATATTCTGCGAAAGCCTCTGTCATTCCACAGACCAGGCAAAATCAATTCAAGGAGCTTACCGCGTATTAAAAAAAGGTGGCAAATTGTTTGTTGCTGACGTTGTTTTAAATGACCTGCCTTTAACAACAGATGAAGCGAAACATCTGGATAATATGCACCGCGGATGGTTCATATCTGAATTTAGAACATTAGATGAGTTTCGAGCAATGCTTCAAGCTACATGTTTCGGAGTGCCATTACTATCACTTGATATTACAAGGCAAACTTTTCCATCTGCAAGAAGAATGGGTGAAAATTCAGCAAAAAGACTTCAAGAAGAGCAAACGGTACCCCCCGTTATAACCGAAAGCAGAAAGTCCTGTGTTGCGCTACACGAACTTATGAAAGCCGGTAAACTAAAATACTTTTGGCACCTGCTTGAAAAATAATGAGGTTTCAAGAATACAAAGAAGAAACAGAAACATCTATAAGAGATCTGACGAACAAACGTGTGTTAATTAGCTTGGAATATCCGCCTGGATCAGATGGAGGAATACAAAGAACAGTACTTTCCTTTACAGAATTTCTAGCACAAACGGGAGCTGAGGTCGACCTGGTATTTCCACAAAAGATATCTTTCATTAAAGAGGATTTTTTACTTATTGATCCTAACGTTAGAACTTGGCCTATTGCTACCGCAGCTAATAGCTGGCCACTAAATAAACTGCCAAATATGCACGAGTTCAACCGTGTGTTTATAGACATAACAACCGGGGGTCTCGATTCTATACTGGTCAATAGCCCTGATATGTTAGGTTTGGCGTTAATTAGAAGGTTATCAGCAGAACAGAGAAGGTTAGTCAATGTAATCTGGAATAGTCCTTTGGACATAAGACCCTCTGACTTAGACAGGATATCCGCCGAAGAATATGCTAAATACATTGCAACACAACCTCTCTATTGGTTAAGAAAGTGGCTGTGGATGGCATCTGGTATTTGCAATTTGAATGCAGTTTTCAACTCTCAGGCAAACAAATCTGCCTTTGAGAAAGTGTTTCCAAAAGCCAAGCCTTCAAAAACAGCAATAGTATATCCTGCATCCAAACTTTGTCATAACTGTCAGGTTGAAAGAACCGATGCCAAGTCAATTGACGAATCTCTAGAAAATAGATTCACAATACTTACAACTGGCAGAATTACAAGAAAAAAAGGAATTGGAAGGTTACTACACTTTATTCCAAGATTTGACCAATATTTAGCTGAATCTTATCCAGATAGAAAAGCAGGATTCGTCATAGCTGGAGATGCTGAAAGTCCTTTCGGAGCATTTGTTAAAGAAAGTGTTGGGTCTATAAACCTTGAACTAAAAAACACAAAAGTCATTGTTATAGAAAGACCAACCGACAGAGACTTATGCAGATTATATACAAACGCTGACATGTTTTTCATTTCCTCTACAATAGAAGGATTCGGGCTGGTAACCGTTGAAGCCGCAGCGCATGGTTTACCAGTAATAGGCTTTAATGCTCGAGGATCAGCTGAACTCATACCATACTTTGAACAAGACGGTTACCTTGTGGATAATCCCAACGTACCAATGCCATACGAAGATTTTGTCAAATTAAGCCAGCACATAACAACCTTTATGAGATTAGATCCAGCCTCAAGAGCCACAGTTTCGAAGAGAGTAAAGGAGGTCGCCATATCAAACTTTTCTCCTGAGTCTACAAATCAAAAAATGGCAGATTATCTTTTTGGAGCTCAAAGACAATAAGTAAGCAAAATAAACCTGAAGTGTTTTGAATACGTATAGCGTAAGGGTTGAGGTTGTGAAATTTAAAGAAAAAATCCTGAGCGGTTATGTTTTGTAAATCGGCTTGTTAGCCACCATAACCGCCCAGGCCGGTGCGGGTCATTGCTCGCTGTCAACGACAGCAAGGGCAGTGCCCGCAGTGATCGTCGCGCTTGCAACGACCGCAAATTGCCTGATGCACAAGCTTCTTGACGCATCGCCAGAACTTCCGCATGACAATTTTCCTCCTTTCTTTAGGATTACGACGTATTATAGGGTAGAAACACAAAAAGGTAAATATTATGGGGTACTTATAGACATAAGGCTACTCTGCAACCTTCGTCTGATTGAGAATCTGGGGAATATCTTGTCCGAAGTACTTCTTCTTTTCATGAGGTTCAATCCCAAGCATTTTTAAGGTCGATACTTCCAGCTGGTATCCTGAAAATTTACCGAACTTATCAAGGATGGCATCTACCTTATCTTTTACCCTTTTTTCTAGTGATGACTTAGAACTATCTATATTGATTAACGGGAACCCATCCTGTATTTTACCTTGATCTATAAGAGTGGAAATAGATCTCATAATATCTTTGCTAAAAACACCGTAATTATATATATAGAAATCGTTCCCTAGGAATTGTTTCGTCGATAGCTTTCCGCTCGATATATTGTAATACTCCAACAAGAACATCAACTTCATGAGTTTCTTTTTCCCCTCTGCAAAAAGCCACATCTTCCCAAGCATGTACAAAATCACGTTTTTAGTTGTATCGACGTCTTTTGACATTAATAGTTGATCCATACCTATACTATCCCACATTAACTAAGCAATTCAAGCCTTACTAAAATACCCGGCAATCAAACGACCTACTAACTTCTCTAAAGAAAATGCTTTTCTGTCACCGTCCGCATCTTGCTTAATACACTGACATAAGACTTTTTGTCCACCCTTGTTCATCACCGTCTCATAAATATAATAACCTTCGATCAGCTGATTAACCCTATTAGGATTTTCCCCAGGACAAACAGGAAACAATAGTAACAATACAAACTCCTTATAATTTTCATCTCTTAAATGCGGTATTACCTCATCTTCTATCCTGTTTTTCAAATTCGAGGCGCTAATCACTCCCTTTACTTCGATGTTTACCTTTCTACTGTTGGACTTACTTATAAATAGAACATCAGGGAATACAGCTTGCTGTAGGTTATCTAAGTCAAGCCTCCAAGAACTATCCAGCTGATTTTCAAGCTCAGCAGCTAATAAAAAATTGCTGAGAAATTCGCCGTTTACAAATCTTCTAATAAAGTAATTCATATCCTCATCTACTAATTCTTTTATGCTTTTGCCCATTTTCATAATCTCAATTACTTTCTTGTGACCGTTTTTATAGTCCGGGTAATACTTAGGAGGTATCTCTTCCCAGCTTGAAGTATCTAACAAAGACCAGCAAAACAAGGCATTTTTCCTCTTTGAAGTTAACTTCTTAAAAATTTCCTCTTTAAAAATCGTATATGCTGGTATCTTTAACTTCATTGCTATAAAAACTACCGGTATTTTACTAAAAACTGATAAAATATGTTAACTAGAATTAAAGATGTAATGAACTATGACCTTATCAGGTAAAGGAAAAATATATTTCCTCCTAAATAAGATTGATGATAAGAAAATCATAACACCTAAAGGGCAGCCGATTTTGCTGCACCCATCGGGGGATTTAGATAGTCATTATCCAACAGATGAATTACTGCGTCTTTTGTACAAGTTTCAAAATGACGACAAAATACTAAAAGTAGTGAAACTCCCCGAGATAAATGATTACGGCCTATCCAATTATGAGAATGAATACTATGGTATTGAGGTTACACCCAAGTTTGACGGATACTACCAAGAGATCAAGAAAGATCCAGCGTACCAGAAATTCATTGGTCAGGAACCGTCCACTGCTAACGTCAATAGGCCAAAACTCAACAGAAAGTCGCTTGAAAAAATCTGGAGCTTATTGCAAGAGATCGAGACAAGCCGGCAGATAACCGCACCCGAAGATAACATCGCAATCCCACAAGTACACCACAGTAAAGCGAAAAATGAAAGGGAGAAATCGCAGTATTCAGATGAAAGATTTACCATGCTTAGAAAGCTTGAAAAAGAAAGTGCCATTAAAGAAGTAATCTGGCCTAATAATTTTGATAAGCTAGTACACCTTAAACTTGGCAATAGATACTTCGAGGTGCTTAATTGGTATGAAAAAGAATACGAGAAAATTATTAAGAACGACCCAAAGCCCACAGAAAGCATCCAAAGCCCTACAAACAAGCCTGTTTACGAAATTACCTACTCGGAGCAAACAAGGGAAATTATAATAAATGGTTTTCTATTTAAAAAATTGGCCTTGTTCAGTTTAAATGACACTATCTTTAGTTATCTTTATAAAAATCCAAACACTGAAAAAACTGGCGATGAAATAAAAGAAGCTTCCAAAGAAAATTCTATTAAAGACCTTAATAAATTTGTGGAGCAACTAGGGTTTAAAGGTGAATTCAGGCAGGTTTTCTTTAAGGTATCTAAGTCTAAAATTCAATTCAATAACCCCATTACGCAAGAACAGCTGGATGAACAGGGTATTAAAAGACTTAAGTTTTAGCTGTCCTTAATCCTTTCCAATCCGAAGTAATCAGTTTCACCCCGAAGTAGCGCTGAAATAGCGACTGTCTCGACCCTCTTCTATAAGCTATACCTAATTATGGAATTAGTAGCCGATAAGCAGGATTTAAAGACTTATCTCGAGCAAGTATATGACAGGGAGTTGTCCGAGGCTGAATATATCGAATATAAAAACCGTCTAATTAAGTTTTTTAGTTTGTTGATGGAAGTTGACCAACAGCAGAAGAAAAAAAGTCATGAATGCAACGCTAACCGAAATACAAATAGTGCCAATTAAGCCGAAAGACGGGCTAGTAGCCTTTGCCAGCTTCGTTTTAAATGATTACCTATATTTGAGCTCAATTGGCATTATGACTAGACCACAGGGTGGATATAGGCTTGTTTATCCAACAAAAATCGTTAGGAACAGGCAAATAAACATTTTTCACCCTATCAATAAGAACTTTGCAACCTTAATACACGCTGAAGTCGTTAAAAAGTTTGAAGAAGTAATGAGCTATGGTAGATACAGTCAAATTAATGCTGGATAAATCTATGCTTGCAATGGTAGATAAAAGTAAATTCGAAAAAGATATAACGAATCCATCAAGGGGATACTTCACGCTGGTTCAAAATCCTACAACAACAGAGTTAAAAAGCGGGATATACAAACCCAAACTCACGCTTACAAACCGATTTAATTGCTCAGGACGCCTTGGTGAAACACTGGCAATTGAGTTTTCTGCTCCGAAACTGGTTTTCGGCAACAATTTTGATGAGGTAGCAGATGAAGACTTTTCCAATGTCATTCAAAAATTGAAAGCCGTACTGAAAGACATGGGCGTTTATGTATTTGAAAATAACCTACAAGATGCACTTGTATCATCTATCCATTACTCTAAAAATATAGCCTTGACCGACTATTCGACCCCGTATACCTACATCGAACAGCTAGCCAAGCTCAATATCAACAAGAAATTGGATACAAACAGAACAGATTTTAGAAACGAAGGACACAGCTTTAAATACCATGCCAACACGTTTGAGGTAGTCTTCTACGATAAGATTAGAGACCTACAAAAAGGCGAGCTAAGCGATAAGAGAGCCGAAGAAAAGGACAATGCTATTCAGCTAAGCCTGTTAGATCTTTTAAAAAAGCAAAAACCTCTCGAGGTACTAAGAGTCGAAATACGGCTAAACGGAAGATCAAAGATCAGGCAAATTCTTAAAAAGGTAGACGTGGTAGCAGAACCTACTTTTACAAACATCTTCAACCAAAAAATCGCTAAAAAGGTACTGCTTCACTACATTAACGAAATCGAAGGAGCATATCCGCCGATATTGGCATATAAACACGATAGCCATGTTAAAACCTTTAAGGAGATTTTAAGAGCCAACCCAGACCTAAAGCCCACGCAGGCACTCGAACTAACTTGCTTTAGAGGACTGCTCGACGAGATAGGGGTGCGGGAATACCGGCAGATAATAGAACCATACGGAAACTATTACTGGTACAACTTAAATAGAAAAATGAAAGAGTTAAAACAGCCAGATACAACAGAGGTATTCTCAAAATTGCGGACAGAAATAGAGAAATTTGAGCCATTAAGGTTAGTTGCAATCCATGATAGGATGATAAGGAATGATAAAAATGAACAATAACATAGAGGACGAGTATTACACCATAGAGGAAGTAGCAACAATGTTGAAAGTAGCCTACTTAACTGTTTACCGCTGGATACAGGCAGGAAAACTTGTAGCTTATAAGGCCGGCAAGCAGTACAGAATAAAAAAGGTTGATTTAAATAATTTCATCGAGGTTAAGAGATAATGAAGGAGACTTTAGAAAACTATATCCAATCGATTTCAATCAAATTCTCCCATGATGAAACATCCGAATATGGCTATCGAGCTGACTTTGAGATCATGCTCAGAGAAGTATTTAAGGAAATCAATGTCCACAGGTTTGACCACGACCCTAAAGCAAGAAAAGGCAACAAACCAGACTTTGTCGTAATAAAAAACGATATTCCAATTCTCTATATCGAAACAAAGGATATCGGTGAGTCTTTGGATAAGATCGAGAAATCGGAGCAAATGTCTAGATACTACGGCTATGCGAACTTGATCCTCACTGATTATCTTGAATTCAGATTCTATAGAAACGGTTTGCCTTATGGAGAACCTATTACAATCGGAACCCACGATATAAAGAAACGAACAATAACTCCTGAACCAGAGAACTACGAATACATTGCAAAGACATTGCTCGATTTTACAGCATCACATAAAGAACCAATCCGTTCTGGAAAGCACCTTGCAAAAATAATGGGAGGTAAAGGACAAAGAATAAGGGATAATATGCGACAAATCCTTGCAACAGAATCAGGCAAAAATTTCGAACTCATGAATTTATACGAAACTATTAAAAGACTGCTTGTACATGATCTCACACCCGATACCTTTGCTGATATGTACGCCCAAACCCTGGTATATGGACTCTTTGTTGCCCGTTTCTATGACAAATCATTGAACACTTTTAGTCGACAAGAAGCCAGAGAACTCATTCCTGCTTCTAATCCATTTTTAGGTCATTTTTTCGACCATATAGCAGGCAGAAATTTCGAAAAACAACTTTCATACATAGTAGATGAATTATGCGAGGTATATACCCATGCAGATGTTGCTAAACTCATGGGTCAATACTTCAAAAATACTATCAAAAAAGGAACTCAACGTGCACAGGATCAAGTAATCCATTTCTACGAAGACTTCTTAAAAGAGTATGACGACGACTTGCGAAAAAGGATGGGTGCCTACTATACTCCACTTCCGGTTGTACAGTTTATAGTGCGCTCGGTTGACTATCTTCTCGAAAACGAATTTAACTTACCCAAAGGTCTCGCAAATACGGCAAGAACCAGTAACGGCCTTCACAAAGTCCAGATACTTGATCCCGCAGTAGGAACTGGAACGTTTATCAGCGATGTTATAGGCAAAATATACACCCGGATCAAAAACTCTGGACAGAAAGGACGTTGGCCTTCATATGTGCACCATGAATTACTCCCACGGATATACGGTTTCGAATTAATGATGGCTCCATACACCATCGCGCACTTAAAACTCAGCATGGCACTTAAGGAAACAGGTTTTTTATACTTTAACGAAACCCGCATGGGTAAAGCCAGACTTGGCATCTACTTAACAAATTCTCTCGAAGAGGTAACTAACCAGCCTGAACTTCTGGCATTCGACTTCGGTGCTAGTATTGCCGAAGAAGCTAAAGAAGCCTCTAGAATTAAAAATGAAAAACCAATAATGGTTGTAATGGGAAACCCCCCATATAGTGTCAGTTCCTCCAATAAAGGCAAATAGATACAGAATCTTATTAAGGTATACAAAGAAGGGCTAAATGAAAGAAAAATCAACTTGGATGACGACTACATTAAGTTTATCCGTTTCGCAGAACATTTTATAGAGAAGAATGGGAGTGGAATTGTCGCTATGATCACAAACAATTCTTTTATCGACGGGGTCACTCATCGCCAGATGAGAAAGCATCTGCTAGAAACATTTGACGATATTTACATTCTTGATCTTCATGGGAGTACCAAAAAGAAAGAACATGCACCTAATGGTAGCAAGGATGAGAACGTGTTCAATATTGAGCAGGGAGTATCAATCAATATATTGATTCGTAAGGACGGGAAACAGGTTGACTTAGGAACAGTCCGCCATGCCGAAATTTATGGGACACAAGAATTCAAATTTAAGAAACTCAACGAAAGCACTATAAAAAATGTTATATGGGAGAAGCTTAATTATTCCCACCCGAATTATTTCTTTGTACCTAAAGATTTTGGTGCGAATGAAGAATATGAAAAAGGGTTCGTAGTTGATGAGATATTCCCAATCTCAAACTCTGGAGTAAAAACCGACAGGGATGCGTTATTCATTGATAGGAACAAAGATTCTTTGGAGTTTAGAATGCAAAAACTTTTGTCTGGTGATTATGACGAAAATTTCAAACAAACATTTCGTGTTATTGACTCAAGTAGCTATAAGTTAACCGAAAGATTAAAAAGAAAATCCTTCAATGAAGGTTACATAAAGCAAATTCAATATAGGCCATTCGATTACCGATGGATCTACTACGACCCATCTTTAGTCAGCAGACCAGGTCGAAAAGTCTTCAAACATCTCGTTTCAAAAGATAACCTTGCCCTGTTAACCTGCAGGCAACAGAGCACCTTTAGTTTTCAACATGCCTTTATAACTAAAGATATCGTTGATATTTGTGCCGTTTCACTACAAACAAAAGAAACAGGCTATGCTTTCCCTCTTTATCTTTATTATGAAGATGGAACTAGAACCTCAAACCTCAAAAAAGAAATAGTCGATGAAATAGAAGTAACTGTCGGCAAGGTCTCGCCGGAAGATATTTTTGACTATATTTACGCTGTTTTGCATTCTCCAAAATATCGACAAAAATACAAGGAGTTCTTAAAAATTGATTTTCCGCGCTTGCCTTATCCGAAAGATAAAAATAGCTTTCGAAAGTTAGTAAGTCTTGGCTCGGAACTTAGGGCACTTCATTTGCTAGAATCGCCAAAGGTAAACAAACTTATTACTACTTATCCGATAGCAGGTTCCGATACAGTAGAAAAAATAGAATATAAGGAAGGGAACGTTTTTATCAATTCCAGCCAATATTTTGGGAATATCTCGGAAGTCGCCTGGAATTTTTACATTGGAGGCTACCAACCCGCTCAAAAGTGGCTAAAAGATCGTAAAGGAAGGACACTTAATAATTCAGACATCGAACATTATCAGAAAATAATTGTTGCGCTAACCGAAACAGACAAGCTAATGAAAGAGATCGATAAAATAGTTACAAAAGAGTATTTACGATGAAAGCCGTCATCCTAGCCCGTGTATCAACCCTAAGACAAGAAAAAGAAGGTTTATCTTTACAAGATATTCAGTTACCGATGCTAAGGGAATACGCAAAAGAAAAAGGATTTAATAAAACTATCGAGTATGTATTTAGCGAAAGTGCCGATTACAAGATAAGAAGAAAATTTAAGGAAATGCTTGATTTTGTAAAAGCCAACGATGATGTTAAAGCAATTATCGCCTATCGTGTAGACCGCATAACAAGAAATTACAGAGATGCCGTCGCTATAGATGAATTAAGGCTTGATTACGATAAAGAGATCCATTTCGTTTACGATAGGCTTGTCATAGACAAAAACTCTGTAGGCAGGGATATTACCGACTGGGACACGAAGGTATACCTTGCCAAGCAATATCTTAACCGGCTGAAAGAAGATTCGAAAATTACAGCGCAAAGAAAGCTAGAAAATGGCGAGTGGCCAGGGAAGGCTCCCTTTGGATACAGAAATGTAGACATAGATAAAAATAAAAAGTGGATAGAGATCGAACAACCAGAAGCAGAGATTGTAAAGAAAATCTTTGAATGGTACTCAACTAAAAGCTATTCAATGTTAGAGATCAGAAATAAGCTGGTCGAGATCTTCAACCTGAAATGCACCAAAAGCAAAGTAGATCAAATCCTAAGAAACCCGTTCTATCACGGAACAATGTTATATGACGGGCAATTGTATCCACATAAATACGACCGAATTGTTTCCAAGGAGCTTTTTGATGCAGTTCAGGAAGTAAAGGCCGGGCATAATAAGAAAAAATTCAAATATGCCGGGCTACCCTATTTATACAGAGGCCTAATAAGATGTTCAGTATGCGGTTGCATGATTACTCCTGAAAAGAAAAAGGGGCAGTATGTGTACTATCATTGCACTCAATACCAAGGCAAGCACGACGCAAAATGGTTAAACGAGAACACACTTACACAACGATTCCTTGATATATTCGGTCAAATTAAGCTTCCACAAGAAGCTGTTGATGAAATAACCAAATCATTAAAAGAATCTCACGAAGATAAAAAGCATTTTCAGAAGGATTTACACGAAAGGTACCAAACCGAATACCAAAAATACGAAACAAGAATCGAAAGGATGTACGAAGACATGCTCGACCGTAGTATTACTAATAGCTTCTATGAAAAAAAACGAAAAGAGTATCGTACCAAGCAAGAAAGTTTGGAAAGAAAAATGTCTAATACCCGTGAAGCCGACGAAACCTATTATATCAACGCAAATTACGTGCTTAACCTTGCCTCAAGGGCGAGAGAGCTGTTTGAAAGTTCTGAACCAGAGCAAAAAAGGGTCTTAATAAATACCGCACTTCAGAACTTGTCTTTAGATGATGAAAACCTGCATTATGACTGGATAAAATCTTTCGACACAATAGCAGAATCGGTCAATAGTTCTTCCTGGCTCTACATAGCCGAAGATGTTAGGAAGTGTTATGTGGGTTAATCAAGTTCTTTTTGGCCTAAAAGTTTTAAGAGCTCATTAACTTGTTTTCTGGTCTTTTTCCCGGGAAGAATTCAAACTATACCATTTATACTAATATCCATTTGGCCCCCCCAAAACACAGCGATACTATACAGGCTTTATGCACCAACCATGTGCTTGAATTAGTTGAGGCGGGGATGGTTAAGATTGTAGAGGGAATTTGATAAACGCTCTAAGCCGTTTGCACATCTGGCAAATTACTAGGTTGATCTTTGTGTCTTATAAAGGTCATAAAGACAACCGTTCCAAAAAATTGTGTTATCCATATCGAATCAAATCGTTCTGGTACTCTGTTAAAACCATAAAGGAAAATGTCAGGATAAAACGAAGTATTCCAGTTCATAATATCTAATATATCTTTATGCTTTTTTTCAAGCTCTGGACCAGTTTTAACAAAGTGTTTAATGATATGACCTTTTGGTAGTACTTTATTTAGCTCAATGTATACTAAGCCTTTTATTGTTTTATCCAAAACTTTATAGATATGTTGCCAATCATTATTATTCATTGTTATTGCAGTCTTTTTGCCCATATATAAGCCTTGTGGTGTTTTGACCTCAACAATACTCATTTTGTTAAACATATAATTTGCTAGTGTCTTGTCTTTTATGATTGACCTTTTAATTTTTGTATCAAATAAGTAGCTAGCATTCATCGATTTATCAAGTGAAAAAGCTGTAATATGGTCTCTAAAAAAGACCTCATCACTTGAGAAACTTTGATTGCATTTATTACAGCTCGGAACCGTAGTAAAATTTAAACCTTTTGTTTTTGGGTATAAATTCTTTGAAGGTATATGATCTTTAGTTTCAGCTTTTTTGCCACAATAGATGCATTTTTTGTTAACTTTTCCTTTGCCACCCTTTTTCATCTGTGTAATTACAATCTTGGTTGTTTATAATCTCCCCATAATCTCAACTATTTTATTTGCCAATTCTCGTTTTTCTATCATAAATTCTGCATATTTTGATTTCCATCAACTACAATTTTTATTTCCTTCCCATACGGTTCGATTATTTTGTTGATTTTCTTAATAGCCCCTCTCGCAGATTCAATAAATATATTAATATCTTCAGTAACACTTTTGATTGACTCTGGAACTTTGCTTTTTAACATACCCATAATTACTTGCTTGGGGAAATCGGGCGGTGGAAGAAGTATCATTCCAAAGAAAAATGATATTCTTCTAAGTCTTTGTTTTAGATTAGCCATCTTAGAGTAGGCGAGTTTTATTTCCGAATTTACGACATTGTCAGGAAGTTTCGTGAGGACCCCCGACATAATCAATGCCCTATGGTTGATATCTTCTAGCCCAATTAATAAGTCATCTGAAAAAGCTTTCCAGACGCCTAATAACTGTCGAGCCCCTTGTTCTTCAGTGGTCTGGGCAAGTTTATCTTTCAATTCTTTGATTGTTTTTTTGTTATTAGACATTAAGTCTTCAATTTGAATTATGTTATCTGCTAGCTCTTCTCCAACATATCGTGCTATAGAAATGTAAGAGGTTTTTAATTCTTCGTTTTTCCTTTGTCTCTCATTTTCAGAGTTTGCATAAAGAGGTAATGAAATACCAATAAAAGTTGCAAGTAGCATCAGTATTGCATTTACAATGATTGAGGAAGCCTCCTCTTGCACGACGCCCAACTTGTATCCGTAAAAATAAAGCAAGACTAAAACTGTAATAAAGATAGATATTGTAGCTAAAATGATGAATTTATTCTGTAAAAATTTCATATCAATTTACCAACCCTCCACTAAAAGCTTTATTTAAGACAGATTGAGTGAGCTGTTCTGATTTAACTTCGGCATCGCCGATCTTTTTTAAAATGTCTTCTTGGAGCGCAAATAACTTTTCTACCCTTTTTACGATTTCTTTCTGTTCTTGAATAGAACAATAAGGTATTCCTACCTTGCTTAATTTTTGTGCGTTTATGTTTGACTGGCTTACGCCATCGGTTTTGATATCACGAAAGTATGATTTTGCATGTGAAGAATTAAGATAATAATTTAAATAGTCAGGATCTAATTCCGGATAATTCACTATTCTAATTAGATATCCCGCAAAGATTGCGTCTCGGGTACTTTTGTATATTGAGGTTTTTCCGACCAATTCAGGGCTATTGGTTCTATTAAAGAGAACGGTATTTGGTTGCAATTTGTATTTTTCAACCTCTGGCTTATCTGAGGTATACACTAAATTTTCCCAGTTAATACTGCCTTCTTGGAGATTTCCCATTCTTAAAACAGGGATCTTACCAGTTTTTGATGACTTTTTAGAAGTTCCGTAATCAAAGGATTTACACAACTTTGCTAGTGAAACAAATTCCCACTCCTCTGGTAAATCAGAATTAGAATTGTTTTCGTCTTCGGCGTATATACGCTCAATTCCCTTGCGTTTAGAAGCTGTTTTAGCCTCATCTAGTCGTTTGGTTTTGATCTTATTTATAATTTCCTGAACAGGTGTTGATTTTGGGTTCTTAATTCTCCAATCCTTTGTCAATTTGCCGGTGACTGCAGCGTGGAGGATTGCTTGGCGAAAGAAACTGGCTTTAATTGAAGATGAAATAAGTGTGCCAGACACACTACTTTTATATTCGCCTATATCATCAAGCTTTTTTGTTAATTTAATTTGATCGCTGATCTTTTCAGGCAAAGATATTAAGTGATCTTCAAAAATCTTTTTTGTTATATGCACCATTCCCGTCCCATGTGTTTTTGAAGAAAGTTCCTTTATTGCTTTTTGAAGAATGTAAAAACAAAAATCCTTGGTTACAATATTCTCGTTAGGATTTACCTTGAATATGTGCTGATTTAACCACGCGTCTTTTCCTATCCAATTATAGACGCCTAAAGTTGCTGACCATGATAACAACAAATCCCCTTCCTTAACTGAAAATTTATCGTCGTAGTTATTATCAGCATAATTGACTATTTTTGTACTTCCCGTGAGATTTTGAATTCTGATTATAGGTAATCCGTATTTTTTCCATTCACTTTTTTTAAAAGCTCTACCGTTTTGGTATTCCGCAATGTCACCAAGTTTGTATTGTTTCCATTTGATATCTTCAGTCTCCATTCTCCAGTTCCTCCTGTATTTTTTCTAATCCATCGATAGCTTCTTTTAGTTCGGATAAAATGTCGGTTATTAATTCTTCTGGGTCTGGTAGATCGTCGGGGTCTTCTAGATCCTCATCTTTTAACCATTTAAAGCTATCTAACTTGTAATTTCTTTCTTTTACTTGTTCTATTGAAAACGGTTTCCATCTGCCTTCTTTTGAACAATCTTCACTTCGTTTAGAAGTTCCGCCTGGATTATCTCCATAACATTTAACAAATTCATCAAAGTGCTTATCTGTTAATGGTCTATCTTTTTTAGTAACTATAGGGACATTAGTTCTGGCATCATAAATCCAAACTTTTTCTGTCGGCAAACCTTTAGTGAAAAAGATTACATTTGCTTTAACACCTTGTGAATATGGAGTAAATGTACCTCTTGGAAGTCTTAAGATTGTGTGCAAATTACAATCCTGCATTAAGATTTTAAAAATTTCCCCTGCCTGATCTGCAAATAAAACATTGTCTGGTAAAACAACCGCTGCTCTTCCGCCTGATTTTAATATGGTTAATATATGCTGTACAAAATTTAACTGCTTGTTACTTGTACCAATAGTAAAATCTTGCCTTTCGGGCACTTGATTTGCTCCCTTAGTACCAAAAGGAGGATTTGTAAGTACTACATCAAACCGATCACCTTTATCAGGCTCGTAAATTGAATCAGCTAATCTTATCTGTGAAAGTATTCCATGCAGATATAAATTCATTAGAGCAAGTCTCCTTGGTCTTGCCACAAGCTCTGTACCATAATAAGTTTGCTTCCTAATCCTATCTAAATCATCACGATTAATAGCACTTCCAACTTCGTCTAAAAACCATTGATACGCCGAAACCAAAAACCCACCCGTACCAGATGCGGGATCTGATACTGTAAACTCTTTTGAAACTCTAGGATCTGGCTTAACACATCTAACAATCGCATTGATCAAAACCCTAGGCGTAAAGTATTGCCCAGCACCCTTTTTACCTTCACTCGCAGACTTTTCAAGTAAACCCTCATAGGCTTCTGCCTTTACATCAACATTCAAACCAGACCAATCAATGTCATCTATAAGGTCGATAAGCTTTTTGAGATTTACGGGCTTTGTGAATTTTGATAGAGCCTCTGCAAAAATATCCCCTAGAATGCCATCTTCTTTAGATAAAGTTCTTAATAGATCTTGATAAAAATCTGTGAGATCTGTTCCCGATTTATATTTAAGTACTTCCCATGAGTATGCCTTAGGAATCTCAACACCTTTTTCGTCTGCCATTTTAAGAAATAGCAGGAATGTTAGCTGTTCTACATAGTCGCCATAATCCATTCCGTCATGTCTTAGAATGTGGCAAAATCCCCATAATTTATTTACAACATCAGTATTATTTTGCATAAGCGTAAACCTCCGGTATTGCCAAATTTATCTGATTAATAAACACCTCTAAATTATTATCGAAATCTCGATTAACCTTTTGAAAACTACCTCCACTATCAACAAATATTGGCATATTGTTAAAATCTTCCTTTTCTATAGTTAAATTTTCTATTAAATGTGAGCTTATCAACGAAACCCACTTTTCTTGTTGAGGAGATAGTTTAGTGTTACCAAAAACCTTCTCTATAGCAAGATCAATACGTTCCTTTGCAGATAAAATAGGTTCATCTTTTCCTGCGTGCTTGACCATTGAGATAATATCGGCAAGCGGGTATTTATATGCCTTTCTTAAATTGTCTTCTGTAAACCTCTCGGGTTGTTGTCTAAGAGATGCTCTAAGCTCTCTTAGAGCCTGTGTGCCCCACTTTTTGGGCTTATCCAATACTATAGAGATCGCTTCTACATGCTCGGGATTTTCTTTTACAAACCTTTCGAAAGCCTCTATATAATCTCCTATTTTTAATTCTTTTCCATCAGTTGTTCTAAATACATATTCTGAAGTAACAGTATCTTCTGACTCAATAGCCTTAATAAATCGCCTTGGAGCTCTAGGATAGTTTCTAAGAAAATTTATAAACTCTTGGTTAGTAAGAAGCTTTAGAGTTTTGCCCCTTTCATTATCGAGCATTTCGGGTAAATTCTTTGCAAATTCGCCTATATCGCCATCTTCTATAAACTTTTCTAACATTTCCCGGCCTTCTGCCGTTATTGTTTTATTTATCCTTTGAAGCCGCTTTATTAAACAGCGAGTATTGTACTCAAGGTCAACATTATTGCTAATATCTTCAATTATTTGTTCAAGAGACCGTGTTGGTAAAAGAGGTGCGGTTTCTGTTATTCCGGTTTCATTTCTAAAACTTTCTAAAAGTGTGCCTCCGAAACAATCGAAAACCGTAAAGTTAGTCTTTGGTGGTGTATCTAAACCGTTTGGAAATTGCTTACAAAGTCTAGTGCCTCTACCCATCATTTGTTCAAATAGAATTCTTGACTTAACAGATCTCATAAAAACGAGGTATTCGAGTGCAGGTATATCTACTCCTGTAGTTAACATATCTACCGTAACAACAATGTGTGGATCAGGTCTATTTCTAAACTCTTTTATTCTTTGCAATGGCCTATCAACATTTGGTGCTCCTGTAATTTTCTGGACAAACGCATCGCCTCTACCAAAGACATCTCGACAAAGGTCTACTATTTGATCTGCGTGTGATGTGTGTTGTAAATCGTTATGGGCAAAAATTAATATTTTAGGAAATCTTCCAGTTTCTTTTTCGTGCTCTTCTGTATATTTTTTTATCTCTTCGATTATCTTTCTGTTGCTATCTGGAGAGGTAACCTTTCGTTCTATATCAGAAGCCTCAAATTGTTTTTCGTCTTCTAGAAGGTCTAGTTGTTGTACACCAGTATCTGGATCGATGTTTTCTATTTCATCACCTGCCTTGATTGTTAGTCCTTGCAACCTGATGCCCGAATTAATTTTCACAGCATCATAATCGACTAAATACCCATCTTGAACCGCTTTCTCGTAAGGATATCTGTATACAATATTTTTAAAATATGATGTTGTGTGTGCAGCAGGAGTTGCTGTTAAGCCTATTTTCGTGGCATCGAAATGATCTAATACCTCTCGCCATTTGCTGGTTTCTTCTGCCGTGTAACCTCTGTGGCATTCATCTGCAATTATGGTATCAAAAGCATGAATAGGGATATCCAGCTTGTCTGCATCATCTTCTGGGTCAAAATCTCCGCTTTCCGAGAACATTCCTTCTTTACCAAAAAGATTAATTCTCATTCTTTGGATTGTGCTTACATAAACAAAAACCTGACTCCCGTCTGGATTGGTAAGATATGAATTTGGTAATACAGTAAAATCAATTTTCTCATCGGCGCTAAAAAAGCCATTTTGAAATTGTTGGCTATATACTTGATATATCTGATTAAATTTCAGATTATCCTCAGTCTCGTATGAAGCAAATTCGGTTACAGCTTGCGCCGCCAAAGCCTTTCTATCAACCAAAAACAGGACTCTTTTACTAGCCCCTGATTTTAGTAACCTGTAAATCAAAGATGCAACCGTGTATGTTTTTCCCGTACCAGTAGCCATAGCAACAAGCATTGCTCTTTTGTTCTGCTGTATTGCTTTCTCAATATTTTCTATGGCTTCTTTTTGGTAGTACCTTAGCTTTTTTGCATTTGGTGGATTGTTAGTAAACCAGTCTAACTTTGTGTTGAGGTCAAAATTCATAAATTCATCTATTGCTTCTGGTGTATGAAATCCGGCTACTTTTCTTGACCTACTGTAATCATGCCTTAAATCCTCAAACCAAATAACAGTGCCATTTGTTGAGTAGATGAATGGAACTCCATAAGGAGGCGCCCCTGAATCCCTTAAAACCATTGCATCGGCATACCTATGAGCCTGCATGAGCACATTTTGAGGCCCCACGGCTAATTTTTTTGCCTCTACTATTCCAACTAACATTCCTTGTAAAAATAAGCCATAGTCAGCAGGCCCTCTTTCAGTTGGGTATTCTTCTATAGCTGTTTTGTGGAGTTTTGAAATATCGAGGTCAGGGGCATATGGAATGATGTTTTTCCAACCCGCCTTTTTAAGTTTCTCGTCTATATATTTTTTTCGAGTTTGCGCCTCATTCATCTTCATTTCCTTATCATTTCTTATCAAGTTTTCTCAGTAACACTTCAAATAATTGATTAGCATCCTAAAAAATTTAGGATCATTCCCTGACCCGAACCGTGAACAGTGTTAGAACGATTATACAGGAGCAGTGTCAAGACCTAAAAACTGTGTTGATTCTAAAACGAAGTGCACCACTTAAGGTAAAATAAATGCCTTAAGGAAGATTACTATGAATGACTACCACAAATGAAACGATCGCTACAAAAGAGTTAAAGCCTTGAAACGTTTAAAAACTGGGGCAAAAAGAGAAAATCCTGAGCGGTTATGTTTTGTAAATTGGCTTGTCAGCCACATAACCGCCCAGGCCAGTGTGAACCACTTACCTCCGCTGTCAACGACAGCAGGGACAGTGTCCACAGTGGTCGTCGCGTTTGCAACGACCGCAAATGGCTCGATGCACCCAGACTCGGACGCGCTGCCAGAGCTTGCGCATTCTCATTTGCCTTTACCTCCTTTCCTTAGGATTACGCTATATTATAGGATAAAATCGCAAAACTACAACAACCATGTACATTTAATGCGGAAACTATCGTAAGGACAGTTGCCCACACCATCGTAACCGCAAGAGGGCGGAGCCCGTTTTCAAAAGTTAAAAAGGGTGGAAATACAAGTTAGCAAACCATAAAATTTTGACGATTTGGCTTTAATCATAATAATACCGATTCATCTTAGAGTTTTGGGATAGGTTTACAACGTGTATTATTCAACAATAATTCAGCTAGGCAGACTCCGTAAACCGTGTACCATCCAAGCTCAAGCGGTGTTTCGTCCTTGTATATTTTTCCGATGTCTTCATACGCAAACTTTAAAATCGCATTAACAATAGTCGTCACTGTAATAGGCTCAAGACCTAGCCATTTCGTATAAAACTCATAAAACCCCAGAACATATTCCGCAAAATCCAGTGAACGTAAATAATTACGGGAATCTTTGTTCTTAACCTGATTGTCAAATTTAAGTTGTAATTTTATTGCCTCCAATTCACGCTCATATTTAGTCTTCTTTGATCTATTTTTTGTTATGTAATGACCGATCTCGTGGATTAAATAACTGGCTTCTCCGGCATCAAACTTATCCCTATACGGGAAATCCAGATATATACGCATAATCCCTTTAGAGTCTTTTTTAGTAACACAATATCCATACTTTGCATCAAAAATAAATACGGATCTATCCTTGAATACCCTATGACTTTCTGGAATAAGACGCTCCAAGTCCACAATACTGTACCTGTCGTGACCTAATTTCCAGTCAGATCCCATCTTTTCCCGGGTTTCAACCATAGTCTGTATACCATCAACAAAGGCATGGCGCACCTGCTCTCCTGTTAGTCCTAATTGTCGTATTTTTCTTAAGTATTTTTTATCCATAATCTTTTGCGTGAACGACACTACACATCAATCTTAGGAGACGGACAAGCAGTTCGTCTACTATCAGTAGGAAACTGCTTGGCACAGAGGCTTTTTTTACTCATTCAGGGCTAAGGTGTAGCTATTCGCTACTATTTCGGAGGATTGTCTAATATGCCCTGATCGAGAGTATAAAAACCTCATAACAGAACACGTAAAAAACCTGCCGTGTTATGAAACTTTTATTTTTGCATGCTTCATCAATCACATACCACCCTGGAGACCACACTGCATTTGGCCTCTTTATCAAATCGTAATTTATTATACAATACCCATGATGAAAGAAATCTTAAACCTAAAAAAACTAGACGAAGTACTATCCGAAAAGTGGAACGCGATTTTAGACCCAGAACCCGAGAAGCAACGGAACGCAATCATTGATTATTTAACCTTCTTAAGAGACCAATACGAAGCAGGAACAATTGGATATATGATGTATCCATACTATGTGACGTCACTACTAGCTATCGACAATATGGAAACCCGTACGGAATTAGAGAATATTCTTGATTTAGCTCCAAAACTAGAAATACCCAATCCAGACTCTCAAACAAATCCAAGGTCTCGTCTGGAAGAAACCGATAGACTATCTCAACTAATAACAGATCTCGAAGAGAACTCCACAATAAAATCTAAAGACAACACTTAATTAGGAAATCCCAGAAAATAGACTAAAATACAAGTCCCTAAACATTTTCGGCTTCATCAAGCGCAAGCATGTAGAATCAGAAATAAATGTAGTGGTGGCTACACTTTTATGCAAGGCTTTTATTTGAATACTCTTTACTATTTAGCACCACCATGCTATTTGATAAATACTCGTTGAAATCTGTTTCTTTAAGATAAATACCTTTTAATTTGCTCATTAATGGTTTGAGCTGTGGATAATTTCTCAAAGAATATGCACCAGATGTGGGACATGAGTATTTCATGCGCTGTTATTCTTTTTTGTCCTTCTGAATCTTCAAAAGCACTTCTCACTACAGTATCCCCCTCCTGAGTACTTATCCCGGGATGGAACGGGCCGACCACTACCTTGTAAATGTTGTATTTCCATTTTCTGCCGGTTACCTTTTCGACCTCGCTAGAAAAGGTGTCGTTAATCTTATCCCATTCTTTCTGGTATAGAGGAATAACGCGGTCTATGTCCTCTTCACATTTTGAATATTTTTTCTTGGCAAGATTTTCAACATAACCTTTTGCATCTTGATAATCTTCCACTCCATAAATTCGCTTCAATTCGGTCTTACTGATCCCCATGCTCTTGGCACGGTTTTTAACACCAGAAGGATCATCATCGCTCAACATAATCCATATCATAAAAGCGTCATACTCGAAGTCTTTTACGTATTTAACTTTCATAAAACCCATTATAAATTAAAACTGGTGATTTACATATTTTTCATGTTGCATTTTTAAGTTCTTTTCGCAAGAATCATCTACAAAATTGTATTTGCTAAAACTAATAGCAAAACCCAAATAAATGTGGCGATTACGCCATATACCTTCCAGTGAGGTGTTTTTCTGTTGTCAGGCTTACCGGCTCCTATAAACCATGCGGGGAATTACTATCGATGTATACGACAAAAGATACGAAAGATACACGAGTGCAAAGAATAAGGCTGTTAAGCAACTGGAAAAGTTAAGCAAAGCTGAAGATGACTACTATGTGACTGCAAACACAATACTTTCTCTCGCATCACGGGCAAGCGAGCTGTTTGAAAGTTCGAAACCTGAGCAAAAGAAGGAACTTCTGAGTCTTGTACTTTCGAATTGTACGCTGGATGGCGAAAAGATACGCTACGACTTGAAAAGTCCCTTCGATACTATACTCGAATGTGCTTCCTGTTCTATCTGGCTCTACATAGCAGAGGATGTTAGAAGGTGTTTTGTGGACTTATAGTAGTTTTTTATTTTTCCATTCTGGTATTTCGTTGGTGTGGTGATAAGGTATATCATTTTTCTTAATTTCTTTATAACGAACAAGCGAAGCTGTTCCTGTAGATATAATTCGCCATGCATCAAATTTGTAGGGTATAGTGTCGCTTCCATTTCTACACCCAACAACTGTTCCCATCACAACACTAGAAAGTGACGTGTACGTGGGGTTTCCTTGATAAGCATAGAATATATGAGGTCCGTTGATTTTACTTAAAGGTGAGGTTGTGGCTGATCCTATTGTTGAATCAGGCGGAAATGTTAATAGCTCGCTATAATTAAATACTTTTTTATCCATTATTTTATAATTTCGTGGTTGAACCCCTTTTCTTGAAATTCTACTGACTTCTAAACTTCTTCATCTGATGGATTATACCCTACAGCGCATGGTTTACCAGTAATAGGCTTTAATGCTCGAGGATCAGCTGAACTCATACCATACTTTTAACAAGATTGTTACCTTGTGGATAATCCCAACGTACCAATGCCATACGAAGATTTTGTCAAATTAAGCCAGCACATAACAACCTTTATGGGATTAAGTCCTGACGCAAGAGCTGCTGTTTCGGAAAGAGTAAAAAAAGTCGCCATATCAAACTTTTCTCCTGAGTCCACGAACCAAAAAATGGCAGATTATCTTTTTGGAGGTCAAAGACAATAAGTAAGTGAAATAAGCCTGAAGTGTTTTGAATGTGTATAGCGTGAGGGCTGAGATTGAAGAATATAAAGAAAAAATCCTAAGCAGTTCTAAGATAAAAAGGAACTGCGGGAGGGAAAGAACAAGTCGTTGCTGGCGCATTTTAGCGCGGGCAGATGCGCACAGCGCAAACGACTGTTCTAACCCTCCCAGGTTTCGGGACTAGCGTGAGGCTAAAGGCAGGTAGGTGATTCCCCCCCAACAGGTTGGACCATACGTGGTACCTATCATGGACCAACCTCCGGGGTGATCTATGTACCAGTCTACTTGCTCAAGAGGCTCATGGAGCCAATTACGGTAAACCCCGTTACCGAATTTGCCCCAGGGTGGAACCCCGATCCACTTAAATAACCCTTGATGGTTATCTCCATGCCCACTGCAAGTCGTACGAATCTCCACGCGTACCTGATCCCACCAGAGCCATTGAGCCGCAGCCCACTGTGGTTCCGCAACTAACGCCCAATCCCAGGTTGGATTGAACTGACCACCCCAGTCACGGTAGACAGGGGGGCTGACCCGCAACAAGATCTGCGTGGCATCTTCGGATTTGTACAACCCGTCCTGGGCACTTCGTACCTTCCACGCGCCGAAGCCTGTCCAGTCAACTTGCACTGGCGTTTCGATCCACAGTTCATCTGTACTCTGTGGGAGGTACATGACCCAGAGGCATGTTTTCCCATCGCACACCCACGCATTACGCAACTTGAAAACGCCACTTGTCCTAGACCGGATAGTCATCTGTCCACTATCCAACTGGTCAAAGCCAGCATCACCAAGCTTCAGCGTGAGTGTCATCGTCCCGGAATTAAATATCTCCGGAGCCCAGTACTGAGGTGTTCCGGCGAATTCCGCCACAATAGCTGGCGAAATTCCTCCTCCTGCGTCCGCTCCTCCCAGTACGAGAGCGAACAAAATTGTGGCAAACATCGCCACAAACACAAACTTTTTCATCTTATTTCTCCTTATTCTCTTCCGCGCCGGTGAATTAATCACTTATCCTTCGACTAACTTAATTGATTAACTCAACGGCACGGATGATACTTAAGGAGCGCTAGACCCGATGTTAATGTGCTTAGAAATTCCATAGCAATTATGGGTTTCTAAGGAGTTTACTTTCCTCCATCAAGCCAATTTATTTAGCTTAATGCAGGCAAGTAAGTATTTAGTTTTCAAAGGGGAAATTATAAGATTTGACAGGTGTAAGACTCAATAGAACCTGCGCTAGAGATAAACGCCTCTATTTTTGTCTTTGTACAGATAGAACCTTTAAGAGCAAAATTAGTCTGCTTTTTATCGGTAGTCCTATACATATATAAAAGTGCAATATGTAACGATGTATTCAGCAATTGAATATGTTGCGATAATGGGGGGATTATAGTATTTTTATCATCAAAAGTCAAACTATAGGCCGTGCTGGTGGAGTATTAACTTATAAGTAGATTCGGTGTCTTTTTCTTATGCAGAATAATACTATACCGTTTAAGGTCTCAAACTTCAGTCAGAGGCTGCAAAGGAATCCGCCAACTTCTGTTGGCGGTATTCACTTTTTTGTACATATCGGTTTTTACGGCACGCCCAAAGATGGTTCCCCGGGTTCAGGCGACTGATTATTCAGTTATATTCACAACAATTTACCATATTTGTATCCCTATAGTTATAATGAACCTATGGCAGGAAGACCTACGGTAATAACAAAGCAAATACTCGGAAAATTAAGAGAGGCATTTCTGCTGGGCTGTACGGACGAGGAAGCCTGTTTGTATGCGGATATTCATCCAGATACTCTATATGCATACCAGAAGAAAAATCCTGCATATTCCGAGGAAAAACAGCAATTAAAAATGAAGCCTGTCTTACTGGCCAGACAAACAGTCATTAAGGCTATCAAGACTGATCCGAGCCTGGCATTCAAATACTTAGAAAGAAAAAAGAAAGATGAATTTTCTACAAAACAGATACTGGATGTAAATACACATGAAGACAGAATCACGGGCATTACTTATGTAATCCCTGATAGTTCCCTCAGGCTTAAAGACCATGTTTTCATAGCTAATAGTGAATACAAGGAACAGAAAATCACCGAAAGCTAAAATGGTCATTTTTGCTTAACATGGAAACAAAACAAGACAAAATCAAATTGCCAATCGGCATTAAAATTGATAACGATTGGCTGTATACCAACTTAGCTGCACTATTCGACAGAGAAGACTTCATCCTCGATGTTGTTAAATTTAGAGCGGAGCTAGGGTTAAAGTCACCTATTAGTCTAAACGACAGATCTAAGTGGATCAGTAAAGAAATAGGTAAAGCTTTTGGTGTGACATTTCCAAATAATAGTTTCGACAATTTAGATTCAGGCGGAAAAGTCTACTCTAGACCAGAAACTAAATTCACTAAAACCATAAATGATTTATGTTCAAAGTACCAAAAACCCCCTTATTTTTGGATACCTATAATGAATGCTGTACTTTGCAATAAACACAGTTCAGCGATACCATTACCATTAGCACATGCGAACTTAACACTCGAATGGAACCGCTCAACAAAACCAGAGATGTCTATTGTTTTATACCCAGGCACCACCCTCAAGGATGTCGAAAAGGTCTACTACGAGCAAATCCCAAAAATAACCAAGGAATATATACAACTTGTTCTAAAAGGTAAGTTCAAGATCTTTGACACAAGAGGAAACATCAGGCGTGATAGAGAGTGGTACTGGCTGTGGAAACATGGTATGGGCCATACAGGAATTTCCAAGAAGTATAAATACATAACAAAACAAGGCGTGTACCAAGCAATCGAAAGCTATAAACAACTTCTCACTCCTTAGTGAATACCGCCAACTAAAGTTGGCGGCTTCCTATGCCTACGCTTCGCGAGGTTGCCTTTGGCGACCGCCTTTTCATCCCCAGACTGAAGTTGGGGGCTTTGGGTGGCATAGTAAAGGTTTATCAGACCATTAAGAAATTACCGACGGAATAACTGAACAGCTTTATATTCAATCCAACCGAGGCATAGGACTGATTATGCAAACGATTTAGATATGAATAGGGACAAAATATATCAAACGAAAGACATTTTCGAGGCGAGTTTTCTTTATGCAACCGGAGTACCTCTTCTTGAACTCGAAAGAGATGACCGATATTTCTTCTTCGTATTTGAAGATCACAAATCTACCTGCGGCACACTTTCGAAATCCTATTGGACAGAAACCACTACCAAAAACGTGAACGCAAAGTCTTTTGTAAATGCCCAAAAGTCATTGAGAGACCTTATTTTTTCTAAAGGAGGTACTCGATAATGGCCGAGACTGCTCTACCCATCAGTTTAAGCGAAAAGGCTCTTAGAGAGTTCTCAGAACTCTACGGGAAGGTTTTCGGAAAGACCCTTGATATAGGACAGACCAAAGAGCAGGGCGAAGAATTGATCAACTTCGTTTACTTAGTTCTGAACAGGAAAGACAAGACTATACAAGATGAAAAGAAAAAGCCCGGCAGCCAAACAACTTGAAATTGACCGCCTAATACAGGCAAGAAGCAGCGGATATGCAAAGTACCCACGCAACACTTTTCACCTTTTACGTGACAAGAAGCTAACTTCAAGCGAATACTTGCTCTACTCCCTCCTGCTGACAGTAATTGCTGACTGGGATCATGACCACTTCACCATATTTGGCTCTTATGACCTAAATAACAGAGAAGTGGCGTCTTTTTACAGTGCCTCCGCTTCTACAGTTTATCGAGCAGAAAAAAAGTTAATTAATAAGGGGTTATTATATATTCGTCCGGATGAACGGATTGCAATAAAGGGGTTCGGTCTTTATCAGAAGAAAATCGACGTTAATAAAGGGGGGCGGGTCGGTGTACTAAACCTTCACGAGTTTGTTTCAAACGCCATAGTTAATGATGCAAGTTTTCAAAAAGATTCTGCAAAATCACACATCTTCGTGAATGCAGAATGGGCAGACTATAAGGGTCTTAGAACAGTCGATGACTACGTTTCGCATATAAGAGCCTTTAAGGGGGTATATAAAGATATGAACGAAGATGTGGATATTGATCCTGATTCTGATCCCATATCAGACGTATTCGAAAATGACGCTGATGAGATATAAAATTTGAGTATGAACGGGCAAATTGGAAAGTAATTAGATTTTAGGAGATAATGCCACTGCAATTATTAACACCGTAGACAAGACGGGTCATCTTGTCTAAGTCTTCGTTGACGTAATTGCAACGAGGCGGTCATTTTTATTATGAAAGATACAGATAAAACCAAATACATAATGTACACAAGAAAATCTACAGATCGCGAAGATCGACAGGTTCTATCGCTAGAATCTCAAATTGATGCACTAAAAGACATTGCAGATAAGAGAAATTTAGAAATAGTTCAAATAATTCAGGAATCAAGAAGCGCTAAAAAGCCTCTATCCAGACCAGAGTATCAAACCATGCTAGAAAACATCAGATTGGGAAAAGCACAAGGAATACTAGTATGGTCACCAGACAGGCTTTCAAGAAACCCAATCGATGGTGCAAATCTAACTCAATTGCTGGACGAAGGGATCCTAGAAAGGATAATCACTCCTTCGCAAGACTTCCCAAATGAACCTATGAGCAAAATGATGCTTGGCTTCTTTATGATAAATGCCAAGTTTGAAAACGATGTAAAAGGCGTAAATGTTAAAAGAGGTCTTAAAAAGAAACTGGAAATGGGCTGGTACCCTTTCGTTGCCCCCCAAGGCTACATGAACACCCCGGATAGAGAAAAAGGATACAAAATCATTACAGTCAACCATAAAAGATTCCTGCTGGTAAGAAAAATGTGGGATTTAGCACTTGCGGGAACCAATACAGTACCAGAGATAGCAAAAATCGCCGATGAAGAATGGAATTACACAAGCATCAAGAGAAAAAGAATAGGTGGCAAAGCAATTTCAAGAAGCGGCCTATATGACTTGTTATCAAACCCCTTTTATTATGGAAAGTTTGAGGTCAACGGTGTATGGTACGATGGGAAGCACAAACCAATGGTTACAAAAGAAGAGTTTGATAAAGTTCAACAACTCCTAGGCAGAACAGATAAAAAACGCCCTCAGAATCACGACTTTCCGTTTACAGGAATGATCAAGTGCGGTGAATGCGATTGTTCCATTACAGCAGAACATAGAGAAAAGTACTTCGCAAGAACTAAGAGACTTGCTATTTACGATTATTATCACTGCACCAAAAAGAGTAAGAAAATTAAGTGTAAACAGAAAGCTATCACAGCAAAAAAGCTAGAGAGCCAGATACTTGAGATTCTCGGGAAGATAGAAATACATGAAGACTTTAAGAAATGGACTATAAAATACCTAAAAGAAGCCCATAGGAGAGAATCTGAAAGCAGGGGTCAAATCAATAGCAATTTTAGAAGTGAAGAAGAATCAATAAAAGAAAAGCTGGACAAGCTGCTCGATCTCAAACTAGACGGACATATTTCAGATACAGAATACTGTGAAAAAAAGGAAAGGCTGCAGTCAGATCTGAATAAGTGCCAAGAAAAGCTCACCGATTCTAATTATCAGCAAAAGAACTGGATCGATAACGTAGAAGATGCATTTGATCTTGCTCAAAATGTAACAAGTAAATTCAAAACCGGCACTTTAAGGGATAAGAGGGACATACTAAATTACGTTGGCTCGAACTTCATCTTAAAGGACAAAAAAATCTCATTTAACCTGAAGAATCCATTTTTTATACTCAAAAACGCATCGGATGGGAAGTATAAAGAAAAAGAACGGCTCGAACCAGTAGAACTTGTTGATATAACTACAAAAGCAGGCTTTTCTGCACCTGCCGATCCATCCTGGCTCCGCGGGCTGGATTCGAACCAGCAACCTTAAAGTTAACAGCTTTCTGCTCTACCGTTGAGCTACCGCGGAATGATATTTATTTTTCCTATTACTCCAAACGATAATTTTCCGTTGTCCGCCTTCGGCGGATTAATTCGTCTACAGCTTTCCGCCTTCGGCGTATCGCTGAGAACTCATCGAAAGCTACCGCAGAATGTTTAGGAATATTAATGAACACGGAAATTTTACCTTATGGCAGTTTAAATTGCCAGACAAAAAGAGGCGATTTAAGACTCGAGTCCTTGACAGTCGATATGGCAATATGGCAGAATGGTGATATGAATGACGCAATGTCATCGCTGACTACGAAAACAACATTAAGGATAGATAAAGAAACCAAAAGGAATGCACAAGAACTGGCGCGGAAAAGAAATCAAACATTACAGCACGTTCTAAACGAGGCTCTCCGACATTACATTTCCAGCCAATCTAAAAATCAAAGAGTACATAAAATACGGCTGATTACAAAACCCATGGGAAAACAAAAGGCAGCACTCACAAGAGAAAATATCTACAGTACAGATGAAAACATTACTAGATAGCAACATTTTAATTTACTCCCTCAACGAGGACTCTGAATTACACGACAGGTCAATAGAATATTTAAGAAAACATGATTCATATATTACACTGCAAAATGTCAGCGAGACTTACAGAAGCATAACATCTGAAAAGTTATTCTCTAATCCATTTAGTCCGAGAAACGCCATAAAAGCAATAGACCAAATAATAAAGATTTTGCCTGTCTTATATCCATCTGAAGAAACTTATCAAATCCTGAAAAAGTTAATCGCAAAATATAAAATCAAATCATATGCAGTATTTGATGCGCTAATTGTAGCTATGATGATTGAATATAATGTTGACCAAATCGCTACCAACAACGACAGCCACTTTAGAAAATACAAAGAAGTATCAACATTAAATCCGTTCAAATAGATTGCTTTGGTATTGCCTTATTGTGACAACAGTTTTATGTCTCACTCCAAATAATCTTTAAGTTTTCGGCTTCTTGACGGATGTCGAAGTTTTCTTAAAGCCTTTGCTTCAATTTGGCGAATACGTTCTCTTGTTACTCCAAAAACTTTGCCGACTTCTTCGAGTGTACGCGAATTGTTGTCTCTTAGTCCGAAGCGAAGTTCAAGAACCTTGCGCTCTCTGTCGCTAAGAGTATCTAAGACCTCAACAACATGGGCTTTTAACAGCTCGTATAAGGCAGACTGCTCAGGAGACTCTGTATCTTCATCCTGTATAAATTCTGCCAGCTCGGTGTCGCCCTCGCTGCCAACCTTCGTCTGCAAACTAGAAGGCTCCTGGGCGATTTTTAGAATTTCCTCTACCCTTTCAGGCTCTATTTCAAGAACTTTTGCAATTTCTTTTGCTGTCGGCTCGCGCTCATGTTTTTGCTCCAGCTCCCTTTGAACGCGCTTTAATTTGTTGATAGTTTCAATCATGTGTACTGGAATCCTTATTGTACGAGCCTGATCAGCAATGGCACGCGTAATAGCCTGGCGTATCCACCAGGTTGCATAAGTCGAAAATTTAAATCCTCTGCGCCAGTCAAACTTATCGACTGCACGCATAAGGCCGATATTTCCCTCTTGAATCAGGTCAGAAAAAGTTAAGCCTCTGTTCATGTATTTCTTAGCAATTGAAACAACAAGCCGGAGATTAGAATCTATAAGCCTCACCCGCGCCTTTTTCATAGCAAAAGTCTTTCTATTTTTCTTTATGTCTTCAAGCTGATTTTTCGCCTCTTTAACACGGCCTAGATTGTCCATTAAATCAGGCTCAAGCATGATTCTTGCTATCTGTTTAGACGAAGGCCTTATTACTCCTTCTTTTTTCAATCGTTCAAGCGCCCTTTCATAATTCTGCGCTTCTATCATTTTCGCAAGCTCGATTTCTTCAACAGCAGTAAGAAGCGCAACACGGCCAATCTCACGAAGATACATCCTAACCGGATCACTTGTCACCGCACGGTCTAAAGTCGCCTGAAGAGAAGTCGCTTTAAGCTCCTTTTCAAGGTCGGCAATATTGCTGTCTGCTATTAGATCAATATCATCCTGGTCGACAACATCAATTTTCTCGTCCAGAAATGTTGTATAAATTTCATCAAGAATCTCGAGGTTTTCTTCGGCTTCAGGCATTGCATCCAAAACCTCTTCATAAGTCACATAGCCTTTGCTTCTTCCACGATTGAGAAGACTTTGAATTCTTGGATTGTTTTTTGTCTTTTCAGCCATAATTATCTACTCGGCCAGCGCAAGATCAGCAGTATGCTTTTTAACCTCTTTCTGAAGCTTTTCGATAAGCTTCGAATCTGAAACCGTTTCAGCTTTTTTAATGGCTTTAGATATATCTTTAAGCATTCTCACAAGAAAGCCCTTTTTAAGCCTATTTACAGCCGTGCGGATTTCGCGGTCAAAAGCATCTGGATCATGCAGGCGTTCATCTAAATCAAGTAAATATACTTTCTCAAACAAATCATGGGAAGTTTTCTTATAGTTCGTAAGTTTATCATAAAAGCTTCTGGCATTAAATGTTTTGGCTTTCGCCTCGGACTTCATCGCCTCTAAAACCTGACGGGTTTCTTCGTTTGTAAAATAATCTTCAGGTGTTTCAGAAAGGTATTTTTTCAAACTAGCCTTATCTGCCATTGCAAAAAGGGCGAGCAGATAAATTTCACTGCCCGGATATTCAGACAAGCCATCCTTTATAATAACGGGATCAACCGATGTTTCATCACGCTTAAATTCGAAATATGAACCTTTCTGTAGAGATTTCTCAAGCATTGCAAGTACAGTTTCTTCGGGTACATCAAAAAGGGTGGAGAATTTCTTAACATAAGTTGACCTGACAATTCCATTTTCTATGCCCTTGATAATTTCTAAAAGAAACGCTGATGCCTTCTTTCTTTCAAAAACGTCAGAAAGGTTGTATTTTTTTGATGCGTACGCGAAGTAATAGTCCCAGATAGGAAGCGCTTTTTGCAGAACCTCTCCGAACTTTACAGGATCGCTTTTCGCCAAATCATCAGGATCCTTAAAAGGCGCTGGAATCGAGGCAACTTTTAAATCAAGCTCAGCATTTAGAAGGATTCCCGTACCGCGTATAGAGGCTTCAACCCCAGCAGGGTCATTGTCAAAAACTAGTATTGCTGTATTTGCATAGCGTTTTACCAAGGCAGCCTGTCCAAGGGTCAAAGCGGTGCCTTTGGATGCAGCGATATTTTTAAACCCGGCCTGAAAAGGAGTTATCATATCAAACTCTCCTTCTACTATTACTACCTCATTTTTCTGGCGGATATATGATTTTGCCTTATCAAGTCCGAACAAAAATCTTTCTTTATGGAAAATTGCGGTTTCTGGAGTATTTATGTACTTAGGCTCCTGGTCTTTTGCAAGAGCACGTCCCGCAAAACCGATAATTTTTCCCATGTGGTCTAAAAGAGGAAACATAAGCCTCCTGCGGAACATGTCGTATGTGTCTTTATTTCCTGTGCGAAATTTTCCGAGTCCGGCATCTACTATATCTTTTGGAGAATATCCCTTTTTTATAAGATGTTTCGACAAGCTGTCCCATGAATTCGGTGCATAGCCTATCTGAAACTCCTTAATAGTAGACGATTTGATACCGCGTTCTTTAAGATATTTTCGGGCTTTTTCTCCAAACTTATGATTTACGAGGAGAAACGCATAAAACCTCGCAGCGGTCTTGTTTATCTCTACTATCCTTTTATTTTGATCCCTTTCGACTTTGGACTTACCCCCTTCGAACTTCAGCGTTACCCCAGCTCTTTCAGCAAGCATTTTCAGGGCGTCAGAAAAGTCTATACCTTCAAATTCCATAACAAAGGTAAAAATGTCCCCGCTTTTGCCACAGCCAAAACAGCGGTATCGCTGAAGATCCTGCGATACCATAAAAGAAGGGGTTTTTTCTTTATGAAACGGGCAATTCGCCCTATAGTTTTTGCCTGCCTTTTTCAACGGGACATAAGAATTTATAAGCTCAATAATATTAACCTTTTCGCGCACCGCAGAAATATTATCCATAGCATAATAATAGCATCTTGGAACAGCCTATAATTAAACATAAACACGAAAGCAACCTATTGGTTATCAAAACAATGCTATTTAGTGGAAAAACTGATAGAATAAACGAATTATGAGTCACGACGGGCTGTTTGGACCATTTAAGGATTCTGATGATATCGACAGATATTGGTATCAGGTAACTGTGAAAGAACTAGAGGGATACATAGAACAAACCAATAAAGACTTAAAAGAGGCGATTCTTTTAGGTGAAGATACAGAAAATTATAAACGGGATATAGAAATGTGGTCAAATGAATTAAGAAATCTTCGTAATTTTGTCGATGATTATACAAGAAGTCTCGAAAGATATAAGTTTAACGATAGCGTCTTGCTTCAAATCCAAGATGATTGGAAAGACTATAACCTTTCGTTATATGCTGATTATTGTAGGGTACAATCAATTATGCTGGATCCTAGTAGGATATTAGGTGAAGGTAGAAAAGCTGTTAGTTCTGAAGCCAAAAGCGAGAAAATAAAGCGAGAAGAAATTGAAAAAAGGATCCGAGATCTTCTTTCTAAATAACACCAAGTCCTACTTCCTTTTCGAAATGGAATGTCTCGAAAAAGATTGTAATAAAATTAACATTTTTGTAATTAATTGATGACAAATATGCGGATTAAAACTATACATATAAAAGAGTACGTTCCAATTTTGGATAATGGAAATATTGCTATTGAAGATATGCTCCAATTAAAAGGCTTAGTCAAAGAGATTTATGACCATGCTCTTAAAAATGACCATCTGTTCCATTTTTTCTTCGAACCTGAACTCATCATTAGAATAACAGTCGATGGCTGTTTAGCAAAAACAAAAAGCTTTCTTCAAAAAGGTAACATCACATTTGAAGAATATAACTATCCATTTGACCCAGAGGGAAAGTTCGGGGAAGAAAGGGGAGGCGTTGTTGCAAACAATCTTGATTTTTTTCTACCAGTATTTCACGCACATTCTGTTGCCGCATTAACTATGAATGAAGAAGATTATTTTAAATATCTCGAGCGAGTTATTCATACTGGGTTTAATCCGAAATTATATTCTTACGAACAAGAAGGAAAAATACTTGCCCAACTTGCACTAAAAAGGCTGGAACTAATCAAAGAGTCTTAGCTAAGACAATCTGCATGATTAAATCAAAATAATGACTTTAGAAAAAAGACTAAGTATGACCACCTTTCTCTATCCCTGCTTTAAGAAAGTCTATAAACAGCGGGTGCGGGGCTAATGGTCTTGATTTATACTCTGGATGCCCCTGTGTGCCGACAAAAAACGGGTGGACGCTTCTTGGCAGTTCAACAAACTCAACAAAATAACCATCCGGTGATGTGCCTGAAAAAACCAGGCCATTTTTTGACAGAATCTCCCTATACTTATTATTAAATTCAAAGCGGTGTCTATGCCTTTCGGAAATCAGTGATTTGGATTCATTTTTGAAGCCTTTATGCTTTTTGTATGACTTATATGTAACTGTCCCTTTTTTCAAGATACAGTCAAAAGATCCCAAACGCATCGAACAGCCATCTCCTTTTATTACCTGATACTTTCTATTAAATGGAACTTTATGAATTATCTTATGCTTTGTTTTTGGATCAACCTCTACACTGTGAGCATCTTTTAAACCAGCAACGTTTCTGGCAAACTCGACACATGCAAGCTGCATACCATAACACAATCCAAGATATGGAATCTTATTTTCACGAGCAAACTTTACGGCTTCAATTTTTCCATCTACCCCGCGGGCTCCCCAGCCTATCGGGACAACTATTCCATCGACATCTTCTAACTTATCCAACAAATCCTTTTTACCAATTTCAGAGTTGATCAAAGATAATTCCAAGTCATATTCATGAAAAACAGAAGCGTGTTCTAATGCTTTTATCAAGGCGTAATACGAATCTGTCAGGGTCGATTTTCCGGTCGAGAAATATTTGCCGACAATAGCTACTTTCACTTTTCTCTTTTTGGCAGTTTTTAGACTATTCACATATTTTTCCCAGGCCGAAATATCAATCTTCTTTTTCGCCTTCATTTTAAAGAATTTTAGTATCCTAAGATCTAACTTCTGTTTTAGCAAATGCAGAGGGACTTCTTCGATAACATCCAGATTTTCATCTGAAAACACATTTTCAGGATTAATATCAAATTTATATGCAAATTTATATCTTCTCTGATCGTCAATGATCTCTTCGCTTCTTATCACCAGAAAATCCGGGAGGATACCCATGGTCATCAATGACTTGATCCCAAATTGTGCAGGCTTTGTCTTCGGCTCGCCAATATGCGGAGGTATAGGAACATACGTAACATGGACATGCGCCACCTTGCTACAAAAAGCCATCCGGCGGGCGGCTTCGTAATACAATCCGTTGTTATTCTCGTATTCACCAACTGTTCCTCCAAGCTCAATAACGACAAAATCGGCCTTTGTTTTTTCAGCAGTTTCATAAAAACGCCTTGTTATTTCATTTGTAATATGTGGAATAGGTTCAACATCTTCTCCTTCATACTTCATGCTTCTTTCGTTTTTTATTACTGTCTGGTAAAGTTCTCCCATTGTCATAAAGTTCGGGTGCCCGACTTCCTGCTCTAAAAATCTTTCGTAGTTGCCAAGGTCAATATCAGCTTCTAAGCCGTCAAAGCACAAAAAAGGATCGCCATGTTCAATAGGATTTATAGTGCCGAAATCGACGTTCAGATTGTTCTCGCATTTAATAGAAGTTACACGATAACCGTGTTTTTGAAGAAGCATAGCAATTGAGGCGGCTGTCACTCCCTTCCCAACGGCACTCATTACACCGCCTGATACAAATATAAACTTTGCATTAGAAGCGTTTTTATTCTGAGGGGAAACATTCCACGAAGATAATCTATTATTACTGGGCACAGATCATTCTATTTTTATATTTTGCTTTAGTCAATAAATAGTTACAGAGAATCAGGGAGTATGTCAGTATGTTTAATCAAGGAGTTTTCCAAATATCTTCTTCCAGTTCACTTTTTTAGTCTTTTGGAGAACTTTGAAAAGCTCATCGGGATCAACAGCTTTTTCTATATGGTCGTTTTTCGTGAGGCTCCCGATCTCTTTTCCGGCGCACAAAATTTTCGGAGGAATCACCGTTAGTTCATTAAACGGGCTGTACATAGAATTTTCGCTTCCGTAGATTCCAGTTTCGTTGAAAATGCTGAATTCTGAAAGGTGACTGCCATAAATTCCGTATTCGTTGAAAATAGATTCAGGATGATCCCTTTTTGGCACTAAAACCCCCAGAAACTGCCCGTCGGCGGCGCTAAGGTATGGATCTTTTCTTCCTCCCCTTTTTCGAGGAGATCTCGAAATCGCAGCCTTTTTAAAAAGGAGCCGTACAACGTTTTCTACGCTTCCTTTGACATCATCCGTTATATTTATTTTCTCTTTAAAACTTATTTTGAAATTCATTTTGTATCAAGCTTTTCTATTAACTTAATAATCTGCTCGGCAGCTTTTTCAGGAGGAAGAGTTTTTATCAGCGCAGGAACAACAGCAAGCTGTATATTTTCTTTGCGGATTGTAAGAATCTTGTTTATCGGCCAGTACAAAAGACCTGTCATAAGAGCCGAAGGAGTCAGAATCTTCCAGTCACCGTTTTTGAAACCAATAAGAAGAAGAACAGCGCCGACAATGAAGATCACAGAAGACATGGCAAGAACAACCCAGACCAGACGTACATTTCTGTCAAGAACAAGATCAATACGGGCAATTGCTTCTGCAATCTGCTTGTCTATGATATCGGTTCCATTTGGCATGATATGATCTCATTTTCTCACGGAGAACCACTAGCAGGCAACTCGATGTATGGTATCAAAAACAGACTTATGAGCTAAAAATTTTAAACACCCCAAGGATCTCTATCCTAAAAAGCAATACTATATTCAGATTTAGTCTTTCTTGGCTTTTCTCCTGACTTCCGCAAATAGGCGACCCATTTTAAACTTCTCTCTCCAGATCTTGTATTCCAACTTGGTA
>Ga0155743_122_pt1 | contig 51843 bp, 43 predicted proteins | sample RifCSPlowO2_01_FD_107397 | JGI IMG/M metagenome (GOLD analysis project Ga0155743, IMG submission 107397) | candidate division WWE3 bacterium RIFCSPLOWO2_01_FULL_39_13 | reverse complement strand
AGAAAGTGTATATTTTCGAGCAGAGGTCAGATCAAGCCTTGCCTGAATTTGTGTAGATATAAAAGAGACGGTGAAGACGATGGAGGCAGTAATAAGAACCGCAAGAATAGATTTTTTGATAATCATTGATGTCCTCGAAACGCGGATTTTCTGAAGACTTATGTATCCAACGACAGATGATACAAGTATTAAAAGCAGAAAGTAGCCTATGTCTTTAAATTCTAAGACTCCTCTTGCAATTGACTGGTAATGATCTTGAACACTGAAAATTGCAAAGAATTTTGTTATTGACTGCGGAATGTTCAGCGAAAAGTAATCTGATCCAATAAGAGTGAGAACCAAGATTATGGCAAGGGTTGATAAAAAGGCGGATATCTGGTTTTTAAAAAGGGAGGATATACCTGCCCCCAGAGTACTCAACGAGATGATAAGGATTACCGCGCTCAAGTATCCGGCAAAGGTTTCGCCTGCATCAATTTGTCCAATTTTCGCAATAAAAAAGGGAAGGGGAAGAGTCAAAAAGAGTGCAGAGATAACAAAAGAAGATGCTCCTAGTATTTTCCCTGTAAAAAGCTGTATCACTGAAACCGGCTTTGTCATTAAATATTCTATAGTTTGTTTGTCTCTTTCTTGTGCGAATAATCCCATTGTTACTGCAGGAATGAAAGCGCTTAAAATAAGAGGAAGCATATTGAACATCTCTCTTAATGAAGCATTGCCAATCAAAAAGAACGGACGCAGAAAGAAAAAGTAATTGACCAAAAGGAAAAGTCCGATTAGAAGGTATCCTGACGGATGGTCAAAATAGAATTTCAATTCTTTTATAGTTATTAATACTACTGCATTCATGTTTAATCTTGTGGTGTTGCTCCTCTCAACCTTTCCCGCCTCTGAGTTTGGAATGTTATTCTTTGGCATCTGGAGCTTATGTTTTACTATGCTTAATATCTTTGGTGTTTTCATTTCAGCTCTTTAAATATCTCCTCTAAACTATCCTCTGCCTGCATTTCCCATATTATCCATTTATTTTTCGATGCCAGCGCAGAAATTTCGGGGTGTATCTCTTTTTTAGTTGATATTCTAACTTCTTTTATTTTTGCTTTGTCATCTGATATTTTTAATTTTTCGTCTTTTTTAATCAATTTCGACAGCTCGTCTTTGATTCTGCTTCCTTCGAGCTGCATCTTTATTGTTTTGTATCCTGAAAGTGAATCTAAAGAACCTGATGCTGCAAGTCTGCCTTTGTTTATGACTATAACACTCGTGCACATGGCTTTTACCTCTTGGAGTACGTGAGAGCTGATTAAGATTGCTTTGTCTTTCGAAAGGCTTTTAATCAGCCTGTGGATATCTTGGCGCTGATTTGGATCAAGTCCTTCGGTAGGCTCGTCCATTATAAGAACAGATGGATTATGAATTAATGCTGCTGCCAGGGCTACCCTCTGTCTGTACCCTTTTGAAAGCTCATGAATTGATGTCATAAGCTTGTCAGAAAGCCCGACAGATTTAGCAGTTTCTTTTATTCTTTTTATGTCTGCCAGTGCCGAATCAAAAAAACGTGCTGACATTTCAAGGTAGTCATAAACTAGCATTTCGGTATATAAAGGATTGTTCTCGGGGATATATCCGATGAGCCTTTGTGTCTCAAGCGTATGTTTCTGTGTGTCCAGTCCGTTTATCGATATTGTGCCTTTAGAGGGGAATAAGTACGAGGTGATCATACGCATTGTTGTGCTTTTTCCTGCGCCGTTTGGGCCCAAAAGACCGGTAATTTCTCCCTTTTTTAGTTCGAAAGAAAGACCATCTACTGCTTTTTCTTTTCCGAAATATTTTGATATTGTGTTGACTTTAACCATAGTAATAGGACTGTATTTTGCAGGTATTTTTTAAACTTCCGAGCCTTCACTTAGAATATATTGCATTTTAGCACAAACGTAAATGTGCTAGAATTTTTACAATGAATCCTGCTAAGCATATAAAATGCTGCAAAACGGGCAGGCACAGTGTATAATTATGGGATAGTTTAGAAAAGACATGAATATAGAAGATCCTCCGCAGGAATCAGTTTCTACTATATCTCCAGATGATGCTGGCTCGAACGGTCAAACCCGCGCCAGTACTAATCCTCCTCCAAGTAATAAGCCAGGAGGGACACAGCAGACTGCCGGTGGTACTGGGGAACCTGAAGCTCCAGAACAAACTGGTACAGAAACCGGACCAAGGGGTCCTACAATCGAAGAGTTGGTGAATGATTTGTATCAAGAGAGGGTAGCTAGAATTGCTTCAGATAATCAGGTGGCAAGGGTAACTGCAGAAGTAAAAAGACTGAATGATCAGCTGGGTGATTTGTCACGTGAACATAAGGCATATCGTGATGTGATTCAAGAATTACGCGCACAAGTTCAAGCATTTGGGGTTCAAAGACGAGCAGAAGAGAGCCGGGTACAACGAGAAGAATCTCGACCGGGTGATAGGAGATCGCGAGAAAGAGGCCGAAGAAGACAAAGTCCAGAAGCAGCTCGAGGTCAAGGTGAGCATAGGGAAACAAATGATGTAGATAATCTTCCTAGACATTTTAGTCGCGAGGTGTTGAGTACAAATCTATTACTCGAAGCTGCAAGAAACCGTCAAAGATTGGCAGCCGAACGTGCAGAGGCTGATCGTCGTGCGTCGGAAGTTGCAAGATCGGCAACCCAGGAGATATATAATCAGCACGTAATTGATCAAGTTACGGGGTACCTTAGAAATAAGGATAGTCTGAACATACGTATTGTGTTTGGAAATCCTGACCGGGTGGACATTTCTCAAGAAGAAAGTGCTCAAAGACAGGTACAAAGAAATTCATTTGTAACTATAATGGAAGAATGTGGAAGAGAAAGTCTTCGCAGCAATCAGCTACTTGATATTGAATGTGCATTTAGGGTTTTCCTCGATTTGACTGGTCCAGGAGTAAATATGACAGCTCCGGCAAACCTTTTAACTGTTGAAAATATTACCAGGAGATATAGCGCGTATGTCAAAGAGTATCGTGCGGAAAATGATGGAGTTCATGTTAATTATCGTAGGGATGGGTTTATTAAAGAAACTAAAGATAAATTTAAAAAATGGGGAGAAGCCCATTGGCAATATACTAAGGATTTCGAAGGGAAATATCCTCCAAGGCCGACTGTGCGTGATTTGCGAGATATTTTCAGAGATGACTACGTTTTAAATCCAAGACAAATGGCAAGAAATTGGGCAGACTTCAGGCGTGACAATGGATATTCTGTTACAGCACCTGATTCCGATGTCCAAGCATATGTAGCCAGCCAAGTCCGGTTATTAGGATTCGTGAAATTATTAGATCATGTAAGATTAAGACGTGATCAGAGTGGTAATGACAGACTTGGCTGATTGGAGCTTGATTTGATGAGTAAAACGTCCTATAATTCGAGGCGATTAGTAAAAAGTTCTGTCCGAAATGAGTCCAAATATGGGAGTGGATGGCTACGACAATTCAATTACTGCTGAACCTGCTGGAGAGAATCCTGGTGTCGAGGCTGCTGGTAGTAGAATCCCTTCAGGAACGGGAGTTCCCTTGACATATCCAACAAAAATAAAGGGTGTGGCTGCTAGTGCTGAGGCTCCCGTTGATGCAAAAGTAAACGTTACTCCCCAAAGAGGTCTTGAAGTTCTTTCTAATTTTCGGGCGGAAGGTTTGAATGGTAGGGTTTTGGGCTCGGTTAGTCTGGGAAAGACTTTTATTGCCGATATAGATGCTTCTAAAGCAGATGATTGGAAAGGCGTTTTACGTCAAAGTATTTCACTGAACTGACACATTTTTCATACGTTTTTCTCCTCCTCTCATGTGCTAGAATTCATATAGAATGGAACCTGAAATTACGGGTTTTGAACAGCTATTTGGCTTTTTAGAAATCCTTTTAATCGCAATTATTGCAGGAGGACTGCTTGTTGCTCTCCTTTTTTTCGGTATAAAGGCATATTTGTGGTTTCTGCGCTTTAAAAACCGCAGCAGATCGCTGAAAGACAAAGCCTTTTTCAAAATTCAAATTCCTGAAGGCAGCGAGATAGAACCAGCTGCTGCAGAAAATATGTACAGCAGTATGTACGGAATAAAAAAATCCGGATTTCTAAATTCACTCAAAGAACAGGATGCGATATCTTTTGAAATTGTAGCTGACCATGAATCAATCGAATTCTATGCAGTATGTCCGAAACATCTTGAAAATCTTGTCGAAAAGCAGATAAACGGAGCTTATCCAGAGGCAGAGCTGACAAAAGTCGACCCCTGGAATATATGGGATAAAGGAGGATCCGTTGAATTTGCCTCACTGGTTTTAAAGGATAAAGATTATCTCCCCGTAAATACATATGATGATATGAAGTCTGATTCAATGGCAACTATGACTGCTGCGTTAAGCAAGCTTCACGAAGGCGAAGGGGTTGCACTGCAGATAATAATAAGACCGGCAGATGATGTCTGGCAGAAGGACGGGAAGGCTTACATAAAAGATTATCTTGACAAACACAACCAAAGCGATAAAGAAGGAAAGCCAAGCGGACCTAAAATGTCTCGTATTGACGAGGATTATCTTCAGAAGGTTCAGGAGAAAATATCTAAAGTCGGTTTTGAAACCGTAATCCGGCTTGTGTCAGTATCAGATGATGAGGTGTCAGCAAAGGCAAATTTAAGCAATTTAGAGAGAGCGTTCGGGCAGTATAATAATCCATCTTTTAATCAATTTAAAAAGACAAAAAACCGTTTTGATAAATACTTTGTTTTAAGCTTTATCGCCCGAATGTTCCCGGTGGTGAAAAAGGTCGACCTGCCATTTGGTATTCCCAAATTTTTAGATAAGCACTGGTTTAAAGGATATTCAATTTTCAACACAGAGGAGCTTGCGTCTATGTGGCACCTTCCGAATGAGAATGTGAAAACTCCTCGAATCAACTGGCTGAGGAGCAAAGGGTCGGCGGCGCCGATCGAACTGCCTGCCGATGGCTTATATCTTGGCAAGTCTATCTTTAGGGGTGAAGAAATGAAAATCTTCATGCAGGACGAAGATCGGCGCCGCCACATGTATATTCTAGGAACAACCGGAACAGGAAAATCAGAATTAATGAAATTTATGGCTATTCAAGATATTAAAGCCGGCAAGGGTGTCGCTTTTATAGATCCTCACGGTTCTGCCGTTAATGATATTGTCCAGCAGATTCCAAAAGAACGCATTGACGATGTTATATATTTTGATCCCGGAAGCGACCGCCCAATGGGTCTTAACATTCTTGATGTAAAAACCGAGAAGGCAAAGGACATGATTATAAACAAGTTTATCGACATGCTTTATGAGCTTTATGATCCAAACCGCCAGGGTATTATGGGGCCACAATTAGAGCGTGCTTTAAGAAACTGCATGCTTACTGCAATGAGCAAACCCGGTGGCACTTTAGTTGAGGTCATGCGCCTTTTAACTGACGAAAACTTCCACAAGTCGTATCTTGATGTAATTACTGATCCTCTTGTCAAAAGATACTGGACCGATGAGCAGGCTAATACGACAAAGTCCCGCAAAGGCGAGGTGATGGGTTATTTTGTTTCTAAATTAGACCGATTCGTAACGGAAAAGACAATGAGGTATCTTTTAGGACAATCCACGTCCTCTTTTGAATTTCAGGATATTATGGATAACAAAAAGATTTTGCTTGCCGATTTATCTAAAGGTAAATTAGGGGCAGAAAACTCGAAATTTTTAGGGCTGCTTCTAGTTCCACGGCTTTTAACTGCTGCATTTGCGAGAATTGAAAAAATGGAAAGGGGAGAGGCGATCGACGATTTTTATCTCTACATTGATGAGTTTCAAAACTATACAACTCCAGATATAGAAACGATTTTGTCAGAGGCAAGAAAATATATGCTGAATCTTATCGTTGCGAATCAGTTTATCGGACAGCTGCCAGAAAAGATAAAGGACTCAATTTTCGGCAATGTTGGAAGCATTGTTGTTTTTAGAATTGGTACAGATGATGCAGAATACCTTGAAAAATATTTTGAGCCTACATTTACGCAGACCGATTTGATTAATAACAGGGTGGGAAGGTCGTACACAAAGCTTTTGATAAACAGCCAGCCGTCACCCCCATTTGCTATGACATCTGACTGGGAGCTGATGCAGGCAGCGTCGCGCGATTTTCAGCTCGGGCGCCAGATTCGAGAGCTCAGTAAACAAAAGTACGGAAGAAACAAGTTTATCATTGACCAAGAAATCAACAGCCGAAGTAATCTTTAGGGTCCATATCAAGTGGGGCCGATCTTAAAAGGAGATATATCCGTTTACCCGTGAGTGTACTTGACAACCTATAGTTCACGTGCTATCCTACAGGCCTATAGTAATCGGTTCTCTGTAAAGGCAGGCTGTTAAACAAATTTCTGTATATCTTTCTGGAACAAAAATAACATTCACTTGAATAATTTTATAAGTTGAGATAATGTAGATATTAGTTCTGCCCATTTCCGACAATCTCGGAATTTATCAAAATAGACATGTTAAATAAGAGATTCATCTTTAATGTAATAGGATATCCGCTAATACTTTTGACATTAATTTGGACTAGCAGCGTAGCGTATTCATCAGATAAAAACAGTCCGATAGAGGATATAAAAGCCGAAAATGACGAAGATTACGTATATTCAAATGAAATAGAGTCTAATAAGAAAGATGATAAGGATGAAGCTAAAGATGAAAAAGCCTCCAAATCAGCCCAAGACTCTCAAGTATCAGACGTAAAAGAACGTACTGCTGGGTTAGAGAAAATAGATGAGATTAAAATCAGAGATGCAAGTATATATAAGATAGAAAAGACCGACGACAGTTATAAGGTATATTACGAAACTTATAATTTTACTCCAGATGATAGATACAAATTACTATTTACTTACATTAAGCAAGATCCTAAGAAAGTTCATGATTTGATATATAACGGACAGTCACCGTTTGAGATTAATATAGAGAAAAACCCTCCATTTAATAAATCAAGCCACCTGTGCATAAATTTGTATGACGAAAAAAGTCAAAACGTTGTGAATCAAACGATGAAGCAATGTGTTGCTGTCCCTAAAAATTCTGGTGATACTACTTTCGCATACGAAAATTATAGTTATCCAAAGGAAGAAACCGGCCAATATTTAGGAGCCTATGTTTTTCAGCCGGTTGATGATCGATTATATATAGGAATCGGCAAGGCTCGGCCGGTCGAGTATAATGGTGCAATTTTTAGTGTGTACGATGGCAAAGATTATTTTGAGGTAGCATCCCTTTCTGAGCAGGGAATACACGATTTTGCTTATGATCCCCCAAATAAGAAGATTTATATAGCAGGGTCAGATCCGGCCTATAGCGATGGCTGGGATGCAGGTAATATCTATACTTATGATACTAATCAGGATCTTCCTGGTAGTATTGTGAAGCATCGTGATCATGATAAAGGTTTGACCGATGTTTTGCATATGTGGGGTATATGGGTAAATGATAATGGTGATGTCTATAGTGCTGTTTCTGCAGCAGATGTAAAAAGGTACAAATCTTATTGTGATCTTGGGATAACCTGCTGGGGCGATATATTCAAAAGTACCGACGGCGGAGATGTTTGGACTGATTTAACAGGTTCCGAGCCTGATTTTGATAAGAGACCTGATGCTTCAGCACATATCGGTGATTATAGGAATGCAGATATTATTGGCTTTAATGAGAAGCTATATTCAGTGCCTTGGGATTGGAGTGATTATCCTAAGCTTTCGGTAAGTAATGATGACGGCAAAAGCTGGCAGATAATAAAATATGATAATCCTGATTATAAAACTACAGTACCTATTTATACAGATCGTTATAGATTGATAATATTTAATGATCAGCTTTTAATAGCAAGTGAATACGAGATTTTTTCTATAGATAAAAATGATAATATAGCTAGACATAAGCTTCCTTTTACACTGGGAAAAGACACTCCTTATGCTGGTAATTTCAATTTGATAGCCACAGAAAATGAAAGCAGGTATTTATATGTAATTGGATCGAAAGGCCAAGTTTTAAGAACATCTGATCTTGAAAACTGGACAAAAATATATTCAGGTGATGAGAATTTTACTTCACTTTCATTTTGGCCAAATAAAAACGCGCTTGTTTTAGGGACTTTTGGAGAAAATGCCTCAGTATATTTGCTTGATTTAAGTGAACTACCAAGAATAGAAGCTGACTTTACTTCTAATAAAACATTACTGTTAAATGGCCAGACAGTAGAATTTTATGATAAATCGACCAACTTTTCTAATAAAGAGCTTTCTTATTCCTGGGATTTTGGAGATGGGTCATCGAGTACAGAAAAAGATCCAAAGCATATTTATACAGCAGAAAAAGATTATACAGTCAAGCTGACAATTTCAGATGGAACTTATTCTGATACTAAAGAAAAGGCAGCTTATATTCAGGTTAAAGTTCCTATCAGTCCAAATTTTGAGGCAAGTCCTAAAGACGGGTCGTTTCCGCTTGAGGTCAAATTTACTAACAAAAGTACTATTCAAACAGACGAGACTGTTATTTGGAGTTGGGATTTTGATAATGACGGCAATATAGATTCGACTGAAGAAAATCCCGTTTATACCTACTCTAAAAAAGGCAATTATTCAGTGAAACTTATTGGCAAGTCGGCTTCATTTAGTGGTGATAACCTTAAAAGTAATTATATTAAGGTGATTAACCCAGTTGTGGTTGATTTTAGCGCAGATAGCACAATCGGAAAGCTTCCTTTAACTGTTAAATTTACTGATACATCGACTTATTACCAAAAAGATGGATTATTCTCCTGGGAATGGGATTTTAATAATGACAGCAAAGTAGATTCAAAAGAACAAAATCCTACATATATTTTTGAAACCCAAGGGAATTTTACAGTTAGTTTAACTGTGAAAAACGAATTTTACCAAGAAACTAAAGCAAAGAAAGACTTTATTTCGGTCATTTACGATCCATTTGTACTAGTGAGTGAAGAGTTATTTTCAAAACAGAGTGCTAATTCTCATGCAGCTTCTTGGGTAGATTTTGATAATGATGGTGACTTAGATCTTTTTGTTGCTAATGGGGGCATTTTCTCAGCAAAGAAAAATAGCTTGTATAGAAACATGGGAAACGGGGTTTTCGAAGATGTGATAGAAGGAGAAATTGTCAATAAAGCCGACAGCTACTACAGCAGCAACTGGGCAGATATAGATAATGACGGAGATTTTGACTTATTCTCAATAACTTATAGCCCATATGGAAATAATCTTCTCCTTATGAATGATGGTTACGGCAGCTTTGAAAAGTTACCTGATCATTTACTTGTAAAGGTTTCAAAGAATAATAAACAAAATAGTCCTCAAAACGCTAGCTGGGCTGATTATGATAATGATGGAGATTTGGATATATTTATTGCTGATGATAACAACTGGCCAAGCACTCTATATAACAATCTTGGCAATATGAATTTCGAGCCTGCAGCAAATGCTAATGAGTTATTTAATAAAAATCGTGGTTATTCGCAACAGGGAAGCTGGGCAGATATTGATAATGATGGTGATTTGGATCTTCTTGTTGTTAATTACTATAGTCCACATAATAATTTGTATCTTAATAAAGGCAATGGTGAATTCGAAGAAGTAACTACTGGGGTTGTTGTTGAAGACAGAGGTTATTCAACTGGTGCAAGCTGGGGAGATTACAATAATGATGGCCGTCTTGATTTGTTTATAAGCATATTCGGAGACAGCCACGACAAAATATTTCCTGGTTTTCTTTATAAAAGCAATGGTGATGGATCATTTAACAAAGATGAGCAGGATGCAATCAGTCAAACTAAAGCCTCTGCAACAGGAAGCACATGGGCTGATTATGACAATGATGGTGATTTAGACCTTTTTATATATACCAAGGGGAATATTATTCTTTTCAAGAATGATAGCGGTAACTTTAGTAAAGTTGAAGTGGGTATTTTTTCTCAGCGTGTAGGAAGTAATGATTTGATTTCAAAATGGGGCTACTTTGGTGATTATGACCAAAATGGAACTATGGATCTACTTTTGATAAAAAACAGAGGTCTTAACGTTTTATACAAGAATACTGCTTCGGGTAACTGGCTAGAAGTAAAGTTGAATGGAATTAAGTCTAATAACAATGGTATAGGTGCACAAATATTTGTTAAGTACCGTGTTAATGGCTCCGACAAACAGCAAATGAGGCAAATATCTTCGACTGGCGCCGGCAGAGGCCAGGATAGCCTTTTAGCTCATTTTGGACTTGGTACTGTTTCTAAAATTGATGAATTAATCATTAAGTGGCCGTCCGGAATTTCGCAAAAGCAATTAAATGTTCCTGTAAACAGGATAATTACAATAAATGAAGAAGAAGGCACCTTTAATTATGATCCTCCAGGGGTTATTCCTAATGATGATAGTGGAGAGGATTCTAATGATGAAGATGGTTCTTCTAATCAGAACGATGATGATGAAAAGAAATCACACTGTGAAAGCGACGAGCCGAAGTCCGCTCCTAAAATAGAGGTTGTAAAAGCTGAACAAAATTCTATAACAGTTAAATGGTCAAAAGTGTCTCCTGTTACTAACTATAATCTGTTTTTTACACGCATGACGGACAATCTTAGATATGGCACTGCAAATGTTGGCCATAATAATCAGTACACAATATCAAACTTAGTTGATGGAACAAAATATAAAATTGAGGTGTACGCGATAAATGAATGCAAAGAAGGAGATACAGGACACATTGAAGTACGCACATTAGAAAAACCTGTTTTACCTTCAGGCGTGGATAAAGATCAGACTGTTGAAGATAAGAAGGCTTCGGATGAAAAGGTAAATCAGGAAAGGCCAGTAGGTTCTGATGGAAAGGTATTTGGAGTCAAAAAAGAGCCTGAATCACAAAGCAAAGGTATTTTGGGGGCAATTAAATACTTTGGTTATTTTCTAGGTGCTGTATTGGTAGCATCGGTTGTTACGAGAGTTCTACACAAACGGATCCGATCCAAGAAAGCCGGGTCTAAAATAGGGTAACCTTTGAAAAATGCTGGTGTTGCGACAAAATATCTCCTCTTTCTGTAAAAAGTTGATTAATCAGCAAGAAGTAGGTCTTTAATATTATTATCATAATAATCCACATATAAATGGTAAAATTATCCTCGGAAACAAAAAATGGAGGGGTGCGAGAGTGGACTAATCGGCTGGTCTTGAAAACCATGCTCTGCTTACGTGGAACGTGGGTTCGAATCCCACCCCCTCCGCCAAGAGATGTTAGTTGAAACGCTTGCTATAAAAAAGTAGTAAATCTATTATTAATACATATTTGCTATGAAAGAGATTACATTTCAATTAAATAAACAGAAAATTATACTTTTATTGATAGGTTCTGCTGGCTTTGTGATTTTTGGAATATGGTTGTTTCAAATCGCTGATACTATATTTATCTATTCAATATTAACTAAAATAGTTTCTGTTGCGTGTATAACATTTTTTGGTTTTGGAGCTGTTTACCTGTCGATGAAACTTTTTGATAATAAGCCAGGATTAATTATTAATGACGATGGTATTATAGATAATTCCAGTTATATAAGCGTTGGCCTAATAAGGTGGAAAAACATTACTAATGTGAGCATAACAGAAATAGATACACAAAAGATTTTGACCATAGAGCTTAATAATGCTGATGAAATAATCCAAAAACAGAATGGCTCGAAAAAGGTTCTTATGAGTTTGAATAAGAACTTATATAAGTCTCCAGTCCAGATATCATCAATTGCATTAAAGTGCGATTTTCAGGAACTATACAGTACTTTGAAAGAGCAATTGGCAGCTCATCAGGGTGCCTTAAATTAAGATGGTGAATGAAGGTGCTTTATGTCCACTAAAAGAAAGTCTTTTCAAAAAATTAAAGATTTTTTGGTTTTCCCATTACGTGCATTTACGCTATTCGAAAATGATAAATTTGGTCTTTCGTCACTTGCCTCGGAGCGTTATGACTATGTGAGCAGGGAAGTTATTGGATACTGCCTGGATGTCGGATGCGGTCGTCATAACAGGTTTATAGACAAATATCTGAAAGGGCATGGAATAGGAATAGATGTGTATCCATATGACGGGCTTTCACAGGAGAATCTGATAAAAGATGTTTTTCACTTTCCTTTTAATAATAATACTTTCAAGTCTGTTACCTTTATTGCAAACCTCAACCATATACCAAAATCCCTTAGGGACATTGAATTGAAAGAAGCATATAGATGTTTGAAGCCTGGTGGCAATATTATTGCTACAATGGGAAATCCGCTGGCTGAAATTTTAGTGCATAAAGTAGTTATGCTCTATGATAAATTGTTAGGAACAAAGCATGACATTGATTCTGAACGTGGGATGCACGAAGAAGAGGAATTTTACCTCACTGATTCAGAAATTATCAGAAGATTTAAAAAAGCTGATTTTCTAGACATTAAGAAAAAGTATTTTTGGACACAATGGGGTCTCAACCATCTCTTTGTTGGGTGGAAGAAATAGAAAAACACATTGGACTTATGTGGGCTCGGGATTTAGTTCGCTGCCTTTCTTATTTCAATGGTACAAATACAAACCCTGGATATTCCTCTTTGCTTATTTCCCCTTTTTTATCCTTTTTATATAGCCATATCGAATTTTGTACAGGGATTACAAGCCGTCCATCGTTTTTTAGCTGGCCTAAAAGTTCTGAAGGGAATTTTTCTGCAGATGCAGAAACTAGAATTCTGTCGTATAAAACTCCGGGAGTTCCAATTAACCATAGGGGTTGTTGGACTTGTGAGTTATTGATATCTAGAGTCTTAGACCCTGGATCACTGATCTCGGGGGTTGTGGAAACAGCTGTGGAGATTGTTGCATTTATGAAATTGTATTTAGCCAGATTTTTGCTTCCAAACTCAACAAGTTCTGGAATAATCTCTTTTCCTGCTACTTTTCCGCTGTCTCCAACAATATAGGCCAGCAGTGTAGTTGTCCATCCTGATCCTGATCCGATATCAAGTACGTGATCTCCTTTCTGGGGATGCAAAAGCTCCAGCATAATAGCAACTGTTGTTGGTTGGGATATAGTCTGGCCGTACCCAATAGATAAAGGTGCGTCAACATATGGAAATTCTTTGAAATAATCGGGGACAAAGTCAACCCGATCTACATTTTTGAACGCTTCAATAATTTGAGAAGATTTAAGAACACCAGAGTCTACTAAGTCGGAAATAAGATCCCAATTATTCATACTTAAACGTTATCATAAATTTAACCTTGTGACAGGGAATGCAAGGAACGAAGTGACGCTACTTTTCCACCGAAGGTGGGAATGCAAGGAACGAAGTGACGCTACTTTTCCACCGAAGGTGGGAATGCAAGGAACGAAGTGACGCTACAGCATACCGCGTGTGCTGTGCCTGCCTCTGGCATGGTAAGCTCGCGGTAGTTGATTGTATTTTTGCTGTATCCGTGGCGATAAAAGGCCTCAGAAAAGAAGGGGTGTGATATATTTACTCTAATGCTCTGGTTTAAAACCAAAACTGAAAAACTGCAAGAAAAAATCAGTCTTAGAAATGACAGCGGATTATTCGCAAAAGCAAACACATGGGTTTCGTTTTTCCTTATAATCATTGGGGTAATTATCGCTGGGTTATATTTATATAATCTTATTTTAAGACTATCAGGCGGTGGAGAAGGAACAAATTTAATATTCGGCTCGATTATAAAAAGAATAGAGTGAGTTTTGTGCTCCATGTCTTCATAAGGTTTCTACACAAGCAGAAAACTGGAGATAAAGTGTTAAAATTAGTATAATTACACATAGAAAACCGGTGTATAGATCGTCCGCCATAGGCGGACGATAGGAAAGTCCAGACAGCATAGAGCAAGGATGGGTGCGCGAAGGCGCGTCGCTCGCCGTAGGCGAGACAGTGGCCAAAGGAGTAATCCGAAGGCACGGCTAGGGAATCGACCCAGCCGAGAGCTATAGAGACGAAAAACCCCCGCCGCAGGCGGAGGCAAGGTGGAACGAGCAATCCTCTCTGCTGCAATCTGCGAACTGCCGTCACAGGCTGCTCGTCAAGTTTGGCCAGCTTTAAACTGACTCAAACACGGCAAAAGACAGAGCTGAGAAAGATTATGCACACCCTTACCTCTGCTGTTGGTAAAACTGACAGTGTTTTAAGGGATAAAACAGAATCTGGCTTACGAGTTTTCTAAAAAATTCTTTAAAGTTGTTCTGTAATTTCTTTTATATTACGGTACAATGTTTTCATGGCAGAAGATACCTACCTGCGGTCTATTTTTTCATTTCACAAACAGCTTTGGCAGTCGTATACAGAATCCAAACAGATCAAACTTCCGGGCGAGTATTCCGGTGTCTCCAATATAGTCATAGCTGGAATGGGTGGGTCAATATTTGGAGGTCTTATACTTAAGGGAGCATTTTCGTCTGAATTAAAAAAGCCTCTTGCCCTGATCTCCGATTATTTGCTTCCAGCCTTTGCTGATGAAAACACTTTATTTATAGTCTCTAGTTGCTCAGGGAATACTGAGGAGACACTTGGTGCTCTTAAGGAAGCTCGTGGAAGGAGATGCAAAATAGTGGCGATTTCTTCGGGCGGAAAGCTGGGAGACTATATTAAAGATAACCAAATCCCCGGGTACATTTATGATCCGGAATATAACTTTGACTCAAAAGTCCCAAGAACAGGAATAGGATACACGGCAGGGTCAGTTTTAGGAATCTTTTCAAAGCTAGGATTAATAGAATTTTCCGGCACTGATATAAAAGCCTTGGCCGAGGACATCTCGTCTTACGTCGAGTTTTTGAAGCATGACCTGGCCAAAGCCTCCTCCTTAAGTTCGAAATTTATAGGGAAGATCCCCGTTTTTATATCTAGTGAACACACAAATTGTGCGGGGCATATCTTTAGGAATTTTTTTAATGAAACCTCGAAAAATCTAGCTTTTAACCTTCAGATTCCCGACATGAATCATCATTTTCTTGATGGATTAAAGTACCCGGCAGATGCCTCCTCAAACTTTGTATTTGTTTTTCTTGAGTCTAATTTGTACCATCCGCGAAATAAAAAAAGATTTGAAATTACGAAAAGTGTTATCCAAAGAAGTGGATATGCAGAAGCCGTAATCAAAACATCCGGTAAAAACAAAATGCTTGATATCTGGGAAATCATTATATTAGGATGTGTTGTCAGCTACCAGTTGGCACTTAGCCATAAAGTTGATCCTGCAACTAATGAAATGGTAAATTATCTTAAATCAGAATTAGGATCATTCCAAGCAGATTTTCACAAGGGGCGTGGATCTTCCATACCGACAATTTTGTAGATTCATATATAATTATATACATATTCGTGGGCTCGTAGTTCATCTGGTAGAACACCCGATTCGCATTTGGGAGGCAGGCGGTTCAAGTCCGCCCGAGTCCACCATAAGATACTTTCGCGCTTTTGAAATAAAATGGAGGCAATCAATTTACTTCAAAATGGTTTCGCGCAAGATTTAGAATGTCCCACTAATTTCATCTCCAAATAGAATTTGTGTCTTTTGCTATATTGACTGTTGACTATAGGCCTGCTTTTGTATAAAATTGTCATATGTCTACTGTAACTGGTTGTCCTGTAACTGTCGTTGAACCGTTTAAATTAGGGGAGCAGTTAGGTCCTGTTGATCGGTTTACCGCTATTAACGCATTTGTTAGAAGTTTGTCTGACGTTACTCCGGGATTACTTGAAGAAGCTGGGGTGATAGTTTTAGCGGATAGAGACACTTTTGGATGCGGCGAAAATGTAGAAGCTTATATAATGGCAAATGAAGAAAATCGTCAACTTCTACGTTTAAGATATTATAATACGAATTTTCAGGATCGTATGTTTATGTATTTAGAAGCTGAAGAAGTTAATCCTGATAATACGGGCAAACACGTGTCATTGGGATTTTCAGGAAATACAGTAAGTACGGCTTCTTACCGAACCTTCCTAGTGGATGAAGAACATGGATCAGAAGTAAAAAGTGATAAGTGGGTATGTGGTGAGATTTATGGTGGTCAAAATAATCGAACTGCAAGAGCTATGATAGCACACGATGCTTTATCAAGGTTTGAGGATCTTATTATTGAGTTGGCTCCTGAGATTGGCATTGAGATTGAGGTTTCTGATAATCTGAAAGCAGTAAGAGCAGAACAGTGGAGACAAATAGAAGCGAGATGTTCTGATGCAAAGCAGCTTTCAGCCTCTTAGCACCGATTTCTTTTGGTCTATTCACTTTCACAAGTACCAGTTTGCGAATAGGTTTGACCTAGGCGATAGAGTGTTCCGGAGCTATCTATTGATGGCAGATTATCTTTTTTATTCTGATTACTCTTTGTATACCATCAGTTGATGACTGGCAATTACTACTCCTAGCCATTGACAACGGCTTGCCTGTGTGCTAATAATATCCACAATAGGTTAGTTTCCAAACCCTATGAAATCTATCAGGAGTGATTTTAAATCAGGTCGCAATCAGCAAATTTACAATGAATATGTTAGTTCTGATACTTCCTTTAATAGATTGGCTCGTAAGTACAATATTTCTCCTCAGCGTGTGCAGTTTATTGTTAATGATTTAAAGAAAAAAGGTCTTGGGATCAAATTGACTTTGTCTTCTCTCAAAAAAGACAGGGAAGAGTACAAAAATGCAGCAATTGAATTACGTGAAGCGGGAAAGCTTGAAATATCCCTTGAAATGTTTAGTAAAGTGATTGACTGGGATGAAAAAAATCATAACATCCGCGGACTTGTAGATGTGATGGGGCATAAAAGAATAGCCTTTTCATTGATGGCGGATGCAGAAGTGGATAATAAGAAAAAACTCGAACTCCTAAAACAGGCTGAGGAGGCTTCAAGAAAGGCAATTGAGTCCGCCGAAAAGAAAGGAATAAAGGATCTCGCAGGGTCAATTGCTATTCAAAAAGTCCACTTAGTAGGTACTATTATAAAGCGGGTAAGTTTGATAGGAGCAGATAAGTGTACAAGGGATCTGCTTGAAGCATTAAAGCTTGTCGAAGATGCATTGAAAGATCTGCCTGGGTCAAAATCGCATAAATCATGGGCTCTTTTAGGCAAGACAAAGATTTTACATCTTTTAGGTAGAAAAGAGGAATCGCTGGATACTCTTTCAGAAGCTCAAAAAAACCTTCTATTGGGATATGACGAAGAGATGAGAAATAAAGATCAAGGTCGAATGAAAATGAGGGTTTGGGCAACTGGAATCCTTTTGGCATATGCAGAATTTTGTAAAATAGAGGATATGCCCCTTTTGGCTGAAATTTATGCGCAAGCAGTTGCTAATCAACCTGATCCTGACAAAGTGCTAGTTGCAAGAAAAAAGTCAGCAAAAGAGATACTGGGATCACTCCAATTTTTTAGGTCAAAGTCTTCTAGCTGATAGCAGACTTCTTATAATGCGAGCGAAATACCCCGACCGTAATGTCGAGGGATTTGAACCATAAAACTCGCGAAGCGAGCATTACAGCATACCGCGTGCGTAAGCTCGCGGTAGTTGATTATTTAAAAACCGCCTCTTTCAAATAGCTCTTAATTAAAGATTGATAAGGTATATCAATATTTGCCCAGAATTCTCTTTCTTCGTCTTCGTTTTTAAATTTTGGCAGTTTAAGTTGCTTCTTCATATAGATTTACCCATCAGACTAACAGAATTGACGACGTTAATAGTAATTTGAAGTCCTTTAAGTCTTATTGACTTCAAGAGGAACAACCGTAATATTCTGTGGCAGATCACTTCGTGAGTTAATTTTATATTCTTTCTTTGTTTCTGCCTCTGCTCCGAATTCTTTAATGAAATCCTCTAGTGTTGCTAAATTTTTGAACTGCTCGGGAGCATTTGGCATTTTGTAATGCATTGGAATTACTACCGACGGCTCTATTGACTCAATTATTTCTATAGCTTCTTTAGCGCCGATGGTGTAAAACCCGCCGACTGGGATCATTAAGATGTCAACAGTATCCAACGATTCTAGCTGATCTTTTGACAAGGGAGCTCCAAGATCGCCAAGATGTGCAATCCTTATATTTTCGGCATCAATTGCTGTTATCGTATTTAATCCGCGTTCTTTGCCGTCTGATTCATCATGAAAGCTTTGAATGCATTCGAATCGTATCCCTTTGACTTCATATTCTCCCGGAGTGTCTATAAGAAAATAATCTTCGCCAGATATCCCTTCTATACCGGCAGTAAAATTATGATCGGGATGCTGATGGCTAGTAATAACGATATCAGCTTTTTGCACAGGGAAGGGAAGCCCAACCATTTTTGGGTCAAAAGGATCAATAATAATAGTAACTTCTTCGCCTGTTAGAGATTTGGTGGAAATTTTAAAACTTGAATGCCCGAGATAATTGATTTTCATAGTATGGAGTTATTATAACATCTGTAAACGTGGAAATTCCCTTGACAAACTCAAACAACTTTTTGGTTGTTGTGATGAGTTTATTTAAGAAACAACTTTTGGAGTTGTTCGCTTATGGCTGTTTAGTGAAATGCTAGTCAGCTATTATAAAGATTTCTGAATAAACGGTGGAACGTTCTCTAATAGAATGCTCACTTTCTTTTTCAGTTGAATATTCAAATGTGATCATATATCTGCCTTGAGTCAATTTAGCAAGTACTTTTTCTGTTATTTGACTTGTTATGCTTTCATTTGGCAACAGTGTTTCAACGGGTGGTGCAAGCATACAAATTTTTTGTTCACCTTGTATTGGATAGAAACTTCAGCTGATGGTAGTTGTGTCGGAGGTATTAGAGTTGGTAAATTCTCTACCGATGTTGTGCTTTTAAATATATTAAAAAATGAAATGAAGGGTCTGCATGAACCTCCGGCTAACGATCCCAGTCTTGCTGATTTACAGTAAGATCCTGTTGGACATTGAATGTTATATGACCAGTCGTCGCCACAACTCAAAGGTTTTTTGAAGAATTGTTGATAAAGATTAAACTGCCAAAAAATAAATATTCCAAAGATAAAAGTACATACCAATACAAAAACCCGTTGTGGCTTCATATGTATAGGTATTATAGCATTTGTGATTTGGTGCCGAGGGAGGGAGTCGAACCCTCACCCTTATTGCTAAAGACGGGTTTTTGAGACCCGCGCGTCTGCCATTCCGCCACCTCGGCATGTTTTGTACATCAATCATTATCTATGCGTTTTGCCCTGTTGTCTACAGTACGCAGTAACCTCGGTGGGTAGAAGAGCCTCACTTATATCGTGCGCTTGATTTCTTGTTCAAGTGTTTTTTTAAAATTTCTAACGATTGACCAGTGGCTCTTAGGAAGGAATATTTTCAATTCTTGTTCAAATAGGATATTGGTTTTACTTAATAAGATTAAAACTTTTTCAAGTATTCCTTTGTCCTTAGTTGACAAAAGATTGGCTCTTAGTATGTAGTACAAGTCGTAAAAGTCCCTAGCTTTTTGCCGTGTTAACAAAGCTTGAACTTTCTCTGAAATAAGTTGATCTTGTGAAAGAGTTACAAGCGTGTAGGGGGGAATAAAATCATTCACAACTGTAGTCAGTTCTCCCTTGTTAACCCTTTCCCTCTGGGAAATCTCGAGTTGAATAGCTATCTCTTGGTTGTTGAGAAAGAAATGGATAATAGCTAAGTAGCCCCCGCTTGTCTTTTTTGACTCTTTAATATCCACATTAATTCCTTCACGTTCAATCTCACCTATTGTATGAATAACTATGTCTTCTATCTTCTTTATCGCTGTTTTTGTTGAACTAAAATCTAAATCTTCTGAAAAGCGCGGGCTTTGGTAAATAATTCGTAAAGCGGTTCCACCCTTGAAGAAAATTTTGTTTGAATCTGGTTGTTGGTAGAAATAGGAAAGGAAGAGATTTTGAATATATTCTCTTTGAATATTTAACTCTGTTGATTGCAATTTCTGTGCTAAACTTTGGATTACGGATTGTGAAATCATCTGAATTGGTTGATTAAATTTAATAGGCGCTCGTTTTTAAATAATCTTGCGTATGCAGTGATTTTTCTCCTGTTTAGATCCTCTGTTTTATAAAAACTTTTGTTTCTCAAATTCTTAAACAGGCGCTCATTTTCGGGACATTTCTGAAGTATAAAGAAATATAAATAATCAATTAATGCCTTTTCTTTGTCGGCTATTAGAAATGATTTTTGATCTTGTCTTACTAAAGCGTAACCGGTATATGCTTCCCTTTTAATTGTTCTATAAGAAAACGAGGAGCTTGTTGTTGTAAACAGTCGTGTGGGTTTTGTTGTTGCCGAGGTAACAACATATGGCATTTCAGGAAGCAGGTGGTAATGAGCAAGTGCATATTCAAATGAAATATAGGATGGTTTATAGATTGTATTGGCAATTTCCTCCTCAGAAGGCATGTCAGTTTTAAGAGTATAGATTCCTCGTTTTAACCTCGCAAGAAGACCCTGTTGGACTTGGGTTTCTAAAAAGTACTTTGCTGGGTAAGGTGTTGTATTAAAGGCATCCATAAATTCACCTGCGCTAAAGATCCTTAGTTTTCGTTTAAGTAACTCTTCCCGCACCTGAATCGGTTTCGGTAAAGTGTACATATTTGCACTTAACTGAAATGAGTATATTGGACTATCAACTGCTTGTCAAATTAAACACCTCAGTAAAGTATAAATATTTGCACTTAACTGAAATGGCTGTGCAGTAAAGGGATCCTCCAGTGTTTGTATTAGTTGGACTATAGGAGCGGTTTCGTCCTTTTTTAACTTCTCTAATAAGATATAATGCAGATAGAATTATGGCAGACGTAAAAATTCAACCTCAAAATGTTGATGCAGAAAAAGCTGTTTTGGGAGCGATCTTAATAGATAAAGATGCAATTGTAAAAATCGCCGAGTTTTTGATGCCCGAGCATTTTTATGCAGACAAGCACGGCATGATTTTTGAAGTAATGCTTGAGCTTTTCGAAGGCAGGGAGCCGATTGATGTCGTTACTCTTCCAGATCGTCTGCGGAAGAAAAAAACTCTTGAGAAAGTAGGAGGAGTATCCTATATCAGTGATCTTATAAATGATACCCCAAGTGCCGGAAATGTTGAGAGCCATGGAAAGCTTGTTCGGGATGCATATATCCGAAGGAGTCTTATAAGAGTTGCCTCAGAGCTGAATGATCTGGGATTTCGGGAAAATGATCGGGTAGAAAATTTACTGGACAGTGCAGAGCAGAAGCTTTTCGGCATTTCTGAACAGCACCTGCGCGGAGAATTTGTTTCTCTGAGACAAACCCTAGAAAAAAGCTTTGATGTACTTGATGAGCTTTACAAGAATAAAGGCCAGCTTAGAGGAATTGCAACCGGGTTTAAGTCGCTCGATTCTAAATTGAGCGGGTTTCGTCCTTCGAACCTCATAATTATTGCTGCCCGTCCATCTGTCGGGAAATCGTCACTTCTTTTAAACATGGCTCAATTTGCAGCTGTTAATAACAATGTTCCTATTGGAATATTTTCTCTTGAAATGAGCAGTGATGAACTTGCCATTAGAATGGTGGCCTCACAGGCAAATATAGACAGCTTTAAGATAACAAGCGGGAGGCTAAGCGACAGTGAGCTTGCAGCCTATGGTGAAGCTGCAGGGATTTTGGCAGACGCTCCGGTTTATATTGACGATACTCCAAGCCTTTCGATTATGGAGCTTAGGACAAAAGCTCGAAGGCTTCAGTCAGAAAAGGGAGTAAAGATGATACTCATTGACTATTTGCAGCTTATGCGCGGCAGCAACCAGGAAAATAGAGTTCAGGAAGTAACAGAAATTTCGTGGGGCTTAAAAGCTCTGGCAAAAGAATTGACTATCCCTGTGGTTGCTGCCGCGCAGTTAAACCGTTCTGTCGAGCAGAGGGGAACACGCGTCCCCCAGCTAAGCGATCTAAGAGAAAGTGGAAGCATTGAGCAGGACGCCGACGTAGTTATTTTTCTTTACCGCCCCGACGAAGAAAATCACAGTGAAGTTATGCTGACAATAGCTAAGCATCGAAACGGTCCAACAGGAACAATCCCCCTCCATTTTATCGGCGAAAGAACAAGATTTTATGAGCAGGCTAAATCAGAAGATAAAGGAGGATAGCCTCTGGGGACAGCCTCCCATCTTCTTGACAATACCTGGCACTGGCTGCATATTTAGTTTTGCCACAATATGATTAACGTAAATGAACTTCGAAACGGGACTCTTTTTGTCCACAGCAACAATCCATATAAGGTTTTAAATTACGAGCACATAAAAACAGCCCGCGGTGGTGCGACAATCAAAGTAAAGGTTCAGAATCTTGAAAGCGGGGCAATAAAAGAGCTGTCTTTTAATAACGGCGACCGCCTCGAAGAAGCTGACCTTGAAAACCGCAATCTCCAGTTCCTTTATAACGACGGCGAGAAGCTTCATTTTATGGACATGCAAGAATATACCGAAACTGAAGTTAATGTTTCTATCATTGAGCACGAATCAAAATTTCTCCAAGAAGGGAAAGACTACCAGGTCGTTTACTTTGAAGGGAATATCATTTCTTTGATTCTTCCTGCTAGCATTTTTCTCAAGGTTGCTGAGGTTCCTCCTGCTGTTCGGGGAAACACCTCCGGCCAGGTTACTGCAGCAGCAGTCCTTGAAAATGGATTAAAAGTTGAAGTCCCTTCATTTATTAAAGCCGGAGAAATAGTGAAAATAAACACCTCAACAGGAGATTATTCAGGCAGAGGCACCCAAAGATGACCGCAGTAAAAAAGATATTTCTTTCGGTTTTTGTCAACAAAAATTTTCTAAAGCTTTGGTTAGCCCAGATATTGTCCCAGTCTTCAGTTAATATTTTAACTTTTGTTTTAGCGATATCGGCTTACAACGCAACCAAAAGCAATGGAGCAGTTTCGTATGTAATTATAAGCTTTGGCGTCGCCGCGCTGATATTTGGAGCTCCGGCTGGTGTAATTGTTGATTATCTTGATAACAAAAAAACGCTGGTATGGTCAATAATTTTAAGGGCTCTTTTTATACTGATTCTTTTGTTTGCAACAAACAATCTACTGGTTACCGTTGCACTGGCTTTTATTCTCAATTCTATTACCCAGTTTTTTTTCCCTGCAGAAGCTTCTGCAATTCCTCTGATAGTCAAAAGGGGAGATTTGCTTTCGGCAAATTCAATCTATTCTATGACTTATTTCATTGCTCAGATTATTGGATTTGTCTCGGCCGGATTTCTTCTTGAGATGCTGCAATTTAATTTTACAATCGTTTTTTTGACCATCCTATTTCTGATTTCGGCATACCTAGTATATACTATTAATTTTCCGCCCAGCGAAAAAATCAAGCTCAATTTGTCAAAGCTTTCTGACCAGGTAATCTTGGAGTTTAAAAAAGGAATCTCTTATATAAAAAGACACAATAATGTAAAACTCCCGATTTATTATCTCGCGCTTTCTCAGGTATTAACGGGTACATTATTGACCCTTCTGCCCGGATACGCTGTAGAGGTTTTGGGACTTAAAGTTGAACAGACAAGTCTCTATCTTGTTGCCCCAGTTGCAGTGGGAATGGTCATTGGATCAATATATCTTAATCGCTTCGGCAAAAAATTGAACCGCGACAAGATTGTTAACATCGGCTTCATAGGAGGTTTTATCTCCCTTGCTATGCTATCTGTTATACATAGAGTTGGGTTTGAAATGTTTTCTCGCAATATCCAGATTTCTAAAAACCTCCCATTTGCTTACAATACATTTCTTGGGGTAGATCTTTTATTTTTCAGTATCCTTTTTATGGGATGCGCCGGATTGTTTAATGCATTTATTATTATTGTTAACAATACACGCCTTCAGTCTAAAACAGAAGAAAAAATGAGGGGAAGGATATACGGAGTTCTGCAGACCGGCGTCACAATTGCTGCTTTCCTGCCAATTCTTCTTGCCGGACATCTAGCCGATGTCTTTGGAATCAACAAAATAATATTTGCGATAGCATTACTTATGCTGATGGCCTATGCAGTAGTAAAACCCAGGCATGCAGACCATAGATCAACTACCGTGAACCGACCATTCTAGAAGTCCGCTTTGTGTACTTGACTCCAGTTTCGAATGCGGATGAGCGAAAATACGGGTATAATGTCTACCAGAAAGCGGAAATCATATGAATCTAGGCCAGCTTACGATTTTCTTCACTATACTTGCATTTATTACTTTTGCCTTCGTGTACTGGAAGGATGCAACAGCTGAAGGCTTCAGCACCGACAAAATTATAGACTCTTTTTTGATTATTATTTTAGGAGGCCTCCTCGGAGGCAAGCTCTTGTTCAGACCAATAAGCCTCAATTACTTCAGATATGAAATTTTGTCCTCTTCGCTGATATTAGAAGGGGTTCTTGTTGGAGGTGCTGTCTTCGCATATTTGCTTATAAGGCGGAATAAATGGGAAGCTCTTAAAGTAGGTGATATGATTGCCCCCGGGCTCGCAATTTTTCAATGTATTTTCTTTTTGGGCTTTTGGCTTTGGGTGAGACAGCTTTCCCATTTGCTTATATTTGCAGGATTTGCGCTTTTGTACCTTATAATAAGGTTTCTGAAATACAGAAAATATATGGGAAACAGTGCCCAGTTTCTCATTTTAAAGCGGGCAAACAGGCCGATTTTTACAGGAGGCCTTCTTGCGGTGTACTTGACCGGTTCGAGCCTAATTGCTATCCTTTTTCTGCTTGTTTATGTGAATCTTTCTTCATGGTTCTGGTATTTTCAATTAGTGTTTTATTTGTCTGTTCTAGCCGGGTCCTTTATTTTTATTAAAAGACATACAGGCCAAAAAAAATCCAATATGAATTTCAAAGCATCATTAGATAGTAATTTTGTTAAAAGAATAAAGGATAAGTTAATTAAAAGCAGCAAGGAAGTAGAAAAAGAAGCCGAAAGGCTGGCAGAAAAGGATCCATTTATTCAGGAATATAAAGATGACGGGTTTCGAAATGTCGATTCGCCAGAAGAAGAAGCTGACGATTTGCTTGAGCACCAGAATACCAGTGTTATTTTGACAGAACTCAAAAAATCCAGGCAGGAAATATTAGGTGCCCTGTCGCGTATAAAAAACAAAAAATACGGCACTTGTGAAAACTGTGGAAATAAGATTAGTGTGCCAAGGCTTGTTGCGTACCCAACTGCAAGATACTGCATTAAATGCAAAGAAATCATCGAAAAGAGAAAGCGGTGAGCCCGCATATATCCCCTGAAGTTGTTTCAGTTAAAATCCTTTATGAGGACGATTTTCTTCTTGCTGTTCTGAAGCCTGCTGGGATGGTGGTAAACCGTTCAGACACTTATAACGGATTTACACTTCAGGACTGGATAGAAAAGTCGAATGTTATTAAAATAGAAACCAAAGAGAAAGAATTTATGAGCCGTCTTGGTTTGGTTCACCGGCTTGATAAGGAAACATCAGGAATAATTCTAATTGCCAAAGACGCTAATACTTTTAAAGCCCTGCAGGAGCAATTCAAAACCCGTACAGTAGAAAAAACTTACACAGCGATTGTCTATGGAATTTTTGTGGATGTTCCAGACGGGGGAGTGATTGAGATAGATGCTCCTATCGGACGCAACCCTAAAAATCGCGAAAGATTTGCCGTAGTAGAGAATGGAAGAACCGCTGTAACTGAAATAAAAGTAATACATAATTATTTTATTGATTTCTCAAGCCAGTTTGCGCTGGTCGAATGTATTCCTAAATCGGGCAGAACTCATCAGATCAGAGTTCATCTAACAGCGCTTAGCCATCCTGTGATAGGCGATAAAATATATTCTGGAAGAGTAAGATCCTTAAAAAACAAGGAAATGTACAAAAGGCAGTATCTTCACGCTATGAGGCTTAAATTCAACCATCCAGCAGACGGCAGAAGAATGGATATAAAATCTGAAATCCCCGTAGATATGCAAAATATGCTAGACTTTTTAGAGAAATCGGCCACCTGCGATGGCCTAAGAAGTCGCCCTGTGGCGACTGAAGCTGGAAATTTAAAGCGCTGATTTCTAAAGGACAGGATTTATTATGGATACTTTCGTTGAAATAAGTCTTGTTCTTGCTGTAGCAGCGGTCTTTTCGGCAGCAATACGAATAGCGAAACAACCGGTTATTATTGCCTATATATTAACTGGACTCTTGGTCGGCCCGTCAGTTTTAAATATCATAAAAACACCGTCGTCTCTGCAGGTTTTTTCTGATTTTGGAGTTGCTCTTTTACTGTTTATCATTGGCTTGAGCCTAAGCCTTAAAGTTGTCCGAGAGGTCGGCAAAGTATCTCTTATCGCAGGGTTCTTGCAGATAATTTTTACTGCTGCTATTGGAATAGTACTTGTTAGAGTTTTTAATTTCTCGTGGATTGAGTCAATCTATCTCGGTATAGCATTTACATTCAGCAGTACTATCATTATTTTAAAACTATTATCTGACAAGGGAGACATTGAAAAACTCCACGCGAAAATTTCAATGGGAATACTCCTTGTACAGGACGTTATTGTAACAATAATTCTTATTGGCATCACTTCCACCTCGCGAAACGGAAGTATATCTGAAATCGCTCTTGGTATGATAGTCCGCGGGGCAGTTATGATTGCTGTCTTTTACATTTTTGCAAGATTTATCCTTCCTAAAGTTGCTTTGTTTTTTGCCAGATCTCAAGAATATCTTTTCCTTTTCTCAATAGCCTGGGGAATGGGGGTTGCCTCTCTTTTCGCGGTTTTAGGATTTTCAATTGAGATAGGTGCACTTTTTGCTGGTGTAACTTTATCGCTTTTTCCATACCATTACGAAATGTCCGCTAAACTTAGGCCTCTCAGAGATTTCTTCTTGATTATGTTTTTTATTCTTCTTGGGCTTCAGTTAAATATCGGTTATGTTGAAAAATATCTTTTGGCTGCCACGATATTTACTATATTTATTTTGATTGCAAAGCCGGTAATAGTTCTGCTGGTAATGAAAAAACTTGGTTATAAAAAGAGAGTGTCATTTCTTACTGCGGTAACTATGGCTCAAATCAGCGAATTTTCTCTGCTAATGATTGCGATGGGGCACAAACAGGGGCATATAAGCGGAGATATTATATCGATTATCACTCTTGTTGGGTTATTTACAATCACGCTTTCTTCTTACATGATTTTATATTCAGATGGGCTTTACCGTTATCTTTCGGGTGTATTCAAATTTTTGAGAGACAAGAAGGAGGATGGGGTGCCGAGTATCAGAAATTACGACGTAATACTCTTTGGCTACAACCGCATAGGATTCGATTTTGTTTCTATATTTAAAGAATTAAAAGTAGAATATCTAGTCGTGGATTTCAACCCAGTTGTAATAGAGCAGTTGGAAAATCAAGGAGTATTATGCAGATATGGCGATGCAGGGGATGTGGACTTGCTTGAAGAACTAAATTTGATTGATGTCAAAATGATTGTTTCGACAATCCCTGACTTTGAGACAAATGATTTTATTTTAGAAATTGTACGAAAGGACAAGTTAAAAGCAATTGTTCTGGTTGTTGCCCACAATATATATGACGCCAAGAGACTTTACAAAAGTGGAGCTGATTACGTTATTATGCCTCATTTCCTCGGGGGAAAATATGCTTCTAATATGGTAATGCGCTATAAATTCGATCGAATGAAGTTCGAACACGAGAAAGAGAACCAGCTGAAAACTTTGACTGAAAGGGAATATTTGGGGCATGAGCATCCGGCTATTAGAAAAGATCGTTGATAGGGAAGACGATTTTCTTATGGATTCTGCCAACTTGCGTCCTCGTCCGCCTCAGGAGGATTTGAGCCATAAAACTCGCAAAGCGAGCATTACTTTTCCACCGAAGGTGGGAATGCAAGGAACGAAGTGACGCTACTTTTCCACCGAAGGTGGGAATGCAAGGAACGAAGCGACGCTACAGCATACCGCGTGCGCTGTGCCTGCCTCTGGCATGGTAAGCTCGCGGTAGTTGATATTGTCCATATCAGTTATATTCTGATATGATGTTAGAAAAGGTTAAACGGGCAGGGCTTTTATATAAAAATGCCTAAAAGAGGGACGGCGGGCTATACACGTCTACAGAGAAAAGTAAATAAAAAAATAAAGCGCAGATATCCTAATACCAAACGTAAAGCAAGGATAGTGGCATTGAGTCTCGTTTCAATTTTATTTACCTCCCTGATTTTATCTGCCGTTTTAATTTATAAATTTGTCAAAGCTCCTTTTTCCAGTGTAGCAAATGTTGATATAGATGACACCGGAAGGGTGTGGAAATCTTATGAGACAAATATCCTTCTTATAAAGGTTGACGATATTAATGACAAATCATCTAGGATTGTAAAACTTTCACTTATAAACTTCAGCCCAGATACAAACAGATATGCGGTATATCATATTCCGGTTGACGTTCCGATAGAATATGCATTGAATTACGGAGAAGGACCGCTGTCTGACATATATAAAACCGGAAATCTTGACGATGACCGCGGGATTTATTTGATGAGAAAGACGATCCTTCGGCTTTTGGCGGTGGATGTCGATGGATACATAATTGCAGACAACACTGGAATGGCGGAAATATATGAAATTATTAGAGACATAGATGAAACAGACCTTTCAACTGCTTTGCGTTTGAGAAATACATTTAAGATCCCAAAGCTGATAATTACTTTTCGCGAAATTGCCCTGACCAATCTGAAGGCAGCAGATATTGCTGACATAATAAAGTTTGTTAAAAGAACGTCTCAGTCATCCTCTTATGTGATGGATCTTACAAAATATCAGCTTCTTGATCCCAGCAAATGGGATAATTTGTGGCGCGAGAGGCTGAGTATTTCAGAAGTAAAGAAAGAAGCTGTAAAGGTTTTTATTGTTAATGCCTCGAAGGATCCGAAAGTGCCTGGCCTTGCCCAGTGGGGGGCTCGTGTTGTTCTAAACCTCGGAGGCGCGGTGCTTGAAACAGACAACTCCTTTGTAGATTTCTTAGAAAACACAGTCGTGGCGAAAGATCCTGAACAGGTTACTGTAGTCCGTCTTGCCGAGACGCTGAGAATTAAGAAAGTAATACACGTCAATGACCTCGATCAGAATCTTGGTTATAATCAGCAGTTTTTTCGAACACCGGTATCCATTGTATTAACCAGTTTCTGATATAATTGATTCATGTCAGGACACTCAAAATGGTCCACTATTAAAAGGAAAAAAGGAGCACTGGATGCTCAGCGCGGTAAGGTGTTTTCAAAACTTGCAAGGGAAATTATAATCGCCACACGCGAAGGAGGGGATGACATTTCAGCTAACCCGACTTTAAGAACTTTCGTGGATAAAGCTAGAGAGCAGAATATGCCGAAGGAGAATATTGAACGGGCGATTAAGCGCGGAGCTGGAAAGCTTGAGGGTGTCCAGATAGTTGAGTCGCAGTACGAAGGATACGGTCCGGGAGGGGTAGCCTTTTTGATAAACTGCCTGACAGACAACAAAAACCGTACAGTATCAGAAATCAGGAACATTTTCACGAAAAACGGCGGTTCCTTGGCAGAGGCAGGAGCCGTTTCTTATATTTTTGCGAAATCTCCAGACCGGCCTGTTTTTAGAGTACCTCTCGAAGATAAAACGAAATATCATTTTGAATCCCTTTTAGACCAGCTTGAAGAACTTGACGATATTGTGGTCATATACCATAACGCACAAATCTAGTAATATCATTGTATGATTCTTTTCGGAGTAGACCCCGGTACGGCAACAACCGGATATGGTGTTGTTTCGGCAGACTCAGATGGTTTAATGACTTCTATAGATTACGGACAGATTAAGACTTCTAAAGATCTTCTTATGACAGAAAGGCTTTGGAGAATATACAACAGTACAAAAGTCCTTGTCCAAAAGCACAAGCCGGACGTAATGATTGTTGAACAGATTTTCTTTAATACAAACACAAAAACTGCAATAACTGTAGGCCAATCGAGGGGAATTATCCTCCTTGTAGCGGGGGAGCATAAGATCCCGGTTTTTGAGTACACTGCCCTGCAGGCTAAAATGGTTTTGACTGGCTATGGCAGATCAGAAAAAGAGGTTGTTAGGGCAAAGGTTGCAGAGTTTTTGAATATTAAAACAACAATAAAACCCATAGATGCTTCTGATGCGCTCGCGATCGCGATCTGCCATGGTATAAAAGTTTTGTCAAAGAGCTGATTATGTCTAGAAAGCTAGGTTTTTTGATTATATCAATAAAGATTGCTTTTAGCGCATCTTACCTTTATGCCACAGACTTTTATAAGTTCGGTTTTATATTAATCGGCACTTTTATTGCAGCTTTGGCGATTACATCCTATCTATTTATTAAACTATACGAGGACTCGAGAGTTCTTCATAAGCTTGTGAGTTTTTTGCTTTTTGAGATATCAGGTCTGATGGTATTGTATTTTTTCCCGAATCTTGGGTTGTCTTCTAAGCTTGCTTTTATTTTTATTCTTTCTTTGATTTCATATCTGTATATGCTTTCAATAAACGTCTATATGGTGTCAGAAAGGCAGGACGAAAACATTCCCCTTCTTGAGCCTTCAAAAGTTATGGTTTCTATCAGCCAAGTAGTGACTGTGTTTTTTATGTCCTTGATTGTATATAAAAGCATCTTCTTTATTAACTCGGGTTTGACTGATTTAATATTTAAAATATTTCTTTTTTCAGGATTGTTTTTTCTTCTTATAAAAACAAGCAAATGGTTCTTTTTTGCCGGTAGAGCAGGGGAGGATGCTAAAAAAGATTCAGATGCAGCGAGTGCATTCGGCCTATTAGAGGTTCTTTTGCTGTCACAGCTTGCATGGGTTTTGACTTTATACCCATATGAGGATATCGGGCGTTCTGCTTTGCTGGCTGGGTTTTATTATGTAAGCAATAATTTTATTCTAAGCTATTTAAATCACCGGGTTACTGTCAGAACATATATTGAATCTGTTGTTTTATTAGGAGTAATTTTCTTTTTAATATTTTTCCTTTAGTACGGGCATAATCAGTTGGGAAGGGGAGTATGCGGGAATTATTTGGGCTGTAGCACGATATCCTATAGGCCATTGTTTCTAAAGGCTCTCGGTCAGTATGTCCTATAATAAGGTGTCATAATTTGTCATTCATGCCTATTGGATGAAATCTTTAGCACAAGATATTTCTCTTATATTATTTCTCCGTTGCCAGCCTAAAGGACATGGGAAATACTTTTATTTATCTTTATTATTCGATATTTATCGAATTTATCGACAATTTGCGGTGTCTGATCTGAATGCCTCCCTTTTTAGTTTATATGTCTAATATACATCAGGTTTCCTAATTCCTATCCCCGATGTCGTTAAAGATACATATTACGACTAGTTAGGTGTGGATTGTTACCCCCTGCGGGCTTTTATTTCTACTTACTGGTTTGCTGTATCTGTATTAAGTATCATTATTTAATAATTAATTTTTTGTTCCCCTGCCTTGCCATCTTTACTTATTAAGAAATATTAATGCTTAAGTTTTGCAAAATAATGTCATAATCTCGTCCAGGAATTTTTTCTGGTCTTTGCAAAACCTTTATACCTCCTGGTTTTTTTGATTTATTGTCTTAAAAACGACTCCACCAGATGCGTTTTAAGGCTTTTTCGTATTCAAAGACGGCTTCGGGTACCTTTGGCAAATAACGGTATTTGCAAATATAAATAATCCTTGACACAAAGTGTAAGACGTCGTACTTTGTATGTAATGCCTTTGGACAGTTCTGCTATATCCTCTTTTAAGACAAAAACGGATGTTGACACCATTCTCGATCGTAAAAGCTATTCTGCCAATTCTGCCTCTTCAAATTCTTTAAGTTTATCAGTTCTGATCAATCAATTTCTTCAATACTGCGAGGTCGAAAAAAACCTGTCTCCTGGTACTGTTAAAATGTATCATTTCTACTTGAAGGAGCTTTTAGGCTGGTTTCGGCAGTCGCTGTCGAAAGATGTCGTAAGTTATCGTGACCTTACCCTTCAGGCTGTTTCTGATTTTAGAGTTTATTTGAACCGCCGGCAGAGTACAAAAAGCAGAAATTCTTTAAAAAAGAATACGCAGAATCGCTATCTGACTGCCCTTCGGTCTTTTCTGCGCTACTGCGAGGTTGTTAAAGAGCTTGAGTCTCAGGTGCTTCCCGATAAGGTTATTTTAAGTAAGCCTGAACCTAGAATTCCTAAATTTTTGAATTCTGATGAGGTTGATGATCTTGTGAAAACCCAGGATTTGAGCAAAAAAAGCGGAATACGGGATAGGGCGATTTTAGAGTTTTTGTTTAGCACTGGGATGAGAATAAGCGAGCTTGTGAATCTAAACCGTATTGATATAAGTCCGCAGATTCTTGAAAAGCATGAGTTTGCAATAATCGGGAAAGGGCGTAAAGTTCGTACGGTTTACATTTCAAATACTTCGGCGAAATGGCTTAAGCAGTATCTGTCTACCAGAAAGGACAATTTTGTCCCGCTGTTTGTGCGTTACAGCGGAAAGTCTATGGATGAAAATGATCCCAAAGGTGAATCATTAAGGCTGACTCCGCGGTCTATTCAAAGGATGGTGAAGAAATATGCCCACATGGCAGGATTATCTGTTGATGTAACTCCTCATGTTCTTAGACACTCATTTGCGACGGATTTATTAATGGCCGGCGCTGATCTAAGGTCTGTTCAGGAACTTCTCGGACATTCTGATGTTTCGACAACACAGATATATACACATGTAACTAATAAGCACCTCAAAGAAGTCCATGAAAAGTTTCATAAAAGGTAGGATAAAAAAAGAAAGACGGTTCATGTTAGCAGCCCCTTGTTTTCTATGCTATTGGAAGTGAAGGTATTTCCTCTGATTTCCCTTCGGCGATTTGTCCTTCGTAAAAGACCAACCCTGCCTGGTAAATTTCATAGTCTCTAGGATGATATTCTTTGGCTAGATTTCTCAATTCTTCACTTAATGGTTCTTTTTTCCTTCCAGTATTTAGCCTTGGTGCGCCTCCGGGTGGTAATGGGTATCCAGAGAAAAATTTGTCTGCAAAGTATTTTAGACATTCATCGTAATGCTCGGTAATTCCTATGAAAGCAAATCCTTCCGGATATTTTCTATTTAGGTAGCCAGACATCTCATTTCTTGTTTCTTCTAGCCCCATGAAATCTCTAAAATTCATTTTGTAATTAAACCACTTGGGTGCTGATTCTGGAGACGACATGAAATAATTGTATTCTGACAACAACCTTTCTGCTGGATCCCTGACCCAGGTTACTAGAGTAGCATCTGGGAATTGATCTATATATTTGGAAACAGGAAAATGACCATGTATGCATTTTACCCCGTCAGTTAATTTTGTAATCCGTGATGCTTCTCCCATTTTGTCTCTCATGCGTAATAATTCTGCTCCAAATGGGAGTCCTCTTAATGTTTTTCTGATAAGCTGTTTTGTGGGGCTTGATTTTGTTCGATCTAAAGGTCTAGCGAGTATTCCGTAATCTTCAACATACCTGTCACCAAGATTTTTGCGCAAATATTCTGAAAAACTTTGCCCACCGCATTTTGGGATGTGTATACTTAATATCATTTTTTTAAATCCCGTTAAATTTTTCCTAAACAAATGGTGCTTTTGCTGTAGCTCCAGCCTTTTCCTACAGCCCCCTCGATTAGGGGTCACCCCGTTTTCGGGGTGACCCTTATAGCATACCGCTTTCTCGACTGTTCTATGATCTTTTCTCTGTGTTCTGATTTGTTTTTTGGCAGGGGAAGAGAGTAAGAGGTGAATGACTGTGAAGTAACATTGTCGATTGCCAGGCGTGTCATCATTTGATATTTGTCCATACTAGTAAGGTTGTCCGGCTCGATTTTTGCTCCGAATTCGCGGTTTAAAATCTCTGCGTCGCGGGCTCCGACATTAAAGCAGGTTAATGATCCGACATTCCCTAGTATTGCTCCCATTACATTTTCGTCAATCTGCGTAATGTACTGATTTGCCAGTGTTAATCCAAGTCTGTATTTTCTTGCTTCTGATAGTATTTTTGTGAATGCTGAAGTGGCGAAGTTCTGAAACTCGTCAACGTATAGGTAAAAAGGAACTCGTTCCGCCTCTTTTTGATATGCTCTGTTCATAGCAGCAATCTGAATCTGCGTAATTATCATTGATCCCAGAAGCGTCGAATTATCCTCTCCTATCTTGCCCTGGGATAAATCGCACAAAAGAATTTTATTATTATCCATTATTTCTTGGATTTTTACTTTTGACCTTGGATGCTGGATGATTTTTCTTATCATAGGCGAAGTTACAAACTGCCCTACCTTATTTAAAATTGGAGAAATCGCTTCATTCATGAAATTTTCGCTCATTTTTTCGAATTCATCCCTCCAGAACTGCTCAATCGTCGGGTCGTTTATTTTTTCAAGGACGCTCTGCCTGTATTTTTTGTTGTGAAGAATTTTCAGTACGTCGGGCAACGTCGCATTTTCTGTCTGTACCAGAGTAAATAAAATGTTTCTTAATATATGCTCTAATCTTGGCCCCCATGAGTTTGAGTACAGTTTGTAGAATATCGCTATTATTCCTGATACTAAAAGCTCTTTCTGGTTCTCGTCATAAGTTTCCAATATGTTTAAAGGATATGCATATTCTTTATCGGACGGATCGAAATAACAAACGTCGTTAATTCTGTTTCTGGGTATGTACTGAATTATATTTTCAATTGCGTCGCCATGCGGATCCAAAACTGCGATCCCCTTCCCTTTTCGAATATCTTCTATGGCCATGTTATCAATCAGCACCGACTTTCCTGTCCCTGTTTTTCCTACAATGTAAACGTGCCTCATGCGATCACCTGATTTTATCCCAAATTTATATTCTTTATTTTTGTATATTGTTTTGCCGATAAAAGTGATGCCTTTTTTGTCCTCTTTTGTAATTCCCTCATAGGCTATCGGAAGATTTTCAGGAGGCTCCAGCTGAAGGTTTTTGCCCCATCCGATATTAGGAATATTAATGTTTCCTGCAGGAAGGTGCCATAAAGTCGCTATTTCTAAGGTATTCATTAAAATAGAATTTTTCCCGGGCGTATTGTTTACTGCTGATTTTACAGCAGATCCGCTGTTTGCGAAGAGACCCGTTTTCAGGATTAATCTGTTTCCTCCGCTTTGTGAAAATATTGAAAAGGAATTTGACAGGATATCTGTTTTGGATTTATCGTCGGCGATAATTCTTAAATTGACTTTGTATCCGCTGTGTTTGATTTTCTCTTGAATCTGCGCGATTTCCGATTGAGCTGATTTGGACTCTGAGCCTGAAAGAGCGCCCATACGGTATGATGCGCGTGATACCCATGATGAATCGATCGGTGCAATTATCAGTTGGATCCACGAGATTCCTTCCTGGTTGTCGAATCTTGATATGGTTGATAAAACTGATGCAAGCGGATCCGTTTCAGCAAACTGGTCTATGGTTTTTATAGAAAGAAAATCACTACCTGAATAAACAAGTTCTGCCACTGTAAGCTTTTTGGTGCCTATACCTGTGAATTCCTCAAAGGAGTCTAAGTCTATAAGATCAGCTGTTCCGTATCTTGCCAGTATCTGGTCTTTCAAATAGGAGTATTCTTGATCCTGTGTTCCAGCAATAAAGTAAATTGTCTGCTTTACGGCTATGATGTTAAAAGAGTAATAGACTTTTGGAGACTTGCTGAACATCGAAAGAAGACCTTTATTTTTCGCCCTCGAAGAAAGGCTTGATATCAAAGCAAGCGCCTGATCGTACGTGTATTCGTTATTTCTCGGGATCTTAATAACCGCAAACTTCATTACTGAAATTATACATCAAAATAAAGCTAGCTTATTAGGCTTTAGGTGAAGAGGTTATAGAATGGTTTTATGCCTTTGTGTTTATGACAAGGATTGATTCTCTTGCGGAACTTTTATATACCAGTATTGATTTCCTGCTGTTGTACCAGTTTTTATTAAATCTTTAGCTTCTGAGTTTGTTTGCAGCCTGACCAGGTTCGCAGCTATTAATGGAGGCATTTGACCTATTCGGCCCATTATTGTAGTAGGATCAATGACCCAGATGGAGGCATTTTCATTATATGTGCTAAATCCCGCTTGGCTTATTTGACTAGGAAGTTTCTTGTAAAAAAGAGACAGAGCTTGTGCCAGTTGAAAATAATATGGATATTCATCACCCTCTATTGGAGGATCTTCAGCGCGGCACAGTAAATGCTCAAATATTGGATTAGGAACTGCCCAAAGTGCCAGGTCAATATCCCAAAAAAAATCCTCGGTAATTTCTTCTTTGTTTTTTAGTCTTTCGAAATTTCCTCTGCATGCTGTGCGCAGTCCGAAGATCGTTGGTAGGTTGGATTCAGTGGTAGGGTTAGGTTCGTTAGAAAGCGGTGTTGATTCAAGTAATTCGTCCATTGCCCAAAGGATACTATGGGACGGTGTTTTTGTCAACGAAAAGTCCTTTCATATTCTTTATCGGTCTAAATGATTTTCTGTGGATTTTGCATGGGCCGTATTTGCTTATTGCTTCTAAATGAAGTTTTGTTCCGTAGCCCACATGTTTATCAAATCCATATTCTGGATATAATGGATGGAATTTCTCGCGCATGAGTTTGTCTCTATAGACTTTTGCAATTATTGATGCTGATGCGATTGATATTGAAAGTAAATCTCCATTAGTTATAGGAGTTTCTGATATAGGGATCATCCTATTGTCTTGAGATTGGTAGGTTTTGTTCTCGCTTGAAAATATACTAAAATGATCTACCAGAACATGCTCCACATTCTTTATTCCCAGAGCTGCCTTTCTTAGGGCTTTTTTGTTTGCCTCCCCTACCCCAAGTTCGTCGATTTCTTCTGAGGAAACCTCTACTATAAAGTACTCAAGGCAGTAATTCTTAATTAAATCTGCAAGCTTTTCTCTTTTTCTGGGTGAAACTTTTTTCGAGTCTGTAATTTCGAGTAAAAATGAAAGCTCGTTAGAGGCCTTTTCGGACTTCATTTTCTCCCAATCGAACGTCGCAATTTCTGGTGACCATGCTACCGCACATGCTACTAACGGGCCCGCTAGGCATCCCCGCCCTACCTCATCAACTCCTATAACAAATTTTAATCCTCTACCCCACAGCTCTTTTTCGTACTTAATGTTTGTTAGCTTCATTGTTTTCTTGTCTTGATTGAGTTTATTCCCCGGCACTTTTCTTATGGTATCACAGCAAGTTCAAAAAAAGTTTGCCGAATATTAATGATGCGTAAAGTATTTTTTAACTTTTGGCCGGTACGATTGAAGTGTGTGGGCCGAGTGCTGGTGCCAGGGGATCTCAAGACTTTCCCCCGGCGGGTTCGATTCCCGTTCGGTCCACCAAATTTGATTTGCATCAGAATTGACCGCGCCCGCGCCTTTGGCGCGTGCGAAGCTAGTCAGGGTTCTGCTCGAAATGGGTTCTAACTTTTTCAAACAAACACCACCAGAAAGACCTATACATAATGGCACATTGACAAAATTAATATGAACTTGATACTATTGTTCTAATCTTGAGATCCTAGTGCACGATAACAGCACCGGGGGAAATTAGAAAGGCTTCCGCCAAGGCGGAGGCTTTTTTAGTGAATACCGCCAACAGGAGTTGGCGACTTCCAATGCCTTCACTGCGTGAGGTCGCCAAAGGCGACCGGCCTATTCATCCCCTGACAGGAGGAGTCAGGGGCTTTAATCGGCATAGTAAGAATCATAAATTGCCTGACAAGATTTGGCTGTAATTTCTTCTTGGTATCAAGTTTGCGTTGTCCAGCCAAGCCTTCGTATCATATTGTATTGTACTCAGGTTTCATTAGCTCAACCTCGGGGTGGTATTGCTTAGCCCTTGCTTGTTCTTTTTCGAACCTTTCGTTAATTCTATATGTTTTAATTGCCCATCTGTTAAATGTAGATGTATCAAAATATGTCTCGCCTATATCAAGTGAAAGTGGCAACGAGAAATTTGTTTTCGCCATTTTTTCTTCACTTATTTCCGTCCTATATGTCATTAATACCCAAGTTATGCGGTCAATTGCCTTGTAAAGCGCTGTATTGTAGCAGTGTTGAGCGTATTTTTCGTCATCTACTCCAAAGTTTCTGGTTAAATATCCTGTATAATGCCATGCGCGGTTTTCACGCACTAAAACCAATCTTCTTGATTCCAGATATAATTTTAAACGGTCTGTTGGAGGAATAGACTCATCCTTGCACATTGCAACTTTAGAATCTATTTGTTTTGTAACAAACATTAGAAACGGATCCATCCCGTGTGCGAATTCATGAAACAGCCAGTTTATCCCATATCTATCCTGAAGCCATCTTTTGTCAAATAATATCTGAAACCGGTTTGTGTCAAATTCACCTTTTGCGTAATAGTCGTCCACGGGAATAACTGGAAGCCAGCCGAGTAAATCACGTCCCCTTTGATCTTTAAGACTTTGATAATAGCCGAGATCGTTTATCTCGGGCCTGATTAATGCTGGATCAACTGGATCATCTCTAAAAGTCCTGTCTGATTTCAAAAGTGCAAGGTAATTTTGCGTTTTTTTGTTCCACTCTTCACGAGAGTCAGTTAACTCGGGGGTAAAAAGAAGCAGACTGGAAATACCAATTGGCATGTATTAATAATATCAGACTTTGTTTATTCCTCTTTCTCGAATATCGTTGCTGCAGATACCATGTCGCCTGAATTGAGTCTCATAAGTATTACTCCCTGGGTACTGCGGTTTGTAAGAGTTGGGACTGATGTGACTGGGATTCTTATTATCTGCCCCTGCTCGGATGTAATCAATATATCATTGGATTTGGACTCTATATCGATTATTTTAACGCACACTACACTTCCTGTTTTTGGAGTAGTTTTATGTGCGATTATTCCGCTTCCCCCGCGGTTTTGTATAGAGAAGTCTAATAAACTGCTCATTTTGCCGTATCCGTGTGAAGTAAGGGTGAAAAGCTTTCCGCTGTCTTTATCTCTGTTTGAGATGACCTCCATACTGACAACATAGTCGTCTCCTTTTATCTTAATTCCCCGAACTCCTGAAGCTGATCTTCCCATCGGTCTCACATCCTTTTCTTTAAACCTTATAGATTTGCCTTTTGAGCTTACGAGAATAACATCATTGCTGCCGTCTGTCAGTTTTGTGCTTATAACAAAATCGCTGGGCTTTAGGCTTATTGCAACAATTCCCGTTCTTCTTATGTTTTCAAACTGTGAAATTTCTGTCTTTTTGATCTGCCCAAGTTTTGTTGCTGTCAAAAGGAACATTTTATCCTTTTTCTTTTCTGCTTCTTTATCAAGAGTTATTACTTCGGCAAGTCTTTCGCTTGATTCCATTTCAAGAAGATTCACAACTGCAGTTCCTTTGCTTGTGCGTGATCCTTCGGGTATATCCCAGACGCGCTTTTCATAAATTTTCCCTTTGTCTGACAAAAATAATATTCTGTCGTGTGTTTCGGCATGCCTGAGCATAGACACCTCATCCTCTGACTTGATTTTTGCTCCCATTACGCCCTTTCCGCCACGACTTTGAATTTTATATGTCGACGGTTTTATCCTTTTAATATATCCTGACTCAGTAATTGAAATCAGGGTACTTTCATTTGATATTAAATCCTCTTCTTCGAATTCGCCTACCCGGCCTTTGACAACTTTGGTTTTTCTTTGATCTGCAAACTTATCCTTTATTTCAAGAAGCTCTGATTTAATGATTTTTATCATCTCTTCGGGACTTTTGAGTATCAAGATAAATCTATTGATGTTTTTCTGAATTTCGGCAAGTTCATTTTCGATTTTTTCTCTTTCTAAAGCAGCGAGCCTTCTAAGCTGCATATCTAAAATCGCCTGCGCCTGAATTTCTGTCAGATTGAATCTTTTTACAAGTTTATCTTTCGCCTCATCAGAATCTTGGGATTTTCTGATAAGGTCAATTACCTCATCAATAAAATCAAGGGCTATTTTTAATCCCTCTAAAATGTGCTCCCGCTCGCGGGCTTTTTTCAGATCGTAAATAGTTCTTCTGGTTACAACATTTCTTCTGTGTTTGATAAATTCTTCTATGTATTGCTTTAATCCGAGCGTTTCAGGTTCACCGTTGACCAGTGCCAGCATGTTGACATTAAAAGCAGATTGAAGAGGAGTATATTTATAAAGCGAGTTCAGAATCTTTTGAGGACGGCCTTCTTTTTTGAGCTCAACGACTATCTTAAGATCCTTCTTGCTGCTTTCATCTCTTATCTCACTTATTTCTTTGATTTTTTTGTTAGTTACAAGTTCAGCAATTTTTTCTACAAGCGACGATTTATTAACCTGAAATGGGATCTCTGAAATAATAATTGCGTACCTGCCGTTTTTCAGCTCTTCGATCTTTGCCTTTCCCTGTTGGATAATTTTGCCCCGGCCTGTTGCAAAGTAGCTTAAAGTCTCGGATCGGTCATAAATAGTACATCCCGTTGGAAAGTCAGGCCCCTTTATTACTTCTGCAAGCTCCTCTAAACTTAGGCTGTTTGTGATGTCCCATGGATTTATATCAACTGTGGTTTCAATAAGATCATATGCCTTGATAACCTTTGTTTCTGTTCCTGTCGTATTGGCTTTACCTTTATCAAGAGATAATACTATTCCATCGATAAGCTCACCTAGATTATGGGGAGGAATATTTGTTGCCATCCCAACCGCTATTCCAATGGCGCCATTCATCATAAGGTTCGGAATTACAGAAGGAAGAACCAACGGCTCTTTATACTCCACCGAATAGTTATCAACGAAGTCTACCGTATCTTTATCAATGTCTTTTAAAAGGTGATCGGCGATTCTTTCGAGCCTGCACTCGGTGTACCTCATGGCAGCTGCCGGATCGCCGTCAACATTTCCAAAGTTGCCCTGTCCGTCTATAAGCGGATACCTTAACTTGAAATCCTGCGCTATGTGAACAAGAGCTTCGTAAATGGATGTATCCGCATGAGGATGATACTTTCCTATAACCTCGCCGACAAGCTTTGCAGATTTGCTATATCTTGCGTCTGCATCAAGGTGCATGTCATTTGCAGCAAAAACGATTCTTCTTTGCACTGGTTTCAGCCCGTCTCTTACGTCGGGGAGAGCTCTGGCAACTATTACACTCATTGCATAGTCCAGATAAGCCTTTTGCATCTCTTTGGATATTGGAGTTATTATTACTTTTCCTCTATTGGGGTCGATAACAACATTCTGCTCCTCGTTATCGGCTTGACGAGGATTTTGTGTTCCGCCATCTGCCAGCCCCATTATTTGTTTGTTTTCGTCGTCGTCTGCCATAGTATTTATCCTCGGTACGGTTAACTGATTCGAAAGCAGGTCTCTAATTAAAGAACTGCTGGATCAGCCGGCGGTTCAAACCTCCTCTTCTGGTCTTTAAACTTTTTTTCGTACTCTTTCATGGACCATTCGATAAGCTTGTAAGCTTCCTCTTTGTCCTTAAAGCCTGTTATTTTAACTGTTCCTGGGCCGGTCTGCGCGTATTTGTAAGTCTCCATAAATGTCTGCAGATCTTTTAATTCATATTCAGGGAGATCCTTAACACCATTAACATGAGAATATCTTGGATCGCGGTCATTTACACAGATAATTTTTGAATCTTCTTCATTATTGTCAAGCATTCCCATAAGGCCGACAACTCTTCCGTGGACTATGGCGCCGGGGACAATATTTCCTGTAGTATATACAACAGCATCAAGCGGATCGCCGTCATGTGTATTCCAGGTACGCGGAACATCTGCATAAACAACCGGGTAATGAACCGGACCGTACAGAATTCTATCTACTTCAAGTACCCCATACTCGTTGTTATACTCATATTTTACAAAATCTCCCTTAGCGATTTCAGAAACTAATTTTAACACCTGAGGAGCTTTGTCCTGTTTTATTCCATGAAAAAGATTCATTTTTAAATTTTAGCAAGCGCAAAAAGAGCAATTGATCCGGCAAAGTTAGCCACCGCTGAGATAACAGATCGGCTTTCGCCTTCCCCTTTTTCGCCTGACAAACTATTTATAAATAAATAAACACCTCCTGCAATTATTAAAGATGATACTGCTTCATCTCTTCCTGTCCTGAAAATAAAAATCAGTACAGCAAGACAGATTAAAAGTGCCGTTAATGGAAAGAACTGCACTATTTCGTTGCTTTTAAAGAAATTTTTCAAAGTGTCAAGCATTTTCGGGAAATATATATAAATTGCCAGCGATACGAATAGCCATCCAGTCTGGTATCCGCTTGCTAAATTGAACCGTGTAATAAGACCCTCGTTTTCGCGTATTTCAGACGATGCAAACAAAAAGAGTATTGGAGCAAGCGCAAGATATGATATTTTCTCTATTGAAATTTTCTCCCAAATAGCAGAAGAAAAGCTTTCAGACAAAAGAGCATAGCTGAGCATGGATAAAAGTATTCCGGTAAGCCCTGCCATCTGATATGGAACTATCAGAAGAAAAAATATCTCTAAAATAACTTTGGCGATATTCTTGCCTTTGATAATTACATTTAGAAGCGCGGTCAAAAGACCTCCGATTAATGGAACAGCTATTGTTTCTGTGCCTATTTCTTTAAAAAAGCTGTAGGATATGAAATACGAAGATAATCCAAGTACAGCAGTGGTGACTACCGCCGAGTGCACTGGATTTATTTTTCTTAAGCTGAGAAAGCCTGAGATTGCCTTAAGCAAAAAATATCCGGCAAGAATTGTCAAAATAAAAAGAGGAATACTTATTTCTATATTAAAAGGATCTAGGTTATTGAATCCTCTGAACTTTTGTATTCCGCTTACAAGAGTGATACCAGAAAGGCATATTATGTTTAAAAGATTTACTGCCGTATTGTGCATGCTGTTTGTTGAACCGAGGCGCAAAAAATAATTGGCTGTATTTGCTCCTATCAAAAAGGATGCAGTCATAAGGGGATTATTATTAAACAGCAAAACTACTGCTATTCCAAAGATTACTAAAAATATATTCTGGTTGATTGTACTCTTTGAATTAATGCGCGATGATAAATTGAAAATAAGTAGTCCCGCGAGATATCCGGCTAAGATAAAAAGCGAGAATCCAAACAGAAAACGAATAAAAACAATAATTACTAAATACTGCAGTACTTTTGAGTTAATCAGTTTAATCATAATTTAAGCCTGCAAATCAAGCTCTGCATATGCAGCATTAGCTTGAATAAAATGTTTTCTTGGAGCAACTTCTTTGCCCATCAGCATTTCAAAAGTATTGTTTGCCTCTTCGATATCTTCTATTGTAATAAGCTTTAAAGTACGCTTTTTTGGATCCATTGTAGTTTCCCAAAGCTCGCCGTAATTCATTTCGCCTATTCCTTTGAATCTTCCGATTGTATAGGGTTTTCTTTCTTTTTTCATTTCAGACTCGAATTTTTCAAGATCGTCTTCTTCTAAAAGATATTTCTTATTTTTCCCCCAAGATGCCTTATATAGCGGAGGAACCGCAGCGTAAAGCATGCCGGCCTTCACCAGCTCCTGCATGTGTCTGTACATAAATGTAAGGTATAAAGTTCGTATATGAGATCCATCAACATCAGCATCAGCCATTATGATAATTCTGTGATAGCGGGCCTTTTTAATGTCAAAAAGATCTGAGATACCTGTGCCTATTGCTTGTATGAGATATTTGAATTTTTCTGATTTTACTATCTGATCAAGTCTGGCTCGTTCTGTATTAAGGACTTTACCGAATAACGGTAAAATAGCTTGAAATTCGCTGTCACGGGCTTGCTTGGCAGAGCCCCCGGCTGAGTCTCCTTCGACAATAAAGAGCTCTGCTCGGCTTGGATCTTTTGTCCGACAGTCTGCGAGTTTGCCAGGGAGTCCTGCTCCTTCAAGAGCGCCTTTTCTGATGATGGCGTCTCTGGCAGCGCGCGCGGCCTTGCGCGCGCGCGCTGCTAAGAAGCATTTTCCTGCAATGGCCTCTGCATCCTTAGGATGCTCCTCTAAAAATTCATCCAAAGCATCCTTTGTTATATTTTCTACAGCCGTTCTAGCTTCGGCAGTCCCAAGTTTTGATTTTGTCTGCCCTTCGAATTGAAGTCTTGCAGATGGCACTTTTACTGAGACTGCTACGGTTAATCCTTCCCGCGTATCGTCTCCTGATAATTTTTCATCACTGTTTTTCAAAAGATCGTGTTTTTTGGCATAATCATTTACTGATCTTGTGAGTGCAGATCTGAATCCTGTCAGATGAGATCCGCCCTCGGGGGTTCTTATGTTGTTTGCGAAGCTGAATTCGTTTACGACATATGAATCGGTATACTGAAGTGCTACTTCTACATCTATTCCCGCATCTTCTTTATGTATATAAAATGGTATTTCGTGAACCGGGTCTTTTCCTCTGTTAAAAGCTTCGACGAAAGATTTCACCCCTCCTTCAAAATAAAAGGATTCTATGGTGCCTGATCTTTCATCAATCAGTTTAAATCTCAGTCTTGATGTCAAAAAAGCAAAAACTCTAACCTGCTGGCGTATATTTTTGTAGTCCCACTCAAGAGTTTCAAAGATCTCAGGATCTGCTTTTATGTAAGTGGATGTTCCTCTTTCTTCTGATGCGAGATTTTCCTTCGTAAATTTGCTGTTTTCAAATAAGTCTTCTTTTACAGGAGATTGGACTTTTCCTTTTCTATATTCCTGGTAGTAAAGCTTTCCGTTCTGCCTTATTTCTACCCTGCATTCAGACGATAAGGCGTTGGATACCGAGGCGCCAACTCCATGAAGGCCTCCAGTTACTTTGTAGCCCTTTCCACCGAATTTACCGCCCGCATGGAGCTTTGTCATAACAAGCTCTAAAGCTGAAACGCCGTATTCCTTCTTTATTCCTACTGGAATTCCTCTTCCATTGTCGCTGACTACTGCCGTACCTTTGTCTTTTATTGTTATTACAACCTGATTTGCAAAACCTGCCAGCGCTTCGTCTACCGAGTTGTCAATTATTTCTTTTAAAATATGGTGGAGGCCTTTAGTGTCGGTTGATCCGATATACATTCCGGGCCTGATTCTGACTGGGTCAAGTCCTTCTAAGACCTCTATATCATGCTCGTCATAATGGGTGTCGTTTTGGGGTGTTTTTGTTGAATCCATAGTGTTATCTTGCCCTTATAGTGTATCAGGAGCAGACAGCCAAGTCCAGGGATGAAAACAGAGAAAAAGGCCGTCATATCAGTGGAATTAAGAGACAGAAGCGGACTAATTATTGTTTATCGAATTTAAAAGCTGCTTGTTATTTGATATATCGGAAGAATTACTGCCATTATAAGCATGAGAACCATTCCGCCAAGGAGTACCATTATTACAGGTTCGATTGCTGTAGAAAGGTTTTTTACTACCTTGTCGACTTCTTCTTCATAGTAAGCAGACAGGCTGTTCAGGCGTTCTCCTACTGTTCCGGTTTCCTCGCCTACTGAAAGCATTTGAGAAACCAGCATTGGGAATTCAACTTCTTTCGCAACAGTTTGAGACAGCGGATATCCATGTCTGACATCATCAACAAACCTGTCTATTGAATCTTTAAATATAATGCTGCTGACAGAGTTGTGTACTATTTCAAGCGCTTCAATTATTGGGACTCCAGCATTAGTCAAAAGCCCGAGTGTTCTTGTGAATTCAACAATATCAGAGTTTTTTACGAGGGCTCCGAATATTGGCAGTTTGAATGTTACGCGGTTTACCAGGTAGCTCCCAAACTCAGTTCTTGAGAAAAATTTAAATCCGATAACAAATGCCACGGTCCCGCCAAGCACTGCCCACCAATATGTTCCTAAAAATTTTGACAGGTTTATCATAAAAACCGTGCTTGCGGGAAGGTCTATATCAAATGATTCATAAACCGCTGTCATTTTCGGGACAACATAAAGGACGATTAGCGTAAAAACCAGAATCATTGCTGTTGTAATTATTGCCGGATAAATTAAAGCGCCTTGAACTTTACCTCTGAACTGTCTTTGCTTTTCAAGTGTATGAGCCAGCCTTTTCATGACATCGTCAAGTTTTCCCGAGGCTTCGCCGGCTTTGATAAGGCTGATGTAGCTTCTAGAAAAAGCTTCGCCCTGCCTTTCAAGACTTGCCGAGAGGGTGTTGCCTCCTTCAATATCTGAAAGGATGTTCTGGACTATTTTTCCCATTTGCGGGTTGCCTGACTGTTGTGTAAGTATTCCAAGAGCCTTTGGAAGAGGAAGCCCCGCCGATATCATGCTTGCGATCTGCTGGGTGAATTCAACTTTGTCATTTAGCGATATACCTCTAATGCTGTTTAAAAATCCTATAATCCCGGAATTATCAGCCATTGGAACAAGCGAGTAAATTACCAGCCCGCTTTCTCTTAGCATTGTTATGGCAACTCTCTGATTTGTGGCCTCTATCTCTCCGGTTTTGTTTTGAAGTCCGTCTCTGGTTTTGGCAGAATATTTATACCTCATTGTTTTTGTTTCTTTGGTTTTAGGTACCTTATGACATCATCCTGATTAAGTGTATGCGTCAAGGCTTCGTCAAGCTCTATCTTCCCTTCGCTTACGAGTGATGCTAATGATCTTTCCATAGAATTCATACCAATATCGTAGCTTGTATTAATTATGTTATTTATGAAGTGAGTGTTTCCTTCTCTAATTGTATTTCTTACTGCGTTAGTCAAAAGAAGAATTTCTAGAGCCGGAAATCTTTTGCTCTGATCCACGCCTCTTATAAGAGTTTGTGTAACAACTCCTTCTAAAACCGATGCTATCTGCATCCTGATTTGAGCCTGCTGATGCTCGGGAGCCATCCCTATTATGTGGTCAAGGGTCTGGGCAGCAGAATAAGTATGTATCGTGGCAAAAACCAGGTGTCCCTTTTCTGTTGCTGTTATCGCGAGCTCCATTGTAGGAAAATCCCTGATTTCTCCGACAAGTATAACATCAACATTTTCTCTTAAAGCTGAGCGGAGTGCTCCTGCCCAGCTCAAAGTGTCTACATTCAGCTCTCTTTGTCTCATAAGGGATTTATTGGATGTGAATGCATACTCAATTGGATCTTCTATTGTGAGTATGTGTTTATTTTTATTGTTATTTATCCAGTTAATCATTGCAGCAAGCGTTGATGATTTACCCACTCCGGCCGGTCCCGTTACAAGAACTAACCCATGCGGAAGCTTGCAGAATTCATATAATGTTGTCGGAAGGTTAAGTTCTTCTAAAGTCGGAATTCTCGGGGGAATAAGCCTAGCGGTAAGTGCCAGCTTTCCCCTGTCAAAAAATACATTCATTCTAAATCTTTCTTTATTTCCAAGTTCATACGAAGTATCCAGTTCTTTGTTTTGATACAGATTTCCAAGCTGTTTTTCATTTAATACTTTAGCAACAAAAAATTCTATATCGAAATCGTGGATCTTCCCAAACTCGGGTAAAGGCTTAAGGACTCCTGTTACGCGGATAGTCGGCGGGAGTCCGTTGCTTAGATGAACGTCAGATGCGCCTTCTTTTATACCGCGCCTGAAAATTTCATCAACATCAATCTGTGAATTTTTATTCTGGTTGTCATCCATATTTGGGTTTGCAAATTAAACTAAGCACTTTTATTCATCCGCAACGGACAGTACCTCTTCTATTGTAGTAACTCCCCACAACGCCTTCAAGTAGCCGTCCTGAACTAATGTGATCATACCATTTTCTACAGCCTTTTTTTGTATCTCGTCAGAAGGGGCATTATTCTCGGCTAACTTTTGAATTTCAGAATTTACGGACATCACTTCGTATATACCTATTCTTCCTTTATATCCGGTATTGTTGCACCTGTCACATCCCTTTCCTCTATAAAGTTTAATTTCATTATTAGAGTTTTCTGCAGGTTTAGCGGTTTTGTCAGCATACTGGTTTTTGGCAAATGGAGATGGTCCGAGACCTGCTCTCATTAGTCTTTCACCTAGAACGTTTTTAATGTCTTCTTTTAATTTTTCTTCAGGAGAAAATGATTCAATGCAGTTGATGCATATTCGGCGTGTCAGCCTTTGTGCCATAATTACATTTACAGTTGAGGCTATCAAAAATGTTTCAACTCCCATGTCAATTAAACGCGGGATTGCCCCTGAAGCTGAGTTGGTATGGAGTGTTGCAAGAACTAGGTGACCCGTTAATGCTGCCTGTATTGCCAGGCGGGCTGTTTCTACATCGCGAATTTCTCCTACCATTATAATATTAGGATCCTGCCTTAGGATTGATCTTAAGCCCGATGCAAACGTGAGTCCTGCCTGAGGGTTGATCTGCACTTGGTTTACTCCGGAGATGCTTATTTCTACTGGATCTTCTAGAGTTATTATATTTACCCGGATTGTATTGAGTTTATCGAGTGATGTGGCTAGCGTAACTGTTTTTCCTGAACCTGTGGGACCTGTGACCAGCATTATTCCTGTGGTCTGTTTGAGTGCCTCATCTACTTTTTTGAGCCCTTCTCCCCACATGCCAAGCTGGTTAAGAGTGAATGTGGTTTTCTGATCTTTAAGAAGTCTGATTACAGCCTTCTCCCCAAATACTGTCGGCATAGTAGAAACCCTTAAATCGGTTTTTGTCTCTCCGAAAATTACTTTGAATTTTCCGTCAAGAGGTTTTCTTCTTTCGTCTATCGGCATGTTGGCAAGTATTTTTATTCGGGCGATTATTGAATTGTGTATGGTCTTGGGGAGCGGAAATTTTTCCTGCAGAACTCCGTCAATTCTATACCTTAGTCTGGTGCCTTCTTCCATAGGCTCTATGTGGATATCAGAAGCTCCTGATTTTACTGCATATTCAAGAACGACGCTTACGATCTGCGCTACGGGCGAGACTTTTATTACCTGGTTGACTTCCTCAATATTTTTGAGAGATTCTTTTATTTTTTTGGTTGAAGTTGCGGTGGCCTGTTCTATAGCCTCAGATACGTCTTTACCAAGGCTTTTGCTGTATTCCCGCTCTATTACGGTATTTATTATATCCTCAGTGCTTATATATGTTTTAACCTTTAATCCTGTGCTTCTTTCAAGAAATTCTATGGTTTGCAGATCGAAGGGATCTGTCATTGCAATGCTTATTGAGGCTTTATCATATTCGAAAGGCATTAATACATACTGTCTTGCAATGCTTTCTTGTATCAGTTTTGTTGTTTGTGCATGAATTATTTTTTGCGAAAGGTCTACAAATTCTATTGATGATAATTCTGAAATCGCCTTTGCTATATCAATATCGTTTACAAGTTTGTCGCGTTTTATTATTTCTTCGGGGCTTAATCCGTTTTTTAGCTGTTCATCTTGAATTTGTCTATATTGGTTGGGGGTTAACAGCCCCTTTTGAAGGAGAAGCTCCTCTATTTTTTGGGCAGATTTAGTCGTCATTATTTCAAATTTTAGTATATCATAGAGGATAATGCAGGCAATTATAGTATCTAAAGGAAACACGTCAATGCGCGAGGCAAAGGCGCTCGCTTTTTTCAAAAAATATGTTTCTGATTTGTCTTTATCTGCTAATTCCGATTTCTTTTCTATAGGTCTTGACGAATCGGCAAAGTCCATTTCTATCAATGAAGCAAAACGGATTATCTCTTTTATTAATCTGAAGCCCGATTATTCTGGTTTTCGAATGGTTCTTGTGAGAGATGCCCAGTATCTTACGATCGAGGCGCAGAACTCTCTTTTAAAATCTATCGAGGAGCTTCCTGATTATGCTTTAGTAGCATTCAGTGTTGATCATCATTTGAGCCTGATTCAGACATTAAGGTCGCGCTGCAGAATATACGAACTTAAAGATGACGTGAGTATAGACGCTAAAGAGTTAAAAGCATACCGCGATATTTTTATGTCTCTTTTAAAATCTTCAATTGGCAAGAGAATAGATTGGACAGTGAAAAATAAAGACTTGATAAAAGACCGAAATAGTGCCTGTGAAATTCTTAATGTCTGGGAGCTTGCTTTGCGGGATCTTATGGTAGAGTCGTCTGTATCAAAGTCCGAAGATTTTCGAAATGTGGTTTCTTTTGCTGGTCAGATAAGGTATTTGCAGTATGTAAAAGAGTCTATTAAATCTCGTTATGCAAACCCGCTTTTGGGAATCGAAAGTTTTTTGGTTAATCTTCCTAATCTCCTTTAGGATATACTTAACACATGATTCTATGGTTAGTTCTTTTGTTGATATTTATTCTCGGTCTTTTTATCGGGTCTTTTTTAAATGTTGTTATTGACAGGGTTTACCGTGGCGAGCAGTTTTTTAGAGGCAGGTCTTATTGTGAATTATGCAAACATACACTTGAACCAAAAGATCTTGTTCCTGTTTTCTCGTACCTGCGTCTTAAAGGGAAGTGCCGTTACTGCAATGGCAAGATTCCTTTGATGCTGTCTGTTGTTGAATTGACCACGGGTTTGGCTTTTGCGGGGCTGGTGTATTATCTGGCGAACCTTCCGGGGATGGCATCCTTCTCTGTCCAATTAATCCCTGCAGGTATTTTCTATTTTCTGTTTTTGATAACTTTGCTTCTTATATTTTTTACTGATTTGAAATATTATGTTATTCCAAATATTTATTTGTATTTTCTTGCGGGAATATATTTAGTCGGCGGATTAGTATATTACGTTTCGATCTCACACGGCGGAGTCTTAGGGACTATCGGGATTCAGTTTCTTAGTCTTGTTTCTTTTTATGTTTCTATAAAAGGGCATTTGATCTCTGCGCTTGTAATGGGATTATTTTTTGCGATTTTGCATTTTGGATCGAACAAAAAGGCAATGGGAGAGGGTGATATATATCTGTCGGCAATCCTTGCATTGTTTCTCGGTTCTGTGCTTTCTATTGTTATGTGGTTTGTTTCATTTTTTACCGGCGCGGTAACCGGGGTTGCTTTGGTTCTCGTCCATCGCAAAAAACTTAAAAGCAAAATACCCTTCGGGCCGTTTTTGATAATTGGATTTGTCGTCTCATTTCTATTTGGATCAGTTTTATTTGACTTGTATTTAAGATTAATTTAGAATCGATTTAGTTTGTTTGGTTTTAATATATATCATGAAATTTACTTCTGCCCAAAAATCCTCGTTTACTTTAATTGAGCTTCTTATTGTTATTGTTATCATAGGAATCTTGGCAGGTGTAGTCCTTTCGGTTTTAAACCCAGCCAAAGCACAGAGAAAGGCTGCTGAGTCTGTTCTTAAGGCAACTACAGAAAAACTGTGCCTATCAATGTTTTCGTGTTTTGCATCATCAACCCCTGATAAATGTAAAACCTGGGCTGATTTAGGATTTGTTGACATCAATGGAGATTATGTCGAAGACAATTTTAGTACAAATCCCACTCCAAAAAATTCTTATTATTATTACCGGGATTATGGTTCGTATAATCTTTTGTTTGGATTGTTACGCCCTGGCAATGGTTCTGATGACAAGTCCTGTTATTTGCGTTGCTGGTACTATTATAATACTGGGCAAACAAATAACTTGCAGGAGTATACTGGAAATCCTGCAGTCTATGACTGTGTGTTGGATATGTGAGTTTAGTGCTAGTAGGTTTAGGTTAGCAAGTCTGGCTTTATATTATTTTTTAGGATTTGGTTTTGAGGGGGTGTTAAAGAATTATGTTTTCGAGAAATAAAAAAGGTTTTACATTAATTGAGCTTTTGATTGTTATAGTAATTATAGGAATTCTGGCTGGTGTGGTTTTG